>Ga0160453_100103_pt1 | contig 86482 bp, 81 predicted proteins | sample HID1971K_E6MG_FD_108228 | JGI IMG/M metagenome (GOLD analysis project Ga0160453, IMG submission 108228) | Enriched millipede-associated microbial communities from UW Madison campus, WI, USA - HID1971K_E6 MG | ecosystem: Host-associated > Arthropoda: Insects > Digestive system > Unclassified ...
CGCGCCGACGATGAGGTCATCGTCGGCGTAGAAGCGCGAGTTGAAGTCGAACGAGCCGAGCTTTCCGAGGCGCAGCAGCTGCATGACGATGAACTCGATGTTCGTGCCGGGCGCGTGGTGGCCCGTGTCGAGGCAGACCATCGCCTTGTCGCCGAGCGAGACGACCTGCGCGTAGGAGGTGCCCCAGTCCGGAACGTCGGTGTGGTAGAACGCCGGCTCGAAGAACTTGTACTCGAGCACGAGCCGCTGCTCGTCGGAGAGCCGGTCGTAGATCTTCTGCAGCGAGTCCTGCAGGCGGTCCTGCCGTGCACGGATGTCGGCCTGGCCCGGGTAGTTCGACCCTTCGGCGAGCCAGATCTTCAGGTCGCGCGAGCCCGTCGCATCCATGATGTCGATGCACTCGAGGTGATGGTCGATCGCCTTGTTGCGGATGCGGTCGTCGTGGTGCGTGAGCGCCCCGAACTTGTAGTCCTCGTCCTGGAAGGTGTTCGAGTTGATGGTGCCGAGGCTCACGCCGAGGTCCTCGGCGTGGCGGCGCAGGGCGGCGTAGTCGTCGACCTTGTCCCACGGGATGTGCAGGGCCACCGTCGGCGCGAGCTTCGTGTAGGCGTTGACCTGAGCGGCATCCGCGATCTTCTCGTAGGGATCGCGCGGCGTGCCGGCTGTCGTGAAGACGCGGAAGCGCGTGCCGGAGTTGCCGAACGCCCAGCTGGGCAGCTCGATGGCCTGGCCTTCGAGCGCCGATGTGATGTCAGGGGTGAGGGTCGTCATCGACGGCACCTTTCATTGGTTTGTGAATCGTTTCAATTCACGCGTCAGACAGTACTGTGGATCGGTCTACGTGTCAACTGTGTGAGTTGTGCCAGCTCCGCTCGCGCGTTCAGGGGCAAGCGGCCAGACGGGGATGAGACACTGGCTGCAGGATCACGAGGACAGTCGTGCGTACTGGACTCTTGGCAAGTCAGCGGACTGCTGACGCGACACCGCGCACAGGAGCGTGAAGGAGATCTGTTGGTAGACGGGCGCAACGCTCCGCGAATCCTGGACGTCGCGCGTGTTGCGGGGGTGTCGCGAGCGGCAGTTTCCAAAGTCCTGCGGGATGCGTACGGCGTAAGCCCGGAGATGCGGGAGAAGGTCAACAAGGCCGTCGCTGAACTCGGTTATCGACCCCGGCTGGCAGCCCGTGCGATGCGTGGGCAGTCCTTCACCGTAGGCATCGGCTACTCGGACTTCGGCAACCCGTTCTTCACCAGGATGCTGAGCGGAGCTCTCGCGGCGCTATCGGACACTCCTTACCAAGTCGTGATCGCTCCCGCCGAAGAAGGCGAGCGGCAGGGCATCGAAGCCATGGACTCTCTCGTCGATCGTCAGGTCGATGGGATTCTCGCGGTATCTCCGCGAGTGCCTCAGGCCGACATCGAACGGATCGCCGGGCAGATGCCTGTCGTCATGTTCGGGAGGCACGACAACTCCGCGGCGTACGACGCGGTAGTCGGTGATGACGCCCGGGGCACGGCCGCGGCATTGCAGCACCTCGCAGATCTCGGGCATCAGCGCATCGCACACCTCACAGTCGTCGCCGCTGACACGCGTGGCGATACCGCGCATGGAATCCGCCTACGCGAATACCGGCGGTTCATGGACCGCCCCGGAATGGCGCAACCGCAGGTCATTCGGACTAATGAGGGGCAAGACGCCGCGTACGAGGTGATGGTCGAAGCGATCGGTGCCGGTGCAGACTTCACCGCCGTGTTCGCTGCACATGACGACCTGGCGATCGGCGCGTTGACCGCCGTGCGGGAGTTGCGACCCGACATCTCAGTCGTGGGATACGACGACATTCCCATCGCGCGGAACCCGGCATTCGGACTCACCACCGTCCATCAGCCAGGGGTGGAGATGGGCGCTCGCGCCGCAGCTCTGCTGCTCGAGCGGGTGGAAGGCCGCGACGAGGCCGTGCACGAGATGTTCTCGCCTGAGCTGCGAGTGCGTCGATCATCCTTTCCGCCTGCGCTCCCGTAGTTCAGCCCTCGGCCGAAACCGCAGGCGCGCTCAACGCTGACGGCGACACAACGCGGGCACGGGGCGTCTTCTCGCCCGCCTCCACGGCGATAGGGAGGTGGTTCCGCGCCGGCGGAAGCGGGCACGTCGTGAAGTCCGAGTACGCACAGGGCAGGTTGGTTGCTCGGTTGAAGTCGATGACTGTGTGGCCATCGTCGTCTGGGTCATCGATGTCGATGGTTCGGTTCGCACGATAGGTGGTGACGCCGCTCGTTGCGTCGCGGAAGAGTGCCACGAACCCGCCGCGATTCGGCACCGGGTGGCGGTACGCGAGCAGGCTCAGCGATTGACCGTCGACTTCGAACTCCAGGTCGCCGACCGGATCGAGATCGCTCGCGAGACCGGGGATGACGGTATCGAGCCCAGCGGGCGCTGCCGATGTGAGCGGTACGAAGCGGGCCCGCACGCGCCACCGCGGGTCCGGTTCGTATGCTTCTGTTCCCTCGTACGCAAGCAGATAAGGGTGGTCCGCGCGGCGCGGGCGAACAATGTAATGGGTGTCGCGACGCGCGACCTCGATGACGTCGTCACCCGCTCGGAGAGTGACGCCCGTCCGCGGCGGCAGCACGCCGAATCGGTGCTCGCCGCGTAGTTCCGCCCCCGCGAACTCAACGCGCTCCTCCTTGTCCAGCTCGATGCGGGGACCGGTGTCGTCGGCCGCCCACGCGCCCGGGATACCGGGGATTCGCTGCGGGGTGGCGGAGAGCCAAAACAGCCCGGTGACCGCCAGGTAGCCGGTCGGAGCGGTCCGCCAGGCTTCGTGCTCGCGGTGCCACGCCTCCCATTCCTCGACGAAAGCGTCCGTGAGAGCGAGCGTAGATGCTTGGTGTGTCATGCGGTTCTCCGTGGGTTGGGCGAACGGACGAGGGATTCGGAGGGTCAGGCGGCGCCTGTACCCCGCGGACGGGGGATGGCATCGAGCAGCGAGCGGGTGTAATCGGTGTGGGCAGCAGTGAAGATCTGCGCTGTGGGCCCGCTCTCCTCGACGGCACCGGCGTTCAGCACCGTCACCGCGTCGGAGATCTCGCGCACCACGGAGAGATCGTGGGAGATGAACAGGTAGGTGAGCCCAAGTTCCTGCTGCAGCTCGTCGAGCAGCTCGAGGATCTGGGTCTGGACGGTCACATCGAGCGCCGAGACGGGCTCGTCGAGCACGAGGACGCTGGGCGATGCCGCAAGCGCACGAGCGATCGCGACCCTCTGACGCTGCCCACCGCTCAACTCGCGGGGACGCCGCCCGTGCAGGTGCCCGCTCAGGGCCACGCGGTCGAGTATTTCGGAGGCCGCGGTCCATGCCTCGCGGCCTTTCGCGAGACCGAAGCGCCGCAGCGGCTCGGACACCGTTCGCAGAATGCTCATCGACGGGTCCAGCGAGGCGTAGGGGCTCTGGTGCACGAACTGCACCCGCTTGCGGAACGCCTTGCGCTGCGCACCCCGCAGCAGGGGTACGTGCGCGCCGTCGACCACGACGGATCCGGAGCTCGCGGTCTCCAGGCCCAAGACGATGCGCGCGAGGGTGGACTTGCCCGAGCCCGATTCACCGACGATCGCGTGGGTGGTGCCGGCCGAGACGGCGAGGGAGACGCCGCGCAGAGCCTGCACGGCGCCGCGGCCGCCGCGCGGATGGAACTCCTTGGTGACGTCGCCGATCGAGATGATCGGCTCCCGGTCGGCTCCGGCCGGCTCGGGCCGGAAAGCTCCCTCGCGCAGCGCCGGCGCGTTGGCGATCAGGGTCGTCGTGTAGCGGTCCGCCGAGCGCGTGAGAATCCTCGAGGTCGGGCCGGACTCCTGCACGCGGCCATCCTTGAGGGCCATGATGCGGTCCGCCCGCTCCGCCGCCACGGCGAGGTCGTGCGTGACCAGCAGGATCCCCATGCCGTCCTCGGTGCGGAGTTCGTCCAGGAGGTCGAGGACGCGACGCTGAACCGTCACATCGAGGGCGCTCGTCGACTCGTCAGCGACGAGGAGCGCCGGTCGCAGGGCGATCGCTCCGGCGATGAGGATGCGCTGCCGCTGTCCGCCGGACAGCTCGTGAGGGTACGAGCGCGCGACTCGCTCGACATCGTCGAATCCGACGCGCGCCAGCAGCGCCGCCACCTCCCGCGCCACGGCATCACGGTCCCGCTCGCCATGGATGCGGATCGCCTCGCCCACCTGCCAGCCGACGGTCTTCAGCGGGTCGAGGGACGAGGTGGGATCCTGCGGGACGAGTCCGACCTCACGGCCCAGGATCGACTCCAGCCGTTTCGGCGACCAGTCGGTGACGTCCTGACCGGCGATGGAGATGCGGCCTGCCACCCTGGTCGCGCCGCGGGGTCGCAGACCGACCGCAGTGAGCGCCGCCGTGGTCTTCCCCGAGCCGGTCTCGCCGACCAGCGCCACGACCTCGCCGCGACCCACCGTGATGTCGATCCCGTCCACGGCGCGGACGTCGCCGCCGCGCGCGGAGTACGACACGACCAGGCCCGTGGCCTCGAGCACATCCGTCATCTGCTTTCTCCGATTGCGTGGCTGAGACGGTTGGTGGCGAGTACCACCGCGATGAGCACGAACCCCGGCATCGCGGTGACCCACCACGCTGCGCCGAGGAGGTTGCGGCCCTGGGCGATGATCATCCCCCACTCCGGAGTCGGCGGGCTGACGCCGTATCCCAGGAATCCGAGCGCCGAGAGCGCGAGGATCGCGCCGCCGAACTGCAGGGCGATGAGAGCGAGGATGGGCCTGATGGAGTTCGGCAGGATGTGTGTGGCGAGCACCGAGACGAACGAGCCGCCGCTGCCGTAGGCCGCCTCGATGTATTCGCTCTCGCGGACGCGAACGACCTCCGAGCGGATCAGCCGGGCGATTCCGGCGATGGACCCGATGCCGATGGCGATCGCCGCGTTGGTCGTGCCGCTGCCGAGCAGCACGACAACCGTGAGCGCCACCAGCATGCCAGGGATGGCGAGCAGGACGTCGACGACTCGCATGATGGCGGAGTCCGTCCGTCCGCCCGCGCTGCCGGCGACCGAACCGAGGGTCAGACCCCCGGCGAGCCCGACGCCGACGGCGACCAGGGCGCCGGCGAACGACTCGCTGGTCCCGTAGATCACGCGCGAGAACAGGTCCCTGCCGACCGAGTCGCTGCCGAACACGTGCTGCAGGCTGGGCGGCTGCAGCACCTCGGTCACCGGGTCGTACGCGCTGTAGGGCGCCATCAAGGCTGGCCAGAACGCCCAGATCGTGGTGATCGCGAGCACCAGGGAGGCCAGCAGTACAGTCGGCGGGATCGTCCGCCACACGGGACGGCGCATGCGTGCGGAACCCATCCGCATCGGATCGGGGGTGGCCGTCGTGGCGGTCGGCGCTGCGGCGGCGGTCTGGATGGTCAAGAGGTCTCTCCGCTCACTGCGCTGCCCAGGACCGGCCGGCGGCGCCTGCGCAGGCCAATGGTCGATCGCAGACGTGGATCCAGCGCAGGGAACACGAGGTCGACGAGCAGGTTGACCGTGACGAAGACCAGGGCAGCGATCACGACGACGGCTTGGATGACGGGCAGATCCTGCAGCGACACCGAATCGTTGATCAGACGCCCGAGGCCGTTGCGGCCGAACACTGTCTCGATCACTACCGAACCCGCGAGGATCTCGCCGAAGATCAGTCCGGCGATCGTCAGCGTCGGGAGCACGGCGTTCTTGGCGGTGTGTCGTGTGAGCAGCCACCACCGATGCGCGCCCTTCGCGGTGGCGACCTGCACGAACGGGAGGCGGTTCGCGTCCTCCAGGCCTCGGCAGAGCATCTGAGCGAGCGGCGCCGACAACGGTACGGCGAGCGCGATCACCGGGAGGATCAGCGCCTGTTCTGGGCTGGCGCCGATCATGGGGATCAGCGCCAGCTGGAACGACACGATCTGGATCAGGATCAGGGCGAGCCAGAACGTGGGGAACGAGGAGAACACCGAGGGGACGGAGTCCACCAGGTGCCGGAGCCACCCCGCGCGGGCGTAGGTCGAGGCCAGCGCGATGCCGACCGCGAGCAGCACCGCGACGGGGAAGGTCCACAGCGCCAGCTGCAGCGTCTGCGGCAGCGCCGCGGCGATGCGTTCCGACACCGGCGCGGCATTCACGATCGAGTACCCGAAGTCCCCACGAAGAGCGTCGAGCAGCGAGCGCAGGTACTGGACGATCACCGGGTCGTGCACGCCGTAATGCTCGCGGATCGCAGCGATCTCATCAGCCGACAGCCCGAGCTCTGGACTCTCGAACTTGATCATGATGCCGTCTCCGGGCAGCGCCGATAGAAGGAAGAACGCCAGAGTGTAGGCAGCCCACAGAACGAACACCGCCTGCCCGAGGCGCGTCAGCAGGTACCTGCTCATGGCGTTCTCCCCTCGCGTCCGGCTACTCGGAGAGCCAGGTGTCGTAGAGCCAGAGGCGGCCGACAGCCTCCCAGCCGAGACCGTGCGTGGCTGCAGCAGTCGCGTACGTCTGCGGCAGCTCGTATAGCGGGATCACGTAGTGATTGGCGACCAGGTACTCCTGCGCCTCCTGAGCCTTCGCGACACGATCGGCGGCGTCGGGCAGTCGCGAGATGTCGGTGAGGATCGCGTCCAACTCGGGGTCCTGCCACACCAGCACGTTGCGCGTGGAGGTGCTCAGGAATGCGCTCGAGATCACGTCGGGATCGGCGCGACCGACCTGGGTGAGGTAGACGCCGACCTCGTTCGGGTCCTTCTGCGTCGCGGTCGAGGTGGCGGCGTCGGGGGTCTCGATGATCAGCTTGACGCCGATGTCCTCCCACTGCTCGGCGATCAGCTCATCCAGTTCCTGATTGAGGGGATAGACCACGGCGGTCCATGTCGTCAGCTCGAGCCGGCGCCCGTCCTTGACGCGAATCCCGTCTTCTCCGGGGACCCAGCCCGCCTCGTCCAAGATCTCCCGCGCCGCCCCCGGATCGTACGCCAGCTCGTCCGACAGATCCACGTAGCCGGCCGCCCGCGAGCTGAGCACGGACGTGGCGCGTGTGTACTCGCCCTGGAAGGTGGAATCGACGGCCGCCGAGACGTCGGTGCCGAGCACCAGCGCTTCGCGCACGCGCTCGTCGCTCAGCAGCTCGTTGCCCGGGCGCAGCGCGAACAGCGCGTTCACGCCGTTGATCGACGCGTACTCGACGGTCGCCCCTGACTGCTCCAGCCCCGGCACGTCGTAGACCTGGACGCCGCGGATCGCATCGGCCTGGTTCGAGGAGAGGGCGCCGGTGCGCACGTTGTCCTCGGGCGTCACCACGATGCTGATCGCGTCCACGTACGCGCGCCCCTGGTGCTCGGAGATCTCCGGTGCCCAGTCGTAGTCTTCGCGAACCGCGAGGTCGTACTGCTGCTCGGGAACGACGTTCTCGATGGTGAAGGGTCCGAGAGAGACATAGTTCTCGTATTGGCACTGCTCCTCGAGGGGTAGCTCAGCCGTGGCCCGGGCGACGATCGTCGCCCCCACGACGCTGGTTGCCTGAAGGAAGCCGGGCGAGGGCGCGGAGAAGACGAAGGTCACGGTGTTCTCGTCGACAACCTCAGAATGGTCGTAGTTCGAGACGAACTCCTGCTTGGCGAGCCCGAGCGCCGCGTCGCCCAGACCGAAGTGGTCGAAGTTGAGTGCAACGGTCGCGGCTTCCAACGGAGTCCCGTCAGAGAACGTGACGTCGTCGCGAAGCTCGAACGTGTATTCCGTGGCTTCCTCGTTCACCTCCCAGGAGGTCGCGAGCCACGGCGTGATCTCGAGCGTCTCAGGGTCCTGGTACGTCAGCTTCGCCCCGACCTGATTCATGATCGTCGCGTTGGGGTAGTAGCTGTGGGCGGAATAGGCGCACGTCGGCGCTTGCGGCTCGAGGAACGTGAGAGTGCCGCCGTACCGTGGTTCGTCGGCGCTACTGACCTCCGCGGTGGGAGCGACGCCGGACGAGCAGGCGGTCAGGGCCAGGAGGGCGGCGGCGGCGCCCGCGACGAGCGTCGTCGAATTGGTGATTCGTCGTGACAAGGAACTGGCCTCTTCGGGTATCGGGGAAAGGACGCCCGCCACGCTATTCCGGGCCGAATCGGGTGCCACGGGGGAGTCGTACCGTGACTCTGTATGTAGCAACGTGTCCAGGAAAGCGCTCACCTCGGCACGGGGGCTTGCCGCGGAGCGTAGATCGATCTACGATTTACGCTCAACGCGCTGGGCCGGAGTGGTCGCGTACTGTCGCGGCGTGCGCAAGACCACTGACCGCTGGCAGGACGTCAGCGCTAGGGGTAGCCTCAGCGACACAAGCTTGGCCGCCGGGGGATGCGTCATGAACCCGAACCTCTTTCGTCGCACGCGCATCGGTACGACTTGTCTCGTAGCGGCCGCGCTCCTGGGGCCGGCGGCCATCGGATGCACCCCATCGAGCACACCCGCCGACCTGGCGGCCACGATCGAGGAGCGCATAGACACCGGGCTCGAGATGCTCGACCCGCACGACCGTATCCGGGCGGTGATCGTGTGGCAGCGTGGTGACCCGCTCGTGGAGCGGTACGTCGACTCGACCCCCGACGATTACTGGGACACCCGGTCCGTGACGAAGAGCGTCGCGTCGACCCTGGTCGGGATCGCAATCGATCGGGGCCTCATCCCGGGTGTGGAATCTACCCTCGGCGAGCTCCTGCCGAGCTACTCCGCCGACCTGACCCCAGAGACGTCCTCGATCTCGCTGAGGGACGTGCTCACTCACACGGCGAACTTCCTCACCGAGGCCGACGATGACGAGGCAGTGTGGGGGTCGACCGACCTCGTTCGCGCGATTCTCAACGATCGTGCGGCTCGAGGGCCGAGCGAGGGACAGTTCCGCTACTCGGATGCCGGCGCGCACATCCTCGCGGCGATCCTGGTCGAGGCCACCGAGATGTCCGTGCTGGACTTCGCCCGCCGGTACCTGTTGGACCCGCTGGGAGTCGTGTCCCGGCCGGGATGGGAGGTTGCGGCGGCGACGACATCCGAGGACTGGGAGGCGACCCTCGACTCGTTCGACGCGGCGGACTTCGCGTGGCCGGCTGACGCTCAGGGTATCCACTTCGGCCACGCCAATCTCCGGCTGCGACCTTCCGACTTGGCGCGGTTCGGCCAGCTCTACCTCTCGCGGGGCGTCGTCGACAGCGAGCAGATCGTGTCCGAGGCGTGGGTCGCGGAGGCGACCGCTCCCCGCGTCTACGCCGGAGCGATGACAAGCGAGTACGGGTATCAGTGGTGGGTCGAGAGAGAGGAAGGCTATTTCTGCGCCCTGGGGAGGGGTGGCACCGCTGTCCTGGTGCATCCGCAGAAGGATGCGGTCATCGTGGTCGCGTCACAGATCGATGCGCGTGACGTCGCCGCTGGAACGCTGTCCACAGAGAATGCCCTCTACCTCGCCACGTCGATTCTCGCCGAGCTTGAGTGACGGCTTTCGTAAGCAGGGCTTCCGCCACCTGGCTCAAACTCGCGGATTGACGCGGGCGCCAACCTCACAACCCGCTCTTCGAGGCACGCCGCTCATGAGCCCGAGCAGGGAATTGCGTCGCATACTTGCCGCCGCTTACGTCGATGAGGGTTCCAGTGATGTAACTGGCCTCCTCGGAGGCCAGGAACCGGATCAGATTGGCCACGTCTTCCCCTCGCCCCCAGCGACGCAGCGTGAGGGTGTCCAGGAGCGCAGACTGCGCCCCCTCCGGCATGTCGGCAAAACCGTTCATCGCGCTCGGGATCATTCCGGGTGCGTACGCATTGACCGTGATGTTCCACGGGCCCAGTTCGCCGGCGAGCGTGCGAGTGAAGCTCGTAACCGCTGCTTTGGATGCCGCGTACGCAGCCTGGTCGACGCTCGGGATCAATGCGGCAAAGGAAGCCGCGTTGATTATCCGTCCACCTTCCTGCCTCTTCATGGCGGGAATCACAGCCTTCGACATCCGGTACACACCGCCGACGTTGATCTGGAAGCATCGATCCCACGCGTCGTCGTCCATCTCGTCCACCGGTCCGGTCACGTTGATCCCGGCGTTGTTGACGAGCACGTCGATGCGACCGAAACGGCGCGCGACCTCTTCGGCGATCCCACGCAGCGCAGCGCTGTCTCGCACATCCGCCTCGAACGCGGTTCCGGTCCCGGCGCTCTCGAACTCGGCACGTTGAGCCGAGATCGCCCCTCCGGGCAGGTCGAGGCCGACTACCATTGCGCCGTCCTCAGCGAACGCATCGACGATCACTCGTCCGATGCCCTGTGCTGAGCCGGTTACCAGGACCACCTGACGTTTGTTTCTCTCGTCCATGCTCACTTCTCTCGCATCGCCTTGAATAGTATTACTATTTTGAGATTAATAGTAATACTATTGCGAGCATGACCCTAGCCAAGAAGGAAGATCTCCTGTGGATCACGGGCGCTGGAAGCGGCATCGGACGCGCCGTCGCAGCCTCAGCCCACCCCGGTACCCGCGTGGCCCTGAGTGGACGCCGCGTCACCGAACTGGAGAGGACCGCGGAACTGGTCGATGCCGCCGGAGGCGAGGCGATGGTCGTCGCGACCGACGTGGCCGACGCCGGTGCCGTCAGGCGCGCGTACGAATCCATCACCGGCGCGTGGGGACCGATCGGGGGAGTCGTCGCCGCGGCGGGGCTCAACAGCCCGCAGCGTTTCTGGGTGAACCAGAGCATGGCTGATTTCGACTCCATAGTGTCCACCAACTTGCGAGGCACGGCCTATGTGATCGACGCGGTGCTGCCCGCGATGCGACGCGCTCAGCGCGGCTCGATCGTCGTGATCTCATCTTACGCCGGGTGGCATCTCTCGTCGTCTCCCGGCGTGGCGTATTCGGCAAGCAAGCGTGCGCTCGGAGCATTGACCGCGACAGTCAACGCCGAGGCCGGCGCCGACGGGGTGCGGGCAACCTTGATCTGCCCTGGCGACGTCGACACCGACTTCCTCGAGCGTCGCCCTGAGGCTCCGAGCGCCGACTCGCGGGAACGGATGCTTCGCGCGAGTGACGTCGCGACGGCGGTGCAGTTCGCGCTGAACAGCCCTCAGCACGTCGTCATAGATGAACTCGTCATCTCGCCCACGACTCAGAATCGATGACATGTCCGGTTTCGAAGTCGTCTGCGACTGGCTCGGTCGCCAGATCGTGTCCGGAGAGTTGCCATCCAACTCCGCCGTAAGCGTTGATGCCGCAGCAGCTGCTACCGGTGTCGCACGCACCGTGGTGCGGGAAGCCTCCCGCGTGATCGAAGGGCTGGGCCTCATCGTGCCGCGGCAACGAGTCGGGCTGGTCGTCCAGCCGGCGTCCTCGTGGGCTCTCCTCGACCCGCGTGTGATCCGATGGCGACTCGAGGTCGGCGACGAGCGTCAGGCGACGCGCGAACTGGCCGAATTGCGCCTGGCGGTCGAACCCTTGGCGGCCTCGCTGGCGACCTACCGCCGAACCGACGAGCAAGCTCGCGAACTCATGGAGATCGCCGAGGCGATGTCGATCGAGGCGCCCTTGGAGGAGCTCATCCGGATCGACCAGGAGTTTCACCATCGGCTCGTCGAAGCTGCCGGCAACCGACTGCTCGTCCTGGCCGCCGCACCAATCGCAGAGGCGCTCCGTGACCACATCACGCGCGGACCGGGCCGGACACCCGTTGCGCACGAGCTTGAACTGCACGTCCTTCTGGCCACCGCTGTGTCGGATGGGGATACGGAAGCCGCCGCGGAACTCGCCAGTCGCATCATCGCAGGCCCGGGAGCCGGCTCCGGCGCGGATCGGACGTTGTGTCCCTAGCGTGGGAGTTGCTTCGACAAGGACGTCACCATCGCTGAGATCCTCCACAAGTACGGCATCGACCCCGCGGTGGGCGAGCCGGGTGGGCCGACCGAGCTCGGACCACCTCCGCGATGCGCGCTGGGTGCGCTTCAGACCCGGGCGGCGCGCATCGCGCTGTCGGCGTCCGGGCGCACGTTCGTCCCGGTGACGGCGACCGCAGCAGCGCGCACGAGATCGGCGACGGCGTCGACCTGCGAGTGGGGGCTCGACCGTTGCGGGTGGCGGCGCATCACGACCCGCCGGACGCCAAGGCCGGGAACGTCGTGCACCTCCACCTCCCGCAGGTCCATCCCGTGCAGGGCGAGCAGTGGCATGACCGCGATCCCCTCACCTGCCGCAACCAGCGAGAGCGCGGTCAGCGTGTCATGGTAGCGGTGCACGGAGGGGCGCGGAGCGTCCCTGTGGATGCGGCGTGCCGCGGTCGTCGTCGCGCCGGGGGTCGCGGGCTCGAGCCACGGCAGCGGAAGGCGATGCAGGTCGATCGGCCCGGTCCCCGCCAGCGCACCCCGCGGCACGACGAGCCGCCACGGATCATCGAGCACCGGATCCTCCCTAAGGCTGGCCGGGAGGATTTCCGGTTCCTCGTCGGCATCGATCTCGATGATCGCGACATCGATGTCGCCTCGGCGTAGCATCCGCGTCGCCTGCTGCGCGTCGTATTCGCCGAGCTCGAACGTGAGCAGTGGGTACGTCGCTCGCCAGGCGGGCAGGCTGGGGGCGATCACGGCGCGGAGGAAACTGGCGAAGCCGGCGAGCCTCACTCGCCCTTCGAACGCTGTCGCTCGTTCCAACAGGTGCGCCCGGGCGACGGCGAGCGTGCGCTCGATCTCTTCCGCCGCCTCTGCGACGATCACTCCGGCCGGCGTCAGGACGGTTCCCCGAGGCATCCGTGTCACCAATGCCATGCCCACCTCGGCTTCCAGCCGCGCGAGCTGCTGTGAAACTGCCGATGCGGAGAGGTGCAGTTCCTCGGCAGCCGCGATCACGCCGCCGTGCCGCGCGATCGCGAGGAGCGTGGCGGCGCGACGCGGATCCAGGTCCATGTTCAGCAACCCTAAATGGTGAGCACGGATATCTTCAATTGTGCTGAACCCTCACCGCGGTGAGGATCGAAACGAGGCTCGCTCCACGAAGGGACGGATGCCGGTGATCCCCGCACTCCTCGGCTGGGCCGGAATGGCCGGCACTCTCGCGGCGTACGCGCTCGTCTGGCGCGGCAGGCTCTACGCGACCTCATGGCAGTACGCCGCGCTGAACGTTGTCGGCGGGCTGCTCGGAGGCATCGCCAGCCTTCTGTACGGCGCATGGCCCGCCGCGGCCTCCAACTTCGTCTGGGCAGCCATCGGACTGCAGTCGCTCGTCCGAACTGTGCCGCCCAGCGCGCGTCGCCATGGGGACGCCCCGGACGAGACACCGACCGAGTCAGTCAGCGCCTTGCCAGCTGCGGCAGAGGTGATGCGATCGAAATCGCCAACCTCACGAGCTGGAACGAGTGCTGAGGCAACAGCCGGACACCAGAGCTGAGAACGATGCGTTTCTCCTGGAATGTGTTGTTCAAACGCGCCACTACCCACAGGACTCGCCGTCGGATGGTGCCGCGATTCTGGAAGCGCTCACGCTATTCGCCGGTCTGGCGACTAGTTGTACTGACCCGGATAATCGTGGACTCAGGAGGGGGGCCTCCGCGGTCGGGTTGGAGCGCCAAGAGTTCCTCAGCTCCGACACGCGGAGGCCCCTCGTCTCTCACGGAAATGCCCGCCTGATTCCAGCCGGACGCCTTTCCGCCTGCATCGGCTTTATCATTGGGCGAGCAGCCTTTCGAGCACGGCTGCGAGCGCTTCCACCCCCGCAGACACATCGTCGGCGCTCGCGTTCTCGGCCGGTGTGTGCGAAGCCCCCGTGGGATTGCGGACGAAGAGCATGGCTGTCGGGATGGCGTCCGCGAGCACTCCTGCATCGTGCCCGGCGCCGGTGTCGAGAACGGGCGCGTCGGGGAGCACCTCCTGCAGGAGCGCCCGCAGCGGCGCGTCGAACGACACCGTCGGCGAGAACGACTGTTCCGTTACCGTGACGACGCAGCCCTCCTCTCCGGAGGCGCGCTCGGTCGCGACCATGACCTCGGCGACGATGCGGCGCACCGCGTCCTCGTTCCGGTGCCGTACGTCCATCCAAAGGTCGACCGCCGAAGCGATGACGTTCGTGCCGCCCGGGGTGATCTTTGCGCGACCAATGGTGCCGCGGGCATCGTCGACGGAAAGGGTCCGATCGCGTAGGCTGCGGATCGTCTCGGCGGCCACGACCACGGGGTCCTGACGATCGGCCATGCGCGTCGCGCCCGCATGGTCGCCGCGGCCCTCGATCCGCACGTGCCATCGGCCGTGCGCGATGATTGCCCCCGCCAGCGCGACGGGCTGATCGAGGTCGACGAGGCCGCGGCCCTGCTCGACGTGCAGCTCGACGAATGCCCGGATGCCCGAGAGGCGGTCCGGGTCGGGTCCGATGCGGGAGGGGTCCAGACCCGCGTCGCCGGAGACCTCAGCGTACGTGCGCCCAGACTCGTCGGTCAGCGCCCGTACGTGCGCAGGCGACACCGCACCGGCGAGCAGGCGTGATCCGAGACAGGCGACCCCGAATCGCGAGCCCTCCTCCTCCGGGAACACCGCGACGGCGAGTGGACGCACGGGCTGGACGCCACGGTGGCGCAGGATGTCCACCGCTGCGAGGGCGCTGGCCACCCCGAGCGGGCCGTCGAAGTTACCGCCGCCGGGAACCGAGTCCAGATGCGACCCCGTGACGATGGCATCGCGACGGGCGTTGTCGGTCGTTCCGGGCACCTCCCACCATGCCCAGAGGATTCCATTGCCGTCTGTCTCCAGCGTCAGACCTCGCTCGTTCGCGCGGTCGCGGAACCAGGATCGCAAGGCGAGTTCGGCCGGCGAGAACACCGGACGTGTGTACCCGCCGCGTTCGAGGTCGAGACCGATCGACTCGATCTGCGCCAGCAGGGCGTTGGCATCTGCGCGGGTGGTCATTTCACACCCCCGCGAATCGCTGGCCGACGGCGCGGAACCGCTCGGCGGCGTGCTGGGAGCCGGCGACGAGGTCAAGGACGAGCTCGCCGAGAAGAGGCGCGAACTTCGCGCCCTGCCCGGAGCAGGGCGAGAGGATCGTGATCCCCTCCGCGCGGTCGATGATCATGTCGTCGCGCGGCACATTGGTGAACAGACACGTCGCCTCGGCGTAGGGCTCGGGGATCGTGCCCGGTGCGAACCGCTCGACGAAGTCGACGACGCGGGCCCGGTTGGCCAGGTCGATCACGCCGTCCTGCTCGGCAGCCGACCCGATCACGCGCCCGCCGTTGTACTCGGCGATCTTCTGCCCACGGAATCCCGCGTCGCGGCCGCCGGGCAGGCCGTATGTCTGGATCGCCTCGGACTTGTAGATGAAGGTCGGCCACGACGTCGCCGCACCGTCCGGTGTCTGCCCGACGTCGGCGAGATCGCGGTACGGGAAGTGGAACGCGTTCTCTTGCCGCACCTCGAACTGGGGCAGCTTGTCGAGGAAGCCCGCAGGAAGGTCGGTATCGGCCAGCAGTCTCGGAAGCCAGCCGCCCGCGGCGACGATGACCTGATCGGCATGCAGGGTGGCCCCCGTGGCGGCGGTGATGACATAACCGGATGCCGCGCGCCGCACGGATGCGGCATCCCAGCCTGTCCGCACGGCGGCGCCCGCCGCGCGGGCAAGGTGCATCATCGCCTCGACGGTCGACTCGGCGTCGATGACACCTGCCCCGGGGTGCCACAGCACGTCGCTGTCGAAGTTCAGCTGGCCCCAGCGTGAGGCGGCCTCGTCGCGGGAGAGCAACTCGTGCGGCACTCCGGCGTCCTCGAGCACCAGAGCGAGGTGCCGCGGGTCCCGGACGGCACCGAAGTCCAGCGCCCCGCTGAGAGTGATCAGACGCGCGGGGCTGGCCGCCTCCAGCTCGTCCCAGGCGCGCTTGGATTCCACGACGAGGTTCGCGTAGAAAGGGTCGTGGTAGGCGTAGCGGAAGATGCGCGCTGAGCCGTGGGAGCTGCCGAGAGCGGACGCCGGGACATCGCGCTCGAGCACGATCACCTCTGCCCCGGACTGCGCCAGGCGCCACGCGGCTGCCGCGCCGCTCAACCCGGCGCCGATGATGGCGTAGGTGGCTGATTCGGTCATGGGATGGTCCTGCCGCGCGTGCAGCGAATTCGTCGTCATCGTTCAGGCCAGGTCCGGTGCATCCCACAGCTTCAGTGCCGTTCCGATGCCCTGCGCGACTGCGTTGTCGTAGATGGTCCTCGCCCACGCCACATCCTCGACTCCCATCCCGCCCACGCTGAACAGCACGGGCTGCTCGTCGAACTCCCTGCCCTCCGCGCTCCCGTCGAACACGTCGCCGATGTTGACCACCCGCGACTCGTCGAGCTCGCCGGCCTCGATGAGGTCCTGCCAGTACAGGCCGATCATCCCGAAGGCGGTCTCGTGTGACGGCGCGGGGTACTCCTCGGCCCACGCCTCATAGATCTTCTTCGCGTCGGCGATGAGGCGCGCCTTGCCCGAGAGGGTGTACTGCTTATCCATGCGAAGGTTCGCGGGCAGGCTGAGGAAGGCGCCGGGCTTGATCCAGTCCCCGTCGATGTAGGGGTAGTTCTCCGACCCCACCAGCCCGGTCACCGCCTCCGAGACGATGTCGCAGTCGCGCACGGCCCCCTCAACCGTCTCGGCGATCTCGATCGTGGTGAACTGCGGATAGTTCTCGCGGACGTAGGCGGCGAAAGCCTCCGACGTGGAGCGGCGGCGCCCGTTGATTCGGATGGTGTCCAGCGTTGGGCGGGCAGAGGTCATCGCGTGCAGCGCACTCTTGTTCATCGCGCCGGGCCCGATGATGCCGAGCGACTTCGCGTTCACGGGAGCCAGCTTCTTGGCAGCAGCTCCGGGCACGGCGGCAGTGCGGTAGGCGCTCTCGAGGTTCCCCGACATGATCGCGAAAGGTGCCCCCGTGTCCTTGTCGTTGAGCACGATGAGGTGGATCGACCGGGGCAGCCCGTGCTCGCGGTTGTCGATGTTCGAGCCATACCACTTGACGCCCGCAGTGTCGAAGCGTCCGCCGAGGTAGGCGGGCATTGCCATGAACCGGCGGTCGGCGGCGTCGAGGGGCATCCCTGGGAAGGGCGAGCTCTTCGGGAAGCTGATCTGCGCACCGTGGGAGTTCGCGGAACTCCCGGCCATGCGGTAGTCGCCCTTCGCGACGAGGATCAGCACCTCCTCCATGACCTCGATGCAGCGGTCCATGTCTTTCATGCCAGCCGCGATCACCTCGGGCTCGCTGAGGTAGAGCATGTCGATGCGCGTGCTGGGAGCGGTCTGAGACGTCATGGGTGCGTTTCCTCTGATTCGGAACGGGTCACTATGAGGAAACAAGAGGACGCGTGGCAAGGTCCAATACTTTTCGGAGTGGCGATTGATCTCGAATCGCTCGCAATCTCGCCGTAACGGGCGGGTAATCCGTCGGGCGTATCGTGCCGTCGATGGAGATTCGTCAACTGCGCTACTTCCTGGCCGTCGCAGACGAGCTCCACTTCGGCCGTGCGGCGCAGCGCCTCCACATGTCGCAGCCTCCGCTCAGCGCACAGGTCGGCCGTCTCGAGAAGGAGATCGGTGTAGCGCTGTTCGACCGCAGCACCCGCCGGGTGTCGCTCACGGCGGCGGGGCGACATCTGAAGGAGCGAGCGGGGCAGGTGCTCCGCGAGCTCGATTCGGTGGGTGCCGAGATGCGCGACTACGCCGACGGGCTGGCAGGCGACCTCACGACGGGCTTCGTCAGTTCGGCCAATTACACCGTCTTGCCGGGAGTCGTGCGGCTGTTCCGCGAACGTCGACCGCAGGTCAGCATGTCGCTCGTTCCTCTCACCTCCGGCGAGCAGTTCGAGCGACTTCGTCGTGGCGCGCTTGATGTCGGGATCGTCCGTGACGAGGTGCCGTCGAGCGTGCCGCACGCCGTCTCCATCTCGACAGAGGTCGTCTTCGAAGAACGCCTCGTCGCTTGCCTCCCCGTCGGTCATTCGCTGGCCGCGCAGGCCGAGGTGACTGCGGCGGAGATCGTGGAGGTGCCCATGATCGCGTATCCGCGCTCGTTGATGCCTGGGTTCGTAGACCGTGTGAGCGGGGTCCTGGCACCGGCAGGCGGCGGGCGGGTGGTCGAGGAAGTCGTTCATCAGGAGACGGCGCTGGGATTCGTCTCGGCAGGGGTCGGCACGAGCATCCTGCCCGAATCCGTCCGCCATCTCGTCCCTTCATCGATCGCCGTTGTGCCCCTAGCCGGGTCGCCGACCACGCGGCTGCTCGCGGCGAGGCCGGTGCGCCAGGAGGCGAGCGCAGTCTCCGCCGCGTTCGTCGAGTGCCTGCACGACGCCGCGCGAGCCCTCCGCGTCGGCTGAGCCTGTCGCGTCCCCCGGGTGACCCCCCGGGAGAGCAGGCGGGCCTTCGTGCTCGCCCTCTTCATCCGCACGGTCATCTGTGAGCCTGGCGCGGCGGCTCACCTCGAAGCCGGAGGGGGTGTCAGCGAGCACGCGTGAGGCGGGCGGCTCGCGAGATTGACATGACGAAAGCGTATGGGTACGCTCGATTCAAGTTGTAGTACATCTTCATGTCGAGCGGACCACTTTTGCTGATCGCTTGACCCGAACTTGCCGCAAGGTCGCGCTGACGTACTTGTAGACGAGCGGCTCATCAACGAGACAGCAGGAAGGTCTTCCATGAAGGACGTCGTCATCGTCGGGGCTGGACTAGCGGGGCTCTCCGCGGCGTGGAGACTCCGCCACTGGGACGTGCAACTCCTCGAAGCTAACCATCGCGTCGGCGGGCGGGTGCGCTCGGAGAAGCGCGGACAGTACTGGCTCAACTGGGGTGGGCACATGTACGCCGGGGCCGGATCGTCGACGGCGGAGCTCTTCGGCGAGACCGGCACGGCGTCCATCAAGATCCCCGGTGTGCTGGCCGGCATGTCGCTCAACGGCAAGACGCTCTCGTCCGGGCCCATCCAGACGTACCCGCTCCGGTTCCCGATGCCGCTCAAGTCGCGACTCCAGGTCTTTACCAAGGGCGCGAAGATCTCCAAGGATCTCGTGCGCTACGCCCGCGTCGTCGCCACACGTCCGGGGGAGACAGGTGCCGTCCGCCAGCAGCGCATCTACGACTTTGAGAACGACCGGACGTTCGCGGACTACGTCGGGGCGCTCGAGGAGGACACAGCGGCCTTCTTCCTGCCGACCGTCACGCGCTCCTCGGCGGACTTCGACCAGATCTCAGCGGGTGCCGGCATCGGGTACTTCTCGCTCATCTGGAACATCGGTGCCGGCCTCGATCGCTATATTCTCGGCGGCCCTTCGACGCTGACCGAAACGATCGCCGAGACGCTGCGCGACCGGATCGAGCTGGAGGCCGAGGTTCACGAAGTCGTGCAGAACAGCGACCACGTGGTGGTGCGCTACCGGCGGGGCGACGAGGAGTTCGAGATCAAGGCGCGCACGGCCGTCCTGGCGACTCCGGCGCCGATCACCCACCGGATCGCCGTCAATCTGCGACCCGAGCTACGTGAGGCGCTGTCGAAGATTGTCTACGGCCCGCTGGTCAGCGGGGCGTTCCTCACCAACGAGACCACGCCTCAGGCATGGGATCACGTCTACGGCACCGCGGCGGGCAAGAAGTCCTTCGTGGTGGCATTGAACTCCGGCAACATCGTACGCGGACGCGAGACCGTCCGTCAGCCCGGTGGCAGCATGATGACGTTCTCCGCTGCCAACCAGGCCCGCGAGCTACTCGACCTGCCCAATGAGGAAGTCGTCGAGCGATATACCCGCGATCTCGACGCCATCTATCCCGGGTTCGCCGACTACATCGTCGAGGCCGAGGTGGCGAAGTTCCCGCTCGGCTCCCCGTACTGCTTCCCCGGCCGCGGAAAGCTCCAGCCAGAGCTCACCCGGCCGTCAGAGCGGGTCTTCCTCGCCGGTGACTACCTCGGCACCCTCTACACCGAGACATCCATCACCTCCGGCTTCACGGCGGCGCAGGAGGCGGCCAGCCTGCTCGCCACCCAGATGCAGCGCGGGGACGGCAGCGTCAAGGACCACCTGCTGCGCGGCTGACCTACTCGACCACCAATCTCATCCCTATCCTCCTCAGACCAGGAAGCAGGCTCAGAAACGATGACAAAGGATCTGCACGGCATCCTCACGGCGCTCGTCACTCCCTTCGGCGAGGACGGCGAGGTCGATCACGATGTCCTCAGGACGGTCGTAGACCGCTCGATCGACGGCGGACTGGACGCTGTCGTGGTGGGCGGCGGCACCGGCGAATGGGCCTGGCTCAGCGAGGAGGAACGCCTCGCCATCTTCGACACCGTCATCGAGCACACCGCCGGCCGTGTCCCGGTCGTCGCCAACACCGGTGCGATGAGCACCGCCCAGGCGATCCGCGTCTCGCGGGCGGCGGAGCGCGCCGGCGCTGATGTCATCATGCTGGCGGCTCCGTACTACGAGCCGCTCACGGTGCCGGAGCTCACCCGCTACATCAAGACCGTCGCGTCGTCGGTGCAGCTGCCCGTCATGATGTACAACAACCCCGGCGTGTTCGGAGTGAACCTCGATGCGCCCACGCTGGCCTCCATCGCCCGGGATGTCGAGAACATCCGGTACGTGAAGGACTCCAGCCACGACTGGGAGCAGGCGCTGAGACTCATCTACCACCACGGCGACGACGTGCGCCTCATCATGGGCTGGGACACGTTCAGTTTCAGCGCGCTCATCGAGGGCGCGGTCGGCGTGATGGCCGGCGTCGGCAACGTGGTGCCGACCGAGCTCGCGGCCGTCTACGGGGCGCTGCGCGATGGCGACATCGAACGCGCCCGGGTGCTGTGGCGCCACGTCTACCCCGTCGTCGATGCACTCATCAGCGTGCCGTTCGTCCAGGCCGTCAAGGCGGGCATGCGCCTGCAGGGGGTACCCGTTGGCCTGCCGCGCGAGCCCCTGGCGGAGCTTCCGGCTGAGGATCTAGCCGTCGTCGAAGCAGCCCTTGCCCGCCTGAAGAGCTGACACTCACGCGGAGCCGATCCGACGCGACCTACCAGATCGTGGCGGATCGTTCGCACCGCACCGCACCGCGCCGGGGCATCCGACTGTTCCGCACTCTCCTGTCACCGGTGACGCCCCGTCCGAGGCGACCGTTACTGATCGGCGTACGACGTGGAAGAAATCGTCGCGACCATCAGCGACCTCATGTCGACGCCGCTCGCGGACAACCCGGATTCCGTCGCAGATCGCCGCTAAGGCTTCCACCGCCACGGTGATGCCGCAAAGGCCGACGGTGCGCCCACCGCCGGCCTTCGCGGACACCGGGGAACGACAGCTAGCGCTCCCCGGCCTCGACGAGGTAGTCCAGGACGTCGGCCGCCACGCGATCGGCCTCTTCGAAAGCACCGTGCGAGCCGGCCGCGGTGGAACTCCAGTCGCCGGCGAAGTGCGCCCCGGCGGCGGGACGTCGGATATCGGCAAGCGCCTCCGCTCTTCCCAGGCCCAGCAGGGCGAAGCAGTGCTCCCACGTCTGGATGTGGTGACCTTTGATCCGGCCACGCAGGCCGGGCGCGACCGTGAGGAAGTCCTCGATCCACTCGTGCTCGGCGGTCTCGTCGCCCGGAAGGCCAGGCTGGTAGCCGGCCGTGTTGGCGTAGCACATGAAGTGCACGATGCCGGGCGCGTCGTCGCTCCGCCAGCGGCCCGGAGTGGAGTTCAGGACGCAGTCGAACCGGTGCCCCACGGCTGTGACCATGGCCCAGTCGCGATATTCCGGCACGTCCGAGGCGTCGGCGGCGATCACCATCGTGGTGTTGCCGGGCGTCTGCGCAGCGCGCAGCGCCGTCTTCTTCCACACCGGCAGATCGGGGGCGATCTGAGCGATCAGGGGAGCCGGAACGGCGAGGAGCGCCTGTCGCGCCCAGCATCGCAATTCTCCCTCGGCCGTCTGAGCCGTCACGATATAGCCGCCTCGCTCGGCATCGAGTTCGACCCGCGTCACCGCTGTCGACGTGCGGACGACACCGGGAGCAAGCCGGTCCGCCATGGCCCGCACGATGGACTGCATACCGTCGACGAGCACCCGTCGGTTCTGCCTCTCGTGCGCGGGGTAGCTCGCGAAGTATCGCAACGCATACTGCGCGATGATTTCCGATGGATCGCCGACAGCCCCGGCGCGGATGGCGGTCGCGACGATCTCCCGCACCCGCGGCGACAAGGCCTCCAGCCGTTCGGCGACCGTCACCTGGGAGAGCTGCGAAGCCTCCTCGGTGAAGGTGCCGCCGCTCGTCATCGCGGAGTATTCGGCGACCGACTCGTCGAGAAGCCGGAGCAGTTCGGCCTGTTCGTCGTCATCGAGCGGCAGCCGTGCGACGATCTCGTCGTTGCTGCGCCCGACCGAAGTCACGCCGTCGTAAGCGATGCCGTAGGTATCCGGCTCGAAGGGGATGGTTTCGAGGCCCAACTCGTCCACGAGCTCGTGAGTGCGGGTGCCCACATAGACGAACTGCGCGCCGGTGTTGGCGTAGCCCCCCGGGAGGAGCACGCTCCGAGTCCTCCCGCCCAACTCGTCGGTGGCCTCGAAGACCCTCACTCTCAGTCCGGAGTCGCGCAGTCGATACGCGGTGCCGATCCCGGCGGGGCCGCCGCCGACGACAGCCAGGTCGATCGCGGTCATAGTCACGTCCTCTCGATAGGTGAGACGAGGTGTGCGCCGAAGCCCGATGACTCCGGTTCAGGCGGAACCTCGTCACACAGCCGCTTACGGTCCGGGTCGAAAAGAAGCGCGGCGATCTCCGGCTGTGGTTGCATCGGGCAAAAGTTGTCGCACAACTGTGGGTCCACGTTGACTCTAGTTCGAGTTCCGCGATTTTTCAACGGTTCTGGGGGTTCATTCGCTTGGTCAACATGCCCATGGATGCACTCGAATCATGTCCAGGAGATTTCAGAGTCATCTCATTATCAGAAAACAGATAGACAACTTGGGAACGCCGGGCTAATGTGACCTCCCAAGGCAGTCCGCGGATCCGTCCGTTGATCGCCCGGCATGAACTGCCAGATGTATACGCACACTGACGTGGGAGAGAAATACATCCCGCCTGTGCACGCGTCCGGCGCTCCTGATCGGACGATCACGCACACGCTTCCGCGGACGAACTCAGGGCCGAACGAGTCCGCTACCCGAAGGAAATGAAGAATGGTCTTCAGTTTTGGAACGAGAACTTCCCCGATCGCGTTGTCGGGCGCCGTGCTGGTCTCGGGGCTCGGGAAGAGCTACGGCGACCACAAGGTCCTATCCGATGTGAACCTCGCGATGGACGAGGGCGAAGTGGTGTCGATCATCGGGCCGTCGGGAGCGGGCAAGAGCACGTTCCTGCGATGCCTGAACTACCTGGAAACGCCGACCGAGGGCACGATCACGATCGGCGGTGCACGCGTGACGGCCGGTGAGAAGCGACCCGACAAGGCGAGCCTGAATCACCTCCGTCGCGTCACGGGCATGGTTTTCCAGAGCTTCAATCTCTTTCCGCACCTGACCGTGATGGAGAACATCACGCTGCCGCAGCGCAAGGTGCTGGGCTCGAGCAAGGCGCAGGCTGAGGAGGTCGCGGAGCGTCTGCTCCAGCGCGTAGGGCTGCCGGAGAAGGCGAAGCAGTACCCCGCTCGCCTCTCTGGCGGACAGCAGCAGCGCATCGCGATCGCCCGTGCCCTGGCGCTCAACCCGAAGGTGATGCTCTTCGACGAGCCCACCTCGGCACTGGACCCGGAGATCGGGCTCGAGGTGCTCTCTGTCATGCGTGACCTGGCGGACGAGGGGATGACGATGCTCGTGGTCACTCATGAGATGCACTTCGCCCGCGATGTGTCCGACCGGATCATGGTCATGGGCAACGGCGGCGTGCTCGAGATCGGTCCCAGCGAGCAGGTGATGTCGCAACCGCAGAACGAGCGCACGCGGCAGTTCCTCAAAGCCGTCCTGGATCGGTGAGTCGATCATGATCGGAGACATCCTTCTCAGCATCTCCCAGGGCATCGGCCTGACGCTGTATGTCACGTTCGCGTCGCTGATCATCGGCGGAGCCATCGGCCTGCTCCTGGTGGCGGGCGCACGCTCCCCGATCCGGATCGTCCGCGCCGTGGCGACGCTCTACATCAACGTGGTCCGGGTGATCCCGCCGATCACCTGGTTGTTCCTCATCTACTTCGGCCTTCCGCAGTTCGCGCTGCGTCTGTCGACGATCGAGGCGGCTATCGTCGGCTTCTCGCTCATCGCATCGGCGTTCATGGCGGAGATCTACCGCTCGGGTCTGCTCAGCATCCCCGACGGACAGCGGGAGGCCGCCCACGCGCTGGGACTGGGCTCACTCACCACGGTGCGCCACATCGTTACACCGCAGGCGTTCCGAGTCGCGCTCCCCGCGATCGCCACCTACGCGATCGGCTTGCTGAAGGACTCCGCATTGGCCTCCACCATCGGAGTCCACGAGATCACGTATTACGCGCAGCAGGAGGCGCGGCAGACCCATGAGGGACTGCTCTCCTTCATCATCGCCGGCGCGTTCTACATCATCATCAGCCTGATCATCGCGGTCGTCTCCCGCCGCGTCGACATCACGCTGCGTCGGAAGATCGGAGTGGCCTGATGGACATGCTCAACCAATGGCTGGAGTGGCTGCCCGACATGGCCCCGGGCCTGGCAGTCAGCCTGCAGCTGACCGGACTCTCGCTCCTGTTCGGCTTCCCGCTCGGCCTGCTCTTCGCGGTGATGGCCGAGGCGCGAAAGTTCCCGCCGCTGCAATGGATCTCCTTCCTGTTCGTCGAGATCGGCCGCGGGCTGCCCGCACTGGTGCTGCTGTACCTGCTCTACTTCAGCCTCCCCGACGCCGGCATCACGCTCACTTCGCTCACCACTGCCATCATCGCGCTCAGCTGGAACACCGGCGCCTATGCCTCCGAGTACTTCCGGGCCGGACTTGCGGCGGTCCCGCTGGGACAGAAGGAAGCCGCGATCACCTCCGGATTGACCGGCTTCACAGGATTCCGCCTCATCGTCCTTCCGCAAGCGCTGCGCATCTCGACGCCGCCTCTCGCAGGACTGGCGGTGCTGGTCTTCCAGGCGAGCGCGCTCGCGTTCGTCATCGCGGTGCCTGAGCTGATGTCCAAGGCGTACCAGATCGCGTCGATCACCTTCGAATACCTCAGCGTCTACATCCTCACGGCTGTGATCTACGGCTCCATCACGCTCATCTTCCTGGCCCTCGTCCGGGTCCTGGAATGGCGCCTCGGGCGCCACCTGCAGCGCAACTGACTCGCAACGTCCACCCGGGAGCACCTGCCCGGCATCCTGTAACACCCCAGGGGACACCCGCCCCGCCCAACCCACACAGCAAAGGAAGCAACATGCCACGCACACTCACCCGCGCGCTCATGGCAGGAACCGCTGCCGGCATCCTCGTCCTGTCCCTCGCCGCCTGTTCCGGCGGTGGCGGCAGCACGGTCGCAGAGGACTGCACCCCCGCACACGACGGTCTGGAGACCATCAGCGACGGCGAGCTCACTGTCGCGACGTACGACTACGCCCCCGTCACCATCATCGACGGCGACAGCTTCAGCGGCATGGAGGGCGACCTCATCACCGAGATCGCCAAGCTCGAGTGCCTGGAGCTCACTCTGACCTCGGCGGGCGGCGCGGGAGCCGTCATCCCGTCGATCGAGAGCGGCCGCGCCGACCTCGGCTCGGGCAACTGGCTGCGCACCAAGGCCCGCGAGTCGATCGTGTACATGAGCCTGCCCCTGTGGAGCGACCCACAAGCGGTCGTGTCGACGTCGGGTCTGACCAGCGACGATCTCGAGGGCAAGATTGTCGGGTCTGTCGCGGGCAACCTGTGGAACGACAGCATGCAGAAGTGGCTGGGCGACGACTTCCGCATCTACCAGGACGATGAGTCCATCTACGCGGACCTCGCGGCGGGTCGCATCGACGCGCTCATCGCTGGTGCCGCGGTGGCGAACTACCGCTTCCAGGACGACCCCATCGAGGGTGCGACCGTGATCAACGTGTCGCCGAACCCGAACGTGCCCGAGTTCGATGCCGTCGGTCAGGTGATGCTCCCGAGCAGCCTCGACAACGAGGCATTCGGGCAGGCGATCGACGAGGACATCGAGCAGCTCCGTGAGAACGGCACCATCAAGAAGATCCTCGAGAAGTACGGGCTCGACCCGGCTGTCGGCGAGCCCGGCGAGCCCACCGAGCTCTGAGGCCTGCGCTCCGACGGGCACGACGCGCTGCTGGGCGGGGCCGGATCATACATCCGGCCCCGCCCAGTCGTCTCCCGCAGACAGGCGCAGGCCGGTCCGGCTGACCGGGCGGCGGATGCTGCGGCCCGGCCGCTATCGATCGCTCTCAGCGCGTCGAGGCGGTGAAAGGACCTTGCCGGACGAGCCGGAAGTCGAACGCTGCAGCGAGGTGATGCTCCACGGAGTAGGACACCGGGCGTTCGTTCATGTCGTAATCGACCTGTCGGATGATGAGGCAGAGTTCGCTTGCAGGGACGTCGAAGACCTCCGCGAGCCTTCCGCCCACCATGGCCGGTTCGAGTGTTGCGATCCCGAATGTGACGTCGATACCGCAGACCTCGGAGAGGAACCCGTAGAGCGAGGGGCCGAGGCTCACCGTCTCGTGCGGCAGGAACGATGCGGGGAAGAAGTCGTCCTCCACCGTCACGGGCACCTCGTCGGAGGTGCGGACGCGATACAGATTGATGACAGGATCGCCGACGTTCAACCGCAGTCGGTCAGCGACCTCGTCGTCGGCAGGGATCTGACGCCACGACATGCCGGCGATGCCGGAAGCATGTCCCCGCGATCTGATGAGCTGATCGGACCCGATATTGCGGTGGAGGCTCGTGACCAGTGGTCGAACCGAGTTGACGTAAGTCCCTGAACCATGGCGCCTGCTGACCAAGCCCTCTGCCTGGAGCTGAGAGAGCGCGGCCCGCACGCTGACGCGGCTGACGCCGAGCTCCTCGGCCAGTGCGGGTTCGGACGGGAGGCGATCACCCGCCGACCAGGCGTGAGCGGCCAGCTTCTGACGGAGTGCCTGGGCCGCCCGCGCGCTGGCCTTGAGACGTGCGCGTGCCGGGGCCTGCATCGACACCGGGTCGGCCTGGACGGGATCGGACATGTCCTACAGCGTATCGTTGGGGCGAACAGCTCCGGGCCGAAGGGTGGCGTGAAACGCCGCAGCCGCGCGGGAGCATAGCGCATCCCCGCGCGGCTGTCGGATCCGTCAGGCTGCGGGCGTAGCCGGCGCCTCGCCGGGACCGCCCGCCCAAACCATGAGGACTGGCTGATCGCCGCGGTTGTGGATGCGGTGAGGAATCGATGGCGGAATCGCGAGGACGTCGCCGGCCTGCAGCGGGTATTCATGCTCGCCGTCATCGATGATGCCTTCGCCGGAGACGCAGTAGAAGACCTCCCAGGCCCCCTCGTGGCCAGGGTCCACAGCCCCGGTATCGCCTGGCTGGACGAGGGAGCTTCCGAACCACAGCGCTTCGTTGCGAAGGTACTCGTGACACAGCTCTGGGCCTTCGTAGAACGTGGTCGCATCCTGCGGGCGGATGATGGTCGGGGTTTCGGCCGTCATTCGGGTGCTCCTTTGCTGGTGCGGGTGGTGGATGTGAAGGTCTCGTCGGAGTCCGATCGGGCAGAGGAGAGCAGCGCTCTCTCCTCGCGCTGCGCGAGGCGCTCGACGGCATCGAGTTCCCGCCCGACGTCCGCGTCGGACCACGCGAGAACGTCGCGCATCACGGCGACGATGGCGGCGAGCGTCGACCGGCCGCGGTGCGGTACTTGGATCGAGATGTGCGTTCGGCGGTCGAGCACGTCGTCAAGGTGCAGCGCGCCTTCATGCGTACAGGCATAGCGCACTTCCGCAGCCAGCACCTCAGTGCCCGGGATGTGCTCCCTCAGCGATGGATCCCGTTCGATCTCGTCGAGCAGGTCTTCCAGACGTGAGCCGTAGCGCCGGAGCAGCCGCTCTACCACCGGCAGCGGCAGCTGGGCGGTCTCCGCGAGGGCGCCGCGGTTCTCCCACATGGCACTGAATCCGTCTGCACCCAGGAGGGGGGTGCGGTCTGTGACGGAGGCCGACGCATGCAGATCCGAGCGCGCGGCGATGGAGTCCACGAGCTGGGCCGCCATCGCCCGGTAGGTTGTGTACTTCCCGCCGCTGATAGTGGACAGACCTGGCATCGGCGAGGAGATGGCGTGCTCGCGGCTGAGCTCTGTGGTGTCCGCATCCGGGTCAGCCGCGACGAGCGGGCGGATGCCCGCGAACGTGCCGAGTACGTCGGCGACCGTGATCGTCGTGTCCAGCAGGCTGTTCAGCCTGCCGAGAAGTGTGTCGACGTCTCCGCGCGAGGCGATAGGCGCGTCGGGCTCACCGCTCCAGTCGCTGTCGGTGTCCCCGACGAGCCAGTACCCCTGCCACGGAATGACGAAAAGCAGGCCGGTCGGCGTGCGAGCGAGAAGGCCGCTGTCCGCTTCGATGGCGCCTGCGGGAAGCAAGAGGTGCGCGCCCTTCGACGGGCGCAGTCGTGAGCGATCGGATTCTCCGAGCCGACCGCTCCACGCTCCCGTGGCCGTCACCACATGCCGCGCTCGGATCTTCAGGCGTCCGCCGGTCTCGAGGTCGGTGGCCAGCACGCCGCACACCGCCCCGTCGTCCGTCAGCAGCTCGTCAGCCCTCACTCGGGTCGCGATCACGGCGCCGTGGCGCAACGCCGTCCGCGCCACGAAGACGGCGAACCGGGCGTCGTCCGTCTGCGCATCCCAGAACCGGATGCCGCCCACATACGTATCCGGGCGTAGTGATGGCGCAGCGCGGCGAACACCGCGACGACTCAGGTGTCGTCCCGCAGGGACATGTCGCGCGCCGCCGAGGCGGTCGTACAGCATCACGCCCGCGCCGACGTATGCCCGCTCCCAGATCCGGTGCCGCAGGGGGAGAACGAACGGGACCGGCGTGACCAGGTGGGGGGCGATGCGATCAAGAAGCAGCCCGCGCTCTCGAAGTGCCTCGCGAACGAGGCCGAAATTCAGCTGCTCCAGGTAGCGGAGGCCGCCATGGATGAGCTTGCTCGAACGGCTGGATGTGCCGGATGCAAGGTCTCCCTGCTCGACGAGTCCCACCGAGAGTCCGCGGGAAGCGGCGTCGAGCGCGGTGCCGAGTCCGGTGATCCCGCCGCCTACGACGAGGATGTCGAGTTCGTTTCGTCCCATACGCTCGATCGCCCGGCGACGACTCTCACGGGTCAATCTGTCTTCGCCCCGACTCACGACATCGCCTCTGCGTCGGCACCAGGGTGCGGAGCGACGGGCCCCTGCCGCACCAACTGGAAATCGAAGGCCGAGGCGAGATGGTGCTCGACGGAGTACGACACCGGATGCTCGCTGCTGTCGTAGTCCACTTGGCGGATGACCATGCACAGTTCGTCCGGATCCACGCCGAACACGTCGGCGTGCTCGCGGCCGGCAACCGCGGGCTCCAGTGTCGCGATGCCGAAGGCCACATCGATGCCGCAGACAGTCGATAGGAAGGAATACAGCGACGGCCCCAGGCTCGGACGAGGCGTGGTCAGCAGCGAGGCTGAGAAGAAGTCGTGTTCGATCGTCACGGCGGCGCCGTCCGACGTGCGCACCCGGAGCAGCTCGATGACAGGATCGCCCGGCCGGATGGCCAGCCGCTCCGCCACCTCGTCGCTGGCGGCGGCCTCTCGCCACGACATCTCCGCGATCCCGGGGGAGTGGCCACCCGATCGGATGAGCTGATCGGCGCCGACGTTGAGATGCAGGCTGTGTACCAGTCGGCGGACAGAATTCACGAACGTTCCGCTGCCGTGTCGGCGGCTGACCAGGCCCTCGCGTTCCAGAAGCGACAGCGCACCCCGCACGCTAGACCGGCTCACGCCAAGCTCCTCGGCGAGGGCGGGCTCGGAGGGCAGCCGGTCGCCGGCGATCCAGGACTCGCGTCCCAGGCGATCCCGGAGCGTCGCCGCGGCACGCGCCGTGGCGGTGGATCGGCGCGCGCCGGGGGCGTGGGACGGCGAGAGGGCGTCCTTGGTGACGGCCGTGTCAGGCATGTCACACATCTTGGCACAGGGACTAGACAACTGGAAAGCGCCAACTGATCTTGACATCCCAGATTGTGAGGATTACAGTCATGCCAGCTCGCAAAGTTGTACGACAACTTTTGATATATGACAGTGATTGAGTTCTGGTTGCACACCGTCCGCAGCAAAGAAGCAAGGAGCATCGTCATGAACCAGCACCCCCCCGCACCCACCGACGAACTCTCCGCGAAGGCGCTCGACCGGATCGAGACCATGGAGTCGCCTGACTACGTCTTCCCCGAGAGATTCAGTCGCGCCAGCTGGGTGGCGGCACTCGTCGTCATCGGCGCCATGTTCGTCTGGCTCGTCGCCGCGGCGTCGATGTAACGCTCACAAGCTCGCAGAAGAGAGAACGTCGCCATGTCGACCACGAAGTCATCCGTTTCCGCGGCCGTCGCCCGGGATGCTGAGTTCGGCACCCTTCCTGTCCTGCGATCTGAACGGAAGTTCGGCTTCTGGGACACCCTCCTGATCCTCGGCGGCTACGGCATCGCCACTTGGTGTTATACGCAGGGTGCGTTCCAGGCTTCGCTCGTCGACTTCCCCCAGTTGCTCGCGACCGCGTTCGGCGCCAACATCTTCGTCCTCGCGATCTACATGCTGCCGATCGTGTTCGCCACCAAGTACGGGATGGACATGTGGCAGTGGCTGAAGACCATCTTCGGAGCCAAGGGCATCCGGATCATGGTGGTCGCGATCATCCTCGTGAACTTTCCCTGGTTCGGTGTCAACGCTGAGATCTTCGCGAGCACGATGCTCAATCTCTTGAGCACCCTCGGCGTGGGAGTCGAGGAGTGGATGGGCAAGCCGCTGGCGCTGCTGTGCATCGTCATCGGCGCCGCTCTGGCGCTGGGCGGCCCGAACGTCATCAAGTGGGTGAACCGCTTCATGGTCCCGGCGCTGATCCTTGTCGGCATCAGCATCGTCATCCTGGCATTTTCCGCCGTACCCCTGCAGGAGATCCTCGATTACAAGCCCGACACCTCGGAGTACTCCAACCAGTTCGAGCCCTACGTCGCGAGCGTCGAGGCGGGCTTCGCCTTCGCCTTTTCGTGGTGCTGCTCCACAGCTGTCTTCCCGCGTTTGGTTCGAAAGGAGAGCCAGGGATACTGGGCGACCGTCGGCGCGTACGGGATCATCGCACCGTTCTTCATCGTGGCCGGCGGCGTGCTCGCCATCGTGACCGTGATCACGGTCGGATCGGCCGACCTGGGCCTCGCAAGCATGATCATGCAGCTCGCCGCTCCCGCAGTCGCCTTCATCACCCTCGTGCTCATCGTCGTCGCCAACATCGGCACCCACGGCACCGGCACATACATGTGGTCGGTGGTCATCAAGTCGGCCTTCCCCCGCGCGAAGTACGCATGGATCGTCGCGATCCTCGCCGGCTACGCCGCGCTGATCGTGCTGTGGGGCGGCATCCTCGACTATTTCGGCGCGATGATCTCGATCGCGGCTTACCTCTACGGGCCGATCATGGGTCTGCTGTTCGTCGACTACTTCTGGGTCCGCAAGCGCAGGATCGACCTTCGCAGCGCGTACGAGCTCCCCGGTCACGACAGCTACCGCTACAACCGCGGCTACAACTGGGTCGGCTTTCTCTGCGTGATCACCGGCTTCCTCGCGTCGTTCGCCGTCTTCGACGCGATCAGCTACACCGCGCGGATCCCGCTGTTCACCTTCACGACGTCGAGCTTCCTCGGCTTCCTCACCAGTGGGGCGCTGTACCTCGCGCTCTTCGCGCTCGTGCCATCGGTGCGCGCCTACTTGCTGCGCGATCGCGCCGATATCACGGTCTAACTCCTCGAGAAACACAGATAGGACTCTCATGAAGCCTGAGATCATCGTCATGCTCACCCACCACGACGTCACCGTGGCCAACGCGCGCGAGGTGTTCGCCCAGAGCGCCGACCTGCCTATCCAGTACTGGGGCTTCAAGGACGCGGGCGTGACCGCGACCGAGGCGCGGCAACTCGTCGACGACTTCAAGGCCGCGGGCAAGACCTCGGTGCTCGAGGTAGTGACCTTCGACGAGAAGGAGTTGCTGGATGCCGCGCACCTGGCGGTCGACAGCGGGTTCGACTACTTTACGGGCTCGTCGTACTCCGACGATGTGCGCGACATCGTGCACGGCGCCGGCCTCAGTTATCTGCCGTTCAGTGGGAACGTAGGCGGCTCGCCCATCGAGCTGAAGGGCGAGCCGGATGAGATCGTCGAAGACTCGGCGCGCATCGTCGCGCGCGGCGCTGACGGCATCGACCTCGTCGCCTACCGTTACGCCGCGGGCGACCCGGTGGCGCTCGCCAAGGCGACGGTCGAACGCGTGGGTGCTCAGAACGTCGTCATCGCCGGAAGCATCAACTCCGTCGAGCGCATGCAGCGCATGCAGGACATCGGCCCATTCGCCTACACCATGGGCGGCGCCCTATTCGAGGGCGTCTTCCTGGACGGCGGGTCGTTCCGCGAGAATCTTGAACGCGTCGTCGAGCTCGACGCCTCATTGACGGGAGCGGTCCAGTGACCAAGTACATCCTGGGTGTCGATGTGGGCACCACGGCGGTGAAGGCCGCCCTATTCGACGGCGACGGTGCGGAGGTGGGCAGCCGCTCCGAGGAGTACTCGCTGCTGACGCCGCGCGCGGGTCACGTCGAGCTTGACGCCGACACCTACACCAGCACGTTCGCGACGGCGATCCGGCGCCTGATCCAGGAGACCGGCATATCGACCGACGACCTCGCCGTGCTGGGTCTCTCGGCGCAGGGAGAGACGTTCCTCACCCTCGACGCCAACCACGAGCCGATCGGTCGCGCCATCGTGTGGATGGACAATCGCTCCGCGGCGGAGGCCGACGAGATCGAGAGGCACTTCGGCCGCTCGGTGATCCAACAGACCACCGGACAGGTGGCGATGGACGCGATCTGGCCGGCCGCGAAGATCCTGTGGCTCAAGCGCAACGAGCCGGAGCGCTTTGCGCGCACCGCCAAGTACGCGCTGCTGAAGGACTACCTCGTGGAACGGCTCACCGGCCGGCTCGTCAGCGAGGATTCTCTGCTGTGCTCCACCATCCTGTGGGACATCAACACGCGCAACTATTGGCCCGAGATGCTCGATCACCTCGGCATCGGGGCGCGGCAGCTCCCCGACATCGCCCGGCAGGGCGAGATCGTCGGCACGGTGACGCTCGCCGCCGCAGCCGACCTCGGCCTTCCGCCGGGGCTTCCAGTGTCGGTCGGCGGCTTGGATCAGGCGTGTGGGGCGCTCGGCATCGGCAACGCGCGCCCCGGGATCTTCTCCGAGAGCACGGGCTCGGCACTCACCAGCGTCACGATCGTCGAGCAGCTCACGCTCGACGCCGAGGGTCGCGTGCCGTGCTTCCCCGCCGCCGTGCCTGGGCTGTACATGCTGCACAACTTCTCCACGGGCGGCATGGTCATGCGGTGGTACCGCGACGAGTTCTGCGCCGCCGAGCGCCAAATCGAAGAGCTGTGCGGCATCAGCGCGTACTACCTCATCGATAGAGAGGTGCTGCGGGTCGAGCCCGGGGCGGACGGCCTCGTCGTCCTCCCGCACCTGCAGGGGTCCGGTCCTCCGGACCTCGACCCCTATGCCCGGGGCGCGATCGTCGGCCTGACCCTCGCTCACAAGAAGCAGCACCTCTCTCGCGCCGTCATGGAGGGCGTCGCGATGGTTCTACGCCGGATGATCGACTCCACCACCCGCCTGGGTGTCGAGGTGAACGAGATCATCTCGTTGAGCGGCGGCTCCAAGAGCGACGCCTGGTGCCAGATCAAGGCGGACGCCACGCAGACGACCGTGCACACGCTCCGGGACGCGGAGAGCGCGGCCTGTCGGGGCGCGGCGATCATCGCCGGCGTGAGCGCGGGGATCTGGGAGTCCGTGCACAGTGTGACGCGGACCGGCGTCGAATTCGACCGCACCTTCCGGCCCGAACGGACCAATGCCGACGTCTACGACCAGCTGTTCGACCGCTACCTGACGGTGCAGACCGCGCTCGCGCCCCTATACCGCGGTGCCGAGGAACTCGCCCCCGCCTGACGCTCCTCACCACTAGGAACAACACGCGCGCCGGCCGCGTTCCCACGTGGCACCACGGCCGGCTGCGCCCACAGCTCGAAGACGCGCCGCCCCACCCCGTACCAGTGCGCGTCGGAACGGAGAAGCTGCGCGATGAGCCCGCAGACCGGAACGGACGTGCCCATCACCCGCCAGGAGTCACGGAAGGCGAGCGGCCGCCTCCCGTGGGGGCCGCTCCTCGCCCTTGCCCTGGTCGGCTTTGTCTGCATCGTCGCCGAGACCATGCCAGCGGGTCTCCTGCCCGAGATCGCGACCGACCTCGGGGTGAGCGAGGCGGCCGTCGGGCAGTGGGTCAGCATCTTCGCCGCGGCATCCGTCCTCGCGGCTCTGCCCGCGATGGCTCTCACGAGAGGTGTGCGTCGCAAGCCGCTGCTCATGATCGCCGTCGCGGGGATACTGGTGTCGACCGTCGCCACCGCAATCGCGCCGACCTACGAGGTCGCCATGGCTGCGCGCGCCGTCGCGGGAGTGTTCTCGGGGCTTCTGTGGGCGATGCTCGCCGGCTACGCCCGCCGGCTCGCCCCACCACGCCTGAGCGGCCGCGCCATTGCGGTGGCCATGGCCGGAATCCCCATCGCGCTTTCACTGGGCACGCCGCTGGGCACCCTCGTCGGCGGACTCGTGGGATGGCGGTGGGCCTTCGCCGGGATTGCGGCGCTCACCGCCGCGCTCCTGGTCTGGATCGCACTCGGCGTGGGCGACCGGCCAGGGCAGGCAGCGGCGGGGCGCACGCCGATCGGGAAGGTGATCCTCCTCCCCGGGGTCGGCGCCGTGCTCGGCACGACCCTGGCATGGATGCTGGCGCACAACATCCTCTACACCTACATCGCGCCGTTGATCGCGTGGACCGGCAGCGGCGTGCGCGTCGACGTGGTGCTCCTCGTCTTCGGCATCGCCTCGATCGCTGGGAACTGGGTCGCGGGTCTCATCATCGACCGGGCGCTGCGGATCCTCGTGCTGTGCAGCCTTGCGGTGTTCGCCCTCGCCAGCGCCGGTCTCGCCCTCGCGGGTCAGACGGAAGTGATTGTGTGGGGGTGTGTCATCGCGTGGGGACTCTCATTCGGGGGAGCCGCCGCGCTGCTGCTCACCGCGCTCGCCGACGCTTCGGGCCACGACAGCGACTTCGCGCAGGCGATGATGACGACGACGTGGAATTTGGCGATCTTTGGAGGAGCGGCGGTGGGGGGCATCCTGCTCGAGATCTTCGGGCCGGGCTGCTTCCCGTACGCGGTCGGCGCTCTCGCGGTGCTGGCGCTGGTGGTCGCCGCCATCGCGCGGCGGAACGGCTTCCGAGCTGGCCACCGCCACGGCGAGCGAACGCTCGCGATTCACGGCTAGTGTCGCGCGACACTCACGGATGCGACTGTCGCCGAGGAGGGCAGCACCCGGTTAGTGACACTTCACCGCGGGCAAGTATCCGAATCTCGGCTTGGGCCCTCGCGCTGGCTGTCGGACATACTGAAGTCGCGCATGTCGCTCGTGATCATCAGCGCGCTTCTGCTCGCAATCTCGATAGTGGTCATCGCCCCGATGACGTGTCCGACGCAGTACATCGTCGCCGGGATCCTGAGCTCGCCCGCGATCGGCGGCGTACAGTGCAGACGATCAGGTGCTCGCGTTCGATGTCAATTCCGCAGAAGCAGAACCAGAACGGCCGGTGCCTCGTGCTCTTCGGTCTGATCTGCTGCAGTCGCTGGGACCGTTCGTCGCGGAGCCCTTGTGGGCGTCTTCGGCGGCGAGTACGGCTGGGTGTACACGATCGGCGGAGTGTTCGCCATGTTCGGCGCGCTCGGGATCATCCCGGTCGGACTGGAGAAAAACCCTAGTCGACGCGCGTGGAGGCGTACCCAAGGGCACCGCCTGATCCAGCCTGCCGCTGCCGTGGGCTGTTGAGATCTCAGATCGCGCCGGCCCTCGGCGAGCGTTCCGCGCGAGGCGAGTGTCAGCGCGAGCGAACGGCAAGGAACCGGATGGGCACCTCGATCAACTCGATGGGCCCGTGCGCGGCCTCGCCGTCGAGAAGTAGGGCGTCGCCCACCGCCATGTCGTACTCGTAGCCGCCGTGTCCGTACTTCATGCGACCCTCGAGCATGTAGAGAAACTCGGTGCCGGGGTGCTGGAAGAGAGGGAACACGTTCGACGCATCGCTGAGCGTGACGAGGGTGGGTTCGAGCGCGTCCGGAGTGTCTTTGAGCACGCCGAGCATTTGATACAGGTGGCCGTGCTGTGTTCCACTGCGCACGCTCACGCTGCCGGCACCCGCCTTCGTGAATGACGCCTCCCGGTCGCTCGCGGAACCGCGGAAGAGGGCGGTGACCGGGATGCCGAAGCCGTCGGCGAGGCGCTGCAGCGTCGTGAGCGAGCACGACGTCGTCGCCGACTCGATCTTCGAGATCATCGCCTTCGAGAGTCCGGTGCGTGCCGCCAGGTCCGCGGCCGAGATGCCCTGCTCGATCCGGTAACGACGCACCTGCTGCGCGATGATCGGCTCCAGCACTCCGCCGGCGCTGTCGCCTGCTCCCGAGATCGCCGCACTCACCTCGCCATCATAGGGTGGCGCTCTGTGGCGGCCCCGGCTCTGGGGAGGTGAGGTGCTGCAGAACATCGGCCAGCGCGGAGGCGCCGAGCTCGGCATCCGTGTCTTCCACGAGCTCCTCCGGGGAATGCGAGATGCCCGTCGGGTTTCGGACGAAAAGCATCGCTGTGGGGACGGCCGCGGCCAGTACCCCGGCGTCGTGCCCGGCTCCGGTTCCCAGCTCGGGGGCTTCCCCGAGCGAGCCGCGCAATGCGTCGCGCAAGCCGCGGTCGAAGTCGACCGTGGAGCTGAGTGACTCTTCGCGGACGTCGGCGAGACAGCCTTCGGCGCCCGCGGCGGCGGCGACGAGGTCGCGCACTTCTGAGACAAGCGCCGCCGTCACGAGATCATCGGGATGACGGATATCGATCCAGAAGCGCACTTGCGACGCGATGACGTTGGTGCCACCCGGGACCGGCTCGACGCGACCCACGGTCGCGCGCGCGTCCGGCGTCCGCCCCGCCAGGTCGCGGATCTCGACGATCATGCGCGCGGCGGCTACGAGGGGATCGCGCCGGTCGTCCATCAGTGTCGTGCCAGCATGATTGCCCTGCCCGTCCACCGTGACGCGCCAGCGACCATGCCCGAGGATCGACGAAGCGATCGCGACCGGCCGGTCGAGGTCGATCAGCCCCCGCCCCTGCTCGACGTGCAGTTCGACGAACGCCGCGATACGCGCGAGGCGCTCCGCATCAGCGCCGACGCGCGCCGGGTCCAACCCGTCGCGGCGCGCGACGTCGGCGAACGTGTCGCCCTCGCGGTCGATGAGCGCGAGCGCGCGGGCGGGGCCGATCGCCCCGCTCATGAGTCGGGAGCCGAGGCAGGCGACGCCGAAGCGTGAGCCCTCCTCCTCCGGGAAGACCGTGATGGCGAGGGGGCGCGACGGCACGACGCCGCGCGCGTTCAGGATGTCGACGGCAACGAGGGCGGATGCCACCCCGAGCGGGCCGTCGTATCCGCCGCCCCCGGGCACGGAGTCCAGGTGGCTTCCTGTGGCGATCGCCGTGTCGGTGCTGCCGGCCGGATTCCACCAAGCCCACAGTGTGCCGTTGCGGTCGCGCTCGACGTCCAGCCCCCTCGATCGCGCGTGCGATGCAAACCACTCGCGCAGCTCGCGGTCAGCATCCGAGTATCCGGCCCGGCTGAAGCCGCCGCGAACGCGGTCCTCACCTACTCCGGCGATCTCACGCAGCATGCCGGCGACGCTCATGCGCTCGCCAGAGCCGCGAGGGGGCGGAACCGGGCGACCCCCGAGTCCTCGCCGAGGAGGAGGCGGGCCGTCAGCTCGCCCAGCATCGGCGCGAACTTGGCCCCGTGCCCCGAACAGGGCGAAAGTATCGTGACCCCGCCGACCCGGTCGATGATGAACTCGTCGGCGGGGGCGTTTGTGAACAGGCACGTCGTCTCGGCGTAGGGCTCGGGCACGAGGCCGGGAAGCGCCCGTGCCACGTAATCGACGAGCCGGTCGCGGCGAGCGGGGTCGATGACCCGGTCGTGCTCGAGCGCGGAGAAGATCACCCGACCGCCGTTGTATTCAGCGACCTTCTGGCCGCGGAACCCTGCATCCCGGCCACCGGGGAGCCCATAGACCTGGATATCCGAGCGTTTGTTGATGAACGTCGGCCACACCTGCTCCGGCGCTCGATACGGGAAGTGCAGAGCCTGTTCCTGGCGCACCTCGAGGGGAGGGAAGGCGTCGAACGTCTCCGCGGGCAGTCCCAGGTCGCCCAGCATGGCCGGCAGCCAGCCGCCGGCAGCGACGATGACCTGCGAGGCCACCACCGTCTCTCCGGCGTCCGAGACGACGAGGTAGTGCTTGCCCTGCGGCAGCACACGCCCGGCGGCCCAGTCCGTGCGCAGTTCCGCGCCCTCGCCGACGGCGAGGGCGACCATTGCGAGCACCGCCGCCTCCGCATCGATGACGCCTGCGGCCTCGTGCCACAGCACCGGTCCGTCGAAGACGAACCCCGGCCACCGCGTGGCCGCGCCGGCCGCGTCCAGCAGCTCATGCGGAATGCCATGGCGGTCGAGAATCGCGGCGAGCGCGGCGGGGTCGCGGGTCGCTCCGTAGTCCAGCGAACCCGTCGGGGTGATGAGCCGCTCGCCACGGAGGGCCTCGAGCTCGTCCCATCCGCGGCGGGCGTCGATCGCAAGCCGGGTGTAGAACGGGTCGGGGTAGGTGTAGCGCAGGATGCGTGCCGAGCCGTGCGAACTGCCGAGGTGGTTGGCCGGTGTGCTGCGCTCGAGGATGACGACATCGCGCCCGCGGCGGGCGAGGGCCCACGCGGTGGCGGCGCCTGCGAGGCCGGCGCCTATGATCGCGATGGGGTGAGTGGACATGAGGACCTTTCGTGTGCGCTAGTCGCCGGCAGGAGCGACGTTGAATCGGGCGATGAGAGCCGACTCGCAGTGGATGCGGCGGTTTCGAGTGCCCTGCAGCAGCACGCTGCCGACGGGAAGGGGCAGATCGTCGACGGTCGCGGTGCCCGTGAGCAGGACCGTCAGGGTCGCTGCCGGGTCGACGGGCACCACTCCGTGTTGGACGCCGATCCGGTACGTCGGCGACGCGAGGCCCCGCTTGACCATGAGGTTCACCACTGACACACCTCCGCGATCCGTGGTCGCGACGACCCGGGCCTCGCCCGGGAAGCGGATGCCGCGCTCCCGTGTCACCCGGCGCTCGACTCCGTCGACAACGAGAGCGACGGCGGGCGCATTCAGCGGGATGAGCACCCGGTCGACGCCCGAGAGCGAGGAGAACGGCATCCGTCCCCGCAGCTCCGCGATGCTCAACCGCCACGCGAGCCGCTTCGCGAGCACCCGCGTGACGCCGAGGCCGTTCGCCCACGGCTCCGGTGCAACGTCGGCCGGCGTGATGACGTCGAGGCCGGCCATCGCGCCCGCATCTGCCGCCGCAGCCGAATCGGCGAGCGCACCCACGTCGAGCGTCATGACGTCAGCTGCGTCCGGGGATCCAGGACGTGCCGGCCAGGGGCACACCCGCCATCGCCGCCGACTCGACGGTCAGCGCAACCAGGTCCTCGGGCTCGAGGTTGCGTACGTGGGACTTGCCGCAGGCGCGGGCGATCGTCTGCGCCTCGAGGGTGAGCACGCGGAGGTAGTTCGCGAGCCGGCGTCCGGCGGCGACCGGCTCGAGGCGGGCCGAGAGCTCCGGATCCTGCGTCGAGATGCCCGCGGGGTCGCGTCCGTCCTGGAAGTCGTCGTAGAAGCCGGCCGCAGAGCCGAGCTTCGCGTACTCGTCGGCGTAGCGCGGGTCGTTGTCGCCGAGCGCGATGAGGGCCGCAGTGCCGATGGCCACAGCATCCGCTCCCAAGGCCAGCGCCTTCGCGACGTCGGCACCGTTGCGGATGCCGCCCGACACGATCAGCTGCACGCCGGTGCGGTGCACGCCGAGCTCCTGCAGCGCGGCGACCGCGGGTCCGATGGCCGCGAGCGTCGGAATGCCGACGTGCTCGATGAACACCTGCTGCGTCGCGGCGGTGCCGCCCTGCATACCGTCGAGCACGACGACGTCGGCGCCCGCCTTCACCGCGAGCGCGGTGTCGTAGTACGGTCGCGAGGCGCCGATCTTGACGTAGATGGGCTTGCGCCAGTCGGTGATCTCGCGGATCTCGGCGATCTTGATGGTGAGGTCGTCGGGTCCGGTCCAGTCGGGGTGGCGGCTCGCCGAGCGCTGGTCGATGCCGACGGGGAGCGTCCGCATGCCCGCCACGCGCTCCGTGATCTTCTGGCCGAGCAGCATCCCGCCGCCGCCGGGCTTCGCGCCCTGGCCGAGCACGATCTCGATCGCGTCGGCCTTGCGCAGGTCGTCGGGGTTCATGCCGTAGCGCGACGGCAGGTACTGGTAGACGAGCGTCTTGGACTGGCCGCGCTCCTCGGGCGTCATGCCGCCGTCGCCGGTGGTCGTCGACGTGCCCGCCTCGCTCGCGCCTCGGCCGAGCGCCTCCTTGGCGTTGGCGGACAGCGCGCCGAAGCTCATTCCGGCGATCGTCACCGGGATGTCGAGGTGGATCGGCTCCAGCGCGTTGCGCGCGCCGAGCGTGACGTCGGTGGCGCACCTCTCGCGGTAGCCCTCGAGCGGGTACCGAGACATGCTCGCCCCCAGGAACAGCAGGTCGTCGAAGTGGGGGAGTGCGCGCTTGGCTCCCCACCCGCGGATGTCGTAGATGCCGGTGTCGGCGGCGCGCTGGATGTCGGCGATGGTGGCGCGGTCGAACGTCGCGGATTCGCGGAGGCCGAGCGCGGCGAGATCTTGGGTCATGGTGTGCTCCAGGTGTTGCGAAGGGTCAGTACGAGCCGGCGTTGTCGACCTTGAAGTGGTAGAGGTTGCGCGCCGATCCGTAGCGGCGGAACTCCTCGGGCCGCTCGGCGCGGCCGGCGCGCTCGAGCAGCTCGGCGAGCTCGGCGAGGTGCTCGGGGCGCATCTCCTTCTCGACGCAGTCGGCGCCGACGGAGGCGACCTCTCCGCGCACGTAGATTCGCGCCTCGTAGATCGAGTCGCCGAGGGCCTCGCCCGCGTCACCGCACACGACGAGGCGGCCGGCCTGCGCCATGAAGGCCGACGCGTGGCCGATGCTGCCCCCCACGACGATGTCGACGCCCTTCATGGAGATGCCGCAGCGGGCGCCGGTGTTGCCGTCGACGATCACGAGACCGCCGTGGCCGGTCGCGCCGGTCGACTGCGAGGCATCGCCGGTCACGTGCACGATGCCCGACATGATGTTCTCGGCGAGGCCGACCCCGGCGCTGCCGTGCACCGTCGCGGTGCCGGTCTGGTGCATGCCGGCGAAGTAGTAGCCGACGTTGCCTTCGATCGTCACATCGATGTCGGCGATGATGCCGACGGCGATGTTGTGGCTGCCGACGGGAGATGCGACGGTCCAGGAGGTGCCGTCGGCAGCGTCGTGCAAGAGCTGGTTGAGCTCGCGCACGCTCGATTGTGCGAGGTCGACGGTTGTGGCCGCGGGGGCATCGGTCGCGATGAGGGTCATCGGGTTGCTCCTTCCAGTACGGGCAGTGCCCAGGTGTAGACGACGCCGGGCGAGGGCTCGAAGATGCGGGCGTCGTCGATGCCCGGAAGCGCGGCGAGGGCGCGATACTCCGACGCCATCGCGATCCAATCGCCGGTCTCGGCGATGATCGCCGGCTTGCACGCGATGGGGTCACGGACGACGGCCATGCTGTCGGCGGTGGTCACCACGAGCGTGTAGAACCCGTCGAAGACGCCCTGCAGGTTCTCGAGCGCGGTCTTGAGGTCGTCGCCGTGCGTCATCCGCCACGCGATGTAGCGCGCGGCGACCTCGGAGTCGTTCTCACTGTCGAAGTCGACGCCCTCCGCGCGCAGCCACCGGCGGATAGAGGCGTGGTTGCTGAACGAGCCGTTGTGCACGAGGCAGAGGTCCTCGGCGACGGTGAAGGGATGGGCGCCGGCGGCAGTGACGGCCGACTCGGTCGCCATGCGGGTGTGCGAAAGCCCCTGCGTGCCGCTGATCTCGGTGAGCCGGTAGGTGTCGGCGAGCTCGACCGGGTGCCCGACGCCTTTCAGCACCGCGACGTGCGATCCGCGGCCGATGATGCTCGCGCCAGGGAGAGCCTCGCGCACGACGGTCTCGAGCACGGATGCCTCGACCTGCGCGTTGACGAGCACCGACTCGGCATAGGCGACGACAGTCGGCTCGCTCCCGTCGGGGAGAACAGCACGCAGCTCCGTCGCCAGTGCGGCGGGATCGGCATCCGAGATCACGGTGATGGCCGATGAGCCATCGGGCGTCAGGCGCTCCGATCCGTACAGGGCGAGCCCTGCGGAGTCGGGGCCGCGCTCGACGATCTCGCACAGCATGCCGTGCATGAGGCCGCCGAGGTCCGCGCGCAGAGCGGGGTTGCGAATCTGCAGAGCAGCGATTCCGCACATGGGGTTCCTTTCGTTGGTTCGGGATGCCGCGGCGGTCAGTACGCCGTGAGGTAGCGGTCGAGCTCCCATTCGGTGACGGTGTTGTGCCATCCGAGGAACTCGTCCTCCTTGGCGGAGGCGAAGTACTCGGCCACTCCGTGGTCGGCGTCGAGCGCCTCGCGGAGGACCGCGTCGTCGCGCAGCGACTGGACCGCGTGCAGCAGCGTGCGGGGGAGCACCGCCGAGGTCTCGCGGAACTCGCCGGGCCCGCAGGGAGCACCGGGGTCGGCCGAGCGCTCGATGCCGTCGAGGCCGGCGTGCACGATGGCCGCGAGTGCCAGGTACGGGTTCGCCGAGCCGTCGGCCGCGCGCAGCTCGATGCGGTTCGCGTCGGGCACCCGGATGAAGTGCGTCCGGTCGTTGCCGCCGTACGTCGCATGCTTCGGCGACCAGGTCGCCCCCGATGCGCTGGTGGTGGCGCCGCGGCGTTTGTAGGAGTTGACGCTCGGCGCCAGGAACAGCTGCAGCCCCGGCGCATGGTCGAGCATGCCGGCGACGAACGAGTAGGCCAGGTCCGAGAGGCCGAGGCCGCGCTCGTCTGCCGCGTCGGGGAATGCAGGGGAGCCGTCGTCCCAGAGCGAGACATGGAAGTGCAGACCGTTGCCCGCGCGATCGCTGAAGGGCTTCGGCATGAACGTCGCCGTCATGCCGCGCTGTTCGGCAAGCATGCCGATGAGATAGCGCAGGGTGATGACGCGGTCCGCCGTCACGAGCGCCTCGTCGTACCTGAAGTTCTGCTCGAACTGCCCGGGAGCATCTTCATGGTCGTTCGCGTAGTTGCCCCAGCCGAGAGCGTTCATGGCGTCGCTGACGGCCGCCAGGTGGTCATACATGCGCGTGACGCCGCGGGCGTCGTAGCAGGAGCGGAGTCCTTCATCCTTGGTGTCGGCGGCGGTGAGGCGTCCGTGCTCGTCGCGGTCGACGAGGAAGTACTCGACTTCTGCCCCGACCTTGGCGGTGAGGCCGCGCTCGGCCAGGTGGGCGAGGGCGCGTTTGAGGATGACGCGCGGGGCGAACGGCCACGGCTCGCCGTCGACGTACGGATCACAGTGGACGATCGCGAGGCCCTCGCGCACGAAGGGGATTGGGGCGTACGAGTCGAGATCGGGCACGGCGATCAGGTCGGCGTCGTGCGGGCGCTGCCCGATCAATCCCGCGGCGAACCCCGCGAAGCCGAGCTCACCGGCCTCGAGCTCGTCGGCCGCCGATACCGGCACGAGCTTCGCGCAAGGCTTGCCGTTGAGGTCGACGAACACGGCGAGGATGAAGCGGACGTCGTCCGCCAGCGCGCGATCGCGCAGCGACTGCGGGGCGGTGTGAAGGGCGACGACGTCACCCCCTGCGAAGGCGGGAAGGGTCATAGCGGATCTCCTCAGGTCGGGTTGACTGTTGGTGAAGCGTGTTGATTGACAGTATCCGACGACGCCAACGCTCATGGTGTCGACGACGTTTCGGGCAAGTAAAACCCTCGGGGTGGCACGTCACGCAAGGTTCACGCGGCAGAAATCGCACCCGAGTTGCATCCGATGAAAATGGGTTGTACAGCAGTGATCTGCTGGCAGGCGCAGATTGAAGGCGCACCGCAACCCGGCGGTCCCTCGCGGAGCCTGCAGAGAGGCTTGCGTCATGGATCAGGGAAACACCGCATTCATCCTGCTGTCGGCAGCGCTCGTGCTGCTGATGGCGCCCGGTCTGGCCTTCTTCTACGGAGGGCTCGTCAAAGCGAAGAGCGTCATCAGCATGATGATGATGACGTTCGGTGCGGCCGGACTCGTCGGCGTGCTGTGGGTGATCTACGGCTACGCCATGGCGTTCCCCGGCTCGGACGGACTCGTCGCTCCGTGGGCGATCGACTGGTCGGCCATCGGCCTGACGAGCGTTCTCGAGGTGCCGGAGGGTGCGGCATACCCGCCGCTGGCATTCGTCGCGTTCCAGGCCACGTTCGCCATCATCACCGTCGCGCTCATCTCCGGCGCCATCGCCGACCGGGCGAAGTTCGGATCATGGATGCTGTTCGCCGGTGTGTGGGTGACGGTGGTCTACTTCCCCGTGGCGAGCTGGGTTTTCAACTTCGGCCTCGCGGAGGACGGCAGCTTCGCGTACGGCGGCTGGATCACCTACGGGCTCCAAGAGATGTTCGGCGTGGGTGTCATCGACTTCGCAGGCGGCACCGCGGTCCACATCAACGCGGGCGCTGCGGCGCTCGCCCTCACACTGGTCGTCGGCAAGCGGGTGGGCTTCCGCAAGGGCGCTCACGTGCCGCACAACCCGCCCTTCGTGCTGCTCGGCGCCGGCCTGCTGTGGTTCGGCTGGTTCGGCTTCAACGGCGGCTCCGAGCTCGCTGCGGACAACACCGCCGCTCTCGTCTACGTCAACACCATCGCGGCGACGGCCGCGGCGCTGCTTGCGTGGCTCGTGGTCGAGAAGCTCAAGGACGGCAAGCCCACGTCGGTGGGAGCCGCCTCCGGCGCGGTGGCGGGCTTGGTCGCGATCACACCAGCCTGCGCCGCACTCACGCCGATCTGGGCGATCGTCCTCGGTGTGGTCGCCGGTGCCCTCTGCGCCCTGGCGATCGAGCTCAAATACAAATGGGGTTTCGACGACTCCCTCGACGTCGTGGGCATCCACCTCGTCGGCGGGCTCATCGGCACGCTGTACCTCGGCTTCTTCGCCACCGGGACCGGCCTCTTCATGGGCGGCGACGGCACCCAGCTGCTCGTCCAGGCCATCGCGGCGTTCGCGGTGCTCGGCTACTCGCTGATCCTGACCCTGATCATCGGCTTCGCAATCGACAAGTCGATCGGATTCCGAGTCAAGAGCGAGGATGAGGTCGCCGGGGTCGACCTCGCAATCCACGGCGAGGAAGGCTACGTCCTGGAGGAGAAACTGGCCTGACGGCGTTCTGCAGTCGGAATGGAGCGGAAGTTCGTCCTTGAGGCGGGCTTCCGCTCCGCGGCATCTCCACCTCGAACCCGAGGTGACGACCCCGCGGCAGCAAGGCAAACAGGCGATGGAATGCGTGTCACGCGGTTGATGCGCTGTGAAGCGTCCGACACGAATGCACGAAGTGCTCGCGCGGCAAGCGTATCTTGAGACTTTCTCAGGGCAAGTGCAGCCCCGCTCGGAGCGCCTGGGCCTGCGCGACCCAGAAAGCTCTGCTGACACTCGCCTTTTTCATCACGCTGTCGAAACCGTGAAACGCGCCGGGAACCTCCAGCACTTCGCAGGGCACGCCGGCCTCGCGAAGTCGGCGAGCGTATTCCAAGTCCTCGTCATAGAACAAGTCGATGGTTCCGACGCCGATCCACGCCGGCGGCAGTCCAGTGAGATCACTCCGCCGGGCGGGCGCGGCGTACGGTGAAATGCCCTCCGATCCCGGCGACGACCCCGCGTAGACAGTCCAGGCGTACCGATTGCTTTTCGGTGTCCAGCCTCGGAGCAGTCTCGTGTCGACATCCGATCTGAGTACGGTGCGATCGTCCAGCATGGGGTAGACCAAGAGTTGAAACACGGGCGCCACCTCGCCGCGGTCGTGGGCGTAGAGCGCGAGCGAGGCGGTCAACCCACCCCCGGCGCTCGCGCCGCCGATGGCGATCCGAGTCGGGTCGACCCCGAACCGGTCGGGCGTTCGCGCGACTGCGAGCAGCGCGGCGTAGGCGTCCTCGACCGCAGCCGGCGACGGATGGTCCGGTGCAAGCCGATACGTGGGGGCGATGACGACAATCCCGAGGTCCCGGGCGAAGTCGATGCTGCTCCGCTCGTCCAGGAGTGGAGTTCCCATGATGAACCCGCCACCGTGGAACCAGAGAAGTGCGGGCGCGGGGCTTGGGAGTTCGCGGGTGCGGTACACCCGCAATCGGACGTCCGGGGCTCCGCGCAGTCCGGGCACGGTCACGTCTTCAATGATCATGTCGGCCGGCGCGGGTTTGGATCGGCCGGGCATTCGACGGGCGAGCGCCGAGAGTCGGGGACCCATCGAGACCGGTGGGAGGAAACGTGCTGCGGCCAGATCGGGGTGCAGGGTGCGCATTGCCGGTGTCATTTGACGCTCTTGATGTTGAGAACGAGCAGGGCGCCGACGACCGTGACGGCAGCGCCGACGACATAGAACAGCGAGTAGCCGCCGATTGCCGTCGCCGCGCCCAAGGCGATGATCGGCGTGGCGAGGATGGGCCCGATCGATTGGGGAAGGGTATTCGCGATGTTGAGCACGCCCAGATCTTTGGCGGTGTCCCCGGTCTTCGGCAGCGTCTGCGTGGCGAGAGCGGTGTCCACGGAGAAGAACGCCCCCGCGCCGAAGCTGATGACAGCCTGGGCGATGATCACCATCGTCGTGTCGGGGGCAAACCCCAGAAGGAGGAGCCCGGCGGCGGTGATCAGCCCCGCCGCGAGCACGAAGGCGCGGCGGCGCCCCAGCCGGTCGGAGAGTATTCCGCCGCCGATCCCGGAGACGAGACCGGTCACCGTACCGGCGAGGTTCGAAAAGAGGATCACGGTGATCGCGTCCTGTTCTCCGAGGTTGAATCGCTCTGTGAGGTACAGCGGCAGGAATGACGCGACGCCGATGTACCCGAAGATGATGCAGAACTTCGAAAGCCACACCCACCCGAAGTCCGGCCACTTGCGGGGGTTGAAGACGAACGAGCCGAAGAACTCACGGAAGCCGAACCTCGTCGAGGGGCGGGATGTGCGAGGGCGGTCCTTCAGGATCAGCGCGAAGACGATGACGAGCGCGAGCCCGATCGCCCCAGGAATCGCGAATCGGAGCCAGTCCTCCGTGAGCGCCTGTGCGAGAGAGATGCCGCCGAGGATAGCGATCGATGTACCGATCCCCAGCAGGCCCGACACCAGGCCGCGTCGGCTGGCGGGTACCTGCTCGGGCACCGTTGCGTTCATCGCTGCCGTCGCCATATTGACGCCGGTCTGGACGACGCACCAGAGAGCCATGACCACCCAGATGGTCGGGGTGAAGCCGATGCCGACGAGGCCGACGAACGCCAGGGCCATGCCGCCGACGACCCAGGGGCGGCGGCGGCCGAAGCGCGACATGGTGCGGTCCGACAGACGGCCGGCAAGCGGGTTCACCACCATTCCGAACAGCGCGCCGAGCCCCAGGGTCAGGCCTAGCGCGGTGGTGCCTTCTTCCGGCGTGGAACTGATGTGCTGCAGTTTGAACGCGAGGCCCACGATGATCGGCGACAGCAGAGCGATGAGGATTCCGACATTCGCGATGGTGAGGGTCGCGACGTACCCACGGGGCTCTCGGCCCACGGGTTCGGTCGCATCGATGGCGCTCTGGACGAGAACGGCCTCTGGGCTTCCGCCCGGGTTCGCGAGACTCGGCTGCTCCGACATGCTGTGCTCCTTTGCATCCGGGCAACAGTGCCGCGGTCGAATGGAGCATACATGAAACAGTACGATGGCGTACTATTAGCTCGTTCGCGATAACCGTCACAGTGCAGCAGTCGGACAGGCTTTGCGCACGGACGGCTCGATTGCGTCCCCGGACCTTCCCAGAAAGCGTGCACCGATGACGACCGCGCCCTCCGCACTCACGACGAATCGCCGGTCGACTCCGCGAGGCATCGGCCCCGAAGCGCCGGAGTTCGCCTGGCGGCTCGCGCCCGGTGCCGAGGTCTCGGCCGCACAGATCGCCGTGTCAACCGACGAAGGCTTCGCCGCCGCCGACACGTGGGAATCGGGCTGGGTCGACGGCGCGGCGCCGTTCGGGTTCACGTATGCGGGCCCACCGCTCACGTCCGGGACCACCTATCACTGGAGGGTTCGGGCCGGCGACGAGGTCTCACCGTGGAGTGCCACCGCGTCGTTCGAGACCGGCATCCTCGACCCCGCCGAGTGGGGTGCCGATTGGATCACGCATCCGCCGGCGGAGGGCATCCAGAAAGCGGCTCTCTACTTTCGCTCGGAGACCGTCCTGTCGGCGCCTGTCGTCCGAGGCCGGGCGTACGTCAGCGCGCTCGGGTGGTACCGGCTCTTCGTCAACGGCGTCGACCTCACCGGGCATTCGCTGGTCCCGCGCTGGACGCCCTACGACCGGTACGTCGAGTACCAGACCTACGACGTGACGGACGCTTTCGCCGCGGGAGTCAATGCGATCGGGGCTGTGGTGGCGGAAGGGCGATTCCGCGGGAGCCTCGGAATGTCGAAGAAAGGTCGCGTGTATGGCGACGAGCTCTCGGTGATCGTTCAGATCCACCTCGATCTCGCCGACGGCACGACCGTCGAGATCCACTCGGGAGAAGACTGGACGGTGGGACGCGGCCGCATCCGGACCTCCGACCCGAAGTACGGTGAGCGGGCTGACCTGCGCATCGACGACACCGCGTGGAAACGCGCCGGCGGGAACGTCTTGTACCCCCGTCCGGCGGTGCGTCTGGCGCGGCACGACCGCCGGCTGATCGCGGAGGACGTCGCACGCGTCACGGCCATCGAAGAGCTGCCGGGCGTGATCAGTGCCGCGCCGAGCGGCACGGTGCTGATCGACTTCGGGCAGAACTTCGCCGGCGTGGCCCGGATCGAGCTGCCGGCGGGCGCCGGCCAAACCGTCCGGATCCTGTACAGCGAGGTCCTCACTCCAGCGGGTGAGCTGGACACCGGATACCTCGGCCTCGGCCACGGCGGCAGTGACAAGTGGTTCCAGCGCGACGAGGTGGTGCTTGCCCACGATCCGATCTCGTACACGCCGGCTTTCACGATCCATGGATTCCGGTACGTCGCAGTGGAGGGCCTCACCGCACCGCTGGCACCGGATGCCGCGACAGGCGTCGTCCTCTCGAGCGACCTCCCCGGTGTCTCGACCTTCAGCGCTTCCGACCCCCGACTCGAGCGGCTGTGGCAGAACGTGCTGTGGGGCCTGCGCTCGAACTTCGTCGACACTCCCACGGACTGCCCGACGCGAGAGCGGAGCGGATGGACGGGAGACATCCAGGTCTTCGGTTCGACCGCCGCGCAACTCGTCGACGCCGACGGCTTCCTCCGGCGATACCTCCGCAACGTCGCCGCCGAGCAGTACGACGACGGGCGGGTGCCCCCCATCATCCCGACGGAGGACTCCGCGGGGAGGAAGCGCAACCCGATCCGCTTCTCGAGCACCTCCGTGGGCTGGGGTGATGTCACGGTCCTCCTGCCCTGGACCCTATATCGGTACTACGGCGACGTGGAGATCCTGCGTCGCCAATACGACAGTGCTCGGGCCTGGGTGGACCAGCTCGCCCGAAGAGCCGCGACCAAGACCAGTCTGAGACGCCGGCTGACCCGGAAGGCAGGCAACCTGGAGGCGTATGTCGTCGACACGGGGTACCACTGGGGCGAGTGGCTCCGGCCTGGCGAGGGATTCGGCGAGGTGCTGGGCAATCTCGTCACGCACCGACCGGTCGTGGCGTCCGCCTACTTCGCCCATTCCAGCACCGTCCTGGCCCGGATCGCGCACCTGCTGGGCCGTGAGGATGACGCACATCGATATGCCGAGCTCGGTGCGCGAGCGACCGCCGCCTGGCGGGCCGCGTTCGTCCGAGACGGCGGATCGCGGATCGGCGACGACAAGCAGGACGACTACGTCCGTGCCCTGGCGTTCGACCTGCTTCTTCCCGAGCAGCGCTCCGTGGCGGCAGAGCGGCTCGTCGAGCTGATCACCGCCGCCGGCGATCATCTCGGCACCGGCTTCCTCAGCACGCCGATGCTTCTCCCTGCCCTGGTCGAGGCCGGTCATGAGGACGTCGCGTACCGGGTGCTGTTCCAGGACACCGCACCGGCATGGCTGGACCAGGTCAAGAACGGCGCCACGACGATCTGGGAGAACTGGCAAGGCTATAAGGAGAACGGTCAGGCCAAAGGCTCGCACAACCACTACTCCTTCGGCAGCGTCGCCCGGTTCCTGCAGGAGCACATCGGAGGAGTCGCTCCTCTCGAGCCCGCCTACCGCCGATTCCTGGTCGCCCCGGCGGTTCGTTCGGGGCTGAGGTCGGCCGCAACCTCGATCGAGACGCCGTACGGCCTGGCGCGGAACTCCTGGTGGATCAGCGACGGTCGCGTCGAACTGCGGGTGACAGTTCCGCCGGGGACCCAGGCGATCATCCGGGTGGGCGGCGAGCACCGCGAGCTCGAGTCCGGAGAGCATTCGCTCTCCCTCGCGCTGCCTGATTCTGATGCGGCCGGCGGACGCGCTGCGCCCTCTCGCCGTATCAGGACGCGCTGATCAGCTGATCCGCAGGCTCCGCGTCGGAAGCGATCTGGCGCCGTCCGAGCGCGAACTCGCGTGAGGAGTTGACCGCCTCCACGCAGCGCAGGCGACCATCGACGCGATGCAGCAGCGCGAACGATCCCGAAGCAAGGTCTCCACGGACTTCAGTGTCGGCGTCGTCCGGGAGGAGGCCGGCGATCTGCAGCTTCCAGTCGAACTGATCCGACCAGAACCACGGCGTCGCCGGGGCGGGGGACGCCGCGCCCGCGATCGTCGCTGCGACGATCCGCGCATGCTCGTTGGCGTTGTGGACACTCTCCAGTCGGGCGGAGTCCGCATAGGGCTGCAGTGGCCGACGGGCTACATCGCCGACGGCGAACAGGTGCGGCGCCGATGTGCGTCCGCGGTCGTCCACGAGGACTCCGTTGCCGCACTCGAGTCCGGCCGTGCGCGCGAGGGTCTCATCGGGCACCGCTCCGATCGCTACCAGCACGGAATCGAACCCACGGGGCGCACTCGAGCCGATGGTGACGTCGATGCCGCCCTGCGGATTCGACCTGAGGGCCATCACATCGGCATCCACCAGGATCTCGACTCCGTGCGCCGCGTGGTGTCGGGCGAGCTGCGCCGAGAGCTCGACGCTTGCGAGTCGGGCGAGCACGCGCGACTCCCGCTCGATCACGCAGACTTCGACGCCGAGGTGACGTGCGGTCGCCGCGACCTCGAGGCCGACGAAGCCTGCGCCGACGATGGCGAGTCGAGATCCGGGCGCGAGTAGCTCTTTGAGCGCCGCCGCGTCCGCGGCATCCCGCAGGCTGAGGAGCGGAAGCTGTCCGTCGGTCTGTCCGGGGAGCGGACGAGCGAGTGCCCCGGTGGCGAGCACGGCGAAGGCGAAGCCCAGCACCCGGCCGTCATCGAGGTGCGCGACGCGGCCTTCCGCGTCCAGCTCGGTTACGCGCGTGGTCGAGAGCAGGCGGATGCCGTTCTGGTCGAAGTAGCCCGGAGGCTGGAGCCAGCCCGTGTCGGCGTCGGCATCGCCCTTCAGCCACGCCTTCGACAGTGGGGGGCGGTGGTACGGCGCAGCACCCTCTGCGTTCACCAGCGTGATCGATCCGGGGTAGCCGAGCCGACGCAGCTCGGCGGCGACGGAGACGCCGCCGTGGCCGGCTCCGATGATCAGAACATCGCACGATTCCATAGGAGTACGATACCGTACACTTATTGAGTCGCATAGGCGCGAGTCGCGCCCCCGTCTGTCAGGTGGGGCGCATGGCCCTCGCTGCGACGAAACCATGAGTCACGCAATCGAGGAGGCCCCCATGGCAGTGCGAGCACGCGTCATCGTCGACAACGACTACGCAGGTGACCCCGACGGGCTGTTCCAGCTCGCGCATCATGTGCTCTCGCCGTCGGTTCAGATCCCCTTCGTCGTGGCTTCGCGGCTCCCGGAGATGATGGGTCCCGGGGCAGTCGATGCCGTCGCGCGCGGGGTGGAAGCAGCACAGGTCGTGCTCGAGATCCTCGGGTCGCCCGTACCAGTGGTCGGCGGATCGGACGCAGGCCTCGAACCTGACGCCACGCCGCCTCTGTCGCCCGCCGCGGCGGCCATCATCGAAGAGGCGATGCGCGAAGACACGACGCTGCCGCTGTACTACGCAGCGGGCGGGGGACTGACCGAACTCGCCACCGCCTATCTTCATGAGCCGGCGATCGCCGAGCGGCTCACGCTCGTGTGGATCGGCGGCAAGTCCTACGATGCGGACCCGGATGCCGGGGATGGCCGGCCTGAGTTCAACGTCATGATCGACTTCGCCGCAGCGCAGGTGGTCTTCGCCGCACCGATCCCGCTGTGGCAGGTGCCCCAGCAGACGTATGGTCAGTGCCTGGCGTCATGGGCTGAACTCGACGCGTGCGCGCGGTCGGGCGGGGCGCTCGGCCGCCACCTCGTCGACAGCCTCAAGGGCTTCGTAGAGCTGCTCGAAGGCCAGTTCCACCTCAATCTCGGCGAGACGTTCATCCTCGGCGACAATCCCCTCGTACTGCTCACCGCGCTCCAGTCGTCGTTCGAGGCGGATCCTTCGACATCCGCGTCGGAGTGGCGCACACGGCCGGTCCTCACAGCAGACGGACGATACGACGGCACTCGACCGGATCTGCCCGAGGTCCGATTGTTCACGCGTCTCGATACGCGATTGATGCTGGCAGACATGTTCGCGAAGATCGCGGCGTACGGAAACGAAGGAGTGACGCGATGACCGGTTCGGCAGAGACCGCCACGGACGGAAACGACACAGCGCTGGACCGCGGCTACTTCGATGCGGACCGGCCCGTCGACGATCGCGTCGAGCTCCTCTTGTCTCAGATGACTTTGGGGGAGAAGGCAGGCCTGATGTTCCACACCATGGTCATGCCCGGCGAGGGGGGAGCAGTGCAGGACGGCGGTGGAGCGTTCGGGCTCCCACCCGTCACTGAGATGATCGCGGACAAGGCGATGAGCCACTTCAACGTGCTCGGCTCGGCAGGGTCCCCGTCGGCTCTTGCGCGCTGGCACAACGCACTTCAGGAGCTTGCTGCCGCGACGCGGCTGGGCATCCCGGTCACGCTGTCCACGGATCCCCGCCATTCCTTCACGGACAATCCCGGCACCGCGGCCATGGCCGGTTCGTTCTCGCAGTGGCCCGAGCCGCTCGGGCTCGCCGCGATCGGAAGCGAGGACCTCGTCGAGGAGTTCGCCGGCTACGCGCGCGAGGAGTACCTGGCCGTCGGGCTCAGGGTCGCGCTGCACCCGCAGATCGATCTCGCGACCGAGCCTCGATGGGCGCGCCAGGTCGGCACGTTCGGCGAGGACGCCGAGCTCACCGCGCGTCTCGCGGCCGCCTACATCCGCGGGTTCCAGGGCGCGGAGCTCGGCGAGCGGTCCGTGGCCACGATGGTGAAGCACTTCCCCGGAGCTGGACCGCAGAAGGACGGTGAAGACGCGCACTTCGCCTACGGTCGCGAGCAGGTCTATCCCGGCGACCAGGCCGCACTGCACCTGCGTCCGTTCGAGGCCGCGTTCGTGGCCGGCGCGAGTCAGGTCATGCCGTACTACGGGATGCCCGTCGGAACGGCCTGGGACGAAGTCGGATTCGGCTTCAACAAGAGTGTCGTGACGACTCTGCTGCGGGAGCGCTACTCGTTCGACGGAATCGTGTGCACCGACTGGGGATTGCTCTCGGACGGGCATCTCGCCGGCGAAGTGCACCCCGCGCGAGCATGGGGTCTCGAGGACCGCTCCGTGCCCGACCGGATGCGGATCGCGATCGAGGCCGGGGTGGACCAGTTCGGCGGTGAGCACATTCCCGACGTGCTCGTCAGTCTCGTGCAGAGCGGCGCCGTGTCCGAGGATCGGCTTGATGTGTCGGTCCGTCGACTCCTGCGTGAGAAGTTCGTCCTCGGGCTGTTCGACACGGGGGCCGTGGATCCCGCTGCCGCGGACGAGATCGTCGGCTCGCCCGAGGCGCGTGCGGCCGGGGAACTCGCGCAGCGGAAGTCGGTGACGGTCCTGACGAATCGCTCCATCGGTCGAAGCGGAGGCGACGCTCTCCCGACACTCCCCGCCCCCCGCGGCATCCGGATCTACAGCGAGGGGATCGACCCGGTCGTCGTCGCCGAATACGGCGTGGTCGTCGACGACCCGTCCCTGGCCGATCTCGCCGTCCTGCGCCTGCAGGCGCCGTTCGAGGACCGCCCGGGAATCTTCGAACGGTTCTTCCACGCGGGCTCGCTCGAGTTCTCCGCCGGGACGGTGGCGCACGTGAAGGACGTCGCCGCACGGGTGCCGACGGTGGTCGACGTGTTCCTCGACCGGCCCGCGATCCTCACGCCGTTCGCGGACCGGGTGAGTGCTCTTCTGGGCAGTTATGGTGCGAGCGCTCGGGCGCTGCTGGACGTGGTGTTCGGCGAATCCGCTGCGGTGGGGCGGCTGCCGTTCGACCTGCCGCGCAGCATGGCGGCCGTGGAGGAGAGCCGGGAAGACGTCCCCTTCGACACGCGTGACCCGCTCTTCTCGTTCGGCCACGGACTCAGCACGTACTGAGCCGACCTGAGTTCGTACTCCCGCTTGCCAAAAAGCGTACGCACTCGTACAGTAATTGAGAATCGCCGATACGTAACGGCGCAACCCCGAGGAAGTGGAGCGAGACCCATGGCTGCAACGGCGCCGACGACGGATGAGATCGAAGCGGAGATCGCTGAGCTGCTGCGCATCGAAGAGGTGGGCGCGCTCGCCGTCACCCTCGCCGATGGATCGCCGCATGTCGCGACCATGCACTTCGCGGGCGACGGCCTCTCGGTGTACTGCCACACCTTCGTGTACACCCGCAAGTACGAAGCGATGAAGCGCGACCCCCGAGTGAGCTACACGCTGGCGTACCAGCCCCCGGGGGGCTTCTACGATCGGATGAAGCTCCGGGCCATCCAGGTCAGCGGCGTCGTGACCTTCCTGGAGGAGCAGGCCGAGATCGAGCGGGCCATCGCACTGTGCGGTGAGCAGTTCGATTGGCTCAAGGACTCAACCATGTTCGACAACTTCCGCCGTGAGGGCGTCGAACTGCGTCAGGTCTTCTTCCGCATCGATCCGGTCTCGGCCATGTGGAACGACAATCGCGTGCGAATGATGTGGCGCCAGGACGTCGTCTTCACCCCGGACCACAAGCACGTCGCCGAGGTGACGCCCTACTCGACGGCGCCTCGATGAACCGCGAGGCCATCACCGTCACATTCACGGAGTCGGACGGAGGGACCATCAGTGGAGAAGTCGAAATCGGCAACTCCCTGATGCGCGCCGCGCAGATTCTCAACGTGCCGGGAATCATCGCCGAGTGCGGGGGAATGGCGGCGTGCTCGACGTGTCACTGCTATGTGGACCGAGAGTGGCTGGACCGGCTCCCTCCCATGGATGACATGGAGGAGGGGATGCTCGAGATCGCCATCGATCCCGACGACCGCAGCCGCCTCTCCTGCCAGATCACGCTGCAGCCGGACCTCGACGGCCTGACCGTGAGCGTTCCGCGCGATCAGGCGTAGCAACTGGGTATCGTGACTACAGTCGGTCTCCCTCGTAGTTCGCGGGCCGTGAGCGCCGCGACAGAATGGGAGCGCCATGGTCCAGCCGCGCGGACGAGAACGCGAACTGTCGATCCTTCGCGTCGTCCTCGAACTGCTGGGGGAGAACGGCTACGAACGGCTGACGATCGACGCGGTAGCGGCGCGTGCGCGCACCAGCAAGGCCACCATCTACTCCCGATGGCCGGACAAGTCCACGCTCGTGGCGGCAGCCCTGAATGCGCGCTCGGGCGATCTGCCGCGGCTGCTGCCGGCGGGCTCCGACCTGCGGGAGGACCTGGCGAGCCTGGTGGCCCTCTTCGTGCAGTTCGCCGAGAACGAGAGCCTGACGGTCTTCATGAGCGTCCTGATCGCGGCGGAGAACGAGCCGGTGCTGGCGGAAGCGTTCCACGGCACAGCGCTGGAACCGCGGCGCCAGGACTGCAACCACATCGTGGCGCGCGCGATCGCTTCAGGGGAGGCAGCGGCCGACTCCTCGGGCGAGGAGCTGTTCGAGCTCGTCATGGGAAAAGTGCTCGTGAGGTATGTCATCGAGCAGGGTCGCCTGACTGCGGCCGACCAGGCGGCCTTCATCGAACGTGTGCTGATCCCCGCGCTCGGTCGGCCCGCGCCGAACTGAGTCCCGACTCTCACTCGCCGACCCCCTTCCACGCACCTCTCGGGGCCGCGTCGGGCTGATTCCGCGCGCCCTGCGCCTCACCCGCGGCACAGAATCGTCCCGTTTGTCAGGACGCTAGGCGTGTATAGTAGGACTGTCGAAGGAGACCGCATGGGCAACCAAGGCCGTGAACCGCTCACATTCCGCGCGGACTGGGGCGGAGCGAATCTGCTACGAGCTTCGGGATGGCTCTCGCAGTGGGTGTGGGATCACACTTCCGACCGCCGGTTGAGCCGCATCCACACGGGTCGCGGAATGGGCGACAATCTGAGCGCCCTGGGCGACGGCGAGGTGGATGTCGCGTTCGCGACTCCAGCCGCCTTCGCGCGCCTGGCGCGAGAAGGACGCGGGCCGTTCGAGGGCAGAGCGATCGAGAACCTGGTCGCGATCGGTGCGCTCCCGCATCGCGACGCGATGTTGCCGGTGGCGCGGGCGGACAGCGGCCTGCGGACGCTCGCTGATGTCGCGGCTCATCCCGGTCCGCTCAGGGTGTCCGTCGGTGTGAACGACCCCGACGGCTTCATGGGCTTCGGCGGCGACCTCGTGCTCGCCGCGGGTGGAGTCGACCTCGATGAGATCGTGCGCCGCGGCGGCACGGTGACGCGGCACGAGCAGCCGTTCGACGTCATCGACGACCTTCGCGAGGGCCGGGCGGACCTCATGGTCTCGGAAGCCATCATGACTCCCGACTGGCAGGCCCTCGCCCGCGAGCAGGATGTGCGGTTCCTCTCGCTGACGCCTGACGAGGTGCATCGCATCGACGCCCGATGGGGGCTCGGGGTGATCGAGATTCCGCCCGGGTACTTCCCCGGCCAGGACTATCCTGTCGTCGGCCTCGACTACTCGGACTGGATCTGTGCGACGACGACCGATCTCGACGATGAGACCGCCGCCCTTCTGGCGGATGCCTTCGTGCACGGCGGCGAAGCGCTCGCCCGTGGCTACCGGCACCTTCCCGTCGACTACTCCCCGCTGCGATACCCGATCGACTATCGGGTCGCCGGAAGGACATCCATTCCGCTGCATCCGGCGGTGGAGCGGGCCTATGAAAGCGCAAGTACTCACGCGGAGGTGAGCTGATGTTGGCATCCGAGGTAATCGATCAGCAGGGGACGCTGAAAGTCGGGAACGTGCCCGACCCGGTCGCCCAGGCCGGAGAGGCGGTCGTGCGGGTGGAAGCCGCAGGGCTCGCGCCGGGCGCTTTCAACCTGCTGCGCATGGGCGCGGTTCCCATTCTGCCGACCATCCTCGGCCACGAGATCTCGGGCACGGTGGAGTCCGTGGGCGACCCCGAGCGCGAGGCCCTCCTGGGCCGGCGTGTGCGAGTGCACCCGCTGCTGTCGTGCGGAGCGTGCGACTACTGCACGACCGACCGCGAGATGATGTGCGTCCAGAATGCGATGATCGGCCACGCCGTCTTCGGCCCCGAGGCCATGGGGCGATATCAGCGGTTCCACAACGGCGGCCTGGCGGAACTCGTCGTCGTGCCCGTCGCGAACCTCGATCTCCTGCCCGACAACCTCGACTTCGAGCTCGGCGCGAAGGTGCACGACTTCGCGAACGCCATCCGGGCGTACAAGCTCGCCGACCTCGAGAAGGGCGCGACCCTGATCGTCACCGCCGCGACCGGCGCCATGGGCGTGGCGACCATCGCTCTCGCACATGAGTTCGGCGTGCATCGGATCATCGCCGTCGGGCGCGACGCGGACCGCCTCGCCGAGGTCGAGCAGCTCGACCCTGATCTCATCCGAACCGTCACGCTCCAGGACGACGACAGTCCGCAGACCGTCGCCGGACGCATCCGGGCCATCGCGCCGCAGGGTGCGCACGCCGCCATCGACTATCTGCCGGGAGGCCGAGGGACATCGTTCATCTTCGGCGGAGTGCGCGTCGGCGGACGGATCGTCCACATGGGCGTGAACCCGGAGCCGCTGGTGATTCCTCCGGCCGCGTTCTCGGTCAACTGCATCTCGTTCATCGGCACCCGCAACGGCACCCGGAAGGATGCGCACGACGCCATCCGACTGCTCAGCGCCGACCCTCAGCGGTACTCGCGACTGATCACGCACCGCCTCGCCCTCGACGAGGCGGCAGTGGCGCGCGACAACTTCAGCTCGCGCGCTGAACCGATGTGGATGGCAGTCGTCCGTCCAGAACTATCTTCGGCCGACGCCCGCGGCGTCGGCGCCTGACACCACACGATAGAGAGGCGATTCCATGGGCATCGTTACCGAGCACTTCGAGGTCTTCCCGTTCGACGGGCCGGCACGGGTTTTCAGACGCGATGAGCGCGAGCTGCTCTCGCGTGCGGTCCCGAAGATGCCGGGGGTGTCGTGGGACCCGATCCCCCCACTCAAGATCGTGCGCTTCGATCAGGCATACCAGGACGGCGCATTCATCCCCCCACGCATCCTGTGGGAAGGCGAGACCGGTCGGATCGAGTGGATGCAGATGAACTTCCGGCAGCCGATGTATCACCGCAACCTCGACGTCGACGAGATGTCCTACCAGATCCGAGGCGGTCGCACTCTGATGACGGAGTACGGGACGGTCGAACTGACCGACGGGGACTTCGTGCGGATCCCGGTCGGCGTCGCCCACGACAACTATGGGAGACGAGCCAGTCACATCCTCTGGTATTTCCCGACGCCGCTCGAGGACGTGGGTGAGGTGGTGCGCACCAGCGAGGTGCTGATTCCTCCTTTCGAGGGATGGTCGCCGGATGTCGTGAACGAGGTGCACACGGATTGTCTCGGCGGCCGGCATTGCGACCGAGCGGTGCAGCTATCGGACGAGCAGCTCATCCTCGAGCAGGGTTACACCGAGACCGAGCGGCTCAAGGTCCTCTCCTCTGAGGTGACGTCGGATGAGACGCAGTGGATCTGGCGTGGTGAGCAGCACGCGATCGGGATCATCGGCATCACCGACAGTGACGGCACGGTGTACACGCGTCGGCGGAACGTCGACGAGGTGCAGTACCAGGTCGAAGGGACCCGGCTGCTCATCAGTGCCAACGGAATCGTCGAGATGACGCCGGGCACGTTTACGCACATTCCCGTCGGAGTCGCCTATGCCAGCATCGTCCACGGCACGAGCAAGCACATCACGACGGTGACGACGGGCAAGCTGGACTGCGTGTGGGAAGGGGCGGAGGAAAGCGAGCAGTGGGATGCCGAGAGGATCGACGGCTACCGCGCGAAGGCCTTCTCCGCTTCGGCTCCGTGAGCGCGATCTCTGTCGAGCGGGTGCTCGACGTCTGCGGTGCTCTCCTCGCCGCAGACCAACAGGACATGGTCTGGGGTCATGCCGGCGTGCGCGATCCCGATGGACGGGGCGTGTGGATCAAGCGCTCCGGCGTCGCCTTCGACGAGCTGACGGCCGCTGACGTCCACCTGGTTGGATGGGGCGGGTCACTCGTCGAGGGAGAGGGCCGGCCGCATATCGAGTCCTTCATCCACCTCGAGATCCTCCGCGTCCGGCCCGACGTGACGACGTCCATCCACAGTCACCCCGCTGCGGTCAACGCCTTCAGCGCACTGGATGAGCCGTTGCGGGCGATCTCACACGAGGGCGTGCTCTTCGTCGAGCCGCAGATCCCGCGGTCTCCGCTTTCCGGCGATCTCATCGCCGACCCCTCGAGAGGCGCAGCGCTCGCCGCGGCACTCGGTCAGGCGCGGGCGTGTCTGATGCCGCGCCACGGCCTCGTCGCCGTCGGAGCGGACGATGCCGTGGCCACCATGACTGCGGTGCTGCTGGACCGGGCCTGCGCGCTTCACCTTGCCGCACGTGCCGCGGGCGACATCCGGTCGTACTCCGATTCGGCGGAGATCATCGCGAAGACGGCGCACGTCTGGCCCAAATCGCAGCTCGACGCCGGGTACCATTACCTTCTTCGCAAGGCCGGCCGGCGCGGCTGACGCTCAACAGGAAGGGGCGCGACAAGACTGTCGCGCCCCTTCCCTGTTCAGCGCGGACTACTCGGCCGTCACCTGGCTCTCGATCCGTCCGACGCCGTCGACCTCGACGGTCACCGTCGTGCCGGGGGTGAGGAACAGCTGCGGATCACGGCGGAAGCCGACGCCACCCGGGGTGCCGGTCAGGATGATGTCACCCGTCTTGAGCTCGGTGAACTCCGAGATCACGCTGATGAGCGTGGGGATGTCGAAGATCAGCCGCGACAAGTCGGAGTCCTGCACCGTGACGCCGTCGACCGTCGTCCGTACGCCGGCGGTGGCGAGATCGACCTCGTCGGGGCGGACCAGGTACGGTCCGATCGGCGTGGCCCCGTCCCAGGCCTTGCCCTGCAGCCACTGATGCGTCTTGTACTGGTAGTCGCGCATGGTCACATCGTTCGCGACCGTGTAGCCGAGCACATGGTCGGCCGCGTCCTCGCGGGCGATGCGTCGTCCGGGGCGGCCGATGATCACGGCGAGCTCGGCCTCGTAGTCGACCTGGGTCGACTCGCGGGGAACCGGTATCGGACGATCCGCGGCGATCAGGCTCGACGCGTACTTGGGGAACAGCACCGGATAGGTGGGGAGGTCCCGCCCGGTCTCCTCGATGTGCGCCTTGTAGTTCAGCCCGACGCAGAACACCTTGCTCGGCGCCCACGACGGGGCGAGCAACTCTACCTCGGCGCGATCGACCCGGCCGGACTGACGAGGTTCGGCCGAGAGCAGCGCGTCGACGTCGGTGTCGGCATCGATCCGCGCGAAGCCCTCGAGGGGCACGAACTGCTCGCCGTCGACGATGCCGACGTGATCCTGGCCGTTGTGCCGGTAGCTGACCCAGGCCATCAGATGTGGTCCTCGCTCGTGCGGCGCCAAGAGGGTGTCTGCCCGCCCCAGAGGTTCACGGTCTGCGGCGCGGGAGTCCACCGGCGTGGGACGTACTGAACGCGGTCGTCGTAGAACTTCTCCATCTCGGCGGAGAGCTCGATGTGGTTGCCAGCCGGGTCGTCGAAGAAGACGAACAGGTTGTTGCCGGGTCCGTGCCTGCCCGGACCCCACGTGACCGGAACGTCCAGCTCAGTGAGGCGGTCGCACCAGGACTTGAAGTCCTCCCACTCGGCGAGGTCGTAGGAGTAGTGGTCGATGTCGCCGGCGCTGCCGACGTTCACGATCGCGAGGGTGTGGTGGTCGCGGTCGCTGCGCAGCCACGCGAATCGACCGTCGGCGAGCTGGTCGGAGATCCGGAAGCCGACGACATCGACGTAAAAGGCCGCCATCCGGGCAACGTCCACCGTCCCCAGAGTCGTGTGCTGGAACTTGATGGGACGACGACCGGTGTCAGCGGTGTTCTCGCCATGGCGGCGGACCTCGCTGTGGAAGTGCACGGTGTTCCCATCGGGGTCGGTGACGACGATGCCGTCCGCCTCGCCGATGGCGTCATCGATGTCGGCCACGTCCAGCTGACTGTGAGTGATTCCGGCTTCGTCGAGCCGCTCGCGTATGCCGGCGATCCCGTTCTCGTCACGAACCTCGAAGCCGATGTGCACGAGACCCTGCGGGCCCTCGGTCAGATCGATGACGTGGTGGCCGGCGCCCCACCCCAGGCGGACAGCGCCGTCGGCGAGAGTGGTGTGGCGATGCATGCCGAGCACGCGCGTGTAGAACTTCTCCGCCACGGCGATGTCGGGCACGCTGAACCCGATGTGCGAGACGGCGGTCTGACGGAGCGCGCCGGCACGCGCGCCCTCGATCAGAGTGATGCGTTGTGGTCTTTCCATGGTGTTCCTTCCATTTCTCGTTCGGGCCGCGGTCACACCGCGGAGGAAACCGCCTGGCGCCCGCCCACGATGTCGCGCAGCCGGATGGAGAGCAGTGTCAGGGCGTCCACATCGGCGACGGCGACCCCGGCGACCACCCGGTCGGGGCGCTGAACGATGAAGCAGCCCCGAGCGGAGTCGACTTCGGCGTACAGCCGGGTGTCGACATCGATCGCGACGCGCACCTCAGGCGGCCTCTCGTGGACGAGGTCGTCGACGGGCACGTCCACATAAGCCGGGTCGAGGTGGCCGAGAGCCGAGATCGCGCTCGTCCACGTGGCGTGGCCGCGGTCGTCGTCGATGCCGACGCCGATCACGGCCCAGTCGGTTCCAGTTAGTTCATCCAGCGGGACGACGCGGTGCGCCGCGAAATCGAAGACACGTGGCTGGCCGAGAGCCCAGCCGACGAGCGGATGGGATTCGGGGTCGACCACCACTCCCCCCTGAAGGCGCGTGCTCGGGCGATACTTCATGCCCTCGAAGTAGGCTCGGCCTTCCTCCGTGGCCATCGCATCCCGAACGACCCGGTCCCGGAATTCCGCCAGGCGAGTGTTCGTCGTCATGACCACGCGGCCGAGTCGTTCCGAGCTTCTGACGACGGCGGCGGCGTGGGGCCGACGCTCGAGCTGGTAGGTGTCGAGCAGATCCGGCGAGGCGTCTCCGCGCAGCACGGAAGCGATCTTCCACGTGAGGTTCGCGGCATCCCGAATGCCCGAGTTCAGGCCCTGCCCCGCGAACGGCGGCATCATGTGGGCCGCGTCTCCGAGCAGGAGTGCCCGACCCCGGCGCCACTCGTCGGCGATCAATCCGTGGAAGCGGTAGGCCACCGCACGCTCGACCTCGTGTTCGCGGATCGCGCGGTACGGCGCGAGCAGCCGCTCCATCAGATCGAACGGCGGTGCCACCCAGCTGCTGACCTCGTCGGGGTAGAGGTAGAACTCGTACCGACAACGACCGTTCAACCCCGGCACGATGACGTGGGGTCGCCGCGGGTCGCCGTGGTGCATCCCATACCGCTCGTGGTGGTCGTCCCCCGTTGTGTCGATGACCAGCCATACGTCTTCGTGGCTTCGGCCTGTCATCGAGATCCCGAGATCTGCGCGCACGCGGGAACGGCCGCCGTCCGCTCCCAACACGAAGTCCGCGGCGACGGCGAACGGCCCCTCCGCATCGGTGACGGATGCCGTGATGCAGTCCGGCGACTCTTCGAGGGCGACCAGTTCGGTGGAGAACCTCACGTCGATCAGCGGGTGGGCGTCCAAGGCCCTGCGGAGCACACGCTCGAGATCCGGCTGCGCGAACGGATTCTTGAAGGGGAAGCCGAAGCGGAACGGGATTGTGGCTCCACCGTGGAAGATCTCGGCGCCGTCTGCACCGTAATAGGTGGTGCCGGTGCCGGGCACGATGACTCGGAGGACCTCGTCTGCGAGGCCGGCGCGCTGATAGACGCGCAGCGACTCATCGTCGAGGCTGATCGCCTTGGGATCGTCCGCCGTGCGGGCGTTCTTCTCGACGACGGTCACCTGCACGCCGTGCGAGGCGAGGAGGATCGCCGCGGTCATCCCGACAGGTCCGGCGCCCACGACAAGCACCTGGGTTCGTATGGTCGAGTCCACTGATCACATCCTCGCGATGTCCTAACTTGTGAGCCACTATATCTGACTATCAGAACATTTTTGCAAGGGGCTTCCCCGATTCGCGACGGGGCGCACTCGAGGGACCGCCGATCGTAAGGAGGTCCCAGACGGGTTTCCAAGCGCGCCAAGTGCCGCGAGCCGGCGTGAGAACACGGCGGACTTTCCGCGGGGCCGCCAGTCAGTGAGCGGGGTCGAGCGAGCGTCAGATGCTCGCCGCGGAAATCAGAGCTCGAGGAGGGCGGCCTGCGCGCTCAGCGCTGCGGCCGCGGCCACCAGGGCTTCGACGATGGACTCGATCTGCGACTCTGCGACCAGTGAGCGGATGAGCACGACGCTGATCGCGGCGATCACCTCGCCGTTCTCTCGTCTGATCGGCGCGGCGATGCCCATCGCGGTCGGGTCGACCTCGCCCGTCGAGATCGCGAAGCCGTCCGAGCGAATCTGCGCCAGTCGGGCGACGATCCGCTCTGCGTCGATGAGCGTGTTCGGCGTGAACTGCTTCAGCGTGGTCGAAGCCAGGATGCTGCGCGCCTGGTCATCCTCCATCGCCGAGAGGAGCACGAGGGCTGACGCCCCGGCATTGATGTCGAGGACTGAGCCGCGCTCGTAGGACAGGCGAACGTATTGCTCGCGCGCTTCCTCGCGCTCGAGGCACACGACGGCGTTGCCCATGAGCTTGGTGAGCAGCACCGTCTGGTGGAACTGCTCGGCGAGCTCGCGCATGACCGGGACGCACAGCTCGGTGAGGCCGAACCCCTTACGGGCGATCCTGGCGAGTTCGAGCACGTAGAGGCCGAGGCGGAAGCTCCCTCGCCCGGACTCAGCCAGGAACCCCGACTGCACCAGCGTCTGCAAGTAGCGGTACGCCGTCGAGCGAGCCACCCCGAGATTATCGGCGACGTCGATGGCCGAGAGCTCCGGCCGTTCCTCCGTGAACATCTGGAGCACATTCAAAGCGCGGTCTGCCGTGCTGTTGCGCTCGCGGTACCCACTGGTCTGAGGCATGCGAGTCATCTAACCAGACCGCACGCTCATTTCCGGCCGAATTATCCTGAATTCGAGGACATGGCATCTGAGCGCCGGAAACGGGTGTTGCCATTTTCAGGACGTGGGTATTGAATAACAGGACAGGGTGGCACTCGGACGGGGGTCGCCAGCGGAGCGCCCACGATCGTCGGGCTCCATGCCGTGGGTCGTTCTTCGGCCATCCTTACCCGACCTGCCAAAGGAGGCAATCATGAGTGAAACAACCACCGCGACGCCCAGCACCGATGCGGATCTGTTCGCTCCCGAAGTCGTGGCCGACCCGTTTCCGACGCTGACCGCCCTTCGTGAGCAGGCTCCCGCGGTCTACTCGACGAAATACGACTTCTACGTGCTGACGCGCTACGAAGACGTCCGCGCAACAGCCGGCGACTGGGAGTCCTTCACCTCGTCGAAGGGCGTCGGGCTCACCGAGCAGTTCAACAAGCAGCTCGTGGGCTCTGTGCTCGCGACAGACCCGCCCGAGCATGATGCCCTCCGCGAAGTCCTGTCGGACAAGCTGGCACCGCGCGGCCTCGCACAGATTCGCCAGCAGATCAGCGACTATGCGACCTCCCTCGTCGCCGAGTGCGTCGCGAAGGGCACCTTCGACGGCGTGGTCGACATTGCTCGCGTCTTCCCGATCAATGTCGTCGGTGACCTGGTCGGACTCCCGATGGAGGGCCGGGAGAAGATGCACCCCGGTGCCGATGCGACCTTCTCGGGCTTCGGTCCGTTCGTCCCTTACGTCATGGAGCACCTGCCCCAGTTGCAGGACTACCAGGCCTGGATGGGCACCATGGCGGACCGTTCGAAGCTGACGCCCGGCGGGTGGGGTGAAGCAATCATGGACGCGGTAGACGACGGCCGCCTCACCCAGCTCGGTGCCATCCGGACGGTCAGCGCCTACCTCACGGCGGGTATGGACACCACGGTAAACGCGATCGCCGCGCTGATGCGGCTCTTCGCGGATCGTCCTGATGTCTGGAACGCACTCAAGGCGGACCCCAAGCTCGCGGCGCCGATCTTCGAGGAGATCCTGCGACTGGAGTCGCCGGTCGTGGGCTTCTGGCGCGTCGCCACGAAGGATGTCGAGTTCGGTGAGGTGACCGTGCCTGAGGGCTCCAAGGTCCTGCTTCACTGGGCGGCCGCGAACCGGGACCCTCAGAAGTACCCGAACCCCGACACCTTCGACATCGGGCGCAACCCGCTCGACCACGTCGCCTTCGGCTACGGCGTTCACGCATGCGCAGGGCAGGGTCTTGCCCGGATGGAAGCAGTCACGCTGCTCGAGGCGTTCGCCGCGCAGATCGACACCATCGAGCTGGCCGGTGAGCCCATCCGCGGACGCAACCCGATCGTCCGCGGCTACGAGTCCGTCCCCCTGCGAGTGACCCCCCGGAGAGATGCGTGAAGATCGACATCAAGCTGCCCGCGTGCGAAGGACATGGGCTGTGTGCCCAGACTGCGCCGGGAGTCTATGAGCTGGACGACGAAGGGTACGTGCGTCTCGTAGTGGACGAGATCACGCCGGACCTGGAGGCGGCGGCCGAGGCCGGGGCGCGAGTCTGCCCCGTCGCCGCGCTCGCTGTGCGTCGATGAACAAGGTCGTAATCGTCGGCGGCTCCATCGCTGGCGTCACCGCCGCCGGCTCGTTGCGTGCACTCGGCTGGACCGGAGAGATCACCGTCCTCTCCGAGGAGAAGGATCCGCCGTACTCGCGGGTACCGCTGTCGAAGGGCATTTTGGCCGGCACCGAACCCGTTGAGTCGGCGGTGCTCCCGGCCCTGCCCGACGACGTCCAGGTGCGGACCGGAGTGCGCGCGGTCCGCCTGCACACCGAGGGGAAGACCGTGGAGCTCGACAACGGGGAGCTCGTGCCTTACGAAGGCCTGATCGTCGCGACCGGTGCGCGCCCTCGGCGGCTCGCAGAGGTGGGCCAGGCGGGCGAGCACGTTGTGCGCACCCTGTCAGACGCGGAGACCATCGCCTCCGCAGTCCTCGGCGCACGGACGGCGATCGTCGTCGGGGCCGGGTTCCTCGGCATGGAGGTGGCATCCACACTCCGCCACCACGGCCTCGACGTCACGGTGATCGATCGGGATCCACCTCTCCTGCGCCTGCTGGGGCCCTGGCTGGCCGATCTCATCGTCGGCAGAGCTACGGCAGACGGCGTGCGGTTCGTCCTCGCGCCGAACGGCGTCGAACTGATCGGTGACCCGGTCCGCGGAGTGATCACCGGTCCGGGGGAGGAATTCTTCGCCGATCTGGTGGTGACCGCCGCGGGCGATCTCCCTAACGTCGAGTGGCTGGAGTCGTCTGGACTCCCGCTCGCGGGGGGACTGGTCGTCGACGATCGTTGCGTGGTGGCCCCGGGCATCGTGGCCGCTGGCGACGTCGCGGTACGAGAGGTGCTGCCGGGACTGTTCCGCCGGACACCGCACTGGACCAACGCCATCGTGCAGGGTCAGGCTGCCGCCCGGGCGATGCTCGACAGCGACACCGCACCCTACGAACCCGACCACTACTTCTGGACGGAGCAGTTCGGTCTCGACATCAAGATCGCGGGTGAGCTTCCCTTGGAAGGCGCGCCGGAGGTTGTGGCGGGCGACCCCGATGAACTGAGCGCGCTGCTCCAGTGGCGTCGTGACGACCGCATCGTCGCAGTGTCGATCAATCATCGGATGCCGGTGGCCCGACTGAAGGCGATGGCCCATGCCTGACGACAACCGAGGACCGCAGGCATGAGGACGACTGCCGCGATCGCCACAGCGGCCGGATCCGGATTCCAGCTGGCGGATGTCGTGCTCGGCGAGCTGCGCGACGACGAGGTGCTGGTCGATGTCGTGGCCGTGGGCATGTGCCACACCGATCTGAGTGCGGCATCCGGATCCATCCCGTTCCCGCTCCCCGGTGTGCTCGGCCACGAGGGGGCGGGCCGGGTGCGCTCGGTGGGCTCCGCGGTGACGCGGGTCAAGCCGGGCGACGCCGTGCTGATGACATTCACGTCCTGCGGCCGGTGCCGGCAGTGCCGCGGGGGACACCCCGCGTACTGCGATCACCATCTGCCGTGGAACCTGCTTGGCGGCACCCGCGCCGACGGCAGCATTCCGCTGGCCTGGGAGGGGGAGGGCGTGCTCCATGCCCACTTCTTCGGGCAGTCGTCCTTCGCTCGGCACGCGATCGTCGATGAGCGCAGCATCATCGCGCTCGCGCCGACGACGACCGACGACGAACTGGCGCTCTACGCCCCGCTGGGCTGTGGGCTCCAGACCGGAGCCGGCGCGGTGCTCAACGTCCTCACTCCGCCGCCGGATTCGGTGCTCGCCGTCAGCGGCGCCGGAGCGGTCGGACTAGCCGCGGTCATGGCGGCCGCTGCCGTCTCGGTGCAGACGATCATCGTCATCGACCGGATCGCCTCACGCCTCGATCTCGCCCGCGGGCTCGGCGCGACGCATGTCGTCGATGCGTCGGTCGTCGACGCCGCCGAGGCCATCGCCTCGCTCACCGGTGCGCGAGGTGTGGACTATGCGATCGAGACGACCGGCAACGTCGGCGTGCTCGAGACCATGATCGGCTCCCTCGCGGTCGGCGGGACCTGCGCCGTCATCGGCGCCCCCCGCGCGGGATCGCGAGCGCAGTTCGATGTCAACGCGCACATTCCGGGGCGCCGGATCGTCGGAGTCACCCTTGGCGACAGTGAGCCCGAGCGCTTCATCCCCCAGCTGATCGCCCTCCATCGCGCCGGACGGTTCCCGATCGAGCGCCTCCAGCGCCGGTATGCGTTCACCGACATCGACCGGGCTGCGGCGGACGCGGCATCCGGTGACACCATCAAACCCGTCCTGATCGTAGGAGCCGACTGATGAGCACACAGTCCGTCTTCGCACCCCGCGCGCTGCGCGGGTCCAGAGGTCGCACATTCGCCGATGTCTCTCCCGTCACCGGCGAGACGCTGGCCGAGTTCCCGGCGCTCCAGCCGGACGACGTGGCCGACATCCTCCGTGACGCGGCGCACGCGCAGCGGGAGTGGGCCGCCGTTCCGTACACGGAACGGCGACGCATCCTGCTCTCGGCGGCCGACCTCCTGGAATCCGAGCTCCAAGAGCACGCCGCGACGATGGCGCTCGAAGTCGGCGCGACGCGACCGTGGGCCGAGATGAACATCCACGAGTCGGCAGCGACCCTGCGAGAGGCGGCATCTCTGACCAGCGGCGCGATCGGGGAGATCCTTCCCTCGTTCGATCCCGACACGGTCAATCAGTCCCTGCGGGAACCGGCTGGTGTGAGCCTGTCCATCGTGCCGTGGAATGCGCCGGTGATCCTCGCCGCGCGGTCCAGCGCCATCTCGCTGGCGGTGGGGAACGCGGTCGTCATCCGGCCGAGCGAAGAGGCGCCGATATCGGCGGGCCACCTCCTCGCCGACGCGCTCGTCCGCGCCGGGGTGCCCGCCGAGGTGATCCCGGTGGTGACGAGTGCCGCGGGGGAGGGCCGCCACCTCATCAACGAGCTGGTCGCGTCGCCTGAGATCCGCCGCATCGCCTTCATCGGGTCCACACCCGTCGGTCGGTCCATCGCCTCACAGGCCGGTGCAGCATTGACGCCGTCGGTGATGGAACTGGGCGGCAAGAACGTGACGATCGTCCGCGAAGACGTGGACCTCGAGCGCTGGGCGCCTCTGCTGGCCTTCTCCGCCTTCGCGAACACCGGTCAGGTGTGCATGTGCACCGACAAGCTGCTCGTGCACCGCAGCCGCTATGCCGAAGCCGTGGACCGGCTCGTCGCCATCGCCGAATCGATGAACGTCGGCGATCCGCGCGATCCCGCGGTCCAGCTGGGGCCGCTCATCAACGCCGGCGCAGCCGCTCACTTCAGCGAGCTGGTCGAAGATGCGCGCGGCCTCGGCGCGGGCGTCGCCGCCGGCGGCTCGATCGACGGTCTCTATGCGCGCCCCACAGTGCTCACCGATGTCAACGACCGGTGCCGGTTCTTCGCTGAGGAGGGTTTCGCTCCGATTGTCAACGTCGTCCCGTACGACGACGACGACGATGCCCTCGCCAAAGCGAACGAGGGTGAGCTCGGACTCATCGCAGCCGTCATCTCGGATGACGCCGATCGGGCGTACCGCCTTGCGCGCCGAGTCCGCGCCGGCGCCGTCCATGTCAACGGTGCGTCCGTGGGGGATGAACCGCACGTGCCGTTCGGCGGGCTCGGCGCATCGGGCATGGGACGCCTCGGCGGCCGAGACTCCGTCCGTTTCTACACCGAACAGCGCACCTTTTATCTCCACGGATAGCCCGCGCGCAAGACCAGAAGGCACGGTCCCCATGACCCACCCCATTCGACTGACCCCCCTCGGACACTCGTGCGTGCTCATCGAGGTGACCACCGACGGCGGCACCACCGGCAGGATCCTGCTGGACCCCGGAAGCCTGACACCTCCGCTCGCGACGATCGAGGGGCTGGACGCGATCCTCGTCACGCACGCGCACCAGGATCACGTCGACGCCGAGCAGATCCGACGGCTCCGTACGGACGCCGCTGTGCCCGTCTACGGAGATGCCGGTACCGCCGAGCTGATGGCCGGCGCAGGCATCGACGACGTCACCGTCATCGAGCCGGGCTCGTTGCAGATCGCGGGCGTTCAGGTGGACGTCTCGGCGTGGGCGCACGAGCAGATCTATCCCGGCGTTCCCGTGCCGGTCGACTACGCGTACCTGGTGGCTGGGCGGATCTTCGCTCCGGGAGACGCCTTCGCCGAGCCCGGGCATCCCGTCGAAGTAGTGCTGCTGCCCACGGGGGCGCCCTGGATGAAGGTCTCGGAGGCGATCGACTACCTGAAGGCGCTCGCCCCCCGGGTCGCGGTGCCCGTTCACGACGGCGGGCTGGCCGCGCCGCACCGCGAGATGCATCGCACGCTCATGCAGAAGTTCGCTCCCGAGGGGACGACGGTGCTGCGGCCGGCAGTCGGCGAGCAGATCGATCTGCCCGACGCCGTCTGACACGCACTGAGGCGAGGGCACGCCGGGGGGGACCGGCTCCCGCTGTCGGACGATCCACACACGCGGGCATGGACCTGCGCGAGAGAAAGGTTCACATCAATGGGCGAGGTCCTTCACATCTCGGCGATCATCATGCTCGTCGCGGACGGACTCTGGGCAGGCGTCATCTTCTTCTACGCGGTCGAACGCGTGAATCTCTGGCGACGGATGCCGATCGATCAGTTCGTCGTGGACTTCCGGCGCTCGCTGTACCGGGCCGACCCGCTGCAGCCGATCATGGGCGGTGTCGCCATGATCGCGGCCGTCGTCTTCGCACTCAATGCGGCGGCACCCGCGGCGGTGCTCGCGTGGGTGGGCGCGGCGCTCATTCTGTTCGTGATCGTCATGTCGATCGCCTTCCCCGAGCGGATCAACTCGCTCTTCCGCCGCCGCGCGGAGGGTGAGGCGCCGCCTGAGATCGAGCAGCTGCGCACCCGGTGGCGTCGGCTGCACTACACGCGGACGCCTCCGGCGATACTCTCGCTGGTCGCGCTCGCTGCGGCTGCCGTGTGGTCTTAGTTCAAAGCGGAGCTCAGGTGTCAGTCACAGCCGTTCAATCCAGTCACGCGTGGCGCACGGCGTGGGCCGCGGGCATGGTCTCGTACCTCGACGCCGGTGCTCTTCGCGATCCTGACCGGAGCGGGCCTGATCGCCATCGTGATCTCACTCGTCTGGATTCCGCGCCTGCCGCGGGCAGCGGCGCTGGAGGCGCCTGCGATCCTGGTCACCGACGAAGCGATCGACGACATCGGCGAAGCAGCGAGACGCTGACCTGGTCGATCGGTCCATCGCGACGGAAGTACGAGCAGACATCATGGTGACGACATTGTTCACGGACGGCTGGACCTTCCGTCGTGCGGACGAAGCAGCATCGGTGGCCGTCCGTCTGCCCCACGATGCCATGATCGGCGAGACCCGATCAGCGGATGCCGAAACCGGCAATCACGGCGGGTACTTCCCCGGCGGGGCCTACGTCTATTCCAAGCAGTGGAAGGTGCCGGCAGAGGGAGTCGATCGGGCCTACAGTCTGTTCTTCGAGGGGGTGTACGGCGACGCGCGTGTCCTGCTCGATGGAAGCGAGGTCGCGCGGTGCGACAGCGGCTACCGCGAGTTCACCGCGCCCCTCAGCGGCGTGACTCCCGGTGCCGTGGTCAACGTGGAGGTGCACGTCGACAACACTGCGGTCCCCAACAGCCGCTGGTACACGGGTTCGGGCATCTACCGCCCTGTGTGGCTCGAGAGCGTCGGCCAGGCGCGAATCGCCCGCGACGGCATCAGCATCGTCACCCGGACTCTGAGCGTCGATGCCACCGTCGACGTCGCGGTCCGTGTCGAGGGCGTCCCGTCCCGAGGAGGCGTCATCACCGCGACGGTCGAACTTCGCGGCACGGAGGTCGCCCGCAAGGTCTCGCCTGCCCCGGCTGAGGGCGAAGCCGTGCTCACGATCAGCGTTCCGGCGGTCCGGCCATGGTCCGCCGAGTCCCCGCATCTATATGACGTGGTAATCACGCTCGAGGTGGATGGGGGTGTGGTGGACGAGCGCCAGGTCCGCACCGGCCTGCGCACGATCCAGGTCGACGCGCACCGCGGCCTTCGTATTAACGGCATACCGGTGCTGCTGCGCGGTGCGTGCGTGCACCACGACAACGGGATTCTCGGCGCCGCCACCTTCGCCGCTGCCGAGCATCGTCGTGCACGACTGCTCAAGGCAGCCGGGTACAACGCGATCCGCAGCGCGCACAACCCGCTGTCGCGTGCCTTCTTGGACGCGTGCGACGAACTCGGCCTCTACGTCATGGACGAACTCACGGACGTCTGGTTCCAGCACAAGACTCCTCACGACCACGCTGACCGATTCGACAAGACCTGGAAGGACGACGCCGACGCGATGATCGCGAAGGACCGTAATCGTCCTTCGGTCATCATTTACTCGATCGGCAACGAGATCGCCGAGACGTCCTCCGACGAAGGAGTGCAGACGACCCGCACCCTCTACAGTTACCTCGCCGAGGCCGATCCGAGCCGGCCTACGACGATCGCTGTCAATCTGCTGCTGAACATGATGGCCAGCCGAGGATGGTCGCCGTTCGAGAAACCTCATGCGGAGGGGCCCGACGCGAAGAAGTCGAACAAGGCGACCAGTACGCTCGCGAACCTGCTCATCGCGAAGCTCGGACGCGTCATCGACCTGGCCTCCCGCCTCCCCGCGGCGGACAGGGCCAGTCGTCACGCATTCGCCGGGGTCGATATCGCGGGATACAACTACGCCCACGGCCGCTACTCCGGCGATCGCAGGCGATACCCCGAGCGGGTCATGGTCGGGAGCGAGTCCATGCCCGGCTACCTGCCCGCGATCTGGAAGGGCGTCACCAGGGTCCCGGGTGTGATCGGCGACTTCATGTGGACGGGATGGGACTACCTTGGCGAAGCCGGCATCGGCGCCTGGAGCTACGGCGACGATCCGGGCGGGATCAGCAAGCCCTACCCCGCACTCGTCGCCGGGTCCGGTGCGTTCGACATCACCGGACTGCCCGGGGCGCCGGCCTTCCTCGCGAAGGCCGTGTGGGATCCGACGTCCGCACCCAGCATCGCCGTCCGACCACTCGACAAGGCCGGGAAGCGTGCCAACAAGACGCCGTGGCGCACCAGCGACGCCGTTCCCAGCTGGTCGTGGGGCGGCCTCACCGGCGAGGCGGAGGTCGAGGTCTACTCGCCGGATGATCAGGTCGAACTCCTCATCAACGGTCGCTCGCTGGGCCGCAAGCGCGTCGGCCCCCGCGCGGACTTCGTCGCCCGATTCTGCGCGCAGTACGAGCCCGGGGAGATCGTCGCCGTCGGCTACCGCAACGGCGCCGAGACCGGCCGCAGCGTTCTGCGCACCGCGCAGAATCCGACTCTCCGACTCGCTGCCGAGAATGACACATTGAACGGACCGGACGACCTGGCTTACATCTGGGTCGAGTTCGCTGACGACGACGGCATCGTGGACCACACCGTTGCCGACACAGTCACCATCAGCGTCTTAGGCGCGGGCACACTGCTCGCGCTCGGCAACGCCGCGACGTCGACCATAGAGGCGTATACCGACAACGTGCATTCCACGCACCGCGGACGCGCACTGGCGGTCGTGCGCGGCACCGCCGAGCCCGGTCCGATCACGGTCACGGTCGAATCCGGACGAAACGGCCTCGCTCGTCTCGATCTGCTCAGCGCCCCCTCGCACGCATCCATCGTAGGATCCGAAGCGCCGATCGCAGCACGGCAGTGAAGCCAATGAGAACAACAGAAAGCGCGCTTCAGGACCTTCACGTCTAGCGCCCGGCTGTCATTCCCGACTTCTCACCAGTAGCCTCTGCAGCCCGCTGATCAGCACGTTCATGAGGACGGCGGCGAGGGCGATCCCGAGGATCAGGGCGTTCAGCCGAGCGGGCTGCAGTGTGCCCGAGAGGACGGCGAGCAGCGCTCCGACGCCGTCGATCGACATGAGGAGCTGTCCGAGCAGCACCCCGAGGAGTGAGAGCGAGGCTCCGAGCCGCAGCGATCCGATGACGTCCGGAAGGCACGACGGCAGGATGACGAACAGGGTCAGGCGGAAACGTCCGCCGCCCATCGCGCGAGATGCGGTGACCAGTTCGCGGTCGACCTGCGTCGCGGCGGTGAGGGTCCCGAGCGTCACAGGGATCAGTCCGTGAGAGACGCCGAACGCGATCTCGGCGTTCTGGCCGAGGCCGAACCAGATCACGAACAGGGGATACAGCGCGACCTGTGGAATCGCGTACAGCACGACGGCCACATTGCGTGCGACCGGGGCGACCCGCAGCCTGCCGAGGATCAGTCCGAGCGTGACGCCGACGAAAGCGCTGATGGCGAAGGCGATGAGAAACCGCTGCGCCGTCGCCAGGAGACCGGCCTGGACGGCCGGTTCGAGGAACACCGAGAGCCCCTCGGTGACGATCGCGCTCGGTGAGGCGAAGAACGAGCTCGTCGGCGCGAACACGTCGACGAGCACCTCCCACAGCAGCACGAGGACGACGACCGCGGACCAGCGGAGGGCCAGCACCCGGCTGATGCTGACCCCCTGCTGACTGCGCGCGCCACGACGGGCCGTGTCACCGGGGACGACGAGGGTCGAAGTGGCGGTCATCTTGTGGTCATTCCCCGGGCAGGTAATCGAGCGTGTACAGCTCGTCCACGTCGGGCGACGTCGATCCGAGGCCGAGCTCCGGCACCGCGTCCGCCATGGCCGACAGGCCCTCCACACTCGGCTCGCCGTCGCCTCCGTAGATCTCGGTGGCACCGTCGTAGCCGGCCTCCGCCGCAGGGGCGGGAAGCTGCATCTGGCTGACCGCGATCTCGATCGCCGCGTCGCGGTTCTCGGGGTCCTGGTGCCATGCGATGGCCGCGGCGATCGCCTTGTTCACTCGGGATGCGACGTCACCGTTCTCTTCGAGCCACGCGTTCGTCGCGATGAGCGACGAGTACTGCGTCGGGATCTCCAGCGACGTCGTCGAGGCGAGGATGCTCGACCCCTTGATCGTGCTCGCGAGGCTCGCGGGGTTCCACGTGCCGCCGACGGTGCCGCTCTCGATCGCCGCGAACAGTGCGGGGTTGGTGCCGAGCGCCTGGACCTCGATCGCATCGTCCGCGAAGTCCAGCGCGCCGGCAGTGCTCCGCGCGAGATAGTCGCTGAACGAGCCGAACGACGACACGGCGAGAGAGCTGCCTTCGAGATCGTCCGAATCCGTGATCCCCGCTTGTGTGCTCCCGTACAGCACGAAGTCCGTCTCCTGTGCGATGGAGTAGAAGATCTTGACGTCCAGGCTGTTCGCGTTGCCCACGACCGAGTCGAACCCCACTCCAGCCTGGACGTCGATGCTGCCGGCGACGAGGGCGCGGGTCGCGTCGGATCCCCCGCTGAAGCCCACGGTCGTCGCGGTGATCCCCTGTTCCTCGAAGAATCCTTCCTCGATGGCGATGAGAACCGGCATGTTGTTCGTGTACGCGAGCGGATTGTCGAACCCGATCTCGAGGGTCACCGGCTCAACGGAACCCTCCGTCTCGGCGGCCGACGGCGAGGGTGCAGGGGAGCTGCATCCTGCCAGGGCCGTCACAAGGAAGATCGGGATTGCCAGTGCAGCCACATCTTTGTGCTTCATGCGTTGACCTTTCTGATCACGAGCGTCTGGATGACGCTCAGGAGTCCGATCATCACCGCGGTGAAAACGGCCGTGACGATCAGCCACGCGAAGAGCGCGGCGGTCTGGAAGGACTCTCCGGCACGTGCGAGCTGGAGCCCGAGACCGACGGTCGCGGAGAGGAACTCGCCTGCGACGACGGTTACGATGGCGAGGCTCAGGCCGGTGCGAAGGCCCGAGAAGACGCCGGGGAGCACAGCGGGCAGCGTGACGCTGCGAACGGTCGACAGGCGTCGCGCTCCCATGCTTCGTGCGGCGACGACGAGGTCACGATCCACACCGCGCACGGCCCAGTGGGTGGCGATAGCGATCGGCAACCCCGCCGAGATGGCGCCGATCACGACCTTCGCCTCGCCCCCGCTGCCCATCGCGCCGAGAAGCAGCGGGTAGAGAAGGACGATCGGGATTGCGTTGAGATTGGCCAGCAGCGGCTCGTACGCCCGCGAGTAGTCCGTCCGACTGCCGACGACAACTCCGAGCGCGACACCCGCGACGGCAGCGAATGCGAAGGCGAGAGTCACCTCCGCGGCCGTTGCACCCACGTTCGCGAACAGGGTCTCCGGGTCGGAGACGATGGCGGCGAGCTGCTGGAGCGTCTCGCCGAGCGTGGGCAGAAGGACGGGAGGCACCGAGCCGAGGCTGGACAGCACCACCCAGATGGTCAGGATCGCCAGGACGACGTAGATGTAGACCATCGACGGCGATGCGAGGATTCGCCGTGCGAGTGGTGTAGCGGTGCGGGCGGCGGTGCTCATGCCCGTTCAGAGGTCCGATCGGCGAACAGGAGTTCGGTCAGGCGGTCGGTGAGGGCGTGGAATTCTGGGCTGCGCATCATGTCGGGATGGCGCGGATGCGGCAGTGCGACCTCGATGATCTCGGCGACGGCGCCAGGACGCGGGGTCATGGCGACGATGCGGTCGGAGAGGTAGACCGCCTCGGACAGGCTGTGCGTGACGAAGACGACCGTCTTCTGCTCGGCCTCCAGCACTCGGAGCACCTCGATTCCCAGCTGCATGCGCGAGTACTCGTCCAGCGCGGCGAACGGCTCATCGAAGAGGAGGATTCCGGCATCCGATGCCAGAGCCCGCGCGAGCGCGACCCGCTGACGCATTCCACCGGACAGCTCGGCAGGATGGTGGAGCGCGAACTCATCCATCCCCACTGTGCGCAGGGCCGCAAGGGCGCGCGGGCGACGCTCGCCGCGCGGAACGCCGGCGAACTCCAGGGCGATCTCGACGTTGCGGACCGCTGACCGCCACGGATAGAGCGCGAGGTGCTGGAAGAGGAAGGCCACCTCGGAAGGGCGAGGCCCCTCGACGGCTCGTCCGTTCACGACGACCTTTCCGTGCCGGGGCTCGAGGAGACCGCCGATTGCGCGCAGAGCGGAGCTCTTTCCGCATCCGGATGCCCCCACGATCGACAGCAGTTCTCCCGCTCGGGCATCGAAGGTGAGTTGCTGTGTCGCGCGCAGATCACCGTAGAAGAGCTCGACCTCGTCGAGTACGACCGATGCCGTCATCCCCACCCTTTCCGGGAAGCGCGTCGCGGAGCGACGTCCTCGGAGCTCACACGTCACTTTCATAAGCAGAAAGCGACTTTCGAGTGAGATTACCGGTTTAGTCACCTTAAGTAAATGGTCGAGACGGGGCGCCTCAGGGCGAGACGCGGCACCGTACGTGGCCGATCGAACCCGCCTTCAGCGGGTCGTGGCGACGAGCGACACCAGCACCTCGAGATCGGCGACCGGGTCGATCGTCGGATCGAGCACGCCGTACATGCGCAGTCCGTCCCAGGAGCCATTGAGCACGCGGGCGAGCGCCAGTCGGCGACGGGCGTCGGGCTCGATGTCGGCCAGCCCCGCGGCGAGGGCGTTCGCGATCGATTCTGTGCGCGAGCGCATGTACTCGTGAGCCGGGTGGTCGGGGGTGAGCGCCTCGGCCATGAGCACTGAGGCCAGCCGTACCCACGCGGGGTCGGCGGCGTTCTGTCGTGCGATCTCGACCAGCGCGTGCAGCACCGCTTGCGAGCCCTTCGTCGCAGCGTTCGCGACGAAGGAGACTCCCGGGACCAGATGCTCGTCCATGACGGCGAAGAGCAGGTCTTCCTTCCGCGGGAAGTGGTACAGGAGGCCAGGGTGCGTCAGACCGGCCGCCGCGGCGATGTCCGCCATCGTCGCGCCGCGAAAACCGCGTTGGGAGAACACCTCTGCGGCGACGGCGATGATGGACGCCTTGCTCGCACGGCCCTTTCGGTTCGCGCCCGACGCGTGTGCCGGCATCCGGCGTCCCCTCTCAAGGAGCCGCTGCGGCTCGTCGGTTCATTGTAGAAGTTCGCCCGTCAGGCGTACTCGACCTCGATCGGAAGATGGGCGAGCCCGCGCACGGCGTTGTTCAGGTGTTGCACCGGCTCGCCCGCGTGGAACCGAACGACTCGTTCTGCGAGGGCTGACAGGAGGGCGACCGCCTCCAGCCGGGCGAGCCCCTGGCCGGCGCATCCGTGTCTGCCATAGCCGAAACCGAGATGGCCGCTCGTATTCCGCGTGATGTCGAATCGAGTCGGTTTCTCCCAGTACCGCTCGTCACGGTTGGCCGAGCCGAACAATGTCACCACGCGGCTGCCCGCGGGTACGACGGAATCGCCGATCTGGGCATCGCTCACGACGCCGCGCGTGAACACCTGCACCGGCGACTCGAGGCGCAGCACCTCCTCGAAGGCGTTCGGAATCAGCGAGCGATCCGCGCGCAGGGCATCCCACTGCTCGGGATGCTCCGCGAACAGCCACAGCGCGTGGCCTATCGCGTTGATGGTCGTGTCCATGCCGGCGAACAGATAGGTGATGAGGAGCCGCCACCCCTCGGCCTCGGTCACCGTGCCCTGCACGATCGCCTCGTGGATGGTGGAGCCGAAACTGCCGGGAGTGAGCGCCTCCGGGCGACCGATCATCTGGACGTAGGCGAAGCTCTCGTCGTGGACGCCCAGGGAGGCGCGGGCTCGTGCGTTGTCGGGCCCGAAGAGGTTGAAGTTCCGATCCGCTCGATCCAGGAAGTTCTCCCGCCCCGCGATCGGCACGCCCACCAGGTCTGCGACTACCGTCACCGGGAACACCTTCGCGAGGTCTGTGACGGCGTCGAACCTCGGCCGCGCGAGCACCTGGGCGATGAAGTCGTCCGCTTGGGCGGTGAGGTCTGCGGATAGGCCGCGCAGGGCGCGCGGGGCGAGACGTCCGGACAGGACCGAACGAAGTCGTGAGTGATCCTCCCCGTCCGACGCGATCACGGCGCCCTCGTACAGCCGGTTGAACCCGGGGTTGACCGAGATGCTCGCGCGGGAGGAGAACACCTCGTCGTTCGCGAGAACGTGGTGAACGTCGTCGTACCGTGACACCGCGTATGCGTCGCACGACGTTAGGTAGACAGCGGATGCCGCGCCCCGCAGTTCGCGATACGCCTCGTAGGGCTGGGCGAGAACGGGGTCGGAGAAGATGTCGATGTCCGAGTTGACGATGGTTGTCATGATCTGAGTCTTTCGGGTTCATAGGAGGGGGAATCGATGCGTCCGCGCAGGCGGGACACGGGCGTTCGCATGTCGGTCGCGACGGCGAAGACGGTGCGGTTCCCGCGTTCCCACACGGCGGTGTGTGCTCCGTCGGGGTCGCCCTCGATGCGCGTCGGAGGACCAGAGACGGGGCTTCCCGCGAACTTGAGGTGATGACCGAAGCACTCCGTCCACAGGTACCGCGCGGGCGGCGGGACGACGGGGACTCCGAGCATGGCCCGAGCGGCCATCCGGCCGCCGTCGATGGCGGCGTACCAGTGCGGATCACGGACGGATCCGGGGGAGCGCTGAATCGCCTTGGCGTCGCCGACCGCGTAAACTCCCGGCGCGACAAGACCGTCGACATTCGTCGGCATGCCTACACCCGGCACTCCGAGCGGAGTCCATTCGACATTGGGGACGTCGCCCACCGCGCTGATGACGACATCCGCAGCGAGGATGCGGTCCGGACCGGTCCGAACCCCGATCAACGGCGATCCGACGAGTTCCGCCGGGCCGTCGATCCTCAAGAGGTGGACACCGTGGCTCTCGGCCTCGGCGGCGAGCCACCGAGCCGTATAGTCACCGACGCTGCGCAGGCCCGGGGTAGACCGGAACACGAGGTGAACGGTCAGGCCGAGGCCGCGGCACGCGGAAGCGATCTCCATGCCGAGCAAGCCTCCGCCCACCACGACGACGCTGCGGGCCCGAGCGAGGCCTGCCCGCAGGGTTTCGACGTCCGAGAGAGATCGGATCACAAACTCCCCGTCGCGCCCCGGTGCGAGCCGCGACGCTCGACTGCCGGTGGCGATGACGAGATTGTCGTACGGCAGCAGGTCCCCTCCTGCCAGTGTCACCGTCCGCCGCTCGGGATCGTGGGCGACGGCGAATTCCTCCCGCAGGACCGTGATCCCCAGTTCGTGCGCGGCGGCGTCGACGACGGGCTCGCCTCGCAATGCCGCTTTCGAAAGACTCGGACGAGCGTACGAGTGACGCTCGGCATCGACGACGAGGATCTCTTCGTCGTGCCCGAGATCGCGGAGCGTCGAGGCGACGGTCGATCCCGCGACCGAGCCACCGATGATAACGACGCGGTTCACGTCAGGCGCAGCGCCGCGACGGGACACACGCGCACGGCGCTGCGCGCTTCAGATGCATGCCCGCCGATGTCGTCGGTGAGGAGCTGCGGCTCACTCTCGTCGCTCAGCCGCAGGAGGTGCGGCGCCGCTTCCTCGCATAGGCCGTGCCCTTCGCAGCGGGACAGGTCGACAGTCAGCTCCATTGCCATTCTCTTTCATCGAGTAAAGTAAATGAATGAGATCACAATGCAGCGGATTCCGCAAGCCCAGGATCCGGTGACGTCAGGCGGTCTTGATGTATCCATTCGGATTGAGGACGTACTTCTTCGCAGCTCCCTGGTCGAAGGCGGCGTAGCCCTGCGGCGCGTCGTCGAGACTGATGGGGGTGGCGCCGACGGCATCGGCGATCTGCACCTTGTCGTGCAGGATCGCCATCATCAGCTGACGGTTGTACCGCATGACGGGGCATTGGCCGGTGGTGAACGACAGCGACTTCGCCCAGCCGAGGCCGAGCCGCAATGACAGCGAGCCGACCTTGGCGGCCTCGTCGATGCCACCGGGGTCGCCAGTGACGTAGAGGCCGGGGATTCCGAGAGCGCCGCCGGCCGCTGTGAGGTCCATGAGGGAGTTGAGAACCGTCGCCGGCGCCTCGTGCGTGGCATCCGCTCCGTGTCCGCGCGCTTCGAAGCCGACGGCGTCGACGCCGCTGTCCACCTCGGGGACGCCCAGGATCTGCTCGATCTGGTCTTTCGGGTCGCCCTTCGAGATGTCGACTGTCTCGCAGCCGAACGACCGGGCGCGGGCGAGGCGATCCTCGTTCAGATCGCCCACGATGACCGCGGCCGCGCCAAGCAGTTGCGCACCGACGGCTGCCGCGAGGCCGACCGGACCGGCCCCGGCGATGTACACCGTCGAGCCGGGACGCACCCCGGCCGTGTAGGCGCCGTGGAAGCCGGTGGGGAAGATGTCGGACAGCATCGTCAGATCGAGGATCTTCTCTAGAGCCTGCTCGCGGTCGGGGAAGACCAGCAGATTCCAGTCGGCGTACGGCACCAGCACGTACTCCGCCTGGCCACCGACCCAACCGCCCATGTCGACGTACCCGTAGGCGCTGCCCGGCCGGTCGGGGTTGACGTTGAGGCAGATGCCGGTCTTGCCCTCCTTGCAGTTGCGGCACCGGCCGCACGCGATGTTGAACGGCACCGACACGATGTCGCCCACCTTCACGAACTCGACATCAGGGCCCCACCTCGACGACCTCGCCGGTGATCTCATGCCCGAGCACCAGCCCGGCCGGCGCCGTCGTGCGCCCGCGCACCATGTGCTGATCGGAGCCGCAGATGTTCGTCGACACGGTGCGAAGGATCGCGCCGTGGTGCACCTTTCTGCCGACGTTCACGGGATTGACGCCTGGGCCGTCCTTCAGCTCGAACGTAGGGAAGTCCGTCTCGATGACCTCCACCTCACCCGGCTTCTTATATGCAACTGCCCTGTTCCCCGGCATCCTCGTCTCCTTCCACCCACGCCCGCTTCGTGCCAGACACCCCGGCCCGCAAGATCTACCACAGGAACGAGCGATAAGAAACGGACTTTCTTTGGTCGAAAGCGGCGAACCTCCACGGCAAGACAAGAGCGACATGGCCGCGGGTTGACATTGCGCTGGCGGGTCAATAGATTCACTCATCGAAATCAAGTTTCGATCAGTGAGAGTAAGTAGTCATATGGCAGTTGACTCGGGATGGCTCGGGTTGCGCGGGTCACGTGTGCTCGTCGCCGGTGCCGGCGGTATCGGCGGGGCCTGTGCGCTCGCGTATGCGGCGGTCGGCGCGCGGGTGGCGGTCGTCGACCTCGATCAGAACGCTCTCGATGCGATCGGCGCGGAGCTCTCCGCAGCAGGCTCATCGTTCGAGCTGATCCAGGCGGATCTCACGGAGCACGGGGCGGGGGAGCGCGTCGTGGCCGACGTCGTCGACCGGTTCGGCGGCCTGGACGTGCTGCTGCACGCCGTGGGCATCAACGACCGCCGCCCGATCCTCGAGTTCACCGAGGACGAGTGGGACCACACCCTGCGGGTGAACCTGTCGTCGCTGTTCGGCCTGGCCCAGGCGGCGGGGCGGCACATGGTCACGCAGGGTCACGGTCGCGTGCTTGCGCTGTCGAGCGTCTCGGGGCTCCTCGCGCACCACTCGCACGGTCCGTACGCCGCCTCCAAGGGCGGCATCAACCAACTGCTGCGCGTCATGGCGCGCGAGTGGGCATCGGCGGGCGTCACCGTCAACGCCCTCGCGCCCGGCTACATCGAGACGCCGCTCACCGCGGGGCATCTCTCGAAGCCGGGTAAGCGCGAGGAGCTGGAGAGCCTCGTGCCCGCCGGTCGGCTCGGTACGCCGGACGAGCTCACCGGACCCGCGCTCTTCCTGTCCTCACGCCATGCCGGGTTCGTCACCGGTCATGTCATGTACATCGACGGCGGCCGCACGCTCGTCTGAGCGCGCTTCGCGATTGGAGAAACCATGTCGGAATCGACTCCCCAGATCTTCCCCCGCTTCGCCGGCAAGGCGGTGCTCGTCACCGGCGCCGGCACCGGCTTCGGCGCCGAGGTCGCCGTCCGCGCCGCGCAGGAGGGCGCGAAGGTCGCCGTGCACTATCGCTCGTCGAAGGCGGGCGCCGAGGCGACGCTGCAGCGCATCCGCGAGGCCGGCAGCGACGGCATCCTCGTGCAGGCCGACATCGGCTCGTGGGACCAGATCAAGCGCATGGCCGACGAGGTGTGGGAGGCGTTCGGCGCCCTCGACGTGCTGGTCAACAACGTCGGCGACGTCTCGAGCGAGCAGATGAACTGGGACGAGCTCACGCAGGAGGCGCTGGACGCCGTCATCGACATCGACGTCAAGGGGACGCTCCTCATGACTCATGAGTTCGGTGAGCGGATGCTGCGGCAGGGCCACGGCAGCATCGTGCAAGTCGGCTCGACCGTGATCGTCCGCGGCTCCGCGCGCGCGCCGCAGTACGCGGCCGCCAAGTACGCGATCCTCGGCATCACGAAGTCGTACGCCAAGGCGTTCGCGCCCGCAGTGCGCGTCAACACCTTCGCGCCGGGCTTCATGGAGACCGAGCGGCTGCTGAACCGCGAGGACTGGAAGAACGGCCGCCGCGAGGTGCTGCTCTCGCAGACGCCGATGGGCGTCATCCCGCCGCCCGAGTTCGTCACCGGCGCGTGCCTGTGGCTCGCGACCGACGAGGCGGCTCACCTGACCGGCGGCTACATGCTCGCCGACGGCGGCTTCAACATGGTCGGCGCGTAGGCGCGCCGGCATCGATTCGATACAGGAGACCAAGACTCATGAAGCTCATCACCTTCGACGGCGGCCGCGTCGGCCGGCTGGAACTCGAGGAGGGCGTCGTCATCGAACTGGACGTGCCCTCGACGCGCGAGTACTTCGAGCGCGGCGGCGACGTGCGCGAGACCGGCGAGCGCCTGGCATACGCCGACGTGAAGCTCGAGGCGCCGATCCGGCCCAAGAAGTTCTTCCACACCGCGGGCAACTTCGCCGACCACCACAACGAGCTCGCCGCCGTCGACTGGTCGCACCCCGTCCACAAGGGCATCGTCTTCTTCCAGAACGTCGACGCGATCATCGGCTCGGGCGACGACATCGTCTACCCGGAGGGGCTGACGAAGGAGCTCGACTACGAGCTGGAGCTCGCGATCGTCATCGGCAAGTCGGGCAAGTTCTTCGGCCCCGACGAGGCCGACGACTACATCGCCGGGTTCACGGTGTTCAACGACATCTCGGCGCGCGACATCCAGCGCAAGGAGATGGAGTCGGGCGTCTTCTCGTTCTCGAAGGCCATCGACACGTTCTGCCCGATCGGCCCCTGGATCGTCACGCGCGACGAGGTGCCCGACATGCACGAGCTGCCGATGCAGCTGCGGGTGAACGGCGAGGTGCGCCAGCAGGGCAACACCAACCAGACGCGCATCAAGTTCCCGCACCTGGTGGCGTACCACTCGCCGCAGACCTACAGCGCGGGCGACCTCATCACGACCGGCACCATCTCGGGTGTGGCCGCCGTGCAGCCGAACCCGTTCGACTTCTATCTGCAGCCCGGCGACGAGATCGAGGCTGAGATCACCGGCATCGGCACGCTCCGCAACCGCGTGATCTCGTGGGAGGACCGCTACGGCGAGCCCGCCCCGCAGCGGGTCGACTGGTGAAGATCGCCAACCTCTCAGGCCGTCTCGTGCTGGTCACCTCGGAGCGTCGTGCGATTGACGTCGCGACGGAGTCGAGCGGCTCATTCGGCCCCGACCCGATGGCCGCCTTCGACGACTGGGCGGCGTTCCGCGACTGGGCGACCGGCGTCACGGCACCGGGCGACTCGTTCGATCCGTCTGCGCTCGGTCCGCCCGTGCCGCGCCCGGCCCAGATCTTCGCCATCGGAGTGAACTACCGCGAACACGCGAAGGAGGCCGGCTATCCCCCGGACAGCCTGCCCGTCACTTTCACGAAGTTCCCGTCGAGTCTCACGGGCCCGGATGCGACGGTCGTGCTGCCGCCCCAGGGCAGCGTGGACTGGGAGGTCGAGCTGGTCGTCGCGATCGGCGAGGGCGGGCACGCCATCGCGCGCGAAGACGCGTGGCGTCACGTCGCCGGCCTGACGGTCGGCCAGGACCTCTCCGAGCGCGTCGCCCAGCTGGAAGGCCAGCGACCGCAGTTCAGCCTCGCCAAGTCCCATCCCGGGTTCTCCCCGACCGGGCCGTGGCTGGTCACACCGGACGAGATCCCGGACGCAGCGGATCTCGCGATCTCGTGTGCGCTCGACGGCGAGACGATGCAGGAGTCCCGGACGTCGCGCATGATCTACGACATCCCCGAGCTGATCGCGCGGCTCTCCGCGGTGGTGACGCTGTTGCCCGGCGATCTCATCTTCACAGGCACCCCGTCCGGCATCGGCAACGCGCGCAACCCGCGACGATTCATCCAAGCCGGCGAGGTGCTCACCAGCACGATCCAGGACGTCGGAACCCTGACCACCCGCTTCACCAGCGGCTGACCCGAACACACGCCTTACAAGGAGGTAAGCAGATGCCCACCCTTTTCCCCGCCGACGATCCCGAGAAGATCCCGTTCGCGGGCATCCTCCCCGGCACGCCCGCCCCGTACATCCTCCAGAACGGGGAGGGGGAGAAGTCGGTCGTCTTCGACACCGTGTTCACAGTTCTCCTCACCGCCGATGAGACGGACAACCAGTACGGCGTCTTCACCTCGATCGGGAACAAGGGCGACCGCATACCCGCCCATCACCACCCGCATACCCACGAGATCTTCTACGTCGTCGACGGCCAGATCACGCTGTGGCTGGATGACCAGGGGGAGTACCACGAGAAGCGCGTCCTCGAGAAGGGCGACTTCGCCTTCATTCCTCAGGGCCTTGTCCACGCCTACCGCAATGA
>Ga0160453_100110_pt1 | contig 83894 bp, 82 predicted proteins | sample HID1971K_E6MG_FD_108228 | JGI IMG/M metagenome (GOLD analysis project Ga0160453, IMG submission 108228) | Enriched millipede-associated microbial communities from UW Madison campus, WI, USA - HID1971K_E6 MG | ecosystem: Host-associated > Arthropoda: Insects > Digestive system > Unclassified ...
AAGCGGAGTGTACATAATTGGTACACGAGCATCGCAGGCTTCCGATGAATGTCATCTTCGCCGCCGAATAAACTACGATGCGATACATCGTGATCACAAGTAAATATTTTGAACTACAAATAGGAGAGTGATACAATGTCCAGCAACAACAGCTTCTACATCACAACACCAATTTATTATCCAAGTGATAAACTACATATCGGTCATGCATACACTACAGTAGCAGGAGACGCTACAGCACGTTACAAACGTCTACGTGGCTATGATGTATGGTATTTGACAGGTACGGATGAACACGGCCAAAAAATCGAGAGAAACGCTTTGAAGAGCGGGAAAACTCCGATTGAATTTGTTGATGAGATTGTTAGTGGCATTCAAAAACTTTGGGCTAAGCTAGAAATTTCTAATGATGATTTTATTCGTACAACGGAAGAACGTCACAAGGTAGTGGTTGAAAAACTATTTAAGCAGTTACTTGATCAAGATGATATTTACAAAGGTTCATATGAAGGATGGTACTGTACACCTTGTGAATCTTACTTCCTAGAGAATAAATTAGTAAACGGCAACTGTCCTGACTGTGGTCGTCCAGTGGAATTACTGAAAGAAGAAAGCTATTTCTTCCGTATGAGCAAATATGCAGATCGTTTGCTTCAATATTATGAAGATCATCCTACGTTCATTCAACCAGAATCACGTCGTAACGAAATGATCAACAACTTTATTAAGCCAGGTCTCGAAGATCTAGCCGTATCTCGTACATCATTCGATTGGGGAATTAAAGTTCCTGGAGATCCGAAGCATGTCATCTATGTATGGATTGATGCACTATCTAACTATATTACAGCTATCGGATATGGTGATGATGCTAAAAAGGATATGTTCGAGAAATATTGGGCAGCAGATGTTCATCTTGTAGGAAAAGAAATCGTTCGTTTCCATACCATCTACTGGCCGATCATGTTAATGGCGCTTGATTTACCACTTCCGAAAAAGGTGTTCGCACATGGTTGGTTATTAACGAAAGAAGGCAAAATGTCAAAATCTAAAGGGACAGTTATTGATCCAGTTGTCCTTATCGACCGTTACGGTCTAGATGCACTTCGTTATTACTTGTTGCGTGAAGTGCCATTCGGTTCAGACGGTGAATTTACTCCGAATAACTTTATCGAACGTATTAACTTCGACCTTGCCAATGATTTAGGCAATTTATTGAATCGTACAGTTGCGATGATTGATAAATATTTCGATGGAAATATTCCAACAGACTTTAATGTCACTTCTACATTCGATGAAGAATTAGAAAACTATGCACAATCTACATTGAAACAAGTAGAGGAAGCTATGGACAATATGGAGTTCTCAGTAGCGTTAACTGCGATTTGGAAATTTGTAAGTCGCACGAATAAATATATCGATGAGACGCAACCATGGGCACTAGCGAAAGATCCAGCCGAAGCATCTAAGCTGGCTTCCGTTATGGGTCATCTAGCCGAATCATTGCGATCTATTAGCATTATGATTCAACCTTTCTTAACGCATGCTCCACGTCAAATGTGGCAACAGCTAGGTATTACTGAAGGTGAGCTAACGGCTTGGAATAGTATCGCTGACTATAATAAAATTCCGACAGGTACTAAAGTTGTAAAAGCAGATCCTATCTTCCCGCGCCTTGATCTAGAAGAGGAAGTTACATTCATTACTAGCTCTATGAAGGGTGGCAGTGCTACTGCTGAACCAACACCAGCAATTGAGAAGCCTGCTGATATTAAAGAAGAGATCGGAATTGAAGATTTTGCAAAAGTAGAATTACGTGTTGCTCAAGTTATTCAAGCCGAGCCAGTTCCAAAAGCTGATAAATTGTTGAAATTACAGCTTGATCTAGGTTACGAGCAACGACAAGTTGTTTCTGGTATTGCTAAGTTTTATAAACCAGAAGATCTTGTTGGCAAAAAAGTTATTTGTGTAACGAACTTGAAGCCAGTAAAACTACGTGGAGAATTATCTCAAGGTATGATTCTTGCGGCTTCTGTAGATGATCAATTGACGTTAACTACGGTACCAGATAGTATGCCTAATGGTGCAATTGTGAAATAGTAATGTGTATGAAAGAGCTGTTTATTGCTAATGATGGCAATAAACAGCTCTTTTTTGTTGTAATGAAAGTGTTGACACTATTCTATTGAACTACTATAATGAAAAGCGTAATAGTAACGATTACTATTAAAAAACGCATTTATAGGAGATTATAATATGATTAAAGTAATGAGCAAGCGTCTAAGCGCACTTATTATCGCAATGGTTGTAGTAATTACTGGTTGTGGTAATGATGCGGGATCAACGAATGCAAGTAAGGATCCCTCACATATTCAAGTAGTAACAAGCTTTTATCCTATTTATTACTTAACGAAAGAAATTGGTGGAGAGAATGTAGATGTTACTAATCTAATCGCAACAGGAGTAGAACCACATGATTGGACGCCAAAGAGTAAAGATCTTATTACTGCTTCCAATGCAGATCTGTTACTTTATCACGGTGCAGGACTTGAAACATGGATAGAAAATTTCAAGCAAGGTCTAGAATCCGATAGTAAAGTTATTGTAAAAGAAGTTAGTGTAGGCATGACGTTGATCGATACTGCTAACGAGGAATCGGAGCATGAAGCTGACCACGAGCACGATGCGACGACAGAAGAAGCACATGACCATGAGCATGATGCGACGACAGAAGAAGAGCATGACCATGAGCATGATGCGACGACAGAAGAAGCACATGACCATGAGCACGACGCTGCAACAGAAGAAGCACATACTCATAGCCACACCACTGATCCACATACATGGGTATCACCAAAGTCAGCGTTAGTGTTAGCAAGTAACATTAAAGATAGCCTTATTGAAGTTGATGCAGAACATGCAGCGCAATATGAAGAAAACTACAATTCCATTGTAGCGAAACTAACAAGTATAGACAAACAATATACTGATGCATTATCTAATCTTACGAAGCGTACAATTGTTGTATCGCATCAGTCATTTGGATATGTAGCGCGCGATTATGATCTTGAGCAAATATCAATTATGGGCCTTAGCCCTAATGCAGAGCCAAGAGCACAAGATATTCTAGAAATTGCTAAGACCGTTAAGGCAAACGATGTAAAATATATTTTCTTTGAAGAGCTAGTATCGGATAATTTAGCAAAAATGCTTGCATCTGAAGCTAAAGTTGATACGATGGTACTATATTCTCTAGAAGGGCTAACGACGAGGCAAGAAAAAGCTGGAGAAGATTTCATAAGTTTAATGGAGCTGAACTTGCAAAATTTAGTTCAAGCATTACAATAGTAGTATTGGATTGGCTGCGGAGCTTAATAAGCTCCGTTTTGCTGTTTCGATGCTTTCGAATTACTTTTCATTGACGAGAAGTACAATAGAGAGATACATGAAAAGTTAGTTTATGCTTCCGAAGTGACTTTTGTAGTCTAGAAGTCACTTTCGAGAAGTGACAAAAGTTTTAGGTTTATGCTTTCGACGTACTTTTCATTGACGAGAAGTATAATTGGGAGATACATGAAAAGTTTTAGGAGGAAATATGGCTAATCAAATAGATGCTTCTTGCCACCGAGATATTATTACGGTTGATTCGGTATCGTTCTCCTATCAGCAACGTGAAATATTGAAAGATGTTAGTTTTAGTGTGAAAGAACGAGATTTTATAGGTTTAATTGGTACAAATGGAGCGGGTAAAACTACGATGCTTCGTATTATTGTAGGATTGTTGAAACCTACCTCTGGAGAAGTGAAGTTATTCGGTCAACCATTGTCGCAATTCAAAGCGTGGGAGAAAATAGGTTATGTACCACAAAAAAATTCATTGAACCCACTGTTTCCTGCTACCGTTAGAGAAGTAGTTATCTCTGGGTTAGTAGGAAAACGTAAATGGTTTGGTAGAAATTCGAAAGAAGATTATATTAAATGTGATGATGCTCTTATGGCAATGGGCGTAGAAGATTTGGCAGATAAGAAAATTGGGCAATTATCTGGTGGACAACAGCAACGGGTATTTCTAGCTCGTGCGCTTATTAATAATCCGTCTTTACTAATTCTAGATGAACCAACTGTCGGAATTGATGCAGAGACTCAAGCTAGTTTCTTCCATATGATCAAGCATATGCACCAACATCATAATATGACCTTTTTAATGGTCTCACATGATATGGACATGATAAAAGGTTACTTAGGAGATAAGCCAGCTGCAAGTTCTGGGAAATTGAACTTCTATATTCGTCATTCTCATGAAACTCAAGACTGTGTCGAGCAAAACTTGGCCCATAGTTTGCGATCTTTGCGTACTCAATTGGAAAGTAAGAAAGAAGGAATATAGATTGGATATTTTGATGAGTGGATTTTTCCAACGAGCACTAATCGGAGGAATTCTAATCGGCATAACTGCTCCATTAATGGGGATATTTCTAGTTTTGCGTCGTTTATCGATGATAGGCGATACTTTATCTCATGCAGCTATAGCAGGAGTCGCATTAGGATTCGTTATTGGAAAATACCCGATTTTATTTGGATTAATTTTTGCTTTACTAGCTTCATTTGCTATTGAAAAACTTAGGAAGTCATACAAATCATATGCTGAATTATCGCTAGCAATTATAATGTCAGGCGGTATTGCATTAGCTTCGATCTTCTTTACTTTAGGTCGTGATTTGAATATGGATCCTAATAGCTTCTTATTCGGTTTCATCTACACATTGAATTCTAGTGATTTATGGTTGATCTTTGGTGTTACGATTGTGGTGTTATTTATTATCGGTAAGCATATGCATGGATTATTTCTACTCACATTTGATGAGGAAGCGGCATCAGTTAGTGGTGTTCCGGTTAGTTTCTATAATATACTTATTAGTGTAATGACTGCATTAGTAATAAGTGTTTCTATCAAAATTGTCGGGGGATTACTTGTTTCAGCATTGTTAACAATTCCTGCTGCATGTAGTTTACTACTTGCTCGAAGCTTCCGACAAAGTATATTTATCGTTGTACTAATTGGTGAGTTGGCAGTAATTATTGGTTTATTAGTTGCTGGTATATGGAATCTTGCAGCGGGTGGTACGATTGTACTTGTTTTGATTGCGTTCTTACTAATAATTCTGTTAGGAAAAAACTTATTGCTCAGAACCAGATAATAAACTGATGAGGTGACTGGAATTGAATGAAATTTCGATTTGGTTAGCGTTTGGTATAGGGTTTATATCATTTATCTCACCATGTTGCTTACCACTGTATCCATCCTATTTATCTTACATAACGGGAATTTCAGTAGCAGGACTGAAAGAGAATGAGGTGGGATCTAAAAAGAGATGGCTAATGATGAGCCACACATTCTTTTTTATACTTGGCTTTAGTATGGTTTATTACGCATTAGGCTACGGTGCGAATGCATTTAGTGAATTTTTCTATGAATATAAGGATATAATTCGTCAAGTTTCAGCGGTTCTAATAATAATAATGGGACTCTTTCTAGTTGGTATATTCCAACCGCAATTATTAATGAAAGATACGCGTATGAATCTTATACCTAAAAAAAGCAGCTATATTAGCTCATTTATATTCGGGATAGGCTTTTCAGCAGGTTGGTCACCCTGTATTGGACCAGCATTAGCTTCGATTATATTATTGGCGGCAGCAGAGCCAGGAACCTGGTTCAAGCTGACTACGGCGTATTCTCTTGGTTTTGCGATTCCATTCTTTATATTAGCATTTTTCTTAGGATCATCGAGATGGATATTAAAATATTCAAATCTAGTTATGAAAATCGGTGGTGCTGTTATGATCTTAATGGGTATCTTATTATTCACTGATCAGATGACAGAGATTACAATTTGGCTTAATATGATAACTCCAGACTGGATGAAGTACTAATCTGGATTAAGTAATCTACAAAAGCTTGCACGGTTCCTATGAAAAAGTGTATCATAATACGAGTGACACCAAAGGTTAGACTGGTGATGAAGTAATGTAAGGGGGTTCTTCAATGCCGACTCCGAGCATGGAAGACTACTTGGAAAGAATTTATAAACTTATGGAAGAAAAGGGTTATGCGAGGGTATCGGATATCGCTGAAGGTTTATCGGTACATCCATCTTCTGTAACAAAAATGATTCAAAAGCTAGATAAAGATAATTATTTGATCTATGAGAAATATCGTGGATTGATCCTTACCCCAAAAGGTAAAAAAATGGGAAAACGATTGATGGAACGTCATCAACTTCTTGAGACATTTCTAACGACGATAGGTGTGCAAGCTGAAAATATATATGCTGATGTTGAAGGAATTGAACATCATTTGAGCTCGGATTCAATTACATGCATCGAGACTCTAGTAGAATATTTCCGCAGAGACCCTGCTCGCATGGAGCAGTTTCAGCAATTTAGAACGGAATTAGATAACGAAGAATAAGAACTAACAAATGAAGAGGCTGTCCAAAAAGTCATTGGTCAATGATTTTTTGGACAGCCTCTTTTTAATGTTATCTAGAAATCACTCCTTCAAATAAAAGTTGATCAAAGTAAACTAAGGTTGTATAGTTATACATAATGGTGTATAACTATACAAAACGGAGTGATTTTATGAAGTACAAAGTTTTCGTAGACGGACAAGAAGGTACAACAGGTTTGAAGATCTTTGAGTATCTGTCAAATCGATCGGACATTGAAATTCTTAGGATAGACCCTGAAAAAAGAAAAAATGCTAAAGAACGAAGTGAATTTCTTAATGCAGCAGATATCGTTTTTATCTGTTTACCTGATTCGGCGGCTATAGAATCTGTTGCGCTTGTGAAAAATGAAAACACAAAAATCATTAATACTAGTACAGCCTTCAGAACTGATCATAATTGGGTATATGGTCTACCCGAGTTGAAAGGCCAAAGAGATTTGATAACGACTGCATCGAGAGTCTCAGTCCCAGGTTGCCATGCAACTGGCTTTATTCTGACAATTAAACCGCTAATCGAAGTTGGTATTCTTCAAGAAGATTACCCTGTTACGTGTTACTCGGTGACTGGGTACTCCGGAGCTGGTAGAAGCGGAATAGAGGAATATGAGAATTCGGCATTAGTAGCTGCAAGAAAACTGAACGTTCCAAGACATTATTCATTACAACATCAACATAAGCACATTCCAGAGATGCTATTGTATTCGGGACTTTTACACGAACCATTATTCACACCTATTAAAGCAAACTATGCACAAGGACTAGCTATGTCAGTGCCTTTAATTAGTAGGATTCTACCTAGAAATTCTACTGCAAAAAATGTGCATGAAGTATTATCGACTTATTATGAATCAGAACGTTTTGTTCATGTAATGCCGTACGATTCAGAAGCATACCTGGATGAAGGAGACTTCATGATCTCAGAATGCAATAATAAGAACCGTCTTGAAATTTTTGTTTTTGGACAAAAAGATAAAATAAATATTATCTCAAGATACGATAATCTAGGTAAAGGCGCCTCAGGTGCTGCTGTACAAAATATGAATCTCATGCTTGGATTGGATGAAGGAATTGGCCTGTTGAATTGATCCAAAAACTAGAGTGGTAAGATAGGAGATAGATATGACATTGAAGATTACATAAGTAAAGGGCATGAGTTCGGCGTAAGCCGAACCCATGCCCTATTTCGTTACAAACATTAAATAAGTAGCGTCGCTAGTGAGTTAAATTAGTGATAACGAGGTGTGTCGTTATCGTCTCTACCACCTTCAATAACTTTGAAAGGAACAGTTTTCGAACGTGGGCGATCTTTCTTCGGTTTATTTTGCTTGGTTGTAGTTGAACTACTCCGATAATAAGTCGCTTTTTTTTCATTGCGATTAAAAGACGGAGGACGTTTAATCAAATAGAAGACTACTCCGAAAATGACTAAAGGAATGATAATCATTATAGGATCTCTAGTGATCGTTACGCCGATACCAAGTACTACTAAAGCAAATATTAGGTAACTGAACCAATGACGGAGGAACTTCATTCAATGATGCTCCTTTCATTTATTTAGTAATTGTAGCTCCTTGAGAAATTTTGTTGTCTAATTCTAGCATACGATTAAATGATGCAATTGATACTTCAACTTGATCGTCTTTTGGTTCTTTAGTTGTTAAAAGTTGTAACCATAGTCCGGGATATCCTAAGAAACGTAATACAGGTATTTCACGAACAGAATTAGTAAGGCGAAGTACTTCATATGAAATACCAAGTACTACAGGTAGCAGTGCAAGTCGAATCCATATTCGTTCCCAGAGAGAATCCCATGAAAACATAGGCATAGAGTAAATGACTACTCCGACGATTACGGTAAAAATAATAAAGCTTGAACCACAACGATAATGTAATCGTGTATATTTCTGAACATTCTCGACAGTAAGCGGTACACCATTTTCATAAGCAGTGATGACTTTATGTTCTGCACCATGATACTGGAATAGACGTTTAATCATAGGTGTTAATGAGAGGAAATATAAGTAAGCCAATAATAATATTATTTTAATAAGTCCTTCTAATACAGTATGTCCGACTTTGCTTTCAAACATATTTTGGAAAAATAACTCCTCTAATGCTGCAGGGACTGCAGTAAAGATCAACTTACCGAAAATAAAAGAAAGTACACCAATTGCAGCAACACTAAGCACCATGCCGAGACTGAATTTCCCTTCATTTTTGGCAGCTTTTGCTCTTTCTTTCTCTTTTTCTTCTTCGGTCATTTCGTCCATCTGATCTTCTGCATAGGCATCAGCAGAATAATTAAGATGCTGAGATCCTTTTGCACTAGATTCAACGATACCAACGACACCGCGAACAAAGGGAATTTTTTTGAGTTTTTGAACCCAACTTGTATACGTTCTAGGAACCTCTAAATATTCTATTTCGTTATTTTTTCGACGAACAGCAGTTACATTTACATGTTTACCTTGAAACATTACGCCTTCAATGACGGCTTGTCCGCCATAAATGCTACGAGAATTGTCTGACAAGAAAAAGTCTCCTTCCTATGCTACGATCTATTGTTCTATTGTACTTGATTTTATTGTATATTGCCAACGACTTCATAACGACCTACGAGCGAACTACCATGACTAGTAGATGTTAAAATACAAAACTAACTTTCAAAGGCGATTAAGAATAGTTGGAATCATCCATACTAGAACAATATAACTAAAGGAGGTTAATTCGATGAACTTAATATTTCAAAATTTCAAGCGAACAGGTGTCACAAAGCCACTAGCGTATGCTTTGTATATTGGTTTTTTTGCTGGTTTATTCTGGAGTTGTATACGAATGATAAGTTATTATTGTAATTTCACAAGTGTACCCGTATCGTTTCTTATACGTAATTGGTTGAGTAATGAGCATATCATAAGTGGCTTTGGTCAGATGATAGGCAGTCTTTCTTTTATCGCATTTTCAATAGTAGCAAGCGTCTTATATATGTGGTTCTTTCGTAAATTAAAAGGACCTTGGCCTGGTTTATGGTACGGTCTAGGTTGGTGGGGAATTCTCTTTGGCCTAGGACCTTTTTTTGGATTAACTCATATTGAAACTGGTGGTGGATTTACATTAGCACTTACAGATTTATGCCTATTTGTGGTCTGGGGATTATTTATTGGGTACTCCATAGCGTTCGAATTCACGGATGAAGCATCACGTGAGCCTGCAAATGCGTCATAACTACTAACTTTGACTTCTCAAAACGCCCGTAATTGTGGTAAAATGTCAAAGGCTCATTGTATGAGCTATTGAAGGCAATTTGGGAGGTGCATAACGTGCATCGTATTGACGTGTTAAATGGACCAAATTTGAATATGCTTGGTATTCGTGAACCTGGTATATACGGAGATGTATCTCTTGCGGCAATTGAGCAAATGATTACTGAAAAAGCTTCACAACTGGGGGTTCAAGTTAGTTTTTTTCAAAGTAACCATGAAGGCGCGATGATTGATCGTATCCATGCCGCTTATGGTAATGTAGATGGAATTATTATTAACCCTGGTGCATGGACACACTATAGTTATGCTATTCGTGATGCACTTAGTACGATTTCTCTCCCTGTTGTAGAAGTCCATATTTCGAATATACATAAGAGAGAAGCTTTCAGACATCATTCTGTAATCGCACCGATTGCAGTAGGTCAAATCGCAGGCTTCGGCCCAGTTGGTTACACATTGGGATTAGAGGCATTAGTGACACAATTATCTCAGAATAAAGGTTGAAAAGTGATTTTTGAACAATCAACGACTATTACATCGTGATCACAAACGAAGTTATCGTTTGTCAGCACCAAGAAGATGACATGAAGTTAGTGAAGCGAAGCGCGGAATGTACGTTATTGGTACATGGCTACTTGCGCGAGCGATAAATGGCATATTCGCTGTCGAATTATCAACGAAGATTTACATCGTGATCACAAACGAATGTTTGAAAGAAGGTAATAACCATGACAAATCCAAGAACAGAGCAACTTCACACTCTATTAGAGGCGAAGCAACTAGAAGCAATCATCATTGATAGCCCAATAAACAGACGATACCTTAGTGGGTTTACAGGATCAGCAGGTACATTATTATTGACGACATCTGCTTCATACCTATTAACGGACTTCCGTTATCGTACACAAGCTGCAGAGCAGGCAAATGGCTATCAAGTACTTGAGTATATGTCACAACCAATGGTTGAAATTAAAACATTGCTACAAAAGCTTGGTATAAACAAAGTGGGATTTGAACAAGATCATATTTCATTTGCTCAATATAAACAATGGGAAAATGAACTTGTAGGTATTGAACTTAGTCCAACCTCAGGTCTTGTTGAACAAATTCGTATGATTAAAGATCAAGCTGAACTTCAAATTATTCAAGAAGCAGCTGATCTTGCTGATCGTACCTTTGCTCATATATTGAATTACATTAAGCCAGGTGTTAGGGAATTAGATATCGCCCTAGAGATGGAAATGTTTATGCGTTCTAATGGCGCAACAAGTTCATCTTTTGAGACGATCGTAGCTTCTGGTGAACGTTCTGCATTGCCTCATGGTATTGCCAGCGAGCGTATTATCGGCAATAATGAATTTGTTAAATTAGATTTTGGTGCTTACTATAAAGGATACTGTTCAGATATTACTAGAACAGTTGTTGTAGGAAAGCCCACTGAAAAACATCTTGAAATTTATAACATCGTTCTTGAAGCACAGTTAAACGCCCTAGCCAACATTAAGCCAGGTGTGACAGGTGTACAAGGCGATGCATTTGCTCGAGATGTGATTACAAATTACGGATATGGTGAGCTGTTTGGACATGGTACAGGACACGGCATCGGGATGGAAATTCACGAAGCACCTAGACTATCTCGCTTCAGCGATACAATATTAACACCTGGAATGACCGTTACAGTCGAGCCTGGTATTTACATCCCTGGTTTTGGTGGTGTAAGAATCGAGGATGATATTGTAATTACTCATACAGGCAATCAAATACTTACTAAGTCACCAAAAGAACTAATCACTTTGTAAGGTAGTTCAAAAAACGGACTTTGATAACGATGTGCCGCTAAGTAGCGCTCCATCTTCTCGGCTTTCGAAAGCGCAATTTTTGAACCTTTATTGCAGTAGAAACTTATTTCAGGAGGGAATCATTCATGATTTCAGTAAACGATTTTAAGACAGGCTTAACAGTTGAAGTTGAAGGCGATATTTTCACAGTAGTAGAATTCCAACACGTTAAACCTGGTAAAGGCGCAGCGTTTGTACGTTCGAAGATGAAAAATCTTCGTAATGGTAATACAGTTGAAAGAACTTTCCGTGCAGGTGAAACAATTGGTCGTGCGATTATTGAAAACCGTGAAGTTCAATACTTATATGGTGCTGCTGGAGAGTATTCATTCATGGATAACGAAACTTATGATCAGTTCACATTAAGTGAATCTCAACTAGAGTGGGAATTGAATTTCTTGAAAGAAAACATGAATGTTAATATTACTAGCTACCAAGGTGAAATTCTTGGTATTCAACTTCCGAACAGTGTTGATTTGAAAGTTATTGAAACAGAACCAGGCGTGAAAGGTAACACTGCTCAAGGTGCTACTAAAAATGCTAAAGTTGAAACTGGACATAACGTTCAAGTGCCATTGTTTATTAACGAAGGTGATGTACTTCTAATTGATACTCGCGAAGGTAAATACATCTCTCGTGCATAATTAGTAACAAACGGCTGCTTGAAATATTCAAGCAGCTTTTTTTATATTACTGTATTCATAAAATGCAATGGATGATATAATATATAACCGTATGCATATATAAGTAAGGATTAATTACCTATGTCAAGGTTGGGAGTGAGCAGCTTTGTCTTTGATCGTGATGAAGTTTGGTGGTAGTTCCGTGGGAACGCCCGAGAGAATGCAACGTGTTGCACAACGAATCATTGAAAGACAACAAGAAGGAAACGATATTGTAGTTGTTGTTTCAGCTATGGGTGATACAACTGACGATTTGATCGAACAATCAAAATTGTTAAATTCAAATCCATCTGCAAGAGAAATGGATATGTTACTTACAGTAGGAGAACAAATTTCTATCGCACTTCTTTCGATGACGATTGAAGCTTCTGGCGGTAAAGCTAAGTCCTTTACTGGATGGCAAGTTGGTATGAAAACTGATTCCGTACATGGTAAAGCGAAAATTGTAGATATTCAGCCTGAACGTTTACAAGAAGCGTTGAAGCTAGGGTACGTTGCGGTTGTTGCTGGATTCCAAGGTGCAAGTGAAGCAGGTGAAATTACCACTCTTGGTCGTGGTGGTTCTGATACAACTGCAGTGGCACTTGCAGCGGCGATTAAAGCTGATATTTGTGAAATATACACTGATGTTGATGGTGTATATACAACAGATCCGCGCGTCGTAAAAAATGCTCGTAAGCTTGATGAAATTTCATATGATGAAATGCTTGAGCTTGCACATCTAGGTGCAGCAGTACTTCACCCTAGAGCAGTTGAATATGCGAAGCATAATAATGTACAGTTAGTCGTTCGTTCAAGCTTTACAAAGAATGAAGGCACAAGCGTGAAGGAGGAAGCGATTATGGAACAAGGCGTAGTTGTTCGCGGTATTGCCTTTGATAAGAACGTAGCTAGAATTACAATCAATGGCGTGGAAGATGTTCCTGGTGTATTAGCGAATGTGTTCGGTGCACTAGCAGATAATGGTATTGATGTTGATATTATCGTTCAAAGTGGAACTCAAAATGGTAAGGCTGACTTTGCCTTTACTCTTGCTAGTGGCGATAAAGATAAAGCAATCTCAGTTATCGAAGGCATCAAAGATATAGTTCCATATCGTGAGACAATTTCAGAGGACAATCTTGTAAAAGTATCTATTGTAGGTGCTGGTATGGTTAGTAATCCTGGAGTTGCTGCAAAAATGTTCTCAACTATTTCTTCACTAGGCATTAGCATCAATATGGTGAGCACTTCTGAAATTAAAGTTTCATGTGTAATTAGTGCTGAAAAACTTAATGAAGTAGTTGTTGCTTTGCACACGGCATATGGTCTTGATGCAACAGAACAAGCTTTCGTAGGTGGACCATCTGAAAGAAGATAACTTGCTATTATATAAATAGGAGTTTCTGTCCCTAGCTCGTTAACATAACGAGTTAGGACGGAAACTCCTTTTTCTTTCACTAAGTTACTAATTGTACGTTTCATTACTCGCTTTAACGACAACAACCCCATTAAGATATACGGGTACAATATCGTACACATCAAGCCGCGCACAATCTTCAATATCAGATGTCATATCAAGTTCTTGCAAACGATTCCCTGATAATCCTCGACTTATAACTCGCGTAATATCACTTTTATTATGTTCATATAAGGCAAGCATAGCTTTACCGAAATCATCAATTTGTAGATGGTGATCAATGTTTTTACTATGAGCGACTAAGTGGGACAATATATAGCCAGCACATAATCCATCCTCTATTGTAAATTGATCGTGACTACCTGCACATAGAATTACAAGATCAATGTTACTTTTTAGCGCCGCATTAGCACATGCTTTTGCATTGTTTAGACTTGCGATGTATATGTTGGATGCCCTCTTAGAGCGATGAATGGCTCTCGTTCCATTCGTAGTTGTAAGAATGACTCTTCGATCTTGTAAATGTGAGCTACGATATTCTATAGGTGAATTCCCATAATGAAATCCTGAAATTCGTTTGCAAAATCTTTCTCCTCCTAGTATGTCGTGTTCTCTGTATATTAGTTTTGCATCCATTACTGTCTCTACCGGAATAACACAAGTTGCACCCGAAGCTAAAGCACTCACAATGGAACTAGATGATCTAAAAACATCGATAACTATCGCAGTTTTTCCAATAAATTTCCCCTGGTGTGCTTCACTTGCATTGGAAATAACTTGTACTCGCATAGTCAATCCTTCTTTCTATCGCTCTCCTATATATGGATATCTTATGCAGGAATTAATGGGCAGGTGTCAATCTGAAATCAACATGAACAGTAAAATATTGGTTATTATTTATCATTCTCTCTAGCAAGCTATTAAAACATGTGAAATAAATAGGGATATTTTTGAAAAGACAAGCATAGAATTGTATCGTCAAGAGCAATTTGTAGGGAGTGACAATTACGATGTTAGCAGATATTGTTCAACTACTTCCAATTGAGATAAAAAAGATGCTGGAGAAGTTACCAGCTGACATGAAAGCCATCATCGAAGAAATAAGAATCCGTGAGCACAGACCATTAGAAATTACGCTTCAAGGTAACTTCTATTATGTAACAGAAGCAGGCCATCACGAGAAAGATTCAAGATTAGCCTTTCACCCAACAACGGAGCAATGTCGCAAATTACTTGAGAAAATCACGAACTATTCTCTGTATACGATGGAAGAAGAACTAAGACGAGGTTACATCACAGTTGCAGGTGGGCATCGTATTGGTATTGTTGGTCGAACAATATTGGATGGTGGTTTTGTAAGAGGGATACGTGATATTGGCGGTTTCAACATAAGAATTGCAAGAGAAGTGATAGGGGCATCTAAGCAATTATTGCCCAAGCTATTTTCGCCAATGCGTGGTGGACTTCAATCCGTGCTCATTATATCTCCACCGCAACAAGGTAAGACAACGATATTACGAGATATTGCAAGATCATTAAGCTATGGTGATGGGCACAGACGATTACCAATGAAGATCGGGATTGTAGATGAACGTTCAGAAATTGCAGCTTGTGTTAGAGGGATTCCTACATTCGATGTAGGGCCCCGAACAGATGTTATGGATGCTTGTCCTAAGGCAGAAGGGATGATGATGCTCCTCAGATCAATGTCACCTGAAGTGATCATCGTTGATGAAATTGGACGAGTAGAAGATGCAGTATCCATCCGTGAGGCAGCGCATTCTGGAGTGAAAGTAATAGCTACTGCCCATGCCTATGATGTGTTAGAGGTACTAGGAAGACATGAAATTATGAGACTCATTGATGAAAAAGTATTTGCTAACATTATTGAACTGCGACGAAGTGATAAAGGGTTTATGCATCGCATTGTGCCGGTGGAGAAGGCAAGAGAAGAATTATCAAAAGACTTCGTCTTGTAGAGGTAGTTCAAGAAGCGGACTTTGATAACGATGCTAAGCTTCGTCGCTTATTCGGCATCGAATATGAAGCGAACTTGGGAAGTCCGGTACTCGTGTACCAACTACGTACACTGGAGTGTCCTCCTCCCACAAGTAGCGCTTCATCTTCTCGGTTCTGAAAGCCCACTTTTTGAACCTATATTGGAAGAGGTAGTTCAAAAAGCGGGCTTTGATAACGATGCTAAGCTTCGTAGCTTATTCGGCATCGAATATGAAGCGAACTTGCATAATGAATAATGAGAGGTGGGTGGATAATGATTAAGCTGTTGGGTGCATTACTCATTCTGTTCTCTGGAACAGCAGTTGGATTTTTGCAAGCTGCAAAGTATGTAGACCGAGCTAAAGAGTTGCGAATTCTCATACATGCATTGCAACGCCTTGAAACAGAAATCAATTATGGACGAACACCTCTACCAGTAGCTTGCAAGGTTACAGCAGAAGCAACCGAGCAACCTATAAGCGAACTTTTTCAAGTAACCGCAGATTTGCTCCAAGGGGAACAAGAGCTATCGCTTAATGAAGCTTGGAGTAATGCGGTAGAACAATGTTGGTCCACTACTTCAATGAAAGCAAGGGAGAAAGAGGTTTTACTTAGAATGGGATCTGTCCTTGGTATGAGTGACTCAGAAGATCAACAAAAACATCTCCAACTTGCTCAATTACAATTGAAAACAGAAGAAGTAACGGCTAGAGAAGAACAAGACAAATTCGTGCGAATGTGGAGAAGTTTGGGGGCATTAGGAGCTGTTTTAATTGTGATATTGATGGTGTAAGAGGGGTAGATGATAAAGATGGATGTGACAGCAATATTTCAGATTGCAGGAGTCGGTATTATTATTGCGATTATACATTCTGTATTGAAACAAATGGGGAAAGAAGATATGGCACATTGGGTGACCGTAATGGGTTTTGTAGTAGGACTATTCATGGTTATCGATCTACTAGGCGAATTATTTCAAGAAATTAAGGCAATCTTTCTATTTCAGTAGGTGAACGCTGTGGAAATCATTCAAATTGTAGGACTTGGCTTAATAGCGACGATCCTCGTCTTAGTGCTTAAAGATCAGAAGCCATTGTTCGCGTTTCTTATTACGTCGTTTACAGGTGTGTTCATCTTTCTACTGGTTATTGGAAAAATTGATGCTGTAATAACTGTAATAAATGAGTTGGCCACTAAATCCGGAATTCCCGATATTTACTTAAAAACAGTACTCAAAATAATTGGTATCGCTTATATTGCAGAATTTGGTGCCCAAATGGTAAGAGATGCTGGACAGGAAAGTATTGCTTCAAAAATCGAGTTTGCTGGGAAAATATTTATACTAGTTCTGGCAATACCTATCATAAATGTCATAATCGAAACGTTGCTATCGTTACTTCCTATGGGAAGTTGATAGGAGGAAGATTGGATGAGGATAGTAAGTAGATTACTAACAGGGATGATTATGATCTTGGTACTTATTAGCTTCTCTCCAGTGGTAGGAGCTAGCAGCACACCAAGTAATGAATATTCATCAGATATGACGTCTACTTGGGTTGAGGAACAAGTCAATTCACTTGACACGAATACAATCGAGCAGTATTGGGAGCAAATGGGTAATGAATATAGACAGTATTTTCCTAATAATCAGCTTCCTACCATTAATGAACTAATGTTCTCTGATCAAGGGAATCATTTTGAAATTGGCACAATTATTAAAGGATTGTTCTCTTATTTTATTCAAGAAATCATCTATAACAGTAAACTTCTAATAATCATCGTAATGTTAGCGGTATTCAGTATGATGCTAGAAACACTGCAGAACGCATTTGAACGAAATGCAATTAGTAAAGTCGCCTATTCCATCGTTTTCATGGTACTAGTGACAATCGCAATTAATAGTTTCAGTGTCGCGATTGGCTATGCGAAAGAAGCGATTGAAGAAATGATCACATTCATGCTGGCCATGATCCCACTCCTACTTACATTGTTAGCTTCGATGGGGGGAGTGGTCACAGTATCAGTTATGCATCCATTAATCATTTTTATGATACATGTTGTGGGCACTTTAATTTATCTAGTTGTATTTCCATTGCTGTTCTTCTCAGCAGTTTTACATATTGTTAGTGCAATCACAGATCGCTTCAAGGTGACTCAGTTAGCAAATATGTTAAGAGGGATCGCAGTTACTATACTAGGTATACTGTTGACTGTATTCCTGGGAGTCATTTCTGTGCAGGGAGCAACGAGTTCAATTACTGATGGGGTTGCACTTCGAACCGCCAAGTTCGTAACTGGCAACTTTGTACCTGTAGTTGGGAAGATGTTCTCTGATGCGGCAGACACCATTCTATCAGCCTCGTTAGTAGCGAAAAATGCAATTGGACTAGCCGGCGTCACTGTCCTACTTATCATTTGCGCTTTCCCTGCTATCAAGATTGTTGCACTAGCTCTGATCTATCACGTTGCAGGAGCGATCATGCAGCCGCTCGGAGATTCACCTATAGCTGCATGTCTACAAACAATTGGTAAGACGATGCTGTATGTATTTGCAGCACTAGCGGCGGTAAGTCTAATGTTCTTCCTTGCAATCACGATTATCATAACCGCAGGAAATGCTACCGTTATGGTTCGTTAACGAAGGTTCAGAATCGTAACGATTTAGTAAAGGCTCAAATTGTTCGATTGTAAGTACCGAGAAGATGGCGGGAAGTTAGTGAAACGAAGCACGGAACGTACGTAATTGGTACGTGAGTACTGGAGTGAGCGATGACCGACATATTCGAAGTCGACTAATCAACATTGCTTCAACATCGTAATCACAAACGAACAGTTAAAACTACCTATAAGGAGGTGAGGATAATGTGCTAACCTGGCTCGGCGACTGGCTACAAAGCATAATTGCAGTAATTTTGTTAGCGGTAATTGTCGAATTAGTACTACCCAACAACAAGATGCTACGATATTCGCGGTTAGTTATTGGGTTAATCTTACTACTCACGATGCTCAATCCATTACTGAATCTCTTTCAGAAAGATTTTACCTCACAATTGGCGGCCAGCTACTCCTTATGGGATGAACAGTTTCAAAAAGATAAGCTAAACGTTCCAACACTCGATGAAATTAATCAGCGTGCCTCGCAATTGAAGGCTGATCGCGAGCAAGCTTCAGAACAATTAACAAAACTTGGACTAGAAGAAGCCATGAAGCAACACCTACTTAATCAAAGTGATGCTAACGTTCAACAAGTTGCGGTTCAATTAGGTTGGAACAAAGGTTCTGGAGCAGATCAAACACCATATATTTCCTCCATAACGGTCACGATTAAGCAAGAGCAATCAGAGTCCCAAGTTGAAGAAGTACCTGTTCCAGAGCCAATTAAAGTGAGTGAAATCAAAGTGCAAGTTGATATGATTGATAGTGAAGTATCCGAATCAACAACTCCAGAAGTTGATAAAAAGACGCAGCAACAGACTGGTTTCTATGCAGTGCAAGATGAGCAAGCTCTACAAATCATATCTATCCTTACCACAGGTTGGAATGTTAAAGGAAATCAAATTTACGTACAAGCCAAAAGTTAGCGGTCTCTAAAATCGGAAGACATATGGTGGTGAAATGGTTGAAATTTATTGAAAAGTGGTTTGGTGGTGGCCCTGGTGGTGAAAAGCGAGTAAAAGTTATTCAGGGATTAATCATCGTAGGTGCAATTGGCATATTCCTAATGCTTATAAACTCATTTTTTACATTCAAAGACATCGATACGGTTGACCAACAACCCTCTGCCGTTTCTACTACAGAGGAAGTTTTCCGGAATGGTGATACCGCAACTTCATCCTTTGCTAGTGTTGAGAGTCCACTAGAAGAAAGACTCAAGGAAATACTTGAGAAAATGGTTGGAGTCGGAAAAGTCGATGTTATGGTTACCGTTGAATCTACGGAAGAAAAGGTCGTAGAGCGAAATATGAATACGAGTGAAAGTACAACTGAGGAAAATGATCGTAATGGTGGTACCAGAAATATTACGACAGTTACCTCAGATGGAAAGGTCGTTTTGTATCAAGCCAATAATGGTGAACAACCTCTCATTACTAAAATTATTAATCCACGAATTCGTGGGGTGTTAATTGTAGCAGAAGGTGCAGAGGATGCCGCAGTACGGAAATTGATTATACAAGCAGTTGAAAAAGGAATGAATGTAGTGCCAACAAGAATTTCTGTTGTACCGAGTAAAAAATAATGAATATGTGGAGGGTTTAATAATGAATACAAAAAGACAAACGATTTGGTTGATTTCAATGCTTAGTTTAATGGTGGTATTATCCGCATACTATTTATTTACACAAGATATCGGTGGAAAAGACAAAGTGACAGACGCAACTAATTTGCAAAATGTAGCTGAAGTCACCACTCCAAAGGGTGAAGATGCGACTGCAGTATCAGGAACGAATGAAGATGGTTCTGCGTACACAATTAGTGCATTAGATCAAGAGGTGCTGGAACAATTGCAAGCAGAGGGTTATTTCGAAGGTGGAATGTTCAGCGAATTGCTTACAAAACGTGACCAACAATACGAGGCAGAAAATGATCGAATAATGTCAGTTCTTGCAGATGTAAGTGTCGATGAAGAAACGTCTTTAGCAGCTATAGCGGAGATGGATCAATTGGAAGAAAAAATGGCTAAAGTAACGCAACTTGAAAACGACCTGATGCAAACGTATGAAGTTGCCCTTGTATCTGAGGAATTGAATGATAAATATAAAGTTGTCGTTACAAGTGATGTACTAGAGAAGAAACAAGCAGCCCAAATTATTGATCAAGTGATTACTGTGATGGAAGTTAGACCTGAACAAGTATCAGTGCAATTTATTCCAAATCCTTAAATAAAATGTAATCACTTCGGTGGATAACTCCAGTTATAAGTAGACATAATCTACTTATGATGGAGTTATCTTCAAATCTCATAAAAAAAAATTCGTGTTATTGTCTATTTGTGATATAATGTTAGACGTTATGTGAAAAATGAGGAGTGATTACGTTCATGTTTAAGTTGAGCGAGATTAAAGAAATAATCAAGCTGGTAGATCAAACATCCGTTGAAGAGCTCGAGATCGAAAATGAAGGCACTCGCCTGCATATTCGTAAACCTAGCAAATCTGAAGTGGTTACTGTTCAAACGGCTCCAGTTATGCATACATATACGCAACCAGCTGTTCAACAACAGTCTACTGCAAGTCAACCAGTCGTACAAGCTGAAGTAGCTCCTGTTCAACCAGTAGCATCTTCTGAGCAGTATCACAAAATTACATCTCCAATGGTAGGTACTTTCTACAGTTCACCAACACCTGATGCTGCTGTATTCGTTAACGTTGGCGATCGAGTGAATACGAAGTCAGTTGTATGTATTCTTGAAGCAATGAAGCTAATGAATGAACTAGAAGCAGAAGTTAATGGCGAAATCGTTGAAATTTTAGTAACGAATGGCCAGTTGGTTGAATTTGGTCAACCGTTGTTCCTAGTGAAAGCGGACTAATCGTTTGCCACTACAAGAATTTAATGGTTGAAAGGGGTTCGTCATTCGTGAAATTCCAAAAAATATTAATTGCGAATCGTGGAGAAATTGCGGTTCGAATTATTCGTGCTTGTCGTGAGCTTGGTATTCAAACGGTAGCTGTATATTCAGAAGCAGATCGTGATTCATTACATGTGAAGCTAGCAGATGAAGCATACTGTATTGGTCCAATCGCTTCCAAAGACAGCTATTTAAATCTAACCAATATTATGAGTGTTGCTACAATTACGGAATGTGATGCTATTCACCCAGGTTATGGATTTTTAGCTGAAAATGCTGATTTTGCAGAAATTTGTGAATCATGCAATATTACATTCATTGGTCCTTCCCCCGAAGCAATTAGTAAGATGGGTGACAAGGCAGTTGCAAAACTTACGATGAAGAGTGCTAATGTGCCTATCATTCCTGGTTCTGATGGACTAATTGAAGATATGGACGAAGCGATTATGGTTGCGCGCGATATTGGATATCCAGTTATTATTAAAGCTACAGCAGGTGGCGGCGGTAAAGGTATTCGTATTGCTGAAGATGAAGATAGTCTGATAACCCAAATATCTACTGCACAACAGGAAGCTCAAAAAGCTTTCGGTAATGGCGGAGTTTATTTGGAAAAATATTTGACAGGTATGAAGCATGTTGAAGTTCAAATTATGGCTGATAAGCATGGAAATGCAGTTCATCTGTTTGAACGAGATTGCTCTGTACAACGTCGTCGTCAGAAGCTAATTGAGGAAGCTCCTTGTTCTATGCTTTCTCCTGAGCTTCGCTTGGCGATGGGGCAAGCTGCAGTTCGTGCTGCGCTTGCGGTTAATTATTCTGGTGCAGGAACATTAGAATTTCTTCTAGGTCCTGACGATCAATTCTATTTCATGGAAATGAATACACGTATTCAAGTTGAACATCCCGTTACAGAGATGATCACGAATACGGATCTGATTAAGGAAATGATCTCGGTAGCTGAAGGTAATCCACTTACAATCTCTCAAGAAGATCTAAGTATAAATGGTTGGTCAATTGAATGTCGTATTAATGCAGAGGATTCAGAGCGTAACTTCATGCCATCAGCAGGAAATATTTCATTCTACTTGCCACCTGGCGGTAACGGTGTTCGCGTAGATAGCGCAGTTTATCCAGGCTATACGATATCACCACATTATGATTCTATGATTGCAAAACTTATTGTATGGGCACCAACTCGTAATGAGGCGATTAGTCGTATGAAACGTGCTTTGCAGGAATTTGCAATTGATGGTATTAAGACAACTATTCCGTTCCATTTGAAAGTGCTTGAGCATGAGAAGTTCATTAGCGGCGACTTTGACATTAAGTTCCTAGAGGAACATGATATTAATGGTACTGCTTAAGCCATCAATACACTAAGCAATATAGTTTGTCATAATTCTTACTGAATGTTATAGTATAGAAATAACTAACGAAGGTAAGCATGACCTTAGGCAGGTATTGATTATTTGGAGGTGTAACCAGCATGAGTATTATTGCTGAATATGAAAAAACAGACATGGGTACAATTCAAATTGCCCCAGAAGTCATTGAAGTAATTGCAGGTCTGGCAACGGTTGAAGTTGACGGTATTGCAGGTATGAGTGGTGGCTTAGCTGGCGGTATTGCTGAGCTTCTTGGTAAAAAGAACGTTGCTAAAGGCGTAAAAGTTGAAGTAGGACAAAAAGAAGCAGCAGTTGATGTTTCTGTTATTATTCAATATGGACATAAAATTCCAGAAGTTGCAAATAACGTTCAAGAAAATATTAAACGCTCCATTGAGATGATGACCGGACTTTCTGTTGTTGAAGTGAACGTACATGTACATGATGTTCATCTTAAAGCTGATGAAAAAGTCGACAATGATGATCAAGTGAAGCGTGTAAACTAGAACAATTAACCCCCTTGTGTTGGGCTGTGGTGCTCGGCGAAGGGGGTTGATTACATTAATTAAGAGGTAGTTGGAATAATCCATCTATGATCATGAACTTAATCTACTTAGATTATTCAGCTCCTTGAAATGACAGCGACTTTATGAACTTTCATTATACGAGAGGATGAAGAACATTGATAAGAGTAGTGGACAAGCTATTGTTGTTTTTGTACAGCATTGTTATCGGAATTATCTCGGTAGTATTCGTATGTGTAGGCTTCGCTTGGATTAACGAATCGCTTTCCGTTGATTTTATTGAAACGCTGTATTCCAATTCTAATTATCTGATTGCGCTAGCTATTGTCGGTATCGTATTGTTCTTGATTAGTTTAAGATTCTTTATAGTCTCACTTTCTCGTAGCACAGTTTCTTCACAATCTGTAGATCAACGTACTGAATATGGTGATATTCGTATTTCGATTGAAACAATGGAAAACTTAGCTCTCAAAGCAGCTATGAAGGTACGTGGTGTGAAAGATTTGAAGGCTAGAGTCAAAGCTACGGATACTGGTATGGACATCGTTCTTCGTACAGTTGTTGACGGTGAAGTTTCTATTCCGCAATTAACGGAGGAAATTCAAATCTCTGTAAAAAATTATTTAGAAGAAATAACTGGTATTCCAGTTACAAATGTATCTGTATATATAGCGAATATTATTCAAACGAATACGATTAAAAGTCGCGTAGAATAGAGGTGAGCTATCTATGTGGAAAGATATTTGGCCTGTATATTGGAAGAGAATAATAGGCGCTATCGTTGGTCTTTTCTTTGGAATTATTTACTTAATAGTTGGTTTTTGGGATATGCTATTTGTAGCATTGCTTGTAGGAGTTGGTTACTGGATTGGAAAAGAGAAGGAATACGCTTCGCATCCACTAGCACCATTAGAGCGACTATGGCAAAGTTTCTTAAAGCTATTTAGGCCATATCGCTAGAGCTGTGGTCTGCTCCGTACTTCGGATATCCTAAAATATTCGGGGCAGGGATGAGATCATAGATTACTGTTGATTTTGAGCAAATTGTTGTGGAGGGCATATGAAACGTAGATTAGCTAGAGAAATGGTAGTATCAAGCTTATATCAATTAGAGCTTAACGATGTTGAAGTATTTGAAGCATTAGAAATGATTATTGAGGAAATTAAAGCAGATGATGAAGTAAGTGATAAAATTAGTGATGAAGCTACTGATGAATTTGCACGTAAGTTGTTATTAGGTGTGAATGAGCATAAAGGGGCTATTGATGATCTATTGACGAGTCATCTAACAGGATGGCAAGTTGATCGACTATCAAGAGTTGATCGTCAAATACTACGACTTGCATGTTTTGAAATGGTATTCAGTAAAGATGCCCCGCCGAAAGTAGCAGTTAACGAAGCTATTGAACTAGCGAAACATTTTGGTACTGAGGAATCAGGCAAATTCGTTAATGGCGTTCTAGCTAAATTACTGAAAAACCTAGATTTAGAAAAAGCATAAGCTTGTCGCGAATGATGCGATAAGCTTCTTTCGTTGTAAGGCGACAAATGAAAGTTAATAATATTTATATATTGTCAAACATTGCTCTTGCAATACTTTTCTTTTCAGAGAAGTATAGCGAGATGACATAATGAAAAGTTGAGTATAGGCTTACGATGTACTTTTCATTAACGGGAAGTATATCAAGAACATATAATGAAAAGTTAAGTATAGGCTTTCGATGTACCTTTCATTACTGAAAAGTATATCGAGATGACATAATGAAAAGTTGAGGGAGAGATAATTCATGAGTGCACAGATTATTGATGGAAAACAGATTTCTGCTGATATGCGTAATGAAATGATTTCTGAGGTTGCTGAATTGAAACAAAAAGGAGTAACTCCTGGCTTAGCAGTAATATTAGTTGGTGAAGATGCTGCTTCAAAAGTTTATGTTGGCTCAAAAGAAAAAGCATGCATTCAATTAGGTATGTATTCTGAAGTTCATCGTATGGCTGCTGATAGCTCTGAAGAGCAGGTGCTAGCACTTATCGATAAGCTTAACAATCAACATTCTATTAATGGTATTCTTGTTCAATTACCTCTTCCAAAACACATTAATGAAAAAGCAATTATTGATGCTATTCATGTTGATAAAGATGTTGATGGTTTCCATCCTGAAAGTGTTGGTAATCTAGTTATCGGTGATGATAGCTTATTGCCATGTACTCCAGCAGGAGTTATTGAATTAGTTAAGCGTAGTGGAGTAGATATTGCAGGTAAACATGCTGTAGTTATCGGACGTAGTAATATCGTTGGTAAGCCAGTTGCAATGTTACTACTTCGTGAAAATGCTACAGTAACGATCTGTCATTCACGTACTGCGAATCTTGAAGAAATAGCAAAACAAGCTGATATTCTTGTTGTTGCGATTGGACGAGCTAATGCGATTGATAGTAAATTCGTAAAACCAGGTGCTGTCGTTGTTGATGTTGGTATTAATCGACTTGATACTGGTAAATTAGCAGGCGATGCTGACTTTGAAAGCTGCAAAACTGTGGCTGGACATATTACACCAGTACCAGGCGGCGTAGGTCCTATGACGATTACAATGTTGATGAAAAATACAATTACAGCAGCAAAAAAAGCAAACGGGATGTGAGCCATTTATGAGAAATGAGCCTCATATTTATACGATAAAGGAAGTCAATAAATATATTCGGATGGCTATGGATGTAGATCCAGTATTGTCTGATGTATGGCTTAGAGGTGAAGTATCTAACTTTACCCATCATTCAAGTGGTCATATGTATTTCACGTTGAAGGATAAAGAAAGTCGTATCAAATGTGTGATGTTTGCTTCTCATAATGCCAGATTGAAATTTATGCCGCGAGAAGGGACAAAAGTTCTAGCTCGCGGTACCATTTCAGTATTTGAGCGAGACGGTGCATACCAGTTTTATGCGAATGCAATGCAACCAGATGGTCTTGGTAGTTTGTATCTCGCATATGAACAATTGAAAGCTCGATTAGAGGAGGAGGGATTGTTTGCGCAGACACGCAAACGAGCACTTCCTCTTTTTCCTAAGAGTATAGGTATCATTACTTCTCCAACTGGCGCTGCAGTCAGAGACATCATTACAACCTTACAACGTCGCTATCCAATGGCAAATATGTTAATTGCGCCTGTACAAGTACAAGGTGAATTAGCTGCTCCAGCCATTGTAAAAGCAATCCATATGATGAACGAAGCCTCCCAATGTGATGTATTAATAGTAGGGCGTGGTGGTGGTTCGCTCGAAGAACTATGGGCATTCAATGAAGAGATCGTTGTAAGAGCGATTGCTACTTCTCGTATTCCAGTTATTAGTGCGGTAGGACATGAAACAGATTTTACTATATCTGATTTTGTTGCTGATATTCGTGCAGCTACACCAACTGCTGCGGCAGAATTAGCAGTTCCTCATATTAAAGAGCTTACTTCGACAGTTACAAGGTTTAATGAAAAACTCCATTATGCGATGAATGCCAAGCTAGATAGATTGACTCAACGACTTCGCAGAGCACAGCAAGCGCCTACTTTTGCACAACCCAAAAAGTTCTTTTTGCAACAAGCTGAAAGAGTGGACTATTTGCAAACGGGGCTAAAAGTGAATTTGCGAAAACAATTGGATAGTCATAAGCTAAAGCTATCAGCCCAAGAAAGTAAGTTGGCTAGACTTCATCCAGAACATCGGATAAAGCTACTAGCACGTAATGTGAGCTACTTGAAGAATCAATTAGATGATCAGATGAAACGTGTTATTGATGGGAAGAAAGTGCAGATCGTAGCTAATATAAGACAATTGGATGCGCTAAGTCCTCTTAAAGTAATGGCTCGTGGTTATAGTTTGACCTACACAGATAATCAACAACTGTTGAAAAATATAGATCAGGTTAAAATTGGGAATCATATTGAAGTCAGATTAGCAGATGGAACATTGAATTGCGAAGTACAGCAAATTAATAGATGATGTTCAAAAAGCGAACTTTGATAACGGAGTTATGCAAGGAGCTTAATCGGCATCGCATCTGAAGTGAATTTTGGTAGTCCGGTACGCATGTACCAAGTACGTACATTTACGTTTCCTCCTACCTAAAATTGACTTCACTTGCTCGATTCTGAAAGCTCGCTTTTTGAACTTACACTAATAGTTAGTGAAAAAGGACGTTACTGGAATAAGTTAAAAGTTTGGAGGGATTTGTAATGAGTAAGAAGCAGGAGCAGAGCTTTGAACAGGCATTAGAGCGTCTTGAAACGATTGTGGCTCAACTGGAAAATGGTGATGTGCCACTAGAGCAAGCGATTGAATTATACCAAGAAGGTATGCAACTTTCTAATCTTTGTAACGGCAAATTAAAGCAAGTGGAAGCGAAAATAGAAATGCTAATTGAAACGGATAATGGTACAGAAATAAAGCCATTCCCAACAGCTCAATTAGAAAAAGGAGAGTAATCTCGTGAATGACTCAATTACGATACAAGAGCATGTGAATACAGTAGCGAAGCAAGTTGGCCAGCAACTGCTTATGTCACTTAACGTACTTGAAGGTGCTCCGACTGCTCTTATCGAAGCGATGGAATATTCGTTGACTGCTGGTGGTAAGCGTATTCGTCCTTACCTCGTATTAGCTTCTGCTTATGCGATCCACGGAGAAGCTGACATCTATGAAAAAGCATATGGCGCTGCATGCGCAATTGAGTATATACATACGTATTCACTAATTCATGATGATCTACCTGCGATGGATAATGATGATTTCAGGCGTGGAAAGCCAACCAACCATAAAGTTTTTGGCGAGGGAATGGCAATTCTAGCTGGAGATGCATTACTTACGCAAAGTTTTGGATTTGTTACGGACATGGCCAAAAAAGGTTATATCAGTGCAGCAATCGCAATAGATATCATTGATGATCTCGTTAAATATGCAGGTGCTAAAGGTATGGTTGGTGGCCAAGTTGCTGATATTCAAGGTGAACAAGGAATAACCTCGATTTCACAACTTGAATATATTCATGAACACAAGACAAGTGATCTTATTGTTTGTTCTGTACTTTCAGGTGCAAGAACTGCAGGGGCAAGTACGGTTCAACTTGAAAAACTCGAACTGTACGGTAGGAATATCGGGTTAGCTTTTCAAATACAAGATGACATACTTGATTTGGTTGGAGATGCAGATAAACTTGGTAAACCTGTGCTTAGTGATATCGAGCAACAAAAAGTAACTTATCCGTTCCTACTTGGTTTGGACGAAAGTATTGCGCTTGTGCAGAAGCTAACTGAGCAAGCGAAGACAGCCATTGTAGAAGCTAACCTTCAAGAACCGAGGCAGTTGTTGGAGCTTGCAGATTACCTAGTAAACAGAGAATCCTAGAAGAGGAAATTCAAAAAGCGGGCTTTGATAGCGATGCGTATGCTAACGTAACTTAGCCGGCGTCGAATATGAAGCGAACTTGGGAAGTCCGGTACGCATGTACCAAACACGTACATTTGCGTTTCCTCCTTCCGCAAGTAGCGCTCCATTCTCTAGGCTCTGAAAAAGCCCGCATTTTGAACCTATATTGGTAGAGGAAGTTCAAAAAGCGGATTTTGATAGCGATGCGTATGCTAACGTAGCATAGTCGGCGTCGAATATGAAGCGAACTTGGGAAGTCCGGTACGCATGTACCAAACACATACATTTGCGTTTCCTCCTTCCGCAAGTAGCGCTTCATTCTCTAGGCTCTGAAAAAGCCCGCATTTTGAACCTATATTGGAAGAGGAAGTTCAAAAAGCGGACTTTGATAGCGATGAGTATGCTAACGTAACTTAGCCGGCGTCGAATATGAAGCGAACTTGGGAAGTCCGGTACGCATGTACCAAACACATACATTTGCGTTTCCTCCTTCCGCAAGTAGCGCTTCATCTTCTCGGCTCTGAAAGCCCGCATTTGAACCTTTATTGGTAGTTGAAGTTCAAAAAGCGGACTTTGCTAACGCTGTAAAGGCTGATGAATTCTAAGCTAAAGAACATTAATATGCATCGAATATAGAGCTTAATTGTTGTAGTCCTGTCCTACCATTAGGTAGTATTCGATGAATGTGCTATAATATATGGTAATGAATAAAGGGATTGGGATGACAATCTTTTTTTTGAAAGCGAGGAAAGCAATGTGCTTTTAGAACATGTAGATGGCCCCGAAAATTTAAAACATTTATCAACAGAACAATTAGAACAATTAGCAGAAGAAATTCGTCAATTTTTAATTGGTCAATTGTCTATTACTGGTGGTCATCTCGCTCCGAATCTTGGAGTTGTTGAGCTTACTCTAGCAATGCATTATTTATTTGACAGTCCAAAAGATAAATTTATTTTTGATGTTGGACATCAGTCATATGTTCACAAAATTATTACTGGTCGTAAAGACCAATTTGATACATTACGGAAATATAAAGGTTTATGTGGGTTTGTGAAACGCAATGAAAGTGAACATGATGTATGGGAAGCTGGACATAGCAGTACTTCACTTTCTGCGGCTATAGGTATGGCAATGGCTCGCGACTTTAAGGGTGAACATAATCGCGTTGTGGCAATGATCGGTGATGGTGCGCTAACTGGTGGTATGGCACTAGAAGCGTTGAATCATATTGGACATGAGAAACGTAAATTGATTGTTATCTTAAATGATAATGAGATGTCAATTGCGCCTAATGTTGGTGCTCTACATCAGTATCTAAGCAAAATCCGAACTGGTCGCCAATATCAGAAAGCCAAAGAAGATGTTAATCAGATGCTTAACAAAATTCCTGCTATTGGTGGGAAGCTTGCTGAAACTGTAGGTAGATTCAAGGATAGCTTGAAATACCTATTAATGAGCGGCATTTTGTTTGAACAATTTGGTCTTTCTTACCTTGGACCAGTTGACGGACATGATATGGAAGCTGTATTGGAAACGTTGAAGCAAGCCGATAAGATTAATGGACCTGTCCTAGTACATGTCATCACAACTAAAGGTAAAGGCTACAAGCCTGCTGAAAATGATTCACATGCATGGCATGGCGCTTCACCATATAAAATTGAATCAGGTAAAATGGTCAAAGCCGTTGGACCTCCGATGTATACTAAAATTTTCGGAGATGTCCTCATTGAATTGGCTGAAAAAGATGATCGTATTGTTGCAGTCACACCAGCAATGCCAGGTGGGTCAGGATTACTTGACTTTGCTAGTCGATTCCCAACACGAATGATTGATGTAGGGATTGCAGAACAACATGCAGCAACGTTGGCAGCAGCACTTGCTATTGAAGGAATGAAGCCTGTCTTTGCGGTTTACTCTACTTTCTTGCAACGTGCGTATGATCAAGTTGTACATGATATTTGCCGTCAAAACCTTAATGTTATTTTTGCTATTGATCGTGCTGGATTTGTTGGACCTGATGGGGAAACTCATCAAGGTGTGTACGATATTCCTTTCTTACGTCATGTACCAAATATGGTTATTATGATGCCAAAAGATGAGAATGAACTACGCCAAATGATGAAAACAGCAGTTGAATATAATGATGGACCGATTGCGATAAGGTATCCACGTATTAATGTTGAAGGTGTTGAGCTACTTCCGGAATTAACATCGCTTCCGATTGGATCGTGGGAAGTGTTGAAAGAGGGAGAATCTGAATTCGCAATATTGGCACTTGGTCCAATGATTAAAGTTGCGAAGGAAGCAGCAGAGCAGTTAAAACGTGAAGGTATCGACGTTGAAATTATTAATGCTCGTTTTGTTAAGCCGTTGGATCATGAGATGCTTCAGCGATTAGCTAAACAACATAAGAAATTAATTGTAATTGAAGAAAGTGCTGAACTAGGCGGACTAGGCAGTGCCATTCTTGAACATTATTCGCATCAACATATTGATGATATGGTAATTCGTCTGATGGGAATTCCTGATCTATTTGTAGAGCATGGAAGTATTGCCGAGCAACGTGATGAGATTGGATTGAATGCTGAAGGCGTTATTAAAGTCGTTCATGATATGTTGCCAAAGCGTAAGAAAAGTGCTAATTTGCACAATTGATAGGTAGGGATACAATGACAGCAGTTCCAAAGGAACGAATAGATGTATTACTTGTTGAGCTAGGTTACTTTGATAGTCGTGAGAAAGCGAAGAAAGCTTTAATGGCTGGTCTTGTCCTTGTCGATGAAGAGCCAGTTGATAAAGCTGGAATGAAAGTTGCTCGGTCTTCTGCTATTAAAGTAAAAGGTTCATTACATCCGTATGTTAGTCGAGGCGGCTTGAAATTAGAAAAAGCAATTAAAAGCTTTGAACTTAATATGCAAGATGTAATTATGCTTGATATTGGTGCTTCAACTGGTGGTTTTACAGATTGTGCTCTCCAACATGGAGCATCTTATATATATGCCATTGATGTTGGATACAATCAATTGGACTGGTCACTTAGGCAACATGAGCAAGTCAATGTGATGGAAAGAACGAATTTTCGTTATCTGACTGTAGAAGAATTGCAAGGTCCGAATCCTAATTTTGCAAGTATTGATGTATCCTTTATCTCGTTAAAACATATTTTGCCTACATTGTCTACATTATTCCCAGTTGGATCTTCAGTAGTTGCACTTATTAAACCGCAATTCGAAGCTGGTCGTGAAAAAGTCGGGAAACTAGGTGTTGTTCGCGAACCAAGTGTTCATAAAGAAGTTTTAGTAAAAGTGCTTAGTATGGCAAATGAGATCGGATATTCTCTTAAAAATTTGACGTTTTCTCCGATTACTGGCGGTGAAGGAAACATTGAGTTCCTTGCACATTGGACGTGGGAGAACACTCCTAACGGTGAAGAAATTCCTCTAGATCGAATTGAGGAAATCGTGCTTGAAGCGAACGGAACGTTTAAAGTAACCACGAAAAAATAATATCCAACTAGAAGGATGCCAATCGGTAATTTATCGTGAGGCATCTTTTCTCTTTACAGGGACTCAGTAATTGAGATAAACTGTAAATACAAACAAATGTTCTGTATTCACCTCAGATGCGTTTTTCACTCCATAGATGTATGTTACTTTAATTGAGTATTTGTGGAAGTTGAAGAAGTATAGGAGGGGGATCTTTTGGCACCATACGGTGAATGGTTTATTATGATTGTTGCTGCAATAATATTATTGCTACTTGCATACCGCTGGTTATATCGTTGGCTACATACCGCTCAGACAATGTCCAGAATAAAGCTTGGCAAAGGTGGGAGAATTAAGGAAGATGATCCCAATGTTAATTTACTAACGAAGAATGGATATATAGTTATATCAGGACGCCATACAATTCCAATTGCGATTGAGTTAGACGATATAGTGCTGGATAAAGCAACAAATGTATATGTGGACTACGTTGTTGAAAGAAAGGGTCGCATGTATCTTGTAAAGTATGAACGTGAACGTCATCCTATGGAGTGGAGCAATAACGAAATACGTGATCGATTATTGATGTATTCATTATTAGTTCCAGACATGTCGGGAATAATATATATTAATTATAGAGAAGGAACGCTACGGAAAATCGCGTTTCACTTTGTTGAATAATAAAGAATAGGGGTTTTATAAGTGAAAGGTATAAGACAATTTAAAATAAAGGAAATCATCACAGCTCGTGATGTCGAGACTCAAGAAGATCTAGTGGAAGCATTGCGTCATAGTGGGATGCAAGTTACACAAGCAACAGTTTCTAGAGATATTAAAGAGCTAATGCTTATTAAGATCCCTTCAGCATCAGGTAGTTACAAATACGCAATGCCAGGCGAAAGTCAAAAACCAAATCCAATTCATAAACTTCGTAGAGCCCTGCAAGATCATTTTACGCATATTGATTACACAGATAATCTTGTTGTTATGAAATGCTTACCTGGTACTGCAAATACGATTGCAGCATTAATTGATACGATGGACACTCCTGATATTATGGGTACAATTTCAGGTGATGATACAATTCTAATCATTTGCAGATCGAGTACTCAAAGTCAATTAGTTGTTGAGCGTTTTTTAGATATGTTGAAGTAGGAACATTCATTTTTCTTTGAAATTAGTTTACCCATTATCTTATGAAAAGTTTAGCTTATGCTTACGAAGCAACTTTTCATTACAAAGAAGCATATCCATTATCTTATGAAAAGTTTTAGGAGGCGTATGTTCATGCTACATGAACTTTCTATTCGCAACTTAGCAGTTATTGAAGAGGCAAGTGTACAATTTCATAATGGTTTTCATGTATTAACAGGTGAAACAGGTGCAGGTAAATCAATTTTGATTGATGCACTCAGCTTAGTTGTTGGTGGACGAGGGTCTGCTGATATGGTTCGTTACGGTTGTGATAAATCAGAAGTTGAAGCTATGTTTGATTTATCCATTGATCATCCTGTCTGGTCGAAGTTAGCAAATCTTGGTATCCAACATGATCGAAACGAAATGTTAATTGTTCGTCGTGAATTAAGTTCTACTGGAAAAAGTAGTAGTCGCGTGAACGGTCAACTTGTTACGATTACAATGTTACGTGAAATTGGAGAGAGTCTTGTTAATATTCACGGTCAACATGAACATCAATCACTACTTAAACATGAACAGCATTTGGAATGGTTAGATATGTATGGTGGCGGTAGCCTCCTGAATAATAAAAAGGCTTATGCACAACAATATGAACAATTATTACTTATTCGCTCACAATTACATGAATTAGAAAATACTTCACGTCACAATGTTCAGATGCAAGATTTGTATATGTTCCAGATAGAAGAAATTAGTGCAGCCAAATTAAAACCTGGCGAAGATGAAGAATTATTAGAACAACGTAAAATGCTAATGTATGCGGAAAAACGTAGCTCATCTGTCAATGAAGCTTACGGTTTACTTAATGATGGACAAGGAATAGAAGCATTAAGTAGAGCAATAACAAGGTTAACAGATATCGTTAGTTACGATGAATCTGCATTATCACCGATGATCGAACAGCTTCAAGCTGCTTATTATGGTGCTGAGGATGTTATGTATCAGCTTCGTAATTATCGAGATGGTATTGAGTCTGACCCAGAGCAGCTAACTTATGTAGAAGATCGCCTTGATCTTATTCGAACATTAAAACGTAAATATGGGGAAAGTATTGAGGAAATCATTGCCTATTTGGCGAAAATTACAGATGAACGAGATAAGATGGAAAATCGTGATGAGCGATTACAATTATTGAAAGACCAAGAAGCAGCAGAGTATGAACAAGCCTTTGTGTTGGCCGAACAGCTATCTGTATTACGTAAGCAGGCTGCGATTAAGCTTTCTAACGAGATCAAAGAGCAACTTACTGGTCTACAAATGGGTGCAGCGAAATTTGAGGTGGAGATAGATCACACTACACAAGGAGCTGAGGAGCGAGTACGATTAAGTGCTACTGGTATTGATCATGCAGTCTTCATGATGAGTACGAATCCAGGAGAGCCGTTGAAGCCGTTACATAAGGTAGCATCAGGAGGAGAAATGTCACGTATTATGTTGGCATTGAAATCTATATTTGCGCAAATCGATCAAATTCCTGTACTTATATTCGATGAGGTAGATACTGGTGTAAGTGGAAGAGCAGCACAGGCAATTGCAGAAAAATTATCCTCACTTGCTGTAGATTGTCAAGTCTTCTCAATTAGTCATTTACCTCAAGTTGCTTGTATGGCAGATCATCATTATGAAATCCGTAAGCAATTTGTAGGAGAACGAACATATACTTCTGTCTCACAGCTGACAGGAGAACAACGAATTAACGAACTCGCACGTATGCTAGGTGGCGTGGAAATAACTGAAAAAACGAAACATCATGCTCAAGAAATGTTAGATTTGGCTCTGGGCTTGAAAGGTGCGTAATGTAAGGAAATATGGGAATGTTTTTGTGGTCATAAAACTTGTTGCTCGGGGTAACTTATAGGTACGCCATTGGCGATCTACCTATCGTCATGCGATGGAATGACAGGAGCGTGAAAAGATTGGACCCAAAGCAACCTAGACGTATTTTTGGACTAATTCTCGTAATTATGGTCGGACTTATCGGGATTTCTACACCGATGCAGCAGATTGTAGCTTTTCCCGATGAACTCAGGCTATTTAGTGGGCAATTAAAAAACGTACACTATAGTGTGCCAGTGCACGCTCAATTAACGGTAGATCCGAAAAGTTTGCAAGTAAATGGTTCAACAGAATCTTCTTTGTCAGTAAGTTTGAAAGATCCGTTATCATTACATTCTTATCAAATTGGTCAGACCCAAATGAAAGTGAAATTATTTGGTAAGATCCCTTTCAAGACTGTGAAAGTAGATGTCATGCCTGATCTTAAAGTTGTACCTGGTGGGCAGACTATTGGTGTAAAAGTGAATTCAGCTGGTGTGTTGGTCGTTGGTCATCATCAAGTAGCAGATGAATCAAGTCAGAAACAATCTCCTGGGGAAGTTGCGGGACTTCGTCTAGGCGATCTTATTGTTGGAATTAATAAAGACAAAGTGCAAAATGTTAAGCAATTAGGTGAACTATGTGAAAAGTATAGTTCTAACAAAAAGCCATTAAACATCACTTTTATTCGTAATGGAAAATCGATGCAAACAAAGCTTAAACCAATTTATGATAAAGGTGATCAAGCTTGGAGAATCGGTCTCTATATTCGTGATTCTGCTGCAGGAGTCGGGACGTTGACATTCTATGCCCCAGATCAAGGTGTATATGGTGCATTAGGACATGTCATTACGGATATGGACACGGGAACTCCGATCGTAGTTGGAGATGGTGAGATTTTACAATCAAGCGTAACATCAATCAATAAGAGTCAAAATGGTGATCCAGGTGAAAAGCGAGCAATCTTTGTTAAAGAAAAAAAGATTTTAGGAAGTATAGAACGCAATACTCCTTTTGGAATATTTGGTAAGATGAATGAGATGCCTACTCATAGCTTTGACAGTGATGCGATTCCAGTTGCATTTGCAGAAGATGTGAAGGAAGGACCTGCGCAAATCTTAACCGTATTGAATGGTCAAACGGTAGAACGTTTTGATATTGAAGTTGTTCATGTAGCTAAGCAAACATCACCTGCAACAAAAGGGATGGTGCTTAAAATTACGGATGAACGATTGATAAGTAAAACAGGTGGTATCGTGCAAGGGATGTCGGGGAGTCCGATAATTCAAGATGGGAAATTAATTGGAGCAGTTACACATGTATTCGTGAATGATCCGACTTCAGGGTACGGCTGTTTCATTGAATGGATGTTACAAGATGCAGGGGTTTTATTACACTCAGAAACTGATCTTGAACAAAATATTGCTTCATAACGATAAGAAGGTGACCATTACATGGACAATGTAATGGTCACCTTCTATATAGTTGTAGTAGCTGAACTTGTGAGCTTATGTCGAATTAATTCGAAGTATGTAGTCAAATATTTATTATATCGAAATACTGAAAAAAAATAAAGAAAAATGATTTTCGACAGAAGGAAATCATATTCTCATGTCGAAACTGTAGTGAGACAGATAAATTCGACTCGACATTCATATAATTAAAGGGAGGCTTACATCTTGCAGAAGATTGACGTATTATTGGCAGATGACAACCGAGAATTTACTAACTTGTTATCGGAATTTATTTCTGAACAAAGTGATATGAATGTATGTGGAGTAGCATTTAATGGAGATGAAGTATTAAGACATTTGGAGAGCGCTAGAAAGTTGCCAGATGTATTAATTCTCGATATTATTATGCCTCATTTGGATGGTCTAGGAGTGCTTGAAAAGATCAGAGAGATGGATCTTAATCCTATGCCGAAGATTATTATGTTAACGGCATTCGGTCAAGAAAATATTACACAAAAAGCAGTACAATTAGGAGCATCATATTACATATTAAAACCGTTCGATATGGATATGCTATCTAACCGCATTAGACAATTAGTAGGTTCTCAGACGGGATCTATGAGTTCCTCTACATTCAATTCAAGCCTTTCAATGAGCAGATCGAATGTAGTTCCAATCGGTAAAGGCAAAAATCTTGATGCTAACATCACAAGTATCATCCATGAGATCGGTGTTCCAGCACATATTAAGGGATATCAATACCTACGTGAAGCAATCACAATGGTATATAACAATATTGAAATACTTGGATCAATTACAAAAACATTGTATCCAGCAATCGCCGAAAAATTCAAAACGACACCATCTCGTGTAGAAAGAGCAATTCGTCACGCGATCGAAGTCGCTTGGACACGCGGCAACATCGACAGCATCAGCCACCTATTCGGCTATACAGTCAATATTAGCAAATCTAAGCCAACCAATAGCGAATTTATCGCGATGGTGGCGGATAAGCTACGTATAGAGCATAAGGTGTCGTAGAGGCTTGTGGGATAAGGGTTTAAGGAATACATAAGCCAACTAATTTTTAGAACTGGTTATGAAAATCCTTATTTTGAGCCAACTATTCTTTTATAACATACCAACTAATACCGTTATTTATTGGTTTTGAAAACTCAATAAATAACGGTATTTTTATGAAAGATTTAGTATTTCAATTAGATAATTTCATGCTTTATTGTTCAGCAAAGAATTTATCACGAAAGACACTAGCAAGTTATGAGCAAACATTGAAATTATTTATATCATTTTTATAAACTGAGTTTGAGGTAATTGAAGTAAGTAAAGTACAGTCTGGTCATATTAGACAATACATAAAATATCTGAAGGAAAGAGGTAAGAATACTGTTGTTACTTCTAGAGACATAAACCATACTGGAAATCGTAAAGATTATAAGAAAAAACATCTCATCAACAACAATTGCAAACTATCTCAGAAACATTAAAGTGTTTTTCAATTATCTATGCGATGTAGAAAGAGTGTTGTCAAAAATCCTGTATCTACAATTGACAACAATAAGCCTGAATGTCAAACGGGAGTAGCTTACTATGTAAAGAAATAATTCGTAAAACGATGACCACTTCTTTTTTTTAGGAGTGGTTTTTGTTTTGAGATTATCGTATTAATAAAAGGATAAATATAGAAATTTTAATAGGTTAAGTGATATATTTAAGTAGATAATCTATTATATAGATTCGATTGTTTACAAGTGTGAATTTACAAACTTTTATCCCAAGACCAATCATTACGTCAACTTAATATCATCATGAAGACTAGTAGTCAATGCATCTGTGTGACTACTAGTCTTTTTTTTGTTGAGAATAAAGTTTAGTCAGTTTCGTTGTATAGTATGAAAAAGCTTTTTTGTAAAAATGAAGGAGATATTAATATGAAAAGTTCTTCTGAAAATTTTATAGTAAGGTTAAAAAAACAAAAGGAAGATGCACTTGAGTATATCATTGATAGGTATATGCCACTTGTTAAAGTTATTGCAACTAAAACTTTGTATACTTCGAATCCATCGGCTATAGACGAATGTATCAATGATGTGTTTTTAATGGTGTGGAAAAACGCATATCAGTTTCATGGTGATACCAACGATTTTAAAAAATGGATTGGCATGATCACGAAATATAAAGCGATTGATCGTTATCGTCAGGCTGAAAAACGAATGATACGCGAACAGTCAGATGACAAGCTTATACAAAAAGCAAGTACATTAAAAACGGAAGAGAAAATTTTGAAACAGGAAGAAAGGAATATATTATTAATGGCTCTTAGTCAATTAGGCGAAATAGATTGTGAAATTTTTGTAATGAAATATTATTTGGAGTTTTCCAATAGTGAAATTGCTGAGCAGTTAGGCTTATCGAAAGCGGCCGTTGATAATCGACTATATAGAGGGAAAAGAACTCTTGCATCAAACACGACATTAAAGGAGTTATTTATATGAGTAAGAATGGATGGGTCAATATAGATATAGACAGTTTAGAGCTGTTAGAGGTCACTGAAATCGAAAAAATGCGAGTGAAGAACTATGTGTTGAATAAGCACAATAAGCCATCGCCGTGGAAAAATATCGCTATATTTGCTGCCCTTATTGCTGGTATTACGACTGTTACAGGATTTGCATTTCCAACTATAGCGGCACAAATTCCAATTGTTAATAGTGTAGTGAGGTATATAAATGACGATTTCAATCGCTTCACTAAATTTGAACAATTTTCTAATGATATTGGTCTTGTTCAATCGAGCAATGGTATCACGATCATGATTGATAAAGCTGTATATGACGGTAGAAATATTTCTGTATCTTATATTGTTGAAACGGAGACGAATATTAATACTGATTTGGTGCCATCCAGATTAAATTGGTTTAGTGTAAATGGTGCTAGCTTGAATATTGGAGGTGAAAGTATAAGAAGTATTAGCGATACACAATATGGTGGTTTGATTAACTATATACCACTCTTTCCTAATGATGAGTTTCCAGAAACAGTACAGATTACGATGAACCCCGATTATTTTTACAGTAGTACACATAATTTAGTCGTAAATGGAGACTGGCTATTTGAATTTTCATTAACGCGTTTAGATAGTGTTATAAAGTTAATCAATGAAACAACGATGCATCCAGAAGTGAAATTTACAATCAAATCGCTAGAATTCACTGATGTATCTACAATTATGGAATATGAGCAACTCGTTACATCTCAGTTACTAGCGAGTTGGGGGACGGTATTCCCAACTTTTCATATTTCAGATAATCTTGGTCATGTGTATATGGATGGAATAGAAGAATGGGGTGGGGGTATTACAGTTAAAAAAGAAGTATTGCATACAGGAACCACCACATTCGGAGCAGTTGATAAGCGGGCGAGCCAACTTATTATTAAACCGATTGCCGTTCAGAGCATTTTTAATAGTGAAATCCAAACTAATATAGAACTTGAACCGATGGTTATTGAGCTGAATTAATTAGTTAAGTGTTGTGGTTAAATGGAAATAAATATACCAACTAATATCGTTATTTATTGGGTATAAAAATTCGATAAATAACGGTATTTTTTTACCTGTTTTAGACTGTATACTTTATTGTTCATCAATAAAATTATCTCGTAAGTCATTGGCAAGTGTTATACAGACGATAAAGCTAAATGATGTATCCATTATGCATGACATGCAAGGCAAGGGCAAGAGATGAAAAACGGATTATTGTGATAATGATCGAAATTATATCGAAAAAAATTTATAGGTGCAACGTTGCTTAAATCGCTGTATGATGATACACAATGGTTGAAAAATTTCGTCTTTCTTTTAGAAGAAATCGGATAACAGCATTTGCTATTATGGTTGAGCATTAAGTAGCAGCTTGTCCTGATTTTATGTAAGCGGCATCAATCGTTACTTGGGTAGAGTAAATTAGGTGATTAGCTACCTAGTACAATCCTTCTGCCGGATAGAATACATAAATTTATTAGTAGCGGGAGTATGCAAAGAATGGCCATCGGAATCAAGCTACATAGGAGGTACGAAACGTTGAGACATGAAACTTTAGAAAGCCCGGATAGACGTAAGTATTGGTTGTTTCAATTAGAGAGACTAGCGTTACCGATATTAGAATCACTGGTAGAAGAAAAGCTCAAGGAAAGGATGCCTGTAGAGACGGTACCTGGATATGAGGAAGAGCGGGCTTTATACACTCATTTGGAAGCATTCGGACGTTTGTTATGTGGAATTGCGCCTTGGATTTCACAGGAGCATATCAATCAAGAAGAAGAGCAACGCCGCCAATATTATGCTCATTTATGCAGGAAGGCATTGGATTCAGCTACGAATACTAACTCGGCGGACTTTATGAATTTCACAGAGGGTGGACAGCCTATCGTCGATGCAGCATTTTTGGCACAGGGACTGTTAAGAGGAAAAGGCGAGCTATGGGATAAACTTGATTCACGGGTTAAAAACCAAGTAATTCAGTGTTTGAAAAGCACGAGGAGCAGAAAACCTAACCCATCAAATTGGTTGTTATTTTCAGCTATAATTGAAGTATTCCTATACGTTGCAGGCGAAGAAGATTGGGACCCGATGCGGATAGATTATGCATTACTTCAGCATGAGCAATGGTATGTTGGTGACGGGGCCTACGGTGATGGAGCGGACTTCCACTGGGATTATTATAATAGTTTCGTTATTTCACCAATGTTGGTTGATATTATTGAACAGATGCACAGTAAAGCTCCTGAATGGGAAATTTTATATGAACCAATTATGGCTAGAGCTAGACGCTACGGCGGGGTACTTGAACGATTGGTTGCTCCTGATGGCAGCTTCCCGATCATGGGGAGATCGATGCCATATCGCTGTGGAGCATTCCATGCGCTTGCGCAAAGTGTTTTACTTGAAAGATGGCCGCAGCATGTAGAGCCAGCTCAAGTGCGTGAAGCACTTACCGCTGTTATTAACCGCACATTAGATGCGCCAGAAACGTTTACAACCGATGGTTGGTTGCGTATCGGATTATGTGGATCACAGCCACAACTTGCTGAACAATATCTATCGACGGGCAGTTTGTATTTATGTTCCGCAGTGTTGCTACCGCTCGGTTTGCCGGAGCAACACCCGTTTTGGCAGCAACAGGCAATACCGTGGACTTCAGCGGCAGGATGGAGCGGGGCGAGTATACCTCTCGATAAGGCGCTGAAAAACTAGCAAAAAAAGAACTGATAGCAAAATTGACTATAGTAATGTAGTCAGTTAAGCTGTCAGTTCTTTTTCGTTACACTAGCTTATCCTGATATTTTAGTAATTTGCATAATGAACTCATCCGAAGATTGTCATATAAAAGTAAAAAAAGTTTCAAATTGAACAATTCTAGTTCTTAATAGCAATTGCTATCTTTCTTACAATAGTAATATAGAAAAGGACGCTGAGGAGGAGAAACATGAAACAGAAAGAAAGAGGAACCCACTTAAGTATGGGAACAAGGGAGAAAATTGCAGGATACTTATTTGTTGCTCCTTTAATGATCGGACTGGTTATTTTAACTTTAATTCCAGTTGTAGCTTCATTATTGCTTAGCTTTACGCACTGGAATTTCGTAGCAGGGGTTGGAGCAATTGAATTTGCAGGTTTTGATAACTTTATAAGATTATTTAATGATGATGTATTTATGAAAAGCTTAATTAATAATTTGTATTTTATTATTACGGTGCCGATTACGATCGGGCTTGCATTGTTAATTGCTATTCTAATTGATAAGCATGTGTATCTTAAAGATACATTTAAAGTTATTTACTTCTTACCTTACATATCAAGTGTTGTAGCAGTCGCTATGGTATGGCAAGTACTTTTCCATCCATCACTTGGTCCTGTTAATAACTTTTTGATGTCGATAGGAATTGAAAATCCACCGAAGTGGCTTGCCGATATTGACTTTGCATTACCATCTTTAATGATGATTCAAGTATGGATTTTACTAGGCTATAACATCATTATTTTCATAGCAGGTCTGCAAGGTATTCCCAAGGATCTATATGAAGCTGCTGATATTGACGGCGCAAACGTATGGAAAAAGTTTTATAACATCACAGTTCCATGTATTTCACCAACGACGTTTTTCTTGCTAGTAACAGGTATCATCGGAACATTTAAAATTTTCGATTTGATTCAAGTATTGACACAGGGTGGACCTGCCAATTCAACAACGGTTATCGTTTATGAATTGTACGACACTGCTTTCAATCAACTAAAAACGGGATATGCTTCAAGTATGGCGCTTATTCTCTTCGTTATTTGTCTCATTATTACAGGTTTGCAAATGTTGGCACAAAAGAAATGGGTTAACTATTAAGCTAGGGTTCGGAGGAATAGATAATGAAAAATATGAATGTATCAAAAATCGCTTGGACCCTGGCAATGGCTTTGCTAGGTATCGTATTTTTGCTTCCCTTTCTATGGATGCTTTCAACTTCATTTAAGACAGAAGCGGATGTATTTACGTTTCCGATTCAATGGATTCCCCAAAATTGGAATATGATCGAAAATTATAAGGAAGTATGGACTGGTGATTTCGTTCAGTACTATGTGAACTCGATTTATATTACATTAGCAACGACCTTTATAAATGTGTTCGTGTGTGCATTAGCAGCATATGGTTTTTCTAAGCTGCGCTTCCCAGGAAGAGATGCTATGTTTGTAGTTGTATTAGCTTTGTATATGGTACCGCCACAAGCATCACTAGTTCCTCAGTTTTTAATGTTTAACTGGTTGAATTTAATTGATACTCATGCCGGTTTGATCTTAATTAATAGCTTTAGTATTATCGGTGCATTTATGTTGAGACAGTTTTTCATGGGTGTTAACAATGAGTATCTTGAATCGGCTCGTATGGACGGAGCGGGACATATACGGACGTTTTTCCAAATTGCATTCCCACTTATTCGTCCAGGTGTAGCGACATATGCAATTCTGCGTTTTATATGGACATGGAACGATTATCAATATCCGCTTATTTTCATCAAAACAAAAAGTTTATTTACAATTCAATTAGGAATACGATTGTTCGGAGATCAGTATGGTGATGTTTACTCGTTGATGATGGCAGGTGCAGTTTCTGCTATTTTACCGTTACTTATTATATTTGCAATTGGACAAAAGCAAGTTATTGCAGGTATTTCTGCTGGTGGTGTTAAAGGATAAAGAAAGTCAAAATAGTTTCTCTTCAGTAAAATTTGAGTACTACAGGTAAAAAAGCAGTATGTTAGCATAATATTGTAAGCATTTACATTTATCATTGATTATTAATAAGGAGGGTTTTAGATGAAAAAGAGAAAATTTTCAACAGTATTAATAAGTTTGACGCTGGCAATGTCTTTAGCTGCATGTGGAGGTAATGGAAACAACGCACCTAACGCTACTAATAAGCCAACAGATAATAATGGTAAGCCAGAAGCGGAGCAAGTAGTTATTAAGTTAAGCACTTGGCAAACGAATGATAAAGCGAAGTGGGATGTCATTATTCCAGAATTTGAAAAAGAACATCCTGGCATTAAAGTAGAACTTGATTTACTGAATGAAAAAGGTGATTCTGTTGCATCGATGCAAAAGCTAGATCTGATGGCAGCATCTAAGGATCAACTAGACATAATCGAACTACCTTATACTAACTATTCACAGCGTGCGGATATTGGATTACTTGAGCCATTAACAAGCTTCATTGAAAAAGAGGGTTATAAGTATGAAGAGGAATATCTTGTTGATACAAAAGTAAATGGTGAAATTTATGCTCTACCATCATCTATGCAACGTTGGTTCGTCCTTTTGAACAAAGAGATGTTAGATGAAGCTGGATTACCGGTTCCAACTGATTGGACTTGGAAAGAGTTCGAAGATTATGCGAAGCAATTAACGAAAGGTGAAGGTGCTACTAAGCGTTATGGTGCATATTTACATAACTGGCCTGATTATTTCCAATTACAATTAATGAGTAAGTCATCTGACAATACATTCCTTAAAGCAGATGGTACTTCAAATGCGTTAGAGCCATTGTTTAAAGCAAACTTGGAAATGATGAAGAAAATGATGTATGAAGATAAGAGTGCAAACATGTATGAAGATATTATTTCACAGAAGCTAGCTTACCGTAATCAATATTTCAATGGACTTGCTGCAATGATGCCAATGGGCGACTGGATGGTTGCTGAATCTGGCGGTACTGATGCAATTCCTGCTTCGTTTGTAACTGCATTCGCACCGCTTCCAATAGTGGACAGCGAAAGCAAACATTTTTCTCCAGTACAACCCACTTATATGGGTGTAGCAGCTAAATCAGAAAACAAAGAAGCAGCTTATACTTTCGTAAGATGGTATACATCTAAAGGATTGGAAATCGGAGGACGTGTATTCTCTGGTTGGGCAAAGTCTGATACAAACAAACTTGTTGATACAATTGTGGCTGGATCTAAAGACCCATCCAAAATCGATGTAGAATCATTGAAATATACAATGGAAAACACGAATCCAGGTGTCGCTCCAGTTCCAGCGAAGTATGCTGATGAAGCGAAGAACACAGTTATTCCTGAGGCAGAATTGTATATTTTAGGTAAACAAGATGTAGATACTACGATCGCGAACATTGACAAAAAAATTGCGGATATTGTTAAAAATAACTAAATCATGTAAATGTTGAAGTAGATTTCGGATGAAGTAGATGTATAATAAGTTGGGACAGGAAATCGTGAATTTCCTGTCCCAATTTCAATTTATGTAAGGAGACTACATCTATGTTTTTTCAAAAATATTCTTTGCGTATGAAATTGGTATGGTCGGCATTGCTTTGTATTCTAATTCCGCTTATAATCATTTATTTTTTTACGAATTATTTTACGAGAGATATTATATTGGAGAAGGCAATATCTAGCGCAGAAAATACGCTAAAAGTGACCAAAACCGAAATTAATGGTGTATTTGAACAGACATTAGAGTTATCGAATTTCGTGCTGATGAGCAGTGAGATTCGTCAGATGCTCTTAGTTAATCGGGATGAATTAACAACGAGTGAAAAAAAACAGGATTATAATCTTAGCTATAGTCGGTTGTCGGGTACATTGGATGATCTATTTGCCCCAAAGGATGATTTTTATGTAACTATTCTAGGGAACAACGGTTATATTTATACTAATTACTCGTATAGTGAATTTAATCCAAATATATTTTACAAAAAAGAATGGTTTCCTCTTTTGAATAATATGCCGGTTTTTTCTTCTTATTGGCAAGGAGAAAACTTTAATTATAATAAAAATTCAGCACATTGGATTACAATTGGTCGCCCGATTAAGCGAGCACTAAACAATTCAATTGGTTATGTTATTGTGAATGTGAACGAACGAATGATTCGCTCTCGTCTAGTAAACGATGCTAATCAAACTATGATATTAATAGATGATAAGGGTACGGTTATATCACATGCTGATCCTACGGAAATAGGAAAAAAGATGTCTTGGTGGTCGGAGAATGGTAATCCACGAACGATAGAAATTGAGGATAAAAAGTATATTTATGTAGAGCAGTGGCTGGAGAGCAATGATTGGCGAGTCGTTAGTCTAATACCTTATTCAGCGGCCATTGCGAAGAACAATCAGGTATTATTTATTAGTTTTATCGTTCAAGCATTATTTTTCACTTTGTTTTTTGTCGTATTGATTATTCTAATTTCTGCATTAACAAAACCAATTAGAAACTTAAGTAACTTTGTCACTACTATTGGAGAAGGACAGCTTGATGCTCGTAATGGTATTCGAGGTCCTAATGAAGTTGGTCGCTTGGCTCGGACGATTGATCAAATGCTGGATCGTATCGAATCGATGTTCGAGCAGATAGAGAGAGAACAGGCAATGAAGCGCAAAGCTGAGCTAGAAATGCTCCAATCACAAATTAATCCGCATTTCATGTTTAATCTACTGAATTCGATACGTCTCAATATTCTCGATCAAGGAGATAAAGAAAATGCACAGTTAATTAGCTCGCTATCTTCTTTATTGCGGATGACCATTAATCGTGATAATGAACTCATCTCACTTCAAGAAGAAGTGAATACAGTGGGCCATTATGTGAAATTGATGAATTTTAGACATGCTAATCAAGTTGTGCTGGTAAATGATTTTGACGAAGAATGCGGTAAACTTTTAGTTCCACGATTTATGATTCAACCTTTAATTGAAAACGCTATTATCCACGGATTTGAACAATTCGATGGACAAATTGTTATCGAAGCAAATTGTACATATATAGAAGAGACTCTATTTTTGAGAATATCAGTTCGAGACAATGGCAAAGGGATGTCACAAGAGAAGTTGGATAAGTTGAAAAAAGTTAGATTAAACATGGAAGAAGAAACGGTTGCAACAGGGGTTGACAAGATTAAAGGTTTCTCGGGGATCGGTGTCAGTAACGTCGTTCAGCGGCTGCAATTAATCCATGGTAGACTTTTCCGATTTGATGTTCAAAGTGAGCCCGATGTAGGCACAGTAATTATTATGGAATTCCCATCAAAATAGAAGGTGAAGTGATCGTTGTGCTAACAGCAATTCTAGTAGATGATGATTATCCGGTAGTAAGATATCTTTCAAAGACGCTTCAATGGGGAGAATTAGCTGTTGAGCTTGTTGGCTGTTATTCAAACGGTCTTGAGGCTTGGGAAGCTGCAGGATTGAAAAATCCAGATATTATTATTACGGATATTGGGATGCCCAAAATGAATGGATTAGAAATGTTAGAGAAATTCAGATCTGTCCATCCGAATTTTAAAGCCATTATATTGTCTTGCCACAATGAATTTGAGTATGCACAGCGAGCGATGAAACTAAATGTTGGTGAATACATTCTAAAAGAAAGTTTAGATGTCGATCAGCTACAAGAGATTTTGAAAAAAGTCGTACAGGAAATTAATACTGAGAAAAAGCGATCAGCAGACATGCTCTTGTATAAGCAGAAAGAGTCTATGAATCAATCGGCATTTAAGGAAAAGTTTCTGAAGGATACTCTATATCAATCGAATTGGACAAAATCGGCATGGATCGAACAAGCTTGGCAAAATGGAATTTCACTTCAGGCAAAATATTACATACCAATGGTCGTTTCCATTGACCGAATGTCAACGCTGGCTAGTTCACGTAAAATGAATGATTATACGATTTCTTTTGCAGTTGAAAACGTTTTGCAAGATATTTTGGAGTCTAGTAAATGTACCATTTTTCAGTATAGTTACAGACAATTGGTCATCCTTTTTTGTTGTGATGACCCTGTAAAGGAACAACAAACTATTTATTATGCGATGCAGCAAAGCATTACAGCAATAGAGCAGTATTTGAAAATATCAGTCTCTTGTTATCAAGGTAGTGGAGCTCTTAATCCAAAAGAAATTCAAAATGTGTTGAGATTAATGTTGAAACATCCTGAGCATTGTTTTTATTTAAGTGAATCAAGGATTCATCGATTTGAAGTAACTGAGTTTTCCAAGGAAGATATATATGCGGAATATTCACAGTTCTTTTCTGCGATTAACAATAGTATTGCACTTAATCAACCTGATGCGTTGTGCGTTCAGATCACCGAATGGACCGCTGCTGTAAGAAATAAAAAGTATCATCCTAGTGATGTGAAAGAAATGGTATTGCAATTACTGTTAGATTTACAGATGAAAACGAAGATTACTCTACAATTTCAACAAGATTCAACGAAAGATAAGCTGTATGATGTAGTGAACTCAATTGGAACAATAGATCATCTGAAAGATTGGATTATCGAATACTTATGTAGTGTAACGAAACAATTAAGTATTTTGGTTGTAAGCTCTACGCGAACGGAAGTAATTAAAGCTCAGCAGTTTGTCATTCAACATGTGACGGAGAAAATTACGCTGGAAGATATGGCTAATTATTTGAACTTGAATTCAAGCTACTTTAGCCGATTGTTTAAACGTGAGACGAACCAAAACTTTATTGAGTACGTCAACAGGGTGAAGTTGCAGAAGGCGAAGGAGTTACTACAACAATCGAATAAGCCGGTTGAAGAGATTTCAGATTATTTGGGTTACGCCAATAAAAGTTATTTTATTAAACTGTTTAAACGCGAGATGGGCATAAAGCCTAGCGAATATACAGCTTGGAAATAAGAGATTACTATTTTATGAGAGGTTGGGATGATATGTGGAGTAAAGCTATTGAGAACGCGGTTAATAAAGTGAAACAAAATGTTGCAAAACACCCGGGTAAGCTTCCGCACATTACGGAAGGGCAACGCTACGAATGGGGAGAAAATGATGATTGGATAGAAGGTTTCTACATCGGTATGATGTGGCTTGCATACGAGTATAGCGAGGAGTCTTTCTATAAGGAAGCAGCAGAATCATTTCTTGCAAACTTCAAAGACCGTCTGGATCGGCATGTCATGTTAGATCACCATGATATTGGTTTTTTGTATTCATTATCTACAGTTGCGCAGTGGCGCGTGACGGGTAGTGAAGAAGCTCGGGCTGTTGCGCTGAAAGCGGCTGAGACTTTATATGCTCGCTGGCGTCCAGAAGCGGGAATTATTCAAGCTTGGGGCAGTGAAGGAGATCCGGACAACGGCGGACGAATGATTATCGATTGTTTATTGAATCTCCCATTGCTATTTTGGGCCTACGAGCAGACTGGTGAGCAAAAATACTATGATATCGCCTATCAGCATGCGTTAAAAAGTCAGAAGTTTTTGGTGCGCGGTGATGGTTCTTCATATCATACTTTTTACTTCAATCCCAAAAATGGTCATGCACTACGAGGCGGAACGCATCAAGGTTATGAGGATGGATCTACTTGGACTCGCGGTCAAGCATGGGGAATCTATGGATTTGCGCTAGCTTATCGTTATACGAAAAATGAATCATTTTTGGAAACGTCGAAACAATTGGCTCATTATTTTATTCAACGATTACCTGAAGATCATGTTGTTTATTGGGATTTTGATGTACCTCTTGAACAAAAGACGCCACGGGATAGTTCGGCTTCGGCAATTACTGCTTGTGGCTTGCTTGAATTGTTGGAACTGCTTGATCCCAATGATTCTGACCGCCAGTTGTTTGAGAAAGTCGCCCATGATAGCATGAAATCGTTAGTGGACAATTATGCGACAACTGATTTGCCAGACGCAGAAGGTTTGTTGAAACATGGTTCCTATCATGTACGAGGCGAGCGTGCTCCTGACGACTATATGATATGGGGAGATTATTATTATCTCGAAGCATTGATTCGTATGCAAAAAGGTATTAAAGGATATTGGTAAAAATAGAACGAAGTAAGGTAAACCTCTGGATGAAGTATAATCCAGAGGTTTTTTTGTGCGTCCGAGTAAAGAAGTCGAATTTGTTAGTAATAAGTAAAAATAATAAATTGTTCGTGATAATTAAGATTGCTACTATGAGTAGGATCATAAAAAAAGTTGTAGTGATAAGCTAGTCGCAATGTATACAGTTATGAAAGTTAGCTTGTAAACAGGGGGGGATTCAAACGCGATGAAAGTGAAAAAAGGTGGACGAAGTTGGAAACGTCTAGCCTTGCTCGGACTGCCTATGCTGGTAATCATTATAATCGGCATCTGGTTAGGCGGGGCTTCGATCGACAGTGCAACTATTAGCCGCAGTAATGTATTGTTATCGATTAATGGCATAGAGATACCGGAAGAAGAATTTAGAATGTTTCTTCAGGATGAAAAAGCTACTACAGCAGACTATTTTTCTCAAACGTATGCTGCAGAGTACAATGGGCGTTTTTGGAACACCGATTTCGAAGGTGAAAATCCGTTGCACGTTGCTAGAGAAAAAGCTCTAAGTAAGCTAATAAAAGTAAAGGCGGAGCAGCAGTTAGCGGTCGAGTATGGTGTAATCCGAAGTACTTCCTACGACTATATTAAGAAGCAAATGGACAAGGAGAAAAGCCAGTATGGCGTAGAATCACTTGATGGGTTCCAACAATATATGGTGTATCATAGCAAATTGGTAGTGGAATTGAAAAACTCATTTAAAATGAAAGCGATTTCTATACCAGAAGCCGAACTTCGTCAGTATTATGAGTTGAACAAAGCGGATCGCTTTAAATTACCTGATCAAGTGGATGCACTTATCGTTTCCTTGGAAGTACAAGATTTTAAGAATATAGATGACGCGATTTCCGAACTTATTGTTGAGATTCGTGGTGGATCAAAGATAGATGAACTTAAGAAGAAGTATTTCAGCCAGTATGGTTATGTCATTCAGCATAAACAATACGGCAGTGGCGAAGGAAAAGACGAAAACTCTTCCGAGCTTGAAGCAGAGTTAAAGGAACTTGCTTATGGGCTTAGTGCTAGTCAATCAAGTGCACCGACAGAAATCAATGGACAGACGTATGTAGTCGTTTGTTTAGAAAGAGAGGAAGAAAAAGTAAGTACGTTCGATGAAGCAAAGCTGTGGATCGAAGATGTTCTGCAGGATGATCGTTTTGTACAGCAGGTTGAGAAAGAGAAGAGCATTCAGGTCATGCATGTCAATGAGGAATGGTATAACCAAATTCAAATGAAATAATACTTAAAGGAGCAAAGTAATTATGAGAATTCGAATGAAGATGACAGCACTTTTTCTAGCAATAATGATGATTGTACAAAGTTTAAGTTTCGTTGTCGGCGGGTCGGTTTCCGCAGCAGAAGCAATTGAGCCAGTAATTGCAACGGATGAACAAGCATTATCCCCGATAAGAGCGAATGCGTTATACGGTACGACAGTACGTGGCGGTACGCATGCAGATAAGCAGGCAACAACTGGCTCCACTACAATTGCTAAAGAACTAATTGAAGCCAAATGGGCAGGCGATATGAGCTTTAGCAGAAGAGGACATATGGAGTTTGATATGTCTGCTAGCGCAAATATTGACTGGAATAATGTACAAAGCATTAAGCTGACGATGTTCTTAAAGGAACATACAGGTAACAATAAGAGAGATACAATTCAAGTGTTCAAAACGGAAAAACCTTCGATAAGTGAAGAAAACTGGACATGGAATAATACGATAGATCTGATGGATACTGCTATTGTAATCGGTGAGCAAACGTTTACGGAAACAAATGCTGGCTCATGGGTCGAAATTGATATAACTAATTTGAAGCAATTACTTGAGCAAGATTCTACAAACCCGTTTGCCTTAGCTATACAACCGAAAGCTGAGTCTGATAATGGCGGAGTCCGCTTTTATTCCCAACACCAAGAATCAGGTAAATATACGCCCTATTTGAGTATTTATCAGTCAGAGTATGTGGATACAATTAAACCTACAGTTAAAGTTAGCGGATTAAGTGATGGCCAGCAGGTGATCGAAGAACAATTGACGTTTACAATCGAAGCTACGGATAATGTGGATACTGATCCTGCTATTTTGTTGACCGTTAACGGGCTTCCGCTACCAGCTGTAAATGGAAGCAATACGGTCACACTGAAGTCTGGACAAAATATGATTACTATTGCTGCTATGGATATTGCGGGTAATGTATCTGAAACGAAACAATATACAGTAAATTATTCGAAATCACACGTGATTCCGGTTACTGGCGATACATATACCGATATTAGAGAGAAAACAAAAAACTTTAATGGTGCAAAAATGCAATTAAAGGAGCCAGTGGGTGGCGGCACAACAAGAAATATTTATCTGTCATTTGATCTACCTAGTAACGTGCCCTATGTGAAGGAAGCAGGCATTGAATTATTTTTAGCTGAGCTGATGGGGAATGAAAGAACATCGGAAGTTATTAATATTTATGAGGTTTCAGGGTTCGATGAAACGACGCTTACTTCAGGCAATGCACCGGCGATTGGTGAGAAAGTAGCTGATGCGGCATACAGCCGGGTATCTGCTAACGCGTATCCTAATAGGTATGTCAGACTAGATATCAGTGAGTTTATTAACAAAAAGCTAGCAGCACAACAATCTGGACTTGTCTATTTTGTGTTGAAAATTGACAATGGCCATGACCAAAAAGGTGCTTATTTCTTAAGTAAAGAAAACTCTGAAGCTGAAGCGCCTCGCCTTGTACTAGTTGAAGGTTTGCCAGCTCCTACACTAGAAATAGAGGGGCTTGAGGATCAAGAAATATATTCAACAGAAAGTATTAAAGATGTAGCGATTAGCGCAAAAAGTGTGAATGATACGATACAAGTAGATCTAGAAGTGACGGTTAATGATGATGTAGTTACACTAAACGACAATGATCTATATGATATTCCATTGCAATTAGGATTAAATACAATCAAGGTGACAGCAAGTGATGAAGCAGGAAATACCGTAGTGAAAACGTACACCGTAACACGTCTTCAAGGTGCAGCAACAGGTGTTTATTATGTGGACAGCGAAGCTGGTGACGATAATAATGATGGTTTAAGTGAACAAACGGCATGGAAATCGCTTGAAAAACTTAATGCCATTCAATGGCAGCCGGGTAGCAAAATTTTATTTAAACGCGGTGGCATATGGAACGGTCAATTTAGACCAAACGGTTCAGGAACAGTAGAAGCACCGATTATTGTAGACGTATACGGTGGGGATATGAGTAGACCAATTATTAATGGTGGTGGTATTTCTAATAAAGATACGAATAACGCATTTGCCGAGGGTGCTGTACATCTGTACAACTTATCTTATTGGGAGATTAATGGACTAGAAGTAACTAATAAAGGGGAAGTAGTATCAGAGGCTGCACGAGCAGGTATTATGGTTGTAGCTGGTGGTAACGGATTTGTCGATCATGTTTATGTGAAAAATGTTTATGTACATGATGTAAACTCTCATGATGACGCTCAAAAAATATCGGGGGGTATTATTTTCAGAGGGGATACCGTTGATGAAAAAGGTAATATTACAAATGTTTCATCCGGTTTCCGAGATGTTCTTGTAGAAAATTCACACATTAAAGATGTCGCTATTGAAGGCCTTCGTACCAAAACATATAAAAACGGCGGAGATACAGGAAGTATCAAAAATATCGATGTCGTGTTTAGAAATAACTTGATCGAAAATATTTTAGGTGATGGTATCGTTATTTCTGAAATGGCTTCGGGTGGTTTGGTTGAAAAAAATATTATTAGAAGGCACAGTATGAGCTCTAAATCGAGAAATTACGCGGGCCTTTGGCTATATCAAACCGATAAGGTATTGATTCAATACAACGAAGTTTATGATGGGGTGCACGGCTACAATGACGGCGAAGCGTTTGACTTTGATATCAGCGCAACAAACAATATTTATCAATATAATTACAGTCATAATAATCGAGGCGGCTTCCTGTTGACGATGGCGAGCGCAGGAGTCGGCAATGTATTCCGATATAATATTAGTAAAAATGATGGTAACGGCACGGAAATCTTTTTCTGTATGAATGATCGTACAGCAATTTATAACAATACGATCTACATTGGCGAGGGTATAAATGTTAAGTATTTGATCAAAGAAACGAATATTCAAAATATGTTCTTCAAAAATAATATCGTACATGTAGAAGGAACACTTGAAAGATATTCACAAATGACGAATTCTTATAATGCTCCAAATGTATCGAATAATTTGTTCTATCCAGCAAGTGTAGCAAGCTTGCCGGGAAGTCCTAATTCGTATCAAACTTTAGTAACAGGCCCTGCCAAGCTTGTTAGTCCTGACGCAGAAAGTATCGTAATGGATACTTGGACGCAGCAAATATGGGATACGAATATTGCTAACTTTAAGCTGACAGTAGATTCACCTGCAATTGATGCTGGGGTTGTTATTCCGAACGCAGGAACACATGATATTTACGGCACGCCGTTATATGCAGGGAAACCAGATATCGGTGCACATGAATTTACATTAGAGCAAGTTGATCGTACAGCTCTAAATAATCTTATTAATAATGCACAATCAATACATGATGCTGCAGTAGAAGGTACAAAGGCAGGTCAATACCCAGCCGGTACGAAAGCTACCTTACAGGCAGCAATCAATGTTGCTACGGATGTAGCTAAAGATATAGATGCAACGCAACTGCATATTAATGAAGCGGTCGCAGTTTTGAATACAGCATTAGAAACGTTTAAATCTACGGTATCTGGCGGAACACCGGGAGATGTGAATGGTAACGGTGAAATAACCGTTGGGGATCTAGCTCTTATTGCGAAGCATTATGGTAAAAAGTTTGGGGATGCAGATTGGAACGATGCGAAGGTGGCCGATATTAACAAAGACAATAAGGTTGATGTTGAGGATCTGGTAGCGTTGGCAAAATTAATTTTTGGATAAACGATAATCTTGAGGGAAACCGTGAAGGTGCGAGTCCTCTCACCGGCACCACATTAATAAGAAAAAGTTCATTAGAGATTAATTCTAATGAACTTTTTTGTGTTTTTATGAATTCGCCAGCACATACTTAATTACTTTAGTTCAAAAGAGTTAATTGTTTTTTTGGCTAGTGCGGCAACCTCGAGTAGTTCCAATGTTTTACAGTATTCACTCTTAATCTCTCCGTCCATCATTACTAGGTCATCCTCTAAATAATCCACCACGCTTATATCATGAAACCAATCCCTAGTTTCTGCTTCAGGCTGGCTAACATTTTTCCAGGAGTGCTCAAGTTTTGGGCTGTAAATTCTCCTCGCTCCCTTACGTAGCCGGCACGATTTTAACCTTAAAGGATAAGTATTTCCCGGTATACCTTCATTTACATCATTGAATAAATGCGGCCAATAATCTTTCCTTGATCCGGTATGCGGATGACATTTCGCCCAATCTAGGGACTGTCTATGGAAATCCGTATTTTTAAATAAAACGGCATACAGCCTTTTGCCAAGTAAAATTCGCTTATGAAGAGACTCGAACTGTTGAAGTGTCTGCCCCCTTAAATTGTTACCTTCCGAAGGAAAAACAATTTGATTAATTGACAGACAGTTTTGAAGGTGAAATCCGATTTTGTTGAATACTTCTTTTTGATAATGGGGATTTTGAACGACCCGTTGTTCCAAGTAGCTTTGTTCATTAATGACTAAAGCTATACAAAGAATATACGTATCTCTAACTCTCCAAAAATAGTTCCAAACCGTTTCCAAAAACATAGAAACATTTAGTTGAGGGAGTAGATAAAACAGTGGTCTATTTTGCTTTAAACTCTCATCGTAAAGCAAAAATTGCGGGTATATATCTTGGAAAATTAGCCAGTTACCGCGTTCTAAAAAATGAAAAAATGAATCCTGCTCCTTGTGTGAGAGTAGTTTGGTTAGAAACTCTCCCTTGAGATCGGTCATACTCCATCCGCCGTTTCGTGATACCATATGGCCTAAAAATGCCCAGTGAATTTCAGGATGCCGAAGATAAAACTCAAGATAAGCCTTTGTTCGAGTCACATTATTTAGGTTGTGCTCCTGGGTTATCTGTCTAATTTTGTCCAAAAGCTCTCGCTCTGAAAAAGTTAGATTTTTTGGAACGGAAGGGGAGTGTTTCATTTTATTCTTTAATTCTTTGCGAATCGTTTCAAGGGGTCTTATTTGGCGTTTTTTTATTGAAAAGATATAAACTCCCTCCCTTATGAAAACCGATGTCTATTTGAATATTTTATTAATGACTTTAGAAATTGATGACAAGGAATTAATCAAGGGTAACTTACGAATCAATGGTGGCTCAGCAGTATGGGGTGTAGATGTCTACGAATTTGAGGGCGAAAAAAGTAAGCGGATACAAATCAGTAAAAATAGTCTTACTATAGTAAAAATAGTCTATTATAGCAACGGCAAGTGACAGACTACAATAGATATTGAGATATTGGCTATAGTCATCTTTACAAAATAATAGTATGGGGGAATCTGAAATGAGTAGATTTCAATTTCATAAGATGGGTCGCTTGTTTATTGTATTTGCATTAATGCTTACACTACTTGCTCCAGTATTATCTCCAAGCGTGGTGCACGCTGCAACTGGTACTACCTATTATATTAGCTCTTCAGGTGGAAACGACAATAGTAACGGTACATCAGAGTCAAGTCCTTGGCATTCACTAGATAAGGTAAAAGCTCTATCAACGACATTAACTGGTCCTAAATCTGTAGCTCAAGGAAGTACGTTTACTGTTAAGTACGGATTAAGCGAAGTGAATCAAAGTTTCTACAGTCAAGAAATTACGTTAAGTTATGATGCAGATCTATATGAATTTACTGGAGTATCTTCATTATTGGGCGATCGCATAAAGATTTTAGAGCCTGATAAACAGAACATTGGTGAAATTCGTTTAGTAATTGCAAGTCTTGGTGAAGGTAATGAAATTTCAGCAGATGCTGAGATTTTAGGGCTGACGTTCAGAGCAAAACCACTAAATATAACAAAAACGGGTGTCATTGCGATTACTTTTGCTGAGCTTGGTAATGCGCAAGGAGCTGACATAGTTGCTGGATTATCTTCTATGAATGTAGAGGTAACTGCTAAAGCGAAACCAGTAATTCCAGGTGATGTAAATGACGATGAGAAAGTAACCGTTGGAGATTTAGCGATGATTGCTGCTCATTATGGCAAAGATGATACTCATGCAGATTGGAATATTATCCAACCATACGATTTGAAGGCTGATGGTAAAATTGATATTGAAGATTTGGCAAGCCTTGCTCAAGCAATTTTGTTGAACTAAAAAGCGAATAAAGAATTGTAACATAGAGGGAGAACTATTTCTCCTTTTCTAAAATAATCGTAACATCTAATAGGAGTTGACTTATTATGAAAAGAAAATTATTAATGTTCTTATTGGCTAGTATCATTTGTACGGTTAGTTTCACGCAAGGTTCTGCTCTTGCTCTTGCAGCAAATTCTCCAGATTTTCAATTAACAACTGACAAACTAGAACTGGAAGCAGGGGAAATCGTTACGTTGACGATGAATGGAAAAAAACTGAATGATATGTACGCGTATGAAGCTACATTTAATTATGACCCATCCAAGCTTGAATTAACGGAAGTTAAATCGCAATTAAAAGGATTTTCCGTAGATCCAATTAAAAAGGATAATGAAATTACGATTGCTCATACGAAGGTTGGAAATAGTGCTGGAGAAGATGGAGATGTATTTATAGGAACATTAACATTTAAAGCGAAAGAAAGCGGTTCAACAATAGTGAACTGGAACGCTATGAAAGTAGTAAACAGTCAACTTCAAGCAAACAGTTATGTCGTGAATGAAGCTACAACTCTTACTATTATAGGGCCGATGGTAAATCCAGTTTTATTTACCGATATTAAAGGTCATTGGGCTGAAAAAACGATTATTGAAGCAGTAAACAAAGGATTAATTTATGGATATCCAAATGGAAAGTTCCTACCCAATGGTTCGATTACACGGTCAGAATTTGCAGTAATGCTTTCAAGAACTTTGAAGTTAGAATTGCATGACGAGCTGAAATTCACTGATGCAAGTAAAATCCCGAATTGGGCGAAGGTGGACGTGGCTAAAGCGGTAAAAGCTGGATTTATTCAAGGTTATCAAGATAATAGCTTTAGAGGTGATCAACCCATAACGAGAGCAGAAATTGCGGTAATGGTTGCTCGCAGCGTAAAGATGAAAGCCGCTGACGATGCTACACTAACATTTGTTGATAGTAGCAGCATTCCAAGCTGGGCTAAAGGCTCGGTAGAGCTAGCAGTTGTTAATGGGATTATGCAAGGTAGTAGCGGTAATAAATTTGTACCGAACGATAATGCAACAAGAGCAGAAGCGACAGTAATCATTTTACGACTATTGAATTTAGATATTTAATTCTCAGAACCTTCGGAATTTATGAATCCGGAGGTTTTTATTATTTGAAATGATTGAACTGGTTGACAAGTTAACGAAGGAAGCTTTAGCTGTCTTGTTGTTTTTATGATTGATTTTCAACTATATCCGACAGAAAACTCTCTATCAAAACAAGATATTCTTTAGTAAAATGGAAATATGACCCAGAATATAGTCGTTCAAAGGTATATTCCTCATGTGTTATTACTACATTATAGGAGAGTAATAATTCAGATGACAAGTAATGGAAGATATTTAATCATATTGTAAGAGGTGATGAAAATGAGTAAAAGTATAAAACCTGGTCGAGGTCCTTCTGCAATGGGAGCAGTCGGAAGTATTGCAATTGGATTATTCGGAATCTTTTGGACAATAATGGCAGCCAGTATGGGTGCTCCGATCTTTTTTGTGTTCTTCGGGATAATATTTGTGGGAATAGCTATTGTTCAAGCGATTTATCATTATAATAACGCAACAGCCAAAAATCGAATGTCGTTATTTGATATTACTGAAACTAATGATGAACCAGATCCACTGAATAGGTACATCAATCAAACGCAGGAACAAGATAATAATCAATTTAATGAACAACTTAATAATGCAAGTAGTGCAAATTACTGTCCTTATTGCGGAAACAAGATAAGCGATAATTCATATAGTTACTGTTCGAGGTGTGGTAAAGAAATAAAGCAATAGATTAACTTAATTCAGAATTAATCTCGGATAATACTTGAAAAGACTAGAGGTAATCGTATGAATTATTATGATGGAGATACAAATAGCTATTTTCTTGAATTTATGAGGAACGCTGTTGAATTCGATGAATTTGTAAAGTGGATAAAATCGAACACAACATATCTAGAATATTACCTAGAAAAAGAAAATTATTTAAGACTTATAAATACTGATTTCACTTCAAAAGCTGCTATATACTCTGTAAAAGAACAAATCCAACAAATAATAGATACACCTACATATGAACACGTTAGAATAAGTGATTTACTAACGGAGTTAATCAATCAAGAAGAAGCATGTGTTCAATGCTGTCGTCAAATTTATGAAGAATATTGTAATGGTTATCATTTCTTGAAAGAAATTGCACTTACGTCTATATGTTACGATTTCAATCATCGATTAGAGAAGCCAGATAATATTAATGGACTATTAAGTGCAAGAACGATCATGATTCAAGAAGCAGAAAGACTGCTAGAGTACATGAAATCAGGAGAAATAAAAATTGTGGAGTGGTATTGGGTTATTGATAGTAGATAGATCGAATTAAGAGACCAATGTTGAAATCAATAGACGGGGGACTAAAGGTTTGAATAAGAAATATGAAATTAGTATGCCAATAACTGCATACATACAAGTGATCGGCTTCTCTATAATATTGATATCACAATCGTTTCTTTTAATAAGCTTGGAAAACGTATCATTTAGTAGGCATTTATTATTAGTAATCGGTATTGTTTTAATTCTAACCGTAATTGTAGTTCAAATGCTCTTAAATACAGGAATTCCAAAAGAAATTGAAATTACGGAAAATGGTATCAAGACCAATAAATTAGAGTTCCCGATAAATGAGATAGAAAAAATAATAATCCAAGGATACTTTATCCAAAGTATAGGCATTAAACAGATTGGGAAAAGATTTGTATCTACGAAACTACATTTTAGATTTAAAAATGATAGTGAACTTCAAATACGCGAGTGGGAACAATGGGCCGAGGAGAACGGAATAAAAGTAGTAAAAGGTACAATATATAAATGGATTTAATAGTGTGAAAGAAGTTAACTTAATCACTCTCTGGCATCTATTAACAGAAGTTCCTACTGATTAATAATAATGCTATAATGTAATGTACTCACTTTGTAGTACAGAAATCATTCGAATAGATTGAGGGTTGAACATGAAGGAAACATCTGAAACAGCAATATATCATGCATTGAATATAGAGTATGCGATTCATAGTGAAGCTAAGCACAAGCTAGCTGAACTGTTAACACAAGTTAAAAAAGAAGATTTAATACAATTTGCGAAGAAATTAAAGCTTGTAGGTTATTCTAAATTAAATAAAGAAGATTTAGTGGTAACAACAACACAACATCTTGCAAATAAAGAGTATTTAGTAGAAAGTCTGATGTTATCGACGGATCAAGAACTTGAGTTTTGGCAAGCTGTGTATCACAATCCAGAACAATTGACGGTAGATATTATACCTGGAAAGTATCGGTATCTTCAGATGCAAGGTATCTTGTACTCTTTCTATCATCAAGAGAAACTTATCTTCGTCATCCCTGATGAGATTAAGTCTACATATGATGAGATTAATTGGAATGAAATATTGGAAGCTCGTAAAAAAAAGCAGTTAGTATTACAGTATATACGATCAGCATCTCATTTATATGGAACTATTAGTGTAGATGAACTCGTTGCTATCTATAATGAGCAAAATAAGCAAGCGATAACGAAGGATGAATTTGAGAGCATTGCTAATTACTATTTACAGAGATCTCAAACCTTTGATTTGTACAATGGTCAAATCATTTGTACGTATTTTGAAGAAGATAATATGGATGAACATGAGGCTTTACTTGAACTTGTGAAGGATAAACCAAGATATGTTCCAAGCAAAGAGGACTTCTTAAAGTACGCAGATGATTTGTACTTTGAGATTACACCTAGCTATACCAAACTTTATCATCACTTAATTAATGAGCTGCATGTTAATTTTATGCTGGCTAAGGAAACTGTTGATGATGTACAGTTAGCTTGTTCGATGGAAGCACCTTTGAATGATATTGTGTTCGAAATTGAAAAAAGAGATGTCGTTTTCAAAGACAAGAAGCAAATACAAAAGGTAACAGGATTAGTCATTGAACTATATAATGATACTAGACTATGGTCAAATGTTGGGTTTACTCCTGATGAAGTAGCGGGATTTTCACAAGATCAATATGTTAAATCGCAAGATAGAAATACGCCAAATGGGTCTAACAAGATTGGTAGAAATGATCCTTGTCCTTGTGGTAGTGGTTTGAAACATAAAAAATGCTGTGGCAAATGATGAGCTATCGCAATTTTAATCCTCTTATGTTATCATAAGAGGCTTTTTGTGTATGGATGTAATAAAGAAGTTGAATGTAGTTGCGATTGTAAGAAGAAATAATGAAAAAATCTAAGCATTAAAGTTGGAAAAAAGTGCATACTGAAGCATAGTACAATAAAAAAGAAGAACAAGAGGTGCAAGATGACAACAAGAAACAGCAGATTTCGTACATCTATTAAAATGGTATTACCTATGTTATTAAGTATTGGAATACTAGTAAGTGGCTGCTCGAATACGAATACTGACGTTAAGCCTGAAGTAACGACTTCACCTTCAATAGACCCGTCACCGATGAATACTACTTCAGAACCGTCAAAATCACCATCAACCACCAATGGAACATCGACAAATAATGATCAACTGAATAAGACTATGATTCCTGAAGGGGTTACAGTCAAAAAAGTTATTAAAGAGGTTACGATAAATAAAAACTATCTGAAAAAAGTCGAGTTACTTACAGATGGAGGAAAGTTGATAACTATCTCAGACGCCAAAGGTGAGATAGTTTTGGAAAACATTGAATATGATGGGGTAATAAAATCGGTCAATGGAGATAAGATCATAGTTCAAGTGGAGAAAGGTCAAGAGCAGACTATAACTATACCGAGCGATATTATCGTAGAGGATGAAAATAATCTTGGACTGAAAAGTGGAGTAGAAATCGAATGGGTTATTAATGCTAATGGTCAAATTGAAAGTGTTGAGCTAGATGATTGAATACCATAAGAAGTTGTATTTTCCTTATTGTATAATAAATTTGACTTCACTATAATAGAAATAGAAGAATACAATATCTAGAAGGAGGGGAATTTCATGTATATTAGAACTAATATTATGGCACTCAATGTTCTCAACAATTTATACGCTCATAATAATCAAATTTCTAAATCTATGGAAAGACTTTCTACCGGATATCGTATTAATCGAGCCGCTGATGATGCGGCCGGTTTAGCTATTTCTGAAAATATGAGATTTCAAATTAATGGGTTAAATCAAGCATCTCGAAATATCCAAGATGGTATCTCTTTAATCCAAACGGCCGAAGGAGCAATATCGGAAATTCATGCGATGATTCAAAGAATGGGTGTATTAGCGAATCAATCTGCTAATGGTACTTATTCGGATTCAGATCGAGCAAAGCTTCAATTAGAATTCGCTCAATTAAAGGAAGAAATAATTGGTATAGCTGATAAAAGTAATTTCAATGGAATAAAGTTACTTAACGGTGAATTAACATTACCTGGTCAGGGATTAATTATACAGGCAGGTTCAGGCGCTGATGATCATATAATTTTTGATATGCCAAATATATTAGATGCAGTTGCCGGTATAACTGGACTTGATATATCGACAGCTGCAGGTGCTAGTGCGGCATTAGATGCCTTAAAAGGAACTGTTGATGATGTGTCAACCGGACGTGCGAAGCTTGGTGCGTACCAAAATCGGTTGGAGCATAGATATAATAGCGTGGTAAATATGTCAATAAATCTAAGTGCTGCTGAATCTAGAATTAGAGATGCGGATATGGCAGAAGAAATGATGTTACTAGTAAAAGCGCAAATGTTAGCTCAAGTAAGTGTTGCTATGCTCGCACAAGCTAATATGATGCCAAGGAATATTTTGAAATTACTTGAAGCTTTATAAGTAAATTTCAATAATTAGGTGTTTTATTTCAATAGGCTGCGTTTGTTCATGAGTATTGTGAACAAACGCAGCCTTATTTACTGTTATAGTTTAAAATTAAACTACCGTGCTATCCCTTTAACTTTATTGAGTTGAAACCATTCACCATCAATTCGAATAGTTCCACTCTTCGTATCGATATCCTCGATCATTCCAATTAGACGTAAGTCCTCATATTCATCGATTAATTGCAGTTCGATCATGGCATGTTGCGACTTTAATAATAAAATCTCTTGTAATAATTGATCGTAGTTAGGGTTGTAAGTTGTAATAGTAGAGCTAACAGACTGCTCTGCAGTACATAAAGTACTGTGTTCGTTCATTGCTATCACCTCAAATATTATTATATACGAACATTTGTTCTATATCAATCATTTGTTCTATTTTCAAAGCTTTGAGAGGATAACATTCAATGAAATAATAAAAGGGAAAAATTGGTTGACAAATCATCAATATCTGATAGGGTATTTATCAAGTGAGGAGATGATATTATCAAGAAGATTGAAGTAGGTAAGCGTACAGAAGAGAGTAATTCTCAATCTAAACTAGATGTTATTCCTAACTTTTCTCAATTTGAGAATGTGTCAACTGAGGATAAAGAGAAAGCATATCATGATTTTTTGGCTGCACAAAAAGTACGTGACTTTATATTTAGAATCATCAAGCCGATGTGGATGGGATTATTGATATTACTTGGAGTAACTGCCCTTGCGGGATTAATCATACTAATATCTGGAATTCCCCAAAAGATAGATAAACAAATATTAGCGGTACAATATCGTATGGATGATGAGACAGATGTGGAAAATACAACGATAACGATTAAAGGTTTATTTTATAAAAGATGGTTTTCTGACTATAAATTTAAAGGATCTTTTATCGTTGATAATTATGAGTTTACAAAAACATATGATCAAATTGGAATTACCTTAAATAGAGGTAAATCAAAAAGTGCAGAGGGAATCTTGTATTACGCTGGAAATATACGTGGAGCACCGAGTATGGAGTTTTTAGGAGTTATTAGAATGTCTGATGATTTTGAGCAGATAACTATCAATATATTAGAAACCACTGATAGTGATTCAAAATCAAAATCGACGAAAGATTTATGGATAGCAGCACCAGCAACCACAAGAGAAGAAGGATTGCTGTTATACAATTCGTTACAATAATAAACCTAATAATCAAGATAATCGTCAACTTATATAGCCTCATCATCAGATTGCCTATTTGTATACTTATTAATCTGATGGTGAGATTTATGTTACTCACCTATTGTTAGTATAAAAAAAATTTGACAAAGAAAAATACGCATGATATTATTATCTCAAGTTTAAGATATTTAATTTAAAGATAACCTAAATAGAATTATTATCTTTTGATTCCATATCGCTAAAATCAATTAAGATGATATTAAAGTTCGATGCATAACAGCAAGTGGTTATTATCAGAGAAAATGTAAATATATCACCTATATCTTAACTTGAAGATATGTAATGATTTATCAACAAATTGAGCATTATAAGAACAATATCCGCAGAAATGAGGGGGAGATATTATGGTTAATGAATTAAAAGGTATTCATCATGTTACAGCCATTACAAGTAGTGCAGAGAAAAATTATGAGTTTTTTACGTTTACATTGGGTATGAGATTAGTAAAGAAAACTGTGAACCAAGATGATATCCAAACATATCACTTATTCTTTGCCGATGACAAAGGGTCTGCCGGAACAGATATGACGTTCTTTGATTTCCCGAACATTCCAAAGGGAGTGCACGGAACGAATGAAATTTCAAAAACTTCATTCCGCGTTCCAACGGATGTTGCTCTGCAATATTGGGTAAAACGGTTTGACCGTCTTAAAGTTGAGCATGGTGGGATTCAAGAACAATTTGGCAAGAAGACATTATCTTTTGTCGATTTTGATGATCAACAATATCAATTAATATCAGACGAGAACAATAGTGGTGTGGAATCAGGAACTCCGTGGCAAAAAGGTCCTATTCCATTAGAATATGCGATAACTGGACTAGGTCCAATCTTCATTCGTATCGCAAACTTCAAATATTTTAAGGAAATGCTTGAGAAAGTAATGCTTTTCAGACCGACCGCACAAGAAGGCAGTTATTATTTGTTTGAAGGAGGTCTAGGTGGTAATGGAGCTCAAATTATAGTGGAGCATAACGAAAGCTTACCACCTGCAAGACAAGGTTTTGGAACAGTGCATCATGCTGCATTCCGTGTTGAAGACCGTGCTGTGTTAGATGAGTGGACAGCAAGATTTGAAAGTTTTGGGTTTAACACCTCGGGTTATGTTAATCGACATTTCTTCGAGTCTTTATATACACGAGTTGCGCCTCAAATATTATTTGAATTGGCAACCGATGGACCTGGTTTTATGGGTGATGAGGAATATGAGACGGTCGGTGAGAAATTATCACTACCACCATTCCTTGAGCCGAAGCGTGCACAGATTGAGAAACAAGTTAGACCTATAAATACGGTAAGAAGCACAATCGAATTTACAAAGGAGTAATCAGAGTACAATGGGTTTTTTAAGTAATTTATTTGGTACAAACAAAAAAAAAGAAAATAATGGAGGAATTCAAATGTTAAAAATCGGTATAGTTCTAGGTAGTACTCGTGAAGGTCGCGTTAGTCCACAAGTTGGTGAATGGGTGAAAAGCATAGCAGACAAACGTAATGATGCTCAATATGAAATTATTGATATCGCTGATTTCAAATTACCACTACTAGGTGAAGCTGGCGGCGACGCATCTGGAGCGGGTGAATGGTCTGCTCGCATTAAAGATTGTGACGGTTTCGTATTTATCGTGCAAGAGTACAATCACTCTATCACTGGAGCATTGAAAAACGCGTTAGATTACCTTCGTGAAGAGTGGAACAACAAAGCTGCTGGTATCGTTTCCTATGGTTCAGTAGGTGGAGCACGTGCAGCTGAGCATTTGCGTGGAATTCTTGGAGAATTACTAGTAGCTGATGTTCGTGTACATCCAGCACTTTCTCTATTCACTGATTTCGAAAATGGTACAGTATTCAAACCGAAAGAAATGCAAGCTGATTCAGTGAATCAAATGCTTGATCAAGTTATTCCATGGTCTACTGCACTGAAAACAATTCGCTAATTGATATAAATTAAAATGGCTTAATATTGTGAGAAAAGCATGTACATCCGTTGTACATGTTTTTTTTGTGTTATCAAAATAACCACTCTAAACAATATAACTAACGATTGACAGCGCTGGGACAATTAAAACAAGTAAGCGTTTAAACCATTAATTAAGTTTTCCACAAATAATAAACTATCTGCAAATGCTTTTATATGTCGAATGCCCCAAACACTAGCCAATATAATCTGGTTTCGTTATGATGAGGATATAATATGTTCTTGGAGGTACAGATGACGTTACAACAATTGAAGTATGTACTTGAGATTAATAAGCGAGGCTCAATGAATGAAGCGGCAAGATTTCTATTCATTTCACAACCGAGCCTATCCAATGCAATTAAAGAGCTTGAGAATGAACTAAACATTACGATTTTCGAGCGTACCAATAAAGGAATAACTTTAACTCAGGAAGGTATTGAGTTTCTAAGTTATGCACGCCAAGTTGTTGAGCAAGCTGAACTATTAGAAAATCGTTATTTAGATGCTGCGCCTTCGCCGCAACATTTCTCTGTATCTACTCAGCACTATGCATTCGCGGTGAATGCATTTGTACAACTTGTGAAACAGCATGGGCAATTAGAATATGAACTAGCACTTCGTGAAACAAAAACTCATGAAATTATTGATGATGTGAAGTCGATGCGTAGCGAGATTGGCATACTATTTCTTAATGATTTCAATCGGAAAGTTATATCCAAATTACTTAGGGAAGGTAATCTAATGTTTCATCGATTATTTATTGCCAAGCCGCATGTATTTATAAGTGTTAATAATCCTTTAGCAAAGCAATCCTCCGTGACGATGGAAGACCTAGAGGAATATCCATATCTCAGCTTTGAACAGGGTGAATATAATTCTTTCTATTTCTCCGAAGAAATATTAAGCACCGTATCCCGTCCAAAAAGTATTAAAGTAACGGATCGAGCGACTTTATTCAATCTTCTTATCGGTCTGAACGGTTATACAATATCTTCAGGTGTACTGAGTAAAGATCTTAATGGCAATGATATTATACCGGTACCTCTTGATATCGTTGATGATATTGAAATCGGATGGATAGCACATAAAAATGTTAGTTTGTCACATCTTGCTCTAGCCTATATTGAAGCATTGCACCATCATATAGAATAAATATCTCATTAACTTTTAGGTATAGTTTTAAGCTATATCTAGATATAGTTTATTTGCGTTACTTGAGATTAGCTTGGCTATGGTAATCTTGATTCAACGACTAAGAGAATAGCGGATATAGCAGAAATGTCTAGAAAAGATCCGCATTCAGAGGAGAGATTATACATGTGCACTAATCACAATTCACCATTCAAAAATGATGTCGTAGGTAGTTTCTTACGACCTGAAATATTAAAACAAGCTCGTCAACAGTATTTAGCTGGATCCATTACAGCTGATCAACTGAAAGCAGTAGAAGATCAAGAGATTACCAATCTTGTAGCGAAACAAAAAGAAGTTGGCTTGCAAGCTGTAACGGATGGAGAATTTAGACGTTCATGGTGGCATCTTGATTTTATGTGGGGTCTTGATGGCGTTGAGAAAGCGGGAGTACCTCAAGGTTATGTGTTCCATGGTGTAGAGTCTCGTCCAGAAACGGCACGTGTATCTGGTAAAATCGGATTTAGCGCACATCCATTTATTAATGATTTCAAATTTTTACAAGACGTAGCGGGCGAAGGTGCAGTTGCTAGACAAACAATTCCTGCTCCTGCACAACTATTGCTTGAGCTTCAACGTGTTGAAAATCAAGAAGCATTACAACAACATTATCCTAATTTCGATGAACTATTGCATGACATCGCTAATGCTTATCAAGGTTTTATTAGAGCAATTTATGCCGCAGGTTGCCGTAGCTTACAAATTGATGATTGCACTTGGGGAATGCTTTGTGATGAATCTTTCATTAAAGCTAGAGAAGCAGAAGGTATATTTGTCGGAGATATCGGTAAAGTATATGCTGAGTTAAACAAGCATGCCGTAGCTAATATGCCAGAAGATCTTGTCATCACATCTCATGTATGCCGTGGTAACTACAAATCTACATGGGCTGGAGCAGGAAGTTATGATCCAGTAGCTAGTACACTTTTCAGCATTACAGATTATGATGCCTTCTACCTTGAGTTTGATACAGACAGATCTGGTACATTTGAGCCATTGAAACATGTGCAAGGACAAAAAATTGTTCTAGGTCTAGTATCTTCCAAAATTGGTGAGCTAGAAGAGAAAGAAGCGATTATCGCTCGTATTCATGAGGCAGCACAATATGTACCTTTAGATCAACTTTTCTTGAGCCCACAATGTGGCTTCGCTTCCACAGAAGAAGGTAATATTATAACAGAAGAGCAACAATGGAATAAACTGAAATTCATTAAAGAAATTTCTGAAGAAGTATGGGGTAAGTAAGCTTCATTTGAAAAAGGCTAATGCTATAGCGTCGATATGTATTCGACAAGTAGCATTAGCCTTTATTATGTATCTGAGCAATAAATTATTTGGCCATATCAATTAATACCTCGGAAAGTGAGCTAAGTTCTTCAACGTTTACTGTAACTTCTTGTGTAGCAGCAGCTTGTAACTGAATCATCAATGTACTTTCAGAGACCTCTTCTATTAATTTTGAGATTTCAGCAGTTTGCTTCGCTTGCTGTAGATTATGGGAAGGAATGGCAGCTATATCCCGGAAATAATCATCCACTATTTTATCTAATCTCACTCTGTTGTGCTGTTGAAAAACTGCTGAAGTAAAATGGTCAAACTTTCATCAGTGATATAGTACTTTTTCTTGAAACTATTGGGAGAGAAAACCATCTTAAGTTTCTCTCTTTCATATAGTTCTACTACATAACTGAATCCATCACGTTCCCCTTGATCAGAATGAAGTGTGAACTTCTCATCCTTTATCGCTTCTAGCAAAGCGACAATATGATCTGCATTCTCATATGGCTTTTCTTCTCCAGTTTCTCCATCCAAAATCTCAATTCTATCTACATTCATAATGTCACCTTCATAGAGCTCACTTATCGTTCTAGGTTTGCTATTTTCGCTAAAACAACCTGTGCAGAGAATACAGATTAGTAACAGACCAATTATTATTTTTTGCATATAATCACACTCCTCTATAACTCCAATATATTTCTATTAGACGAATTGTAGAGTTGAAGGTTGCAGTTATCCATTTCGCTTAAATTGACTATTATATAGATCATAGTAGAAGCCATGTTCAGTTAGCAATTCATCATGACTACCACGCTCAATGATCGAACCATCTTTAATTACTAATATTTGATCAGCATCACGAATGGTACTAAGCCGATGGGCAATGACAAAGCTCGTCCGGCCTGCCATCAACTTCTTCATGGCAGCTTGAATATGCATCTCTGTTCTTGTATCGATACTACTTGTAGCCTCATCCAGTATTAGAATAGCAGGATTAGCAAGAACGGCTCTAGCAATAGTCAGAAGCTGTCGTTGACCTTGACTAATATTACTGCCTCCACTTGTTAGCATTGTTTCATATCCGGCAGGTAACTCTTTAATATATCGATGCGCGTTGGCAATCTTCGCCGCTTGTTCAACCTCCTCATCGGTCGCATCTAAGCGACCATAACGAATGTTCTCACGAATAGTTTCAGAGTATACATATGCGTCTTGGAGAACGATGCCGAGTTGATTACGTAATTCATCCTTCTCATAATTCCTTAATTCATGACCGTCAATCCATACATGCCCTTGTTGAATATCGTAAAATCTAGTTAATACGTTAATGATCGTTGTTTTTCCTGCTCCTGTCGGTCCAACGAGCGCGATCGTTTGTCCTGGCTTTGCATGCAGGGATATATCTTTCAGAATAGGTGTATCTGCTTTGTATCCAAAGTAAACATTGTCAAAAATGACTTCGCCAACAATCGGTTTTCTATTCTGGTTCGTCCCTGCATTACTATATTCATCTTCCATATCTATCACTTCAAAGACACGCTCTGCACCAGCAACGGCGGATTGTACCATATTAAATTGAGTAGCTAGATCATTAATTGGACGTTGAAATTGCTTAGAATAATTGACGAAAGCAACGATAATACCTACAGATGTATAGTCATGAAATACCATCCAACCACCAACAGCCGCGATTAGTGTGAAGCTAGTGTGATTCAGTACATTCATCGTAGGCCCAATTAAACCAGAGTATATTTGCGCTGAGATACTGCTTTTTGTTAACGTACTGTTCAGTTTACTGAAATGTTCTTCCACAACTTGTTCTCTAGCATACACTTGTACAACCTTTTGACCAGAAATCGTTTCTTCAATATAACTATTCAATTCGCCAAGCTTTTTCTGTTGTGCCGAGAATTGTTTTCGAGTATAGCTAGCTACATATTTAGTAAATAACATAACGACTGGAATTGTGACCATACTGAGTAACGTTAACCAGACATTAAGATACAACATAATTGCTAACGACCCAATTAATGAAATAATACTAGACAATAATTGTGTTGTCGTAGAATTCAATGTTACCGAGACATTTTCAACATCATTTGTCGTACGACTCATAAGTTCACCATGAGTACGTGTATCGAAAAATGAGATCGGTAATTTCTGCATCGCATTGAATATCGTTTGGCGCATATCTCGTACAGTTAAGAGTGAGACTTTGACCATCATATGTTGTTGAATCCAAGCGGTTAGTGACACACTTATATAGACAGTGAGTAAAAGAATCGCGATTTGAATAAGTCCATTCCAATTACGTGGAATAATATAATTGTCAATGGCGACTCCTAGTAGATAAGGCGCAGCAAGAGAGAGTAAAGTCGTGACAATTGTTGCGATAACAACAATGATTAGACCGCTACGATTCATAGAAAGATAATTCCATATTCGCTTCAATGTAGACCATGTATCTTTCGGTTTCACTTTCTTCATACCGAGATGACCTTGAGATCCGCCACGCATACTAAAGTCAGGAGTAGCAGGGGGTGGTGTGTTTGTTGACTTACTCATAGTTGACCTCCTCCTGTCCAAGTTGCGATTGATAGATTTCACGATATTGCGGTGAATGTACGATTAATTGTTTATGATTACCTTGAGCGATAATTTCGCCATGCTCCATTACAAAAATTTGATCAGCATCAATGACAGAACTAATCTTTTGAGCGACGATAAATGTTGTCCGCCCTTGCATAAGTTCACGCAGTGCAGCTTGTATATATCCCTCAGTACGAGTGTCTATCGCACTTGTACTATCATCTAAGAGCAAAATAGAAGGCTTCATAAGTAAAGCTCTAGCAATGGAGATCCGTTGCTTCTGACCGCCTGATAGATTAATACCACGTTGTCCAATCACGGTATCGTATCTATCTTTCATCGCAACGATAAAATCATCAGCCTGAGAAGCCACAGCTGCAGCAATCATCTCTTGCTCTGAAGCTTCAGGTTTTCCATAGCATATATTTTCACGAATAGTACCTGAAAACAGAATTGTTTCTTGCAATACCATCGCAGTTTGTGTTCGAAGACTAGCGAATGAATATTGCTTTACATCGATTCCATCAATAAGTATCTGACCTTCTGAGACATCATATAACCTTGGTATAAGTTGTAATAAAGTAGACTTACCTGACCCAGTTGCGCCGATAATAGCAATCTTTTGACCTGCTTCTACTTTGAAATCAATATGTCGCAACGTATCACTAACTTGATCTGATCTATAGCGGAATGACACGTTATGATACTCGACTTGCCCGATAATTTTACGATCTTGTTTCGTATTTTCGCGGAGGTCTGATTCGGTATTCAACACTTCTAGTACACGATCAGCACTAATCTTTGCACTACTTACACGAACGAGATGCATGGCTACAGAAGAGACGGCAAATAGCACTTGGGTCACATAGTTAATGAATGCTACTAAGTTACCAACTTCGAAGGTATTATTAATAACATCTTTGCCGCCTAACAATAATACAGCGATAACACTGACATTCAAGATCATGGAAAGAATCGGAGCATTAATTGATACAAGTCGTTGTGCTTTAACGGATTGCGTTGTCAGATCATCATTCGCTTTTGCGAAACGATTTTTCTCATATTGGCGTCTAACAAAAGCCTTCGAAACGCGCATTCCAGCTAAATTCTCTTGTAATACCGTATTCAATCGATCGAGCCTAGATTGTACCTTTGTGAAAAGTGGTAATGTCCCGCGGATAATGTAGAACATGACGATGAAAAGTATTGGTACTGAAATAGCGACAATGATTGCTAGTTTCGGACTAATGAAAATCGTCATGACAATACTTCCAATCATCAACAACGGTGAGCGAACAAGTACTCTCAATAACATTTGTACAACATTTTGTAATTGCACGATATCATTCGTTAACCTTGTTATGAGAGAGCCAGCTTCCAATTGATCAATGTTACGGAATGAAAACTTTTGAACCTGATGGAAAACATCCTGCCTAAGATCTTGACCAAAGCGCATTGAAGCGTAGGAAGCAAAGATCGTACAACCAACACCACCAACAAGCCCTATAAGTGCTGCGACAATCATATATAATCCTGTTTGTATGATATGTGACTGAGAACCTCCCATGATGCCATCATCAATGATCGTCGCCATAAATAATGGCTGAAGCAAGTCCATACTAACTTCTAATATCATAAATAATGGAGCTAATATGGCTGCAACCCAGTGGGGACGAATGTATTTGAATAACTGTTTCATATAACACCTCAATCTTTCTTACCTATATGTATACTGCAGTACAATGATAATTTTAATTGTACTGTAATATCATCTATGGGGGATAGTCGGATTTTCAGATTAATGTAATAGAGTGGGATTAAGCTAGATGCAACCAGTTAGATTTAACGAAGTATATTATGTTTTTCGTACACGAAGTATAAATTATAATCAGGTAAGTTCATTCAGAGTTCTGATCAACTCATTTACAATAAAGCTATAGAGAAAAACAGCTCATAACATGAGAAGCTATTGGTTATTGGAGAGTGAGAGAGATGAGAAAGCCATTGATCGGAGTGCTTCCACTGTATGATGAACATAAGGATAGTTACTGGATGTTACCCGCTTACATGAAAGCACTTGAGGAAGCTGGTGCCATTCCAGTTATGCTTCCTTTAACTGTGGATCAAAATTCTTTAGAACAGATTGCTACTGGAATGGATGGATTATTATTCACCGGTGGGCATGACGTAGATCCATCGTTATATGGGCAAGCAAGGATGGAACAATGCGGCGTAAGCATTCATGAACGTGATGAGATGGAGAAGAAGTTATTTCAATTAGCACTTGCAGTGGATTTACCGATGTTAGGTATTTGCAGAGGAATTCAACTGTTTAATGTTTTATTAGGTGGAACATTGTATCAAGATTTACCATCGCAATTGGATAGTGAACTTAAGCATGTTCAAAAACCTCCATATGCTACTCCGACCCATGATGTAGATGTTGAACGGAAAAGTTCTTTGTTTCGTATGGTAGGGAAGAGTCGATTAGCAGTAAATAGTTACCATCATCAAGCGATTGATATTCTTGCTCCCGGTTGCAAAGTGATGGCGATTGCTAAAGATGGTGTTATTGAAGCGATTGAGCATCCTGCATACCACTATCTTATGGCGGTACAATGGCATCCTGAATTCTCATATGTAGTAGATAATGTAAGTAAAAATATTTTTAGAAGTTTTGTTGAAGCGGCTTCATAGTACAATTTCAATTAATGAATAATGATAAAAAGTCCCATGTAGCCAATGATGGCGAGCAAGGGACTTTTTAATATGCCAACATACTATGACTATATTACAGATTAACTGAAGGTATTCAAGTCCCACTAGTCATTGCAAAGCTTGTCACAGAAGTATTTTTGTTTGTAGCTAGCTACTGGATTCAGCATAGATTTGTATTCGCTAGAGGACAATAATAACTAGACAGGACAAGTCTTTTTAGCTTAATTTAATGTATTGATAGCATATGTGACATACTAATGTTATAATCAGTCATACGTTAAGATGAAACAAGAGGAGCTAACCTATGTTTAAAATTACAGAGTTTACTGTAGAAACCATTGCTGACCCATTCAAAATTTTAGAGGGAGATCGATACGAATTTATTATGGATCTCGAGGTAGAAGAAGATGATGAACTGTTCCATGAAGAAGGCGTTATTCTTCGTGTAATATATGTCGTAGATGCTGGTACTGAGAAAATCGTGAAACACGAGTTCCAAACAGGCGATGTAGGCAAATATATTGATTTTGAAATGGAAGATGATGAACTTGAGATGGTAACAGCTTTTTGTAAAGCTAACATGTCATAATTTCACATTGAAAAAAGGCTTAAAACTGTTGCACGTTTATCGTGCTTTAGTTTTAAGCCTTCTTTATTTAACATTAATTATCATGAAAATTACTTATGATCTTTACCACCCAAGTAATTGAAGAACGCTTTATTTACCCAGAATTGATTGGTTTCAACGACAACATCAGGGTTAACTTGCTTCATACCTGCAACAATCTCTTCTACTTCATCATTAAGAGAGAAAGTTTGAGCATAATAATTGCCTAATGAAATTGTATTGTTAGAAACTGATTCATAATCAGCTAGCTCTGTATTCGAATGATACAGAGGTTGCCACCAAGAAGCATAGATAAGTCCTTGCTCATCATCCGCATCTTTTTTTGCATAAGCATTAATAATATTTTGAAATTGAGCTTTATCCGCTAAGCTTGTAAATTCAAGCTTAAGATCATATTCTTTCGAATAAGCTACATATTTACCGTTAGCGATTTGTTTTACTTGATATGTATCGGATTGTGTAGGCTCTCCCCACTCTAACAAGTATTGGAATGCTGAAGTTTTTGGCTCGAATTGAACTTTAGCTTCGATTCCTTCACTGCGAAGTAATCCAATCAATTGAATAGCGTGTTTCAGATCAGAATGACCGTATGTTAGGGCATATTCATCTACAAAATTAGCATCAAAACGACTATCTTTGAAGTTATAGCCTGTAATAATGTCTTTTTCAAGTGCACTATTTACAATAGTTTGAAGGTCATTAACTTGAATAATATCTGAAGTGTTATATGCTCCAATCAATTCAGCGATGATATCTGCATCTTCTGAACTACCCAGATATTGCTTGTATTCACCGTTGAAAGTCACGATTTGACCTAGTAATGTATTGATTAATTCTGAACTTGCAACAGATTTTTTAGCAAATTCTTTATAATATTGTTCAGGAATAATTGCATTATCAATTGCTACTGCTAGTTCTTGTGCAACATGAGGCATCCATTGAGCTGAAGATGAATTTATCTTTTTCAATGCAGCTTCTGTTTTTTCAGGAGTATAAGTTAGTGCTAGTTCCTGTAGACCTGAGGCTCTAACAGCAATAATTGCAGCTACCCATGGTTCAAGTTGTTGCTTAGCTGAAACCATTGTGCCAGAAAGTATTCCTTTTTCATTCAATTCAACTACTGCAGCATATTGAGCATCAGTTGAAGCAACATCAGTAAAAGTAAGTGAAGTAGATTTTGCATCCCCTGGAAGCAAATCAGCAACATATTGAATATATTGACCTTTTGATAATTGGGAATTTACATTAATCTGATATTTCGTGCTTAAAAACGTTTGGTATTGCTCAGATTGTGTTAGATTTCCTGAGTTGATACTTGCATACGTAGTCGTAGGTGAAGCCAGTGGTGCAATAGCGATAGTTGCAGCAACGATCAATGCTGCTAGCTTACTAGAAGAACGATGTTTAATTTTGATTGACAAGATGTAACCTCCTATGATTATAAATCCTAAAGATTTACAAGAATAGCAGGATTATAACTACTGATAGAGTTTACTGTCAAAACATATATTGGTAAAATTTTAATCGACATAATGAATACAATTTAATGGATAGTTGAGAAGCGTCGTAAATAAAGTTCTGATAGTTTTTTTGTGGTATTTTGGGAGGAGGATATATGAATTAGCTTATTAATTTAGAAAAAAATAGACGATTCGATATTAATACTCGATTCGTCTATTTAAGTGAACATTCTGTCCATACTTTTCAACTAATAGCTCAAATTGTTGATCGATAAAGTTTCTTAAATCCCTTAGCTTTGATGCCATCGGTCTTAATGTATCGACTTTAGTCCCATCTACAATTACATCGAAAACGATCATGTATTTCACCTGCCTTTCTACTAACTTAATAGTAGTATAGAGCAGGTTTGTTATAGGAATATTAAAGCTATATAAAATGGGTGTAAATTATTGTGAGGACTTTGTAGGTTTAGGTGGTTTTTCACGTTTAACTTTGAATCGTGTTGCAACATAGTTGCGTTTACGATCACGGAAGAATGTCCAACCTGCAATAAATCCTGTACCAGTAAGGAACATAATTAGTCCGAGGATTAATTTACCCCATTGGAGTGATGGATCAGATCCCTCTATGCCAAAGGAAATAAAGTAATCATATAATGAATCTTTTACTTTCAAAAATCCGAAACAAGCAATTAGTCCTGGGATAACAAGTAAAAACATCGCAATAATTCGTTGTACAGTTAATTTCATGAGTGATCTCCTAAAAAGGTTTGTATTGATTATCATAATCTGTAAATTATAGTACCATAAAACGCCATAAGCGGTACAGAGAATACGTAAACGATGATTTCCGTAGCGAAAAGATGTACAATAAGATATACAAAGTTTTGATATGTGATAGAACTTTGTGTAAAGTAACATCAACAATATGAACATTACATACAGCGAAAACATATAATTGTTACTTATAAAAACGTTACAAGTGTAGACTACGATTGATACGGACTTTTATTGGAAGAGGATATTTTACAAGTAGAAGCATATATTGATAGAAATGATGGGGGTATAGTAAATGAGTATTCAAGTAGATGTTGCAATTCTCGGTGGTGGACCTGGTGGGTATACTGCCGCTATTCGTGCAGCTCAAATGGGCAAATCAGTAGCTATCGTAGAAATGGACAAGGTTGGCGGTACATGTTTGCATAGAGGATGTATCCCTAGTAAAGCTTTACTTCGAAGTGCTGAAGTATATCGTACATTGTTGAACAGTTCAGAATATGGGATAGATGTAAGTACAGATTTTTCAACTTTCCAATTTAATAATGTTCAACTTAAGAAAGATGAGAAAGTTGAACAATTATTTAAAGGTTTGCAAGGTCTTATGAAACGCCACGGTATTCAAGTAATCAAAGGTAAAGGTCGAGTAGTTGGACCTTCTATCTTCTCACCACGTAGCGGAACTCTTGCGGTTGAATTGCCAGATGGTGAAATGGAATCTGTTGTAAGTCAAAATCTATTAATTGCGACTGGATCTACTCCTCGCAACTTACCAGGTCTTGAAGCTGATGGTATTACAATTTTGAATAGTGATCAAGCTTTAGCGATGGACAAGCTTCCTGAAAGTATGTTGATTGTTGGTGGTGGCGTGATTGGCGTAGAGTGGGCATCATTATTGAATGATTTCGGAGTTCAAGTAACGATTGTAGAACTTGGCTCTCGTCTATTACCAGGAGAAGATACTGAAATTTCATTAGAAATGACTAAATTACTAGATAAACGAGGAATTAGAATAATAACTGGTGTGCAACTTGATATCTCTTCATATAAAGTGATCGATAATAACTTCTCAATTACTGCCACAACAGCTGATGGTAATGTACTACTGGAAGGTAATCAAATACTTGTTTCCGTTGGTAGAAAAGCTAATTGTCATGACATCGGCTTAGAAAATACAGATGTCAGAATTAAAAATGACGTCATTGTTGTTAATGATTATGGTCAAACTAGTGAACCTCATATTTATGCTATTGGTGATTGTATCGGTGGCGTACAACTTGCACATGCTGCAGCACATGAAGGCTTGACCGCAATAGACCATATCGCTGGACGCCAAGTTAACCTTGTGGCGGCTCATCAAATTCCACGTTGTATCTATTCATCACCTGAGGTTGCTTCATATGGATATACAGAAGCGGCTGCAGTAGCAGCTGGATATGAAATAAAGAAAGCAAGGGTACCTTTTGCTGCATTTGGAAAAGCTATTGTATCTGGCCATCCAACAGGATTTGTAAAAGTTATTGCAGACAAGAGTTCAGATGATATTTTAGGCGTTCATATTATTGGAGAACATGCAACAGAGTTGATCTCAGAAGCTGCATTATCAGGTTGGTTGAATGCCGCACCTTGGGAAGTAGGAGCAATGGTACATCCGCATCCTACGTTGTCGGAGGCGGTGGGGGAGGCTATGCTAGCAGTAGACGGACGGGCCATCTCCTTCTGATAGGAGGCTCAAATCGTTCCGACTGTGATCACGATGGTTATGCTGACGTAGCATAATCGGCGGCGAATATGCCCTCCATCGAAAGCCTGCGTGTGCTCGTGTACCAATAACGTACACTGTGCGCCTCGTTTCCGCTGGAGTGCATCTTCTTGGTGCTGACAGCCGAAAGATTTGAGCTTTCATTATAAGTCTCGGGCATTTGATCGCTTGTGCACAAGTGTACACGTTGCTGTGTGTTTCTTAGGGGTTGAGATTTTGTTATAAGTCTCGGGCTTTTGATCGCTCGTGCACACAAGTGTACACGTTGCTGGGTGTTTCTTGGGGGTTGAACTTTCATTGTAAGTCTCGGGCTTTTGATCGCTGGTGCACACAAGTGTACACGGTGCTGGGTGTTTCTGGGGGGTTGAACTTTCATTGTAAGTCTCGGGCTTTTGATCGCTGGTGCACACAAGTGTACACGGTGCTGTGTGTTTCTGGGGGTTGAGATTTTGTTATAAGTCTCGGGCTTTTGATCGCTTGTGCACACAAGTGTACACGTTGCTGGGTGTTTTTTGGGGGTTGAGCGTTTGATTGCTTGTGTACATTTATGTACACGTTGTTGGTAATGCTGGGAGTGTTTGGTGTCACTCATAGATGTCATTAAACTTTTATTATAAATGTCACATGTTATTTTTTAAAATATAGGAGTATAATAGATATATGACGTGGTATTAGTACCTGGTTATAATTTATATAGAGAAGGAGGAAGATAATATGACAGTATTGTCTTCGACAGGTCAGCAAGCCAAGCATCATCAATTAGGCATTAGCGAGGAAACGGTTATTGCTATGTATACAAAAATGCTCACAGCAAGGATGTTTGATGAGCGGATGATGCTTATGCAGCGAGCTGGTAAAATTAATTTTCACGTATCTGGTATTGGCCAGGAGGTCGCTCAGATCGCAGCTGCATTTGCGCTTGATCGGAACAATGATTATTTTCTTCCTTATTATCGTGACTATGGCTTTGTTCTTTCAGTAGGTATGACACTTAAAGATTTATTTCTATCTGCGTTTGCTAAAGCTGAAGACCCTAATAGTGGTGGTCGTCAAATGCCTGGTCATTTTGGAAGTAAGAAATTACGTATTGTTACTGGATCAAGTCCTGTAACGACGCAAGTTCCTCATGCTGTTGGTTTTGCGCTTGCCGCAAAAATGAATAAGAAAGAATTTGTAAGTTTTGTTACGTTTGGTGAAGGTTCTAGTAACCAAGGAGATTTTCATGAAGGTTGCAACTTTGCTGGTGTACACAAGTTGCCAGTAATTTTAATGTGTGAAAATAATCAATATGCGATCTCTGTACCGATACATAAGCAACTAGCAGGTAAAGTATCGGATCGTGCGTTAGGCTATGGTATTCATGGCGAGCGCGTTGATGGTAATGACGCATTTGAAGTATATCGTGTTGTAAAGGAAGCAAGAGAACGTGCAATTGCAGGTGATGGTGCTACGTTGATCGAAGCAATGATGTATCGTATTTCACCACATTCAACTTCTGATAATGACTTAGCTTATCGATCCAAGGAAGAAGTCGATTACAACAAAACGTTAGATGGGCTTCCGAAATTCAAACAATATATGGTAGATCATGGCATATGGAATGAAGAGCTAGAAGACCAATTACGTTCTGAGATTAAGAAACAGCTTGATGAAGCGAGCAGCTATGCAGATAAAGCTCCTTTCCCTACTCCTGAATCAGTTATGGATCATGTCTATGCTAATGATAGTAAGGGAGGAGTAGAGTAATGGCTAAAATAGATTATATCGAAGCGATTCGTCTTGCGATGAAAGAAGAAATGGAACGAGATGAGAATGTATTCGTTCTTGGTGAAGATGTTGGTCTTAAGGGTGGCGTATTCACAACGACGAAAGGCTTGCATGAGCAGTTCGGTGAACAACGAGTCATTGATACTCCACTATCTGAGTCTGCAATCGCTGGTGTTGCGATAGGTGCTGCAATGTATGGGATGAAGCCAATTGCAGAAATGCAATATTCTGATTTTATGTTTCCGGCAACGAATCAAATAATTAGTGAAGCTGCTAAAATTCGTTATCGTTCTAACAATGATTGGAGTTGTCCTATCGTTATTCGTGCTCCTATTGGTGGTGGTGTGTTTGGTGGTTTATATCACTCCCAATGTCCTGAATCTGTATTTTTCGGTACGCCAGGACTTAAAATTGTTGCACCATATACGCCATATGATGCAAAGGGTTTGTTAAAAGCTGCTATTCGTGACGAAGATCCTGTATTATACTTCGAGAATAAGAAAAGTTATCGTCTAGTCAGTGGTGAAGTACCAGATGATGATTATATTGTTCCAATTGGTAAAGCTAATGTTCTTCGTGAAGGTGATGATATTACTGTAATCAGTTATAGTCTGCCACTTCGCTTTATTGAACAAGCTGCTGCTGAATTAGCTGAAGAAGGTATTAGTACACATATTCTTGATCTTAGAACAATTCAGCCACTTGATAAGGAAGCAATACTTGAATCTGTTCGTCGAACAGGTAAGGTGTTAATTGTTCATGAAGATAACAAGACTGGTGGAGTTGGTGCAGAAGTAGCAGCAATCATCGCAGAGGAACTGCTATTTGAACTTGATGCTCCAATTATGCGACTATGCGGTCCAGATGTACCCGCTATGCCAATTAACCCGCCGGGTGAAAAATTCTTCTTATTGAATGCAGATAAAGTTCGAGAAGCTATGAAGCAATTAGCCCAATTTTAGCAATTATTAATTTAAATATAGAAAAATTCGTGCATAGCTTATTTATGACGATTGGAGTTGGAAAAACATGAGTGCAATAACTGAGATTACTTTGCCTCAATTAGCTGAATCACAAGTAACTGCAACAATTGATCGCTGGTTGAAACAACCTGGAGATATGATCGAAGTTTATGAACCGATTTGTGAGATTAATACAGATAAGGTGACTGCTGAGATTCCTTCTACTGTGGCAGGTAAATTAACAAAGATTTTAGTAGGAGCAGGTGAAGATGTACCTGTAGGGACTGTTATATGCTTAATTGAGACTGAGGGTGAAGCGAGCAATGACGAAGTTGCTTCGGTATCCTCTACGCAAACTACTGGAACAATGAATACTCCAGTCGCAGCGATCCAAGCTCAAGGTGATGATTCTATGAGAAATCGTTACTCTCCTGCTGTACAACAACTTGCTGCACAACATGGAATTCAATTAGCAAACGTTCAAGGTACTGGTATGGGCGGACGTATTACACGTAAAGATGTACTTGCTTATGTTGCTATGGAAGCTTCTATGGTTCGTACACCAGCGCCACAACAGGAAGCAACTTCTTCACAAGTGCGAACTGGCGGCATGCATTTATCTGAATCGCCTCGTTTGCCTAAAATTGAAATTGATGATCCATATTCACATGGGCGCGGAGAAACTTATATTGATATAACGCCTATTCGTAATACGATCGCTCGTAACATGCGTCAAAGCGTCAGTGAAATTCCACATGCTTGGACGATGATTGAAGTTGATGTTACAAATCTAGTATTACTTCGCAATAAATATAAAGATGAATTCAAAAAGCGTGAAGGTGTTAATCTTACATATCTTGCGTTCTTGTTGAAAGCTGCTGTAAATGCAATTCGTGATTTCCCTATTATGAATTCCGTATGGGCAGTAGATAAAATCATTGTGAAACGTGATATTAATATTTCTCTTGCAGTAGGAACAGAAGATTCTGTAATGACACCAGTTATTAAAAATGCTGATCTAAAAAATGTTGCTGGACTTGCAAAGGAAATCGAAGAGCTTGCACGTAAAACACGTGAAGGAAAACTTTCACTTTCTGATATGCAGGGTGGTTCATTTACAATTAATAATACGGGTTCATTTGGATCAATATTGTCGTATCCGATTATTAACTATCCGCAAGCAGCAATTCTTACGTTCGAATCGATTGTGAAGAAACCAGTTGTTATCAATGATATGATTGCCGTACGTTCGATGGCTAATCTTTGTTTATCACTTGATCATCGTATTCTTGATGGTGTGATCTGTGGTCGTTTCTTGCAGCGTGTTAAAGATAATCTAGAAAGCTTTAATCTTGAAAGTTCTATATATTAAAAAAGTTCAAAGTCCGTTTTTTGAATTAGATGCCGATTAAGCTACCTTAGAACAAATCATCGTTATCAAAGTCCATTTTTTGAACTACCTTTAATTACAAAGGAGATAACCTTCATGTCTGAAGCAGCAAAAATGACTGCACACAAAATGTTGGATGCTCGTTATATAGGTATGCTAGATTACAAAGAAGCTTGGGATCTGCAAAAAGCATACGTGAAAGAAATAGATAAGGGGGAGCGTCCCGAGACGCTGCTCCTTCTTCAGCATCCACCAACCTATACACTTGGTTCTGATCGTCATCCTGAGCATTTACTGCTAGACGCGGACACGTTAAGTCAAAGAGGGATTTCCGTCTATGATATTGACCGTGGTGGCGACATTACATATCATGGCCCTGGGCAACTTGTTGGTTATCCACTAATCTATCTTGATGCAATAGGACTCGATCTTCACGAGTATTTACGTACAGTAGAGCAAGTAATTATAGATTGGTTAGCTCAATATGGTATAAAAGGTGGAAGGAAATCAGAATATACTGGAGTATGGATTGGGGATGAGAAGATAACTGCGATTGGCGTGAAATTCAATAAAGCTAGGCAACGACGTGGCTTTATAACAAGTCATGGTTTTGCGCTTAATATTAAGTCAGGAATCGCTGCCGAAGGCTTCAGTGGAATCGTACCATGTGGAATCGGACAATTTGGCGTAACATCCTTTAATGATATTACAGGAAGTATGATGACTGTAGAAGAAGCGGCAGAACAGATAGCACCGCTGTTCAAGGAACGTTTCGGCTTTGCACAATAAGTACTTATTGTGATAGTGTGCTTCATATTGGACGTCGAATATATGACGAAGCCTAGTCATAAGTAAATGTTTTGAACTACAACATTAAATAAATGTTCAAAACATTTACTTGTCAGCATCAAGAAGATGCCATGAAGCTAGGGAAGTGAAGCGCACAGCGTACGTTATTGGTACGTGAGCACTAGAAC
>Ga0160453_100115_pt1 | contig 81942 bp, 82 predicted proteins | sample HID1971K_E6MG_FD_108228 | JGI IMG/M metagenome (GOLD analysis project Ga0160453, IMG submission 108228) | Enriched millipede-associated microbial communities from UW Madison campus, WI, USA - HID1971K_E6 MG | ecosystem: Host-associated > Arthropoda: Insects > Digestive system > Unclassified ...
TAAATTTGAGTATAATTAATGATCAAGTAATCAATCAATAGCACTACCTTGACAGTCATAGTAGTATGACATATTATACAATTACGAGGTGATGATGTGAGCGAGAACAAAATAACATCCGATCTACTGCGCGGACATACCGATACGATGATTTTACGTCTATTATCCGAAGCTGACCGCTATGGGTATGAGATTGTCAAGTTGATTGTGGAGCGCTCAGGCGGCGAGTATGAATTAAAGGAAGCCACAATGTATTCCAGTGTTCGGCGACTTGAGGTCGACGGCGATATCGAGTGGTATTGGGGTGATGAGTCGCAAGGTGGACGGCGTAAATATTTCAGAATAACTGAAAAAGGTAGGGAGACTTATGCCCGTAATAAAAACAACTGGGAGTACGCAAAGCGAGTGCTAGAAATTTTATTATAAGGAGAATTGATTATATGAGTCAGAAATTGACGAATTATTTGAACGGCATATTCATGCCATACGATGGGGTAAAAAGCGCCGCCGAATTACAAGCCGATCTGCATTCTGATTTACAGGAGAGGTATAGTGAACTTATAGCGGAAGGTAAAGATGATGACACAGCGTTTAATATGACCATTGAGAGCATCGGTGATATCGAGGCAACGATTCTAGAAGTCTCCAATCTAACTCGCTCGCTGGAGCGGCGATTGATTACTAATTTTAGCGCTAGCAACTTATCAAAAAGTGATTTTGCTGGCGTTATTGCTCATAAGGGACAATTTAATGCTAGCGAATTACGAGGTTCTGACTTCGCTGGTGCCGACTTGAACGGAAGTTCGTTCAAAGCAAGCGTCTTAAGAGAAGCTATATTTGTTGGCGCAGACTTGACTGACAGTTTGTTCAATGCAAGTGATGCGAGCGAGGCTATTTTTGACGGAGCGAATCTTACGGACTGTAGCTTTTCTGTCACTACTCTTGCGAATTCAAGCTATAAACATTCGATCCTTGTGCGAACCAACTTCAGCAAGTCAGATTTAGACGGAGCAAAATTCAAAGGCGTAAATTTAACTGACGTAACGTTCAACATGGCTGATCTTAGAAATACGACCTTTGAAAGTTGTTCCTATATCGGCGTGAACTTCAAATATTCCGACCTACGTGGGATGAATTTTGATAGACAAACATTTATCGGTGTTAAGTTTGACAAGTCATCAATAGACGAAGTATCTTTCAGGGGCGCTACACTCAAAAATGTATCTTTTCAGCCTTATTTTTCGTTAACTAATAAATATTACCGTACCATCAAAACAATCTGTTTTGACGAAGCAGTAATGGATAAACTGACCTTTGCAGCACTCAAAGGGATGGGGGCCAATTTATCTAAAGTTACCGTTATATAACGGATTACAACATATTATTCCATATTGCTCACAATTGCAGAATTCTACTAAATACCCTATAATTCTTTATATCATTAAATAGTGAATGATAGGAATTGGAGTGGAGAAATTGTACCGTAAATCGTTAATCATCGTTTTAAGTTTTATCGTAATGATATCTATTAGTTTAATAGTAATAGTTTCCATGACGATGAATAATACAAAAGGGATAGCAGTACTAATGTATCATGATTTTGGTTATAGAGGTAATCCTGCCGTTATTAACAAAGAAGTTTTTGCTGATCAGATGAATTCGCTTGATGAACATGGATATAATGTAATCTCAATGGAACAATATGTAGATTACATGGAAGGAAAAATTGAGCTTCCTAAAAAATCAGTTTTAATTACATTTGACGATGGATATGAAGATTTTTATGAGATCGCTTATCCTATTTTGCAACAACATCAATTTCCTGCGACTAATTTTGTTGTTGTGAAATCATCTGACGAGCCGAATCCAGAATATTTTCCACATCTGACTTGGGATCAAATGAGAGAGTTGAAAGCAAATGGGATGAGCATTTATAGCCATACGTATGATTCGCATATAAAGATTAATGAAGTAGAAGACAAGTATCCATTATTAGCTAATTATCTAGATGGTGAAACATCCGATGAGTATAAAATCCGCGTTCGTGAGGATTTAGAATATGCGCATAAATTGCTTGTACAAGAGTTGGGCGAACAAGCAAACATTTTAGCATTTCCATATGGCGCGTACAGTGATGAGCTGTTAGAGGTGATGGATGAGATCGGTATTGATCATGCATTTACGATTAAACCTGGGATTAACGATCGTGATGGAGATGGCTTATATTATCGCATTAATGCTGGCTTATCTGCGTTAGATGGGGAATCGCTTGTTAGAAAAATCAAAGGATTTTATGAAAAATAACAAAAAAATCCATCGTTTAATTTAACTAAACGATGGATTTTTTGTGTTACAGCGAAAAACAGTAAATATCTTATCGAGTTATAAAGTAGAAATATCTATAACGAATCGATATCGAACATCACTTTTTAATACACGCTCATACGATTTTTCGACTAGGTCCGCATTGATAACTTCAATCATAGGGGAAATGCCATGTTCAGCAGCGAAATCGAGCATTTCCTGAGTTTCACGAATGCCTCCAACAAGTGAACCTGCAATGCTGCGACGACCCATAATTAATGAAAACACATGATACTTATCTGATTCAGCTGGTGCTCCAACATTCACAAGAGTCCCATCAATACGAAGCAATGATAAATACGCATCAACATCCAGATTTGCAGACACGGTGTTTAAGATCAGGTCAAAACGACCAGCAAGTTCTTTAAATGTATTAGAATCATTTGTAGCAAAGTAATGATCTGCACCAAACTTCAATGCTTCGTCTCGCTTATTATCGGAACGACTCAATACGGTTACTTCAGCACCCATAGCATGAGCAAATTGTATCGCTAAGTGTCCAAGACCTCCCATTCCTACAATGGCAACTTTCTTACCTGGGCCAGCTTTCCAATGTTTTAAGGGAGAGAAGGTGGTAATACCAGCACATAATAGTGGGCTTGCCTCAGCCATATCTAGACTATCTGGAATTCGGACAACGAACCCTTCCGTTACAACGATTTTTTGGCTATATCCGCCGTATGTTGGATTACCATCATAGTCTAGATCGTTGTAGGTGTTAATAACACCTTTCGTACAATACTGTTCCTCTCCGTTGAGGCAGTATTCGCATTCTCCACAGGAATCAACAAAGCAGCCAACACCCACACGATCACCAACGACATATTTGGTTACCTCTGATCCTACAGCTTCAACTATACCTGCAATTTCATGACCCGGTACCATCGGGAAAATCCCACCAGCCCATTCACCGAAGGCACTGTGAATATCAGAGTGGCAAATGCCACTATACTTAATATTTATTAAGATATCGTTTGTTCGTAATTCTCTCAGCTCAATATTTGTCTTTTCAAATGGTGCTTTTGCACCTGGGACACTTAGAACACGTGTCGTCAGCATATTTCCGTGATTATTGCACATAGAAGTTAACAATCCTTTCTGGTATCAAATATTTAGTAAATTGAATACGAATCTCGTAACAATGTAAGGCACAAAAATAGTGCAATCCTTAAAGTTAACTTTAAGGCAAGCTATTATATTTTTTTTCTAATTCGTTGTAGTATTCTATTTTCGAATCAATTTTAATAAAAGCGTTATCCAAGTCTCTTTGTTTCTCCATCATTTTTTCTTTATGTTTTTCAAATATTTGTCTGCGCTGCAAGGCTGTGCAGTCTCCTTCTTTTGTTAGTTCAACTACCGCACGTAACTCTGAGAGAGGGATATCCGTTTTCCGTAAACATATAATCAGCTCTAACCATAGTAAATCTGATTCCTTAAAAATACGATTTCCATTCTCATCTCTATTTATAAAAGGTAGTAGACCCTCTTGTTCATAATAGCGGAGTGTATGTGCAGGCAAGCCTACTTTTTCTGCTGCTTCTTTTATATGAATTTCCATTGTAACCCTCCACAAAATCTTATATTTGTTCTTATTATAGACCTTAAAGTTAACTTTAAGGCAACCACATAATATCATCTATTTCTGTAATTTAGAATGATCTATTGACTTAAAGTCTCCTTTAAGGGCTATTGTTGATTTCATTAGCATTCAAGAAGAATTGGAGATGAATTTATTTGGTTAATCGAAGTAATTTGCATATATTTATATTAGCACTAGGAGTGTTCGGTATTTTAAATACGGAAATGGGTGTTATTGGAATACTACCTTTAATTGCTGATTACTATAATGTCAGTGTATCTAAAGCAGGGTTGTTTGTTAGTCTTTTTGCAATTACTGTTGCAATATCAGCTCCAATTATGCCGTTATTGTTTTCAAGAATAAATCGTAAGAACGTAATGTTACTTGTACTAGCTGTTTTTGTGCTGGGTAATATTGTATCAATATTTTCATCCAACTTTACCATTGCATTAATTGCTCGTGTCATTCCAGCTCTATTTCATCCCATTTATTGTTCAATGGCATTTACAGTAGCTGCTAATTCAGTTAGTACTGAAAATGCTCCGAAAGCTGTCTCTAAAATAATGTTGGGAGTGTCTGCGGGTATGGTACTTGGTGTGCCAATCACAAATCTAATAGCTAATGAAACATCTTTTGAAATGGCTATGTTATTCTTTGCTGTTATTAATGCGATAACATTCATTGCAACATTACTATTTGTACCATCTATGCCTGTTAAGGATAGACTATCTTACGGCTCACAAATAAATGTATTGAAAAATTCAATTACTTGGCTTTCCATTGCCGCTGTTATTTTTATTAATTCAGCGATATTTGGCGTGTATAGTTATCTTACAGAGTATCTCGATATCATTACTAATATTTCCGGGAAATCAATTAGTATAATGTTAGTCGTATACGGTGGGGCAAATGTTATTGGTAACATTGTAGCAGGGAAGTTGCTTACGACAAATCCAATTAAAACCGTAGTAACTTTTCCTTTCGCGTTAGGAGCAGTTTACATCGTGTTATTCTCATTTGGACAATTCACTGTACCTATGGCTATCATAATTTTAGTTTGGGGGATACTAGCAGGAGTCGGAGGTAATATCGCTCAATATTGGATCACATCCGCAGCCCCCAAAGCTCCTGATTTTGCAAATGGCTTATTTTTATCATCCGCTAATATTGGAACATCCATCGGCACAGCTGTAGGAGGATTATTTATTACAGCGATCGGTACACAATACGTCGTATTAGGGGGCGTGCTATCATTGATATTATGTGCTGTGTGTATATTGCTGAGAAACAACTTAGCTAGTTACATCAACACTTAATTAAAATAGTGAGAGACAATAACAAAGGCTGATCTTCAATATTTTGAGGATCAGTCTTTGTTGCAATTCGATAAAGGAAAAATAAGTATCAATTTCCATATAAAAGAGTCGAAAGTGATATGGTCGGTTTACAACATTTTTTAACACTGAAACGTTATATTATAGTGGGGCTGGATTGAAGTAGTGATGGTAAATATGCAGAACTAGATTAATTAATGAAATACAAGCTATCAATTATGAGGAAGGAACTAGAATAATGAACAAGAAACTCAAAACAATTACAATAGTAGGGATAGTGCTAGTTTTGATAATGGCAGGAGCTTTTGCATTTCGTAAACCTTTGGCTATACTTGCTTTTGATATATTTCTATCAAATCGGGTCGTGGCCACATTAGAAGAGCAGTCATACAATCCGCTGGAAGAGGATGGAGATGTAACAAATACTAATGCAGAAACGATAAATCCTTTTTCTGTTTTACTATTAGGCATAGATCAACGTAAAAATGAAAAAGCGCGTTCAGATACGATGATTTTTTCGGTCATAAGACCAAAAGAATCAAAGATATTATTGGTTTCAATTCCAAGGGATACCTATACAGAAATTGTAGGTAAAGGAAAGATGGATAAGATTAATCATGCCTTCGCTTTTGGCGGTCAACAGATGGCAAAAGATACTATGGAGAGTTTACTCGATCATACGTTAGATTACTATGCTTCAATTAATTTTGTAGGATTAAGGGATGCTGTAGATGAGCTTGGAGGTGTGGAACTTCCGATTGAGAAGGATATCGTCAATAAAGGTGTAGACCATGAGAAATTCACGATTAAAGCAAATCAGTCTATTTATAATGGTACGGATGCTTTAAATTATGTAAGATATCGTGAGGATAGTGACTTTAATCGTACAAAGAGACAACAGGTCTTCTTAGATCAGGTAGCTAAAAAGATGATGAACCTAACTCAAATCATTAAGATTCCACAATTACTTGATATCATGGGTTCTAACCTACAGACGGATATGCAACCTAAATTCCTTATTGATCTGAGCAAACAACTACTAAACGGCAGTAAAGTTCAGATTACTAGTTATACGGTTCTGGGTGAAAGCATTCGATTGAACGGTATTTCCTATATCCGTGTCGATAATAATGATCTCAAATTTGCACAAGATCTAATTGATAATTGGATGGACAACACTATACCATCAGATCAGCTAATGTTGCCAGAAGAACGGGAAAAGTGAGCTGCTAAACAGAAATGCAATAGATTGTATTATAACCATATTTAATATACTCATTTTAACTGGAGATTTAGATTATTACTTATCTGCATGTCAATTAGGAATTACAGTTACTGCACTTGGTTTAGGTGCAATGGGAAAACCAGCTGTGGAACGATTAATGCTCCCATTATTTGAGTTTCTTAACGTACCAGCGTCAGTGACATCAGCAATTTCCTATGCGGTAGCATTTATTCTAGTTACTTTTTTACACGTCGTTGTAGGAGAAATGGCTCAGAAGACGTTAGCCATTCAGTTTTCTGAAAAATTAACACTGATGTTATCAGGGCCATTATATTGGTTTGGTAAAGAAATGTGTCCTTTCATTTAATTATTTAATGGAACTTCAAGAGTATTATTAAAAGGATTAGGATTGAAGGCTAGTAAGCACGAGGATGTTTATTCAGAGGAAGAAATAATGATTATTATGGCACAAAGTTTTGAGGGCAGAGAAACTACTCGTTATCCTGTCATAGATAAGGATCAATGCTTAGGATTTATTAACACGAAGGAAATGTTAACTGATGTTGCGGCTGGTGAATATGAAGAGATAAATGTTCTAGTTGAGATGCAGAAAAGTCATATTCATATAGCTATCGTCGTGACCGAACAAGATCGGACATTAGGGCTGGTCACAATGGAAGATATATTAGAGGAAATTGTCGGTGAGATTCGTGATGAATCGAATCATTAACCTTGCTGAAAATTATATCAATAAAAAAAGATGGAATCCAAGGATTTCATCTTTTTTTATTTGCACCTGTATTTCAAATTATGTTCTGCTTAATAATGCTTGCAACGTGATTAGTATTTGTGACAAAATCGTTGCCATGATAATATATGATGTAGTCCGCTAAGATTCGATCATACTTAATAGTCGATAATAATTATTTTATTATGCAGATAAAATCGATATGAACATGACAAGCGTGCAAATATATAGAATATCAGGGAGTAGAGATTATGAAGATATCAGCTTTATTACACGAACCGAAACAACGTAAATTGTTGTTTAGCGCGGGACTAAGCTGGCTGTTTGACGCAATGGAGGTTGGGATGATCTCCTTCATTGTTACAGCAATTGCGGTAGAATGGCATTTGGGTGCGCAGCAGGTAGGTCTAGTTATGGCAATTAATTCGATTGGTATGGCAGTGGGAGCTGCGATATCAGGGTTGCTAGCTGATCGATATGGACGAAGAGCGATCCTGATTTGGACATTACTTATTTTCTCAATCGCAAGTGGCTTATCAGCATTGGCAACCAGTTTTGTCATACTATGTGTACTACGCTTCATAGCTGGATTTGGCCTTGGCGGTGAGTTACCCGTCGCAACTACGCTCGTATCAGAGTCGGTACCTATAAAAGATAGAGGACGTGCAGTCGTTCTACTTGAAAGTTTTTGGGCATTTGGTTGGATTGCTGCGGCACTGATCGCTTACTTTGTTATTCCTGAATATGGCTGGCGTATGGCCTTTGTCATCGGTTCATTTCCAGCGTTCTATGCGTTATATCTTAGAAGAGCTATTCAAGACTCGCCTACCTTTAATAAACAGCAAAGTTTAAAGCTTACATTCAAGGCTAGAGTAGCATCTGTCTGGTCAGCAAAACACCGTAAGTCAACGATTACTTTGTGGATCCTATGGTTTACAGTAGTTTTTTCGTATTATGGTATGTTCTTGTGGCTCCCATCTATCATGCTCCTTAAAGGCTTTGATCTCGTAACAAGTTTCCAATACATACTGATCATGACACTAGCACAGATTCCGGGCTATTTTACCGCGGCATACTTTATTGAGAAATTCGGTAGAAAATTCGTTCTAGTTGTTTACTTACTGCTTACTGCATTAAGTGCTGTGTGGTTTGGAAATGCGGAGACGGAAGGAATATTAATCGCGTCTGGCATATGTCTAACCTTCTTCAACCTTGGTGCATGGGGTGGAATGTATGCCTACACGCCAGAGTTGTATCCTTCGACAGTACGAGCGACCGGTGTAGGACTAGCTGCATCTTTTGGACGAGTTGGTGGCGTGATCGGCCCATTTCTGGTGGGTACGTTAGTTGCTCAAAAAGTAGCAATTAACACTGTGTTCATAATGTTTTTTATTACAATCGTAATTGGAGCACTTACGGTGCTGTTTTTTGGCAAAGAAACAAAGGGTATAGACCCCGATAAAGGCACTACAGCAGAGGTAGCTTAGATGTCTTCATAATAGAAGGAAAGCAGGCTAAGCATGAGAATCAATAAATACATCAGTGAAACTGGATACTGTTCGAGGCGAGAGACGGATCGTTTAATTGAAGCAAAAAGAATTACAATAAATGGGGTCGTATGCGAGGCGGGGGCTGAAGTAGATCCGAGTGATGTAGTACTTATTGATGGAACCCCGATAGCTAGTAAAGCAGATCCCGTCTATCTTGCACTCAATAAACCAATTGGGATTACATGCACGGCATCAAAAGAAGTGGCAGGGAATATTATCGACTTTGTAAATTATCCTACTCGGATTTTTGCTATCGGTAGATTGGATAAAGCATCAGAGGGTCTAATTCTGTTAACGAACGATGGAGATATTGTTAATAAAATGATGCGCTCAGAGAATGGTCATGAAAAAGAATATGTGGTGACAGTGGACAAGCTAATCACTCAACCATTTATAGATGAGATGTCCAGTGGTGTGCATATTCTAGGAGTAATGACGAAACCCTGTCATGTATTTCGAATAAATGACTATGAGTTTCGAATAATTTTGACACAAGGGCTAAATCTTCAAATTAGGAGAATGTGCAAAGCTCTAGGATATAGAGTGCAGAGACTCGAGCGAGTTCGAATTATGAATATTACTATTGATGAATTAGATAAAGGGAAGTGGAGAGAATTGACAGACGATGAATTAATAACACTCTTTGCTCAATTATCATAAACAAACCTATTAATAGACTTATTGGCTGATCCTCAAGTTGTTGATGATCAGCCTTATGTCTTGCTCTTATTATGGATTTATTTAATACGGAATGTATGTAAACCATATTTTTTAACGAGAATAAGGGAAAGGAATACATAAGCCACTGTAGCAATAAGCACGCTAGTTGTAAAAATATCAGCTGGAGCTCTTACGAAAAGACAGAATCCACTAATTGCCGAAATTAACATATTTAAACCATAATACATTGGGTTTTTCAGATTAATTTCCGTAGAGTAAGGCTGAAAAATATAATACATAAATAAGTGATGTATGGAGAAAAAGACTGACAAGAAGATAATAGATACCCACAGCATGAGTAATTCTATATTCCACCATTCAGCTCCAGCCACGATCATCAAAACCGTTAAACCTGAAGCTAATGTAGTTGCAATTAGCAAATTTAGACTGACAATTTTAATCAATCGTATACAAAAATGTTCGAATACCGAATTTCGATAGAAACCGTATCGCATTAGACTTAAATCACAATTATAGAACATAGCTCTACTTATTTTTTCTCCTACGGACAAGAAATACATCACTGCAAATAATATCGGATACATAGTTACGAGTGTGGTAGTTATTAACTCTCCCTGCTCAGGAAGTGCCATAATAATACCGAAGCCTACCGCGATGAGTATACAGATCATCGCTATTCTGATGTATATTGGCTTTCTAATTAAGCTTTGATGTCTAGAAAAGAAAATAGTGTTCAAATAGTTGTAACCTTGCTTAGACTCAAACATTTTCTGTTTGTCGTTTACGGCATAATCGCTTACCTTTGACTCAACGCTCGTTTTTTGCGCTTGAGACATCATACGTCCTATATCTAATAGAGGATCATCTTTCTTCGTTGCTGCATCAACAATTGCTCTGTAATCGGAATATTGTGCAAGCTTAACGATAGCGAATATACCAGTTATGAAAAATACGATATAGGCAGGTACGCTTAGAATAAGAGAAGTAGGTATCGGTAGAAAATCGAGAAATAGTGGTAGATAAGCTAATGCATAGCCAACTCCGATTGTCATCCATACGATCAACATATTCTTTATTAAGACTGTACCGGTTTTGGTAAATAGTTTAAGGTGAAGATATTCTGTTAGAATACGCCAAAGAGTTAGAGACAGTGTTAGTACAATTGCATTTAAGATGGAAACTCCTAATAATGATGAGAAAATTACAATAGGTGGTATTAAATAAAGAAAGAAAGTAATATAACGATAGCCTAATGAAGCTAGCATATATGTTTTAGAAGATAATCGCATTAATTTTATTGCTACATATTTCTCACGTTTAGGCTCTAGTATGGTGGCAACCCCGACACCTCCGATAATAAAACTAAGCAAGAAAAAAATATGTATAAAATGTTGAAGTTGTTCTTCCATAGAGAGTGTTTTACCAAAAATAATAACAGGTAAGAAGATTAACAATCCTACATAAGCAAATCTCAGCATAAAGCCCCACAATAGACTTAAAATAAATACGACAATCGAAACAGCCTTTTTCATATTTATATTGGCATATACTTTATCGGGTATGTGCTTACCTACAAATGGAAGTTTCTGTATGTAATAAATAAATAAATTGCTTAACGTTGAAGTACGAATGTTAAGAAGTATTTTAATTGTTGTCAACATGGCCCTCATCCTTCAACAGATTTATAATACTTTGTTCGAATTCAGTACTATGTAGCAGATCAGTTGATACTGAGGATAATTTCCCTTTGTTCAGTACGACTAGCTCGTCACACAAATCGGATGCAAGCTGTAAAATATGGGTGGAGAAAATTAGAATATGATCGCTTTTCATTTCTCTTAGCATATTTTTCATTTCGATAGCAACGATAACATCAAAGGATGTAAGTGGCTCATCGAGTAAAATGATAGGTGGTTTCGTTATTAAAAATAGTAGCATTTGAATTTTGTTTTTCATTCCATGTGAATACCCTTTTATGATACGATGTTTATCCTCATTTGTTATAGTCATCATGTTAAAGTAATCATCTATACTTCGATCCATCTGAACTTTATTTTTATTAATATCCATAAAGAACTTTACAAACTCATAGCCCGTCAAAAAATCGGGCAGAATTGGAAGGGAATATACATAACCGATATCCTCGTGATTTAATTCTCTAACAACACCATTTTCCTCAAGTAAAACTCGTCCACCATCCAATGGCATCTCCCCACTAAGGCAGTTAAACAAAGTCGTTTTACCTACTCCATTACGCCCAAGAAGTCCATAAATTTTCCCTTTTTCAAATGTAAAACTAGCTCCTTGGAGAACCTTTTTCTCATCAAATTGTTTGACGATATCTTCTATTACCAGCTGCAACTACAACCCCTCCATCCCTTGAAAACAATAGTCAATGTTGTTTTACGTAATAGATAAACTAATGTTTCAATTAGAGACTCTACTCTTTGACAACTTTCTAAGCGTAGTTGAAGAAGTAATTATAGAAAATTAGTTAAACCGACGATGGTATAAAACAATTCTATTAACAATCTTAAGAATTCTTAAGAACTTTTACCCCAATTTCTTTAATTATTATATCTACAATTGGAATAATAACTTATGAACTGGGGGCAGTTAACTATGAAAGTTGTATCTTTCATATTACAATACATCGTACATCCTAAAGAGGTTGGTGCTTTACTTCCAAGTTCAGCATATTTGGGAAATAAGATGATTGAGGGAGTTAATTTTAGTAGGGCAAAGTATATCGTTGAATATGGACCAGGTACTGGCGTGTTTACTGATAAGATACTACGAAAACGAGAACCTAGAACAAAATTGATACTTGTGGAGAACAATAAACAATTTTATACAATGTTAAAAGAAAAATATAATCATGATAAAAACATTATAATTGTTAATGGATCTGCTGAAAATATTATACAGTATTTAAGGGATTTCGAGATTCCATATGTCGATTACGTTGTTTCAGGTCTTCCATTTGCAAGTTTGCCAGCAATAGTATCACATAGCATATTATCAAACACAAGGAAGATTCTAGATAAAGACGGGATATTCATTACATTTCAATACACTAAATTGAAGAAAGCACTAATTCAACAGTATTTTTCAAAAGTTAAAGTGAAGCGAGAAATTAGAAATATGCCGCCAGCTTATATTTTTCAATGTACGAAGTAAAGAAATATGGAGGAATACATGGGATTAGAAACTAAAATATTAATTGTTGAAGATGATAAAGAAATAAGAGATCTTATATCGGTCTATTTAGACAATGAAGGCATGATAACTGTGAAGGCAGAAAATGCTATCATTGCTTTGCAACTTCTGGACAAGCAAGACTTTGATCTTATTATTCTGGACATTATGCTTCCTGAAATGGACGGAATAGAAGCTTGTATGAAGATTAGAAAAGAACGACATATGCCAATTATTATGCTTTCCGCAAAGTCAGAAGACATGGACAAAATACAAGGATTAGCTGCAGGAGCTGACGATTACTTGGCCAAACCATTTAATCCATTAGAGCTTATTGCTAGAGTAAAGTCACAGTTAAGAAGATATAAGAGGTACAATGCGGATAAGGACCGTAATGTACAGGTGATTGAAATTGGTGAGTTAACGATAAATACTGATACGCGGCAAGTATGGATTAGCCAACAGGAAGTCAGACTAACACCTAAAGAGTTCGACATCCTTGAACTGCTAGCACGTAACAAAGGAATTGTTCTAAGTGTTGAAAAAATATATGAAGCAGTATGGAAGGAGAACTATTTCAAATCAGACAATACGGTTATGGTGCATATTACTAACATTCGAGAAAAAATAGAAGATATCCCGAAACAACCAATATATATTAAAACGGTTTGGGGTGTAGGGTACAAATTATGAAGGGCTTTCGGGTTAAAAGTAAATTAACTCATAAACTGCTTTGGGCAATAAGTATTAGTTTAGTAGGTTCTTTACTGATACTAACGATTATTATTCGAGCTGTAGGTAATGCCATAGATTATACTAATATAGATTTAAGTGAGATTAATCAGTTTTACTTTTATGTTTTCTTTTTCATTATGTTTGCTATTGTAATCACATCATTCATTTCCATTTTTTTGCTTTTAGCACGAGCAAAGCTTAATTATTTGAAGCATATAACAGAAAGCATTAATGATATTGCGAAAGGAGATTTGAGTTCGCGAATCGACATAAAAGGAAGGGACGAATTAACACAACTTGCTTATAATATTAATGGTATGTCAAAGGACCTTGAGCACAAATTTGAACATGAACGACAATTAGAACGAGTCAAGAATGAATTAATTACAAATGTATCCCATGATTTACGTACTCCGTTAACATCATTAATTGGGTATTTAGGTTTGTTGAAAAAGGGTCAGTATCAATCACAAGCTCAGTATCAGGATTATCTTGAAATTACGTACTCTAAATCACTACGACTAAAGTACTTAATTGATGAATTGTTTGAATACACACGTTTATCCAGCCCTGATGTACACTTAAATTTAAATGAGGTCGATCTATATGCTCTTTTGCAACAGATCATAGGAGAGTATACACCTTTATTCGAGAAGGAAGATCTTAAGGTTATCAAGATCATACCTATAGAATCTATTTCATTGTTTATGGATATTGAAAAAATGGTACGTGTGTTTGAAAACCTTTTTATGAATGCTATCAAATATAGTATAAAACCATCTGAGATAAGGATAACGCTTGAAGTAAGGCAATACAGCGTTATATTAACTGTACAAAATAAAGCACACAAACCCCCAGTTGCACATATGAATCAGCTATTTGATCGATTTTTTAGGGCAGACAGTTCAAGAAGTGATAAGAGTGGTTCGGGTCTAGGACTGGCTATTGCAAAAAGGATTGTTGAGCTCCATAACGGAAGCATTAATGCGGAATATGAAGAAGGATGGATTCATTTTTCTGTGGAGCTTCCAGTAACATATGCAGAGTAGCTTCATTATCTTACAAAAATATTGCTTACCACCACAGATCACTGCCTATTCAATAAGGAGACTGCAGAGATTTGTGGTGGTTTTATGTTTTTCTATCCTCAGAAAGTATCTTTAGTTTTCTTTATCATTTCCTTAAAATTCTTAAGAAATCCCATAATAAGTTCCTTAGTTTTTTATATTATGATTAGTTTATAAATTCAAGGAGCGAAAATAAAATGATTGCCAACACAGTGTCAGATCTGATTAATCAATATGGTTATTTTTTCTTTTTTCTAGCCTTTACATTAGGTCCATTTGGAATTCCTATTCCCAATGAAGTAACCATTCTTTCCGCAGCTATACTTAGTCGCTCAGGGGTTATTAATCACTGGGCAACCTACATCTGTATTCTGACTGGTTTGCTAACGGCAATCACTCTAGCTTATTTTTCAGGAAGGCTATTTGGTCAAGGAATAAAGAAAAAATATAATAATAATAGGCATTTTATTAAAGCACAATCTATTTTTAAAGCAAGAGGCGATTTAGCAATGTGTATTGGGATGTTTATCCCTGTCATACGTTACTTAATGCCATTGTTGGTGGGCATAAGTGGTATTGAGTATAAGAAGTTTGCTATCATTACTTACTCAAGTGCCTTGTTTTGGACCATATTATTCTTTTTCATTGGAATTTTTTTCGGTGACTTCATCTCAGCATTTCTTAAACTTTAAGACTGAACAATTAATATAGCAGCATTGGCAGACCAAAACTTGATAAATAAGGTCTTAGACTGCCACTATTGATAGTCCTTCAACTAACATCTTCCTTTAGTTGAAGGTACAGGGATTTGTACGTTATGAATTATATACTTCTCTATTTGCGCTAATAACATCATGAATTGAAAATGTACTACCCGAAGATACTAGCTTTTCCATCACCTTATCGCGCAGAAATGGTGCTTTTTCTTTATTCGCTTTAGTTAAGGCTAATGCTAGTTCCTCTTTTGTAAGTTCGGTGCAGTAAGCAGGGGTTCCTGGCTGTTGTCTCCACGAATCGCTTAAATAACCACTATCTACAGCGTCGAAGCCTAGATCGTTTGCGACACCCATAATTATTTGTTTATGGGATAGGTCATCACCAGCAATTGATATGGCAATGCGTCCAGGAGTCCCTTCTGGAGTTCCATGATGTTCTAACGTATGGGCTAAGAAATTGTTGAAAGCTTTAATGATAGGTCTACCTAAATGTTTGGATACCCAAGCACTTTCAACCATCCCGTTCTCAATTTCTTCTATTTTACCGCTCATTTGAGGATAATAATTGGAAGTGTCTACAACGACTACTTCCTCAGAAACTTTATCTATAATGTTGCGAATAGTTGGCAACACGTGGAAAGGGATCGATGCTATAAGAACATCAATACTTTTAGATACATCTTCTACGATCACAGGTGTTCCTTTAAGATTTTTCCCTTCCAAACGTTCAATCCCACGGGCATCTGCAATTTTTACATCATGTCCATTATCAACCAATTTTTTCGCAATATTAGAACCAATTGGTCCTGCACCTATAATTCCAAATCTCATTGCTATTCCTCCAATTAACTATTTTATGTTCCTTGATTGAGTTATCTGTATACATGTACTAATATATATACATTGCTCGGATAATTGAAGAGGGCAATTAATATTGACATAGTACACTTTTTCGTACCTAATAGCAGAAATGAGTTGGTTTGGCTGACTAGAATAAATGAAGATGAATTTAGTGAAGAATGTAAAAAAGATCATAGAGAGGTATATGGCATCGCCTATACTCAAAACATACTTTCAGGACGTTGGAAGTATCTAATTCTTTGGTTTTTAAAGGTTAACCCACGTCGATATAATGAAATTAAAACACATTTAGGGGGATTGTCACAAGGATCCCTAACAAAACAACTTCGAGAATTAGAAGCAGATGGCATAATTAATCGCAAAATTTTTCCTGAGGTACCTCCGCGTGTAGAATACTCATTAACATCAAAAGGAGAGGAATTAATTCCTATTATTGATTTAATGGAAGAATTCGGGAAGAAGTTTGGAGATAATAAATAGCTACACCTTTTCTTTACTGATCGTTCTCAATATGTTATATTAATAAAGGGAGGAGGAAAACTTAATGGCAAGAAGTAAAGAATTCGAAGAAAACGTAGTTCTAGATAAAGCGATGAAACTCTTCTGGGAACAAGGGTATGAGAAGTCATCTATGACCGAGTTAGTTGAGCATATGGGTATCCATCGTAGAAGTTTGTATGACACATTTGGTGACAAGCATACGTTATTCTTAAAAACAATGGATCGATTCCGAGAAAAAGTAAATGCTGCGATTACAGCAGAGGTAAAACGCTCTAAAACCCCAACGGAGGCACTTCATTTTATTTTCGATTTTATGATATATGGCGAAGATGATGCACCTTCAGGCTGTTTAATGGTAAATTCAGCGGTGGAGTTGGCATTGCGCGATCCAGATGTAGATCTAAAATTAACGGAATCCTTTAAATTATCAGAACAGCTATTCAAAGATATTATTATTTGGGGACAGCAGAACGGGGATTTCAACTCAAATTGTAATGCGGATGAACTGTCAGAACATTTGCATGCTGTTTGTGTAGGATTAAGGGTAATGACAAGAACCTCCACACCTAAAGAAAAATTAAAGCGTATAGCCAGTAATTCGATCAAAATGTTAGATAAGTAATTGCCTTAATCTATATTCTATAGTGACTTATCCTTAGATGTATATAAGGATAATGCTTGCTATGTATATTTTAGAATGATCGTTCTCAATTTTTAATCTTGTTATAATTTTCTCTTAAGTGGTCGTTTCTTATGCTGTTTTTAGAACAATCATTCCCAAAAGGCATTAATTTTTTAGTTATATTCACAAAAAGATAATTTTTGTATAACTATCATTTTGTGCAAGACATTTTGTTATTTAAGAGAAACAATACATGAATAAAGGAGATAATAAAAATGAAAATTTCAGAACAAGTTGCATTTGTCACTGGGGCAAATCGTGGTTTAGGACGCCAATTAGTACTTGAACTTCTATCCAGAGGAGCAAAGGTTTATGCTGGTACAAGAATTCCAGAGAATGTAGATATTCCAGGTGCAATTCCTGTGAAACTTGATGTTACTAATCCTAAAGAGGTGGCTGCCGCTGCTCTATTAGCTAAGGATGTTACACTTCTGATAAATAATGCAGGTTCTGCAACAGGTGCTTCTTTACTAGATGGAGATCTTGAAAAAATCCACGTGGAGTTCAATACGCATTTCTTTGGAACACTTTCTATGGTTCGCGCTTTCGCACCGGTTTTAATAAGGAACGGGGGAGGATCGATTCTGAATATTCTTTCAGCATTATCTTGGTTTAGTTCAGGAAGCGTAGGGGCTTATACTGCTGCAAAAGCAGCTGCATGGTCAATGACGAACGATCTAAGGTTAAATCTGTATCCTCAAAATGTGAGAGTGATTGGATTGCATGTTGGTTTTATGGACACAGATATGGCGAAGGGAGTAGAAGCCCCTAAATCCAATCCTACGGATATCGCAAAAATAGCTATTGACGGAATAGAATCCGATCAATTTGAAATTCTTGCCGATGATGCAAGCAAATCAATACAGAGTGCTTTAGCAGGTGGAGTTTCAGCTATCTATCCACAAATTAAATGAAGCATTGTTAGTACGTTTTAGTCTTTTAAGCTCGATGTTATCTTTACCTTTATTTTATAAACTAATGATTGAAAAAAGGAGTGTTTCTAATGGAAAAACTTTGGAGTAAAACAAAAGTAGGTAACCTTGAATTACCCCATAGATTAGCTATGGCGCCAATGACACGAAGTCGAGCACAAGAGGATGGGGTACCTGGGGAGCTTAGTTCACTTTACTACTCTCAAAGAGCATCTATGGGATTGCTTATTAGTGAAGGTGCTCAACCTTCTGAGGACGGCCAAGGTTATTTATGGTCACCTGGGATATATACAAAAGATCATATTGCTGGTTGGAAAAAGATAACAGGTGAGGTACATGCATCAGGTGGATTTATGTTTATTCAACTCATGCACGTTGGTCGTATATCTCATCCAGATAATACACCACATCATCGTCAAGCCGTTGCGCCATCCGCAATATCCCCAGCGGGAGTACAAATGTTTACAGCAAAAGGAATGCAGGACATTCCCGTACCTCGTGAGTTGAGCAAAGAAGATATTCTCGCGACAATTGAAGACTTCAGAAAAGCTGCTGCGGCAGCTATAGAAGCAGGGGCGGATGGGGTTGAAATTCATGGAGCAAATGGTTATTTAATTAATCAGTTTATTTCAGAGAATTCGAATACTCGAACAGATGCATACGGTGGATCCATAGAAAATCGTGCTCGGTTTGCTATGGAGGTGACGAAAGCAATAGTAGAAGAAATTGGAGCTGAAAAAGTAGGTTTCCGTATTTCACCTGGAACACCTCTTGGGGCAATTAATGAGGGTAAACAAGGTCCAGAAGTATATCTTTATCTTGTAAAAGAACTAGCTAAATTAAATTTGGCATACCTTCATGTCATGCATCTCGGAGATGAAACTCTACTCCGCAGTATTCGCAATATTTGGTCTAATCCATTATTGATTAATCGAGCTGGTCGAGCTTTAGAAGAAATTAGTGTCGATATAGATAATGGTCTTGCTGATCTAGTTCCCGTTGGCGTATGGTCATTAGCAAATCCAGATTTCATAAATCGTCTTAAAAAAGGCGCTCCGTTAAATGCAGCAGATCCTACAACATTCTTTGGTGGGGGAAGCAAAGGTTATACCGATTATCCTACGATGATAGATGCAGAATAATAAGTTCACACGATGAAAGAGATAAACAAAAATGGCGTACAATTTTTTAATTGTACGCCATAGATGGTTGAGAAGAGACTACAACTACAACTCTTTAGAGAAAGAGGATGAAAACATGAAAGCAGCTCAAATGTTGAAGTATTCAAAAGACATACATGTAGTAATAAATGATATTGAAATTCCGAAAATTAATAACCAACAAGTTCTTGTTAAAGTAAAAGCTGCTGGTGTAAATCCATTAGATATTCTTATCCTAAATGGCAGTATTCGAATGATAACAGATTATGATTTCCCATTAACTTTAGGAAATGAACTATCTGGTATTATTGTTGCTGTTGGAAAAGATGTTACGAACTTTAACGTTGGTGATCACATATATACTAGGTTGCCGGTTAACCAAATAGGAGCCTTCGCTGAGTATACGGCAGTAAATGAAGATGCAATATCCTTAATGCCTAAAAATCTATCATTTCATGAGGCAGCAGCTGTACCACTCACTGCTCTGACCGCATACCAGGCATTAACAGACTTCCTTCACGCTCAGCCTAATAAAAAACTATTCATTCCCGGTGGTACTGGTGGCTTTGGCGCTATGGCAATTCCTATTGCTAAATCAATGGGGTTATACGTTATTACAAGCGGTAGTGAAAGGGGTCGATCACGAACATTGGAGATTGGTGCAGACCAATTCATCAATTACCAGAAGGAAAACTATGCTACTGTATTATCTAATATAGATTATGTAATTGATACCTTGGGAATGAAAGAAATAAAAACAGAACTGGATATATTAAAACCTCAAGGGAAATTAGTTTCATTGAAAGCCGTACCTAATTATCGCTTTGCAGTAGAAAACAATTTTTCAATATGGAAAAAACTACTTTTCGGTTTGGTTAGTGCACGCATTAATTCTTTAGCTCATAAAAGTGATAAAGAATATCATTTTCTATTTGTACAAGCTAATGGACGTCAATTACGAGAAATTACTTCACTTGTTGAGAATAAAGATATCAAGCCCTCGATTGATTCAACTTATACGTTTGCTGATATAAACAAGGCATTAACAAAAGTTTCTACTGGTCACTCCCAAGGCAAAATTATAGTAACATTTGAATAGATTTTCAAATAAACGAGTGTGGTTTGAGAGCATAGTATTTTAGAATTTATATAAATATGGAGGTGGGTTATAAAATGGCTAAAACTGTACTAATCACAGGTGCATCCGGTGGCATTGGTAAAGAATTAGCAGAATGCTTCGCCCAGGGTGGTCACAATGTTGTGCTTGTGGCACGAAGTGAAGATAAGCTACTGGATCTCGCGAAGGGGTATCTGAAAAAGTACGGAATTCAAGCAACTGTTATAGCCAAAGATGTTGCTTCACCAGGTGTTCCAGGTGAGATTTTCGAAGAGCTTAAAGAAAAGGGAATTATTATCGACTATCTTGTCAATAATGCTGGCTTTGGATTATACGGAAATTTCCTAGAAACGCAATTAGAGGAAGAAACAAATATGATTGATATTAATATTAAAGCTTTGACTGCTATGACTAAGTTATTTTTACCTGATATGGTTAAACGTGGGCAAGGGGGGATAATGAACGTTGCTTCTTTGGTGAGTTTTTTCCCTGGACCTATGATGTCAGTTTATTACGCAACCAAGGCATATGTACTGTCGTTTACAGAAGCTTTGGAAAATGAGGTGCGTGGTACTGGAGTGATTGTATCAGCACTGTGTCCGGGACTCACGTCAACAGGCTTTGTTAATCGCTCTGGTATGGGTGACTCTAAACTTTATCAGAATGGGGGGTTAATGGAAGCAAAGCAAGTGGCTGAGGAAGGTTACCGTGCTTTCTTACAAGGTCAGACGTTAATCATTCCAGGTGCTCGTAACCGTTTCATGGCCTTCATTCCTAGGTTTATGCCGCGCAAGATGGTTACACATGTGATAGGATCTATACAAAAGAGAGTACCGCATTGATATTAAATATAATAAATTATCTGCAAATTTAATGTTAAATAATTTTATGATATAAGTTGATGTCTATCTCTCGGGATTAGAACATGTATGGTTAACCGTGCTGTCGAGTAAGTCTCGACAGCTAATTTACTATTTATTAAAAGGTGGTAAAATGTAAGTAGATTGGTTTATTTAATAATAGAGTTATTAGACAAATATGAGACAAATGTTGAGAGAGGGATGTTACTTGATAGAAACGTATTATATATTGAAGACAATGAGAAAATAGGCAGTCGGGTAAAAGAAGAATTGGAACAGCGAGGTTTTTCAGTTCAATGGCTGCTTTCTGGTGAAGGAGTTGCAGTTAGATTGAATGATAAGAGGTTTCTTAAATGAAGGTTATTTTCTAAAATTGTTGTATTTGTAATTTAGGTCTGTATTAATATTAAAAGGAGATAATGTATATGAAAAAAATAACAATGACATTAGGGATATTAATACTTTTAATTACACTTACAGCATGTAATATTCAGAATAGCAGCTATAAAGATCCCGAAGGAAACGAATATAAATATAAATTAGAATTAACTGGTACATTGCATAACGCTTCAAACGAATCAAAGTATATAATTTTAACGAATGACAACACATTGACTTTTGATAAAGTATCAAAGAGTATTTATAGTAGCAACAGTAAAGACAGTGATGGAATAGATTATTACTTATTGTTAAGTCAATAATCTGTGAATCACTAATTATACAACTATGAGAATCGGTTTATTTTATTAGTTAAGAAAATAATGAACTTATTATTTTAAAAGACAATATATATATGTGTCGGAGGACAACAACATATATAGTTAAGAAGTCTTGCATAGCAAGGCTTTTTTTATTTAACTATACAAGTTCTTGTCTTTTGCTCAGGACAAGAACTTGTATGGTTAGCCGAAAATGGACAAGAACATATATAGTTACCTGATTTGTTCAAAAGAAAAGCCAATACGTAAGTTTCCAATATTTTCTGTAAACCGTTTTTAAGCGATTTTACGTTTTAAGTTGATCGCAAAGTTAGCTGCGTTGATCAGAATCGATACGACATTTTGTTATAAATTGTTTAAAAAGGATTTTATAATGCATATTAATTGGAAGGAGATTTGACCGCCAGTTTTCCTTCGGTTTACTGTTGATCGCTCGTCGTAGCTCTTAATTCATGATTCTCCACTCATAATTCACAGCCCATAATACGCCTTATGATAGGAACTAAAGGGAATACTAATGAAACAATTTTGAGCAGAGCTTCGTCAGGAGGATAAGGAGCCATTCCTGTAATGAAATAATTTGAGCTTTGAGCAAAAAAGCGCCCTCCGTTATACTGAGATACGTTCCCCTAGAATAAATCCCAATTACGAAGCTGGTTGAGCTATTCATCCGTTAACAAATCTGTAATCTTGCTTCATTCACATCTGTTTAATTTTGACAATGGAAGTACCCGAGAAGCTGAAGGAATTACTCCATAAGGGCAACGACCCCGTCGAGGAGCAAGTATGGGTCTCTACCCCTTGAGAGGTAGAACGAAGGAATGTTAGGGCATGAACCCCGTGTGACATGGGAGAGTAAACCCCAAGGACGGACGTGGAGATTCACTGTACGAACATTTCTATTTAAGCACATTCTGGGAACTAAGCAACCTCTATTACCGCCAAATCCGTTACAGAGATATTTTCATTCTCTTCAATCATCCTCCAATTTAATTACTTGTCAAAGGAAAATCAAAGAATGAGTGAGAAAACAGGACAAAACAATACTTTATAGTGGGAGTTGATCATGATGACAATTAGAAAAAGAGCTCTCCATCTAACAATCCTATGTGCAATACTGCTGATAGCAGCTTGTGGGGGAGGAGATACGAACAACAAGCAGGGGACAGGTAATAAGTCGCCTATTCAGGATGATGTTCAGGCAGTGAAAGCAATCGAAAGGGGAGAAATTATTCAAAGCAGTAATAATAGCTTGCTCGTTACCACCTTCGTAGACAAGGGTGTTGATTCTTTTGTAGATGCTATTTCGTTCCGAATTGATGATCAGACTGAGCTTCTGAGTAAGAGCGGAGAAGTGGTGACACTTGACAAAATGACTATTGGTGCACAGGTGGAAGCATGGCATACTGGAATAGTAGCGGAATCATATCCTGCTCAAGCTACTGCAGTGAAAATTGCATTGCTTGATGATGAGAATTCAGTGGATGCTACGGTTAATCGGGCAGAAGCCATTCGAATTGCTCTTAACGTGCAAACAGAGGTGAATGGTCCTTGGGCAGTTAAGCAAGCGAAGCTAGATGAAGGCAATGAATTCTGGTTGGTGGAGATCGTAAATTTTCAATATATTGATCAACCGGTAACTGTACGCATTAATCCTAAATCAGGCGAAATCGTTCCGATTGTTGTAGTGGAGAATGATGCATTCCGTTTATACAGCCCTCGAGCTGATGAAGAATTAGGTCCTACGTTTACTGTTGAGGGCGAAGCCCGAGTTTTCGAAGCAGCGTTCAGTTGGGTGTTGGAGGACGGTCATAACCTACTAGCAGAAGGACATGAAATGACTGATGCGGGTGCACCCGAATGGGGAAGATTCAAGTTTGACGTAAGCTTCGAGCACGCATCTCAGCCCAATATGATGTTAATTCTGTATGTAAGCAGTGCTAAAGACGGCAGCGCGGAGCACCAGCTCGTTATCCCGCTGAAGGTTCCGGAAAGCTTGATTAAATATTCTGCTGATGAGTAAGACCTGCCAATACCTACCTATAGTTACCTCTTTGACACCAATCACATGATTAGTACGTACAAGAAAAGTCGACATTGGCGGTTTTTCTTGATGAACTTGGATTTGGGATTTTGAGATTCTGGTCAATAAAGCACAAGTATAACTCGTCTTCTGCTAGGTGCGAAAGTCACATGATCGAAATGTCTTACCAGTTTATTGTCCAAAAGTACGCCCTGTGAGTCAGGTTGCTAATATTGTCAGAAGGAGATTTAATCTATGAAATGGAAAATTCGCCTATCGTTTATACTAGTTATAGTTTTATGTTTCTTGTTAATTAACAGTGTTAGTACATCTAGAGTAGGTACTGACAAAAATGGATGCCATAACAGTAGTTCTTTAATCTTATCTTCTTGGCTTAAAATTAAGGATTCATCTACAAGCCATTGACCTTCTGCTCATTAATGTTATACAAGGTACTATTGATAACTTATACACTGGTGTTGATCTAGTTAGCTATTTTCCTAATATAGGTTCTATTGATAAGCAACTTCAGAATAACAATACCTACCAAATTGGAGTAGGTACCCTACTTATGCTAGTTTTAATGTATCATGGGCATCAGGGGCTACTGTTAAAATGCAGGCGAGAGGGGATCAGTCGACAGAAAGGTACTACCATTTCTTCTATGGAACCGATGGAAGTAGAAATAATTGGATCGGTAGTGGTAACTCTATAGATACTGAATATATTGCTACTTATAAGAGTTCTGGTACACTTCTGGGAGTTTATGTTACATCTAGTGACCGGCACCAATGGTTTAATGAAAGTACATCAGAATGGAAGGTCAATACCGATACTTTAACCTACTATTACTAATTAATTTGGACCTCCTAACCGTATTGGTTGGGAGGTCATTTCAAGAGAGGGATTTATAATAAAAAAAGTTATATTCGGTTCTATTTTCTGTATATCTGGAATTATTCATTATGGATACTTTTTATAATAGGCATAGTAATTTCGATAATTGGATTTAGGGAAAGGGAGAATTAGATTTTATTATACAAGTGATTGTGTTAAACAGAAATTAGGGGACAGAGACATAGTTATGCCAACACGTGTCGGAGGACAACAACATATATAAATTGCAATACGCGACCATCGCGGTTTTTTTATTTTAACCATACAAGTTCTTGTCTTTTGCTCGGGACAAGAACTTGTATGGTTAGCCGTGCTGTCCAGTAAGTCTCGGCAGCTATTTTATTATTCGTATCAAAAGGTGGTAAAATGTAGGTAGATTTGTTTTATTTATGTAGGAAAAACAGAGTCATTCGACAAATATAAGACAAATTATGGGAGAGGGATGTTACTTGAAAAGAAACGTATTATATATTGAAGACAATGAGAAAATAGGCAGTTGGGTAAAAGAAGAATTGGAACAGCGAGGATTTTCAGTTCAATGGCTTCTTTCTGGTGAAGGAGCCGAAAAAAAAATACATCAGCATGAAATAGTAATTTTGGACATAATGTTACCCGGTATAGACGGATTTACTGTAGGAAAGCGATTAAAAAAAGCAGCTCCTGCTGTTCCAATTTTGCTGTTATCTGCTCGAACATCGATAGATGATAAGGTAGATGGTTTACAATTTGCTGATGATTATTTAACGAAACCATTCCATACGGATGAATTAGTTGCAAGATTAGAAGTATTAATCCGACGAAGTGGTGGAATACATACCGAACGCATTTCATTAGGAAATCATATTGAGGTAGATACTAAAGCCCAAATAGTATTGGACAAACACACAGGTGAAGAAATTATATTGACAGGGAAACAACATCAAATCTTAATGTACTTCTTACGCCATCCTAATCAAGTTTTACCGAAAGAACAAATTTATGAAGCAATTTGGGAAGAAACTTATATAACTGGTGATAAAACATTAATGGTGCATATCCATCGACTACGTCAAAAGTTGGAACATCATCCAGATTCCCCAGAGATTATTGAAAACTTGAAGGGAATAGGCTATCGGGTGAAAATATGAAACAGACTAGATCATTATTTCGTCATTTTCTAAGAGGACATTTTCTAATTATCTTTTTTCCTCTCATTGGGCTTAGTTTCTTCTCTGTATTCATTGGGTTTTCTATCAATGGAGAAGAGCTGAATACGTTTAATCCATATTACGTTGTACTACTTTTATTTGCTTTTATTATTGTCGCATTTGTTGTAATATCTTGGCTGTTCTTCTTGAACCTTCGCAAACGTCTCACCCGCTTACAGGAAGTCATGTCATTTTCAGCTAATAATAATTCATTTCCTAAACCAATATCTGTTCAAAGTGATCGTATGGATGAAATTGACCAGTTAGGAAGTTCTTTTAATTGGATGATACAGCAGCTTGAAGACAGTCGCAAGCGAGAATATGAAGAAGAATTATTACGACATCGACTCATAGCGAATCTATCTCACGACTTACGAACGCCACTTACCATTTTGAGAGGACATGTCACCAGATTAAATAAAGAATCAATAAGTTTAGAAGGACAAAACTCATTAACAGAGATGAACCATACGATTACAAGAGTCGGAGATCTAATGGATGATTTACTTTCCTATACTTTGCTTACATCAGGGAAACTACCTTTTCAATCCACCTCAACAGATATTGGACGTTTAGTAAGAGCCTCTGTTGCTGCGTGGTATCCTGTATTTGAAGAAAAAGAAATTCAGCTTGATATTGATTTACCGGCAGAGGAGACTTTTTATTGGGAAGCAGATCCTAAATGGATGACACGGGTTCTGGATAATTTATTTCAGAATATTCTTCGTCATGCAGCAGAGGGAAAATATGCAAACATTGTGGTTGATGTAGAAAAAGAACTGATCATTGTTGCAGATAGGGGTCCAGGTATGGATAATTCTTCCTACGAGCGTGGGGCGGAGATTGGTTTATCGACTTCAAAATACATGTTAAAAAAAATGAAGCTGAAAGCTGACTTTACATCAAATGAAAATGGCACAAGAGTAGCTATTAGTAGAGCGTAACCTAAAGTTAACCCAGAATTAAACACCATGATAACCGAGATGTAACTTTGCTTCTTTATAATTAGAACCATAACAGAAAGGAAGTGTTATGGTTGCTTACAATTAATAACTTAGTCAAACATCGCGGAACTGGGGAAATCTTATCCGGTATCAGTTTTACAGCTAAACCAGGCAGAGTGACTGGTTTTTTAGGTCCAAATGGGGCTGGTAAAAGTTCTACTCTTCGTATCCTGCTTGGATTAGATCGTGCCACCTCAGGAAGTGCACTAATTAATGGAAAGCCATTCGCAGAATTACATAATCCTCTAGCAATAGTAGGTGCTGCACTTGATGGATTGGGGGCTCATCGTATGCGAACGGGTCGGGCACATTTGCGTTGGATTGCTCGTGCCGCAGGATTGTCTCGCTCACGTGTCGAGGAAGTTCTGGAAATAGTAGGTCTTACTAATGCATCTGGTAAAAGAGTTGGGAGTTATTCCCTTGGTATGGGGAGAAGACTTGGAATGGCAGCTGCACTACTTGGTGATCCAAAAATATTGGTCTTAGATGAACCCGTAAACGGGCTCGACCCTGAAGGAATTCGTTGGATTCGGACATTTTTACGTGAACGTGCTGAGTCTGGAAACACGGTGTTACTATCCAGTCATCTAATGGGAGAGCTTGCAGAGACTGTTGATGATGTGGTCATTATTAAGCATGGAAAAATTGTTGCAGATGGAACATTGGAAGAAGTAATAGGTAACCATTCCACGCTAGAGGAAGCCTTTTTTGCCCTGACATCTGAACATGCAGGTGATACTGTATGAGAGCATTCAACGCGGAACTATCTAAATTGTTCTCCCTACCGAGCATTTGGCTTGCCTTTCTTATTGGAGCATTTGCCCCAGTGGTCTTTGCTACCTTGGACATCATAGCACAAAAAGAGGAGATTATAGCTGGAGTTAGCTCACGGCTATCGCAAGTTGGCTATACTGGATTAGCTTTTGGTGTTCAAGGTGTCATTATTCTTGGTGTGCTTGCTGTCAGCAGTGAGTATTTGACTGAGAGCAGTGAGTCTGGAGGAGGACAACAGATTACAACAAGTTTAACTATTGTTTCATCAAGGCTTCATTTTTTGCTGGCAAAAGTAAGCGCTGTGACAGTGATCAGCATACTGCTTTGTATTGTAGCTATTATGACAACTGTGTCAGTAACTCATCTTATTCTTGGTGAATATGCCCCTGCATTTGAATGGTCTAGGCTTATCGGTGTAGTTTGTTACTGGACATTCACTGCTCTTTTGGCACTTGGGTTTACTTTGTTAACTAAGAATGGCATCATCCCGCTTGCTGTGCTCATGATAAATTCATCCGTTGTATCATTTAGTGTCTTGTTTTCTAGGGTTACAAAGTTGGCATTTTACTTACCAGATAGGGCTGGCATTGATATGTTTATGTTTACGAGCGACACGTTCTCAGGTAGTATATTCGACAGATTTCACACACCATTCACAGGCGGTTTAGTCATGTTTGCCTGGGTAGTCGTTATTTTCATTGTTGCAGCTATTGTATTCTATAGGAGGGACATTGCATCATGAGTGTCTCATCTAGCAGAAAGATAACACAAATCCTAGGTGCTGAGCTGGACAAATTAGTTACATTACCATTAATATGGCTCACTCTTATTGGTACATTCATTCTTAATTTAGCTTTATCCGCAGCTTTTACTTCTGTTGGTCTACAAGGGGTAGCAGGAGCACAAAGTATTCTGAATATTGGGCTTGCTTCTATGGGATATCTTCAAGCAGGCTTCATTATTCTTGGTATCTTAGCTACTTGTTCGGAGTATACTGGTGGACAGATTCAAACTACTTTAACTGCGATACCTTGGCGTGGATTTCAATTATCCACGAAGTATTTAGCATTGGCAATTATAACTATTCCCGCGGCGTTAATTATTGCTGCATCAGGTGTACTATATACTTTCATCATGATGAGAGACACTGCAGTAGTGATTGAAATAGACACAATGATAAAAACATTAGTAGGTGCAACAGGCTATCTAACATTAACCACACTTCTCAGTGCAGGTATAGGTGCAATACTTAGACGAACCACTCCTGCTTTAATAGTACTACTTGGTTATTATTTCATTGTCAGTCCATTGACGAGAGTTCCTCTATCTAGTATAAAAAATTATTTTCCGGATACGGCAGGATATTATATGTATATGCCGTCTTCCACTAATGAAATAAATGTCCTTACGCCAATGCAAGGGACAGGTATTTTAATGTTATGGACACTGATCTTTATTACAGTAGCTATTGTATTTTACCGTAAACGAGATGCCTAAGTTCAGGTTCAACTTTTTGACAGAATTAAGAAATGAATGATTTTACGGTGCAGGATTGTTGACGAAGAAATGGGGGAGTTTCTAATAGAATTAAAAGTAAATAAAAATTATATTTGGGTATATTTCATAATATTCTATGCCCTATGGTGTATCAGAGAATTATGGTTGGTTCAATATTTAGATTTGATGGACCACGTTCCAAGAGCTATTACATCAGCCATTATTAAAATCGTTATTTGGGTCATTCCTGTTATTTTATTAGTTAAAATTATGGAAAAAAGTAAACCGTTTTCTTATTTACAGTTAAATCATAATTTTAGAAAAGGTCTAAAATGGACAGGTTGGGTATCTTTAGCCTTAATAATATTCTATTTTGCATTAAATCTTATCGTTTTAAAGAATAATATCGATTTTCAAATAGGAATTAACGGATGGCTTAATACTATTCTATTGGTTGGTATAACAGAGGAAATCGTCTTTAGAGGTTTTTTATTAAGAAAACTTATGGATTCTTTTAGATTCTGGAAAGCAAATACAATTACAGCTTTACTCTTTGTATCGATTCATTTTCCTATTTGGTTTTATAAAGGTCTGTTTGAATTCCCTAATATTCTAAGTACCATATTAACAGTTTTTGTGTTGGGTATTATATTTGGGTTTGTATATAAGAAAAGTAATTCTCTTTGGTCAGTAATTATTATTCATTCACTGTATAATTTGTTAGTGTTACTCTTCTACTAACGGCTGCTTTAATTAAATAAGACTATACTACGAATTTGAACTTCCAGATAATTGGAAGTTCATTTTTATCATTTGATATCAACATTAAACTTTGACAGAGCTCAAGATTTGAGAATCCCATGGAAGTAATACAGCATAATCTTGCAGATATGATAAAAGCGAAAAGGAATAAAGTCAATGAAAATTTCCCTGTAGATCAAAATAAGAAAAAAATCTTATTTCTCAGATATGAAAAAAAGAAAGGAGTTGGCAATCAAAAACTACAATTATCATTCTTAAGAAACTTAGAACGTTTTGCTGAAAGAGCAGAAATAATTGATGATTGGTAATAGATTTCATTTTTATTATATAATGAATGAAGGGAGGATTCGGTTAACTATATAAGTTCTTGAGTTTTAACCATATAAGTTTTATATGGGCTACAAAGAAAATTAATTGGTGATTGATCAAGAAACAGTTAATACAACTCGATGAATAGGAAGGTGTATAAAGGATGTTATTAACTTTAGGGGTTGTTATAGGTCTAGTAGCGTTACTCGCAACTATATTAGCTATAATTTTTGTCTTTACAAAAGGCGAAAGCGCCAAAAAGAAATGTGTTATTTTTGCCCAAAATTATGAAGATGTCAGTAATGACATGGCTTATCGTTACTTATAGACATATGTACAAAATACGAGTTTTGTGTAAAAGTGTTATCGCTTAGTAGTAAATCTTTACATTTCGCTATCTCAATAAAAAATTCACTAATATGCGTTATAACGTTTGTAAGTAATTTCACCTTTCATTCTTTTTAGAAACTGAGTTATTTTTATGTTTCCTACATGACAGATATTTCTTCATGTCTTCTAACATGAACTACGATGAGGAAGTTTTTTAACTTTTGGCATGTACAGCAGTTCAGGCTATTATCCTTGTTTTTGTTTATAATAATAGTCAACTTACAACACCTCGGTATGATAAACCTATATATGTTGTAATGTACAACTTAAATTGTGTAAAAACAATAAAGGCTGAACATCAACTATCTGATGATCAGCCTTTATTGTACTTCATAAGTTATTGGTAGAGCCTCACTTGTTATTCATGAGTCAATTGGGCTATTGCTTTCGTTTCGTGAACAGTGCCAAATGGATGCTCAGGCGGTGCATAAATAACGTATATTTTAAGTGGAGTATTACCTGTATTTGTTACATTATGCCATTTACCAGCAGGTATCATAATCGCATAGTCATCATAAGCCATCTCTTGAAAATTCAATTCATCTTTACTATCCCCCATTTGAACAAGTCCCTGCCCTTCTTCAATGCGGATGAATTGATCAGTTGTGGGATGAACTTCTAAACCAATATCTTCTCCAACATTAATACTCATAAGGGTCAATTGAAGATTTTCTCCTGTCCATAAAGCGGTACGATAATTATTGTTTTGCTTAGCGGCTTGGTCAATATTAACTACAAATGGTCTTGGCCCATAATCTGTTAATTTTATGCTTCTACTATAAGGATCCCAACTGTTTTGGCTATTATTATAATAGGTGTAAAACCAATTAACCCATGAATGATCGATATAAGAATTTCGATAGTGATAACATGTATGACAGTACATATTCATTCTCCCTCATGTTTTATTGCCTACCTTATAACCTATGCAGTTGCCTAAGTAAATGATTGCAAAATAGGCTATAGAGTGTGTAGCTAATTGCTTATACCCATATGTTAGAGGAAAACAGCAGAATGTTTAACTAAGGATTATTAAACCGTAAGAGCCTTTCATAAACAACATCTGTTAAGAAGTACAAGATGCCCTACCTCAAAAAATGAAGTAGGGCATCAGTTATTCATACTGAAGACTGTTATTATAGATATGACCTATATTAGATTAAATCAATCCATATTTTAATAGCCGTTGCCAAAATCAATACTGCTAAAATGGCTTGTAAAGCTTTTGTATTTAATGTTTTACCGACCTTTGCTCCAAGTGGTGCTGCAAGAAGACTTGCAATAATCATAATAATTGCTGGCCAGTAATCAACTTGCCCAGTCATTAATTTACCAATACTTCCTCCTATTGAGGAGATAAATGTAATAGCTAAACTCGTAGCAATGGTCATTCGTGTTGGGATTCTAAGAACAACAAGCATAATGGGAACTAATAGAAACCCACCTGCAGCTCCAACAATGCCTGACCCTACACCAACGATGAGCGCCAGTACTACTGCTATTGTTTTATTAAAAGTAACTTTATCTAATGGAATATCATCGATTTGTTTTTTCGGTACGAACATCATGATTGCAGCTATTGTAGCGAGTATTCCATATACAACATTTACAGACTGCTCTGATAAATACGACGAACCAAAGCTACCAATAAAGCTTCCAAGTAATATAGATCCACCCATGTAGATAATTAGTGACTTATTGAGGTAGCCACCTTTACGATAAGCCCAAACGCCCGCAATCGATGCAAACAATACTTGTACAGCACTAATACCTGAAACCTGATGGGCTGTAAAGGCAGCTAGCCCAAATAGTGGCGGGATATATAAGAGCATGGGGTATTTAATAATTGATCCACCAACCCCAAGCATTCCTGATACGAAAGAGCCGACAAAACCAATTAAAAATATAACGACAATAAATGTGATATCCATACTTTACCCTTCTTTCTAATAACGATGGCGGGCTTCGATGATCGAAAACCCGCCAAATGAATGACATTAAGCTTTTTTAATATAGAATTTAAATACGCCAGCTTCTTCTGATTGTTCTAAAATGGTATGTCCACCTGCATTTGCCCAAGCTGGAAAATCTGCTAGTGCACCTTTGTCAGTCACATGAATCTCTACTACTTCACCTGAAGCAACGGAATCCATTGCCTTTTTTGTTCTAACGATTGGCATAGGACACGCTAGTCCTTTTGCATCTATTACTTTGTCTACTTTCATTTTAAATAACCCCATTTCGTTTTTTTATTTACTGTTTAGATCCTGTTAAAGAATTATCGAACTGCACAACGGTTTGGTCCAATTTCCATTTCCGTTTGTTCATCATGATCTGGAGTGATTTTTCCCATATTGACTTTACGAATTTGTTGATAAGCATTCGGTTGTGGTGGTAAGTGATCAGTTACTATACTGCGGAATTCACTCTCATCTTCTATATTCAAACCATGATTTTCAGCAAATAAATCTCCTAATCGTTTGGCAACCGTACCATCTTCATTCAATTCATCAATGATCATAAAATGCGTGGGTAGAACAATTAAGTCCTCTGCTAGTTCTCTATAACGAGAATATAATGTTTCACGAAGATCGCCTACCCAATCCTCCGCAAGACCAGCAAGGTCAGGACGACCAATGGAATCGATGAATAGAATATCACCCGTCAATAGATACTTATTGTCGACTACAAATGAAGTTGATCCGATCGTATGACCTGGTGAGTAAAGTGCACCTACATCAATGCTAGAATCACCAATCTGAACCGTTAATCCATTCTCAAGAGGTGTATAATCGAATACGACTTCTTCTGCATCTTTCGAAGGCAAATAGTATATTGCACCCGTAGCCTCTGCAATGAAGCGACCTCCAGAAATATGATCAGCATGTAGATGAGTATCAAATACATGTTTAATTTTCACATTTTTTTCTTCGGCAAAGCTGGTGAAAACTTCCGTAAATCTTACAGCATCGATAAGTGCTGCCTCTCCCTCTGAGATTACCATATAGGAAAGACATCCTTTCCCTAAACGAACGAATTGATATAATTCACCGTTGCCAGAAAGATCAGCTACTTTTATTGGCTCTAAATAACTGCTCCAAGATTTCATACCGCCTTCTAAATAATGAACAGATAGAGCAGAATCAGCTTCACTCAACATTTCAGCCACCATAATCGAGGAGCCTTCTTTAGCACAAACAACTAAAATATCTTTATCTGCTGGAATTCGAGGTAATATTCCCTCCACACCATCTAATAATTCGAAATATGGAACATTAAGATATTGAAATTGATGACCTTCGATTTTCCAATCTTCATATGCATCTGCATTGCGTACATCCAAAATGAATAATGATTGATTTTCAATTACTTTACGAGCAACGTCTGCTGCGGTCCATTTAATTATTGTCATCTCTAATTACCCCCATAGGTATATATTTTCTGTTTTTTTAGTGAGAGGAAAGACCCTCTCACCAAGTTTGTTACTTTTAAGTTAAAAAGTTAATGTTGGAGCAGCTTCTTTTGCGAATTCAAGGAATGTAACAGCTCCGCCCACTTCAATGCCATCCACAAAGTTATCCTTTGTAAGATTCATAACATCCATCGTCATTTGACAAGCGATGAATTTCACACCTAACTCTTGTGCCATTTCAACTAATTGAGGAATCGCTGGAACGTTCGCTTTAGCAAATCCTTCTGCCATAAATTCTTTACCCGCAGGCATGGGAAGCCCGCGCATGCCTTGTTTATGAATCAAATTCAGTCCTTCAAATGTGAAGAAAATAGCTACTTCTGTAAATCCTCCATAACTTATATTGATGTTGTTAAGTCTCCAGTCCAGCCTGTCATACCTGGCAAGACATTATACACTTTTTCAAATCCATGTTTTGCAAGCTTTTGTGCCGCGAGATCACTGCGTTTACCAGTACGACAGATCACGTAAATTTCTTGATTCTTATCTAACTCATTCATACGGGAATCAAGTTCATCCATCGGTATTGATGTTGCACCTTCAATATGACCAAATGCAAATTCCGCCTCTTCACGTACATCTAGAATAAATCCACCAGTTGCTACACGCGAAACGATCTTTTCATTATCGATGATCTGCTCATGTGTCTTTTCTACCATGAAGTCACTTGAACATTTACGAATGTAATGATATAACACATCACCATCTTCTGTTGTACCAATGTATTGATGACCAACTGTTTCTGACCAAGCTGCAAGATCGGCTTTAGATCCTTTATCTGTTGCTTGCACCTCTAAGATTTGACCTTCTTCTAATTCGTTCATTGCCTTTTTCGTTTTCACGATTGGCATTGGACAAGCTAGACCTTTTGCATCTAACATCACATCCGCTTTAACTGCCATTCTGAAACCCTCCTAATACCCTATGGTGTATTTTTTTGGATAAATTTTTTTTGCTATTCGACTTTTCCTTCAAAGGCCAACATACCACCAACCATATTTGTAGCGTCATAACCATGATAAGTTAGAAATTCTGTAGCTTTCCCACTACGTCCACCGGAGCGACATATGATAATATATGGTGTGGTTTTGTTTAACTCATGTAATCGAAACTCAAGTAAACCTAACGGAATATTAATAATGCCAGCAATGTGACCTTCTTGTACTTCAGCTACCTCACGAACATCAATTAGATTTAGAGTTTTCCTGTGTTCTATGCTTTGTTGAACTTCTTGAACGGTAATCTCTTTCATTGCTATCATCCTCTCCACACATTCATGCCACCACGAACATTAGTAACGTTATCATATCCTAATTTTTTTAATTGTTTACAGGCTTGATTGCTTCGCATTCCACTTTGGCAAATGACGATGATTTCCTTACCTGTAGGTAACTTTGACAAGTCAGAACCGAGTGGAAAATTTTTGAACTGAGCAATATGACGACCACTGTACTCACCTGGAGTTCGAATATCGATAAATACTTTATTTTTGTCTGTTAACATCGTCTTCAGCTCATGGGCTGTAATCACCTTCACACCTTTTGTTGGTAACTTACGCCAAATGATAAATAACATGAGTACACCAATAACAACGGCTGCCTCCATAATTCTCCTCCTAAAACTTTTTGTTACTTCTTGATTGACTTCCACAGTACAATTAATCTCTTCAGTAGCATTGTCTTAGCCGATAAATAGATTGACATTACCATTTTCTGCATCAGCAAGATAAGCTGCTACCCCCGCATACTGGACACCATCTAATAGTTCTTCTTTTTGTAAACCTAATAAATCCATCGTCATTGTGCAGGTTATTAGCTTAATATCTTGTTCTTGAGCCATTTCGATAAGTTGTGTTAATGTTAATGCATTATGCTTTTTCATTACATGCTTGATCATCTTAGGACCCATACCAAGCATTTGCATTTTGGAAAGACCAAGCTTTTCAGCACCTCGTGGCATCATCTTACTAAACATTTTTTCTAAAAATCCTTTTTTCACTTCAACTGGCGCTTGTTTACGCAATGCATTAATGCCCCAAAATGTGTGGAAGATGGTTACCTCATGATCATAAGCTGCAGCACCATTGGCAATAATATAAGCAGCCATTGCTTTATCGTAGTCTCCACTAAATAATACAATCGTCGTTCTTTTCTTTTCCATTCCGTTCTCCTTTACCCATACCGGTAGGGGTATAAATTTATTAAAAATATAAAGCCGAAGATTATCGGCTTTTAACGAGTAAATTGACTGCTTCTTGGATGGACTCATTCATTTTTGATTGATCGCCTTCCGCATTTTTCACGCATTCTACAAGATTCTCACTAACAATGACCCCAATCGTACGATCTAATCCTGATCTTACAGCGGAAAGTTGTGTAATGACTTCTTTACAATTTTCCCCTTCCTCCATCATACGTAAAATGCCTCTTAATTGACCTTCCATACGTTTGACACGATTTATGACTTTGCTATCGTATTTCATACACATACTCCCTTCTTTAATGAGATTGGTTATCTTTCTTACAAACTCATATTATACCCATGGGGGTATAAAGTCAACATTTTTTTTATTTTAGTTATATCGTTCATTAGAAATTTACTTCAATACCAATCTTCCCTCTTACCTTTTGGGTCTCACTTAATTCATGCGCGATTGAGACTTCTCCTATCGTAAATACATTTTCTATAAAAGGTTTTAATACTCCTTGGTGTGAAAGTTGAGAAATACTGATTAAATCGGCTGTATTCGATTTCGCCCAGAAGTGACGTGCTTTTTGTTGTTTCAATACGGAAGGGACTAGTGGAATGAGCATAGTTGGAAGTGAAGGAACAGTAGACACGTAAGTACCTTCCTTCTTTAGGAGGGATTTACAAGTAAAAAATCCATATTTCCCAACAGAGTCGAAAATAAGATCAAATTGTCGGTTCACATTCTCAAACTTTACTTGATCATAAGGAAACACCTCATCACAACCAAACTGATAGGCTAGCTCCTCATTATGTGAATGACAAATCCCTGTAACATGACAATTTGCAGCCTTTGCTATTTGGACAGCAAAATGCCCAACACCGCCTGTTGCACCCGTTATACAGATATGCATTCCCGAGGACATATTCCCTTCTTTAAAGAGCCCCTGATAAGCCGTCGAAGCTGCAAGAGGAGTAACTCCAGCTTCAATAAAATTCAAGCTGGTGGGTTTTCTCGCAATACTGGACGTATTAACACAAAGAAATTGACCATATGCACCGCCTTTTGTGACGGCATTGGTAAATCCAAATACCTCATCACCAGGAGCATAATCTGTTACTCCTTCGCCGCATTCGGTTATTATTCCAGCGAAATCAGATCCTAGCACTTTAGGAAATTTAATACCTGACATAAAAAATAACATGCCAGATCGAGTTTTGAAATCAACAGGGTTCACTGAGCTTGCGTATATTTGAATCTTCACTTCGTTCGTATTCGGATGCACCTCGTTAACTTTATCAATATGCAGTACACTTGGCTTGCCATATTTTTTAATCACAGCGGCTTTCATTGAATTGGCACATCCTCTCATTAATAATATCGCACCATATATATATATGTTCTTGCTTTATTTCATTATAACATTCAACTAGAATATCAACACTCATGTACTCCCGAAGCCAATAGACACATGGTCGTAACTGAGAATACAACGGTAATTTGATTAAAAATCCGTATAACTCAATAAAAGCCTAGAAGCTTGCATACGCAAGCCTCTAGACTTTATCAATTTTTTGCTCGTAGAACGCTATTTCAGCATTGTTTCATTTCCGAAATATTTCTCCCACGCAGCTGCTCGCTCGTCAATAATCGCTTGACCGCCTGAACCGAGGTAATCCTTCATACCCGAATCATATACTTCGTCAAATTTATCAACAGGTGCCACAACAGCCTTATTCAAGAAATTATCACGTTTTTCTTTAAGTGCTTGACCTTGCCCATCTTCTGCCTTGATTGCACCTACGTTGGCATTTTTACCTACAAGTCCGTCATTAGTTGTAATTCGACTTGCAATTTCAATATATTTGGCGTCAACACCAGCATAAGCGTTGGCAATTGATTTAACTGTCTTATCAGGATCGCCAAGATCAAGACCATTGCTTGTAATTGTGTAGTCGATGTTTGCTGGAGAGTTCATAATTTTTTCGCCTGTTACTGCAATTGTCTTCAATGAACCGTCAGGCATCGTTTCATGAGTAACACCTTCTTCTCCAAATTGCAAGAATATACGATTTTCAAGTTTGGAAATCCAATTCACATAAAGCAGAGAAGCAATTGGTTCTTTGTTTGTAGCTGGGAAAAATATTTTACGATCAACAGGACCTGATAAAAATTTCTTGTAAACACCAGCATCGTTGGCAAATGGTTCAATAGCAACATAAGCTGCTTCTGGTCCAACAAGTCGCTGAAGGCTTGCATGAATACTGTCATCTCCGTTACGATACGGGTAATCCCAGTTGTGTATAAATGCTCCCACAGTGCCCAATTTCATGAGATTATCCTCCGTTGTATCTCCAGCAGGATAAAGTGAGAAGTCTTTCCAAATAAGACCTTCGTTATACCACTTGTTCAACGTTTTTATGCCATCTTTGTAATTTGGGAAAAGTAAACGTCGATCATCAAAGCCATTAATAAAGATTTCCTTGTCTGTTATATCATTGGGCACGAATGACGAAGTCAAATGATCTGCACGCCAGCCGATATCAAAACTCGTTGAAAATGGAATCATCTTGTCAGCATCTGCTCCTAAAAGTGTAGAGGCGTTGTCTTTAAATGCTACGAGCATGTTTTCAAATTCTTGCAGCGTTGTTGGTGCTTCTATATTGAGCTTCGTTAGCCAATCTTCGCGCACAAAAGTATTAGTACGGTTAAGGACATTCAACCGAGATTCCAATGCCCACAAGGTTCCTGTGTCGGGATCTTTGTCCCAATAGATGTTTGCTTCGGTTAAATACTCCCACATGTCTGGTAGAAGGTCTTTGTTTTCTTCAACAATAGGGCCTAGGTCAAGAATACCACCCATATTGGCGAACGTTTGGATTGTTGGGTAAGAATAGGTAAGACTGATATCTGGCGCTTGATTCGCCGCCAAAAGGTTGTTAATCACTTCTCCTTCTGTCCAACGTGGAACAGGAACAAAAGTAACCTCTACATTATGGTCACGAAGCATTCCGTCTTTAATATATTGTGTATAAAAGTTATCCTCTGGTGTAGTTCCCCCGTCATTACCACGGTCATAAACCTCAACTGTGATCTTGCGAGTCTCCTTGAACTTGGAATTGGAATCGAGACCCAATGCTTCTAGTCTTGCATCTTTGCTGTCTCCAGCGTTGTTAGACTCAGGTGCTGAAGAAGCTGGTGGCGTTGGTGAAGCTGATGGTGCTGGTTTGTCGCTGGTACATCCTGTAATTAAAAGTGCAGTACTAATTGTCAGAACGGACAACGCTTTACGTAAACCCATGTTTGTTCCCCCTCATTTTTATTTAATTTTTTGGATTGCTTTATAAAAATTGACATAGCCAACTTCTACCATGTGTTGAAAATTAACCTTTTACGGCTCCAATTGTAACACCCGAGATAAAGTATCTTTGTAGCCACGGATATACTAGCAAAATCGGTATAGTTGCAAACATAACTGTTGCTGATTTAATCGTTTCAGATAGGCCGGGGCTTGAAAAACCTTCCTGTGTAGCAACCTCAACACTACTGATACTATTAAGTATGTTATAAAGCAGTAATTGTATAGGGAAGTAGGTTCTATCGGACATAAACATCAATGCATCCGAAAACCCATTCCAACGACCTACTGCATAGAAAAGTGCCAACGTTGCAAGCACAGGAGTAGAAAGTGGTAGATAGATGTTGACGAGTACCCTAAGCGGTCCTGCCCCATCAAGTTCAGCTGATTCCCTAAGACTTTCTGGAATTCCGAAGAAAAAGCTACGCATGATAATGACATAAAATACACCAATGGAGCCCGGCAAAATCAGTACCAACGGATTATTGAGCAAGTGCAGCTCTTTCAACAGCAAATAGGTCGGAATTGTACCTGCACTAAAATACATTGTAAAGATAACAAGTCCTAAGATAATGCTTTTCCCTTTCAGTTTGTCATATATAAGCGGGTATGCACACATTATCGTCATAAACATCGACCAAAGTGTGCAGATCACAGTTAGTATTGCTGTCCACAACAACGACCATGTGTATTTGGAATCTCCAAGTACAGTCAAGTAAGCATCGAAATTCAGTCCTACAGGCAGAAGTAAAACTTCATTTCTCACCAAGGCATCCGCTGAGCTTAAGGATCGTGCCAATATATTCAACAACGGCAGGAGACAGACTAAAATAAGAAATATACAAAATATAGCGATCATCCAGTCTCCGATTTTAGTGCTTTTTGATTTAATCATGTTTCATCCTCCTACCAGATACCGCGTTCGCCAGATTTTTTGGCTAGAGCGTTTGCTCCTAACAAAAATATGACGCCCACGACGGATTGAAATAAACCGACGGCAGTGGAAAGTGAAAATTGTAATCCACGAATACCGTTGTTGTATACGAATACGGAAATAACGTTTGAAACTTCTGAGACTAACTTATTGCTCAGTGCATAAGGTCTGTCGAATTCACTGCCCAAAATATGTCCAAGGCTTAAAATCAGCAAAACAATGATTGTAGGACGAAGCCCTGGCAGCGTAATATGCCAAATTTTTCGTAAACGACTTGCTCCATCCACCGCTGAGGCCTCGTAAAGTTCTGGGTTAATCCCGGCAATAGCTGCCAGATAGATGATGGTATTCCAACCACAGCTTTGCCATATGCCAAGAAAAACGTAAGTGACAACCCAATACGCAGGGTCATTCAGAAACGGAATTGATTCAAAGCCAATCTTGTTTAACATGATGTTGACAAGTCCATTAGTCGGTGCAAAAAGCTGAAGCGCCATACCTGAAATGATAATCCATGATAAAAAATGCGGCATATATACAACGGTTTGGGTAAATTTCTTAAAACGTTTGAAAGCGAGTTCATTTAGGATGATAGCTAGTATAATTGGTGCAGGAAAACCAAACAGTAAGTCAAGAAAATTAAGAAGTATAGTGTTTCTAAGTGCATAAAGAAAGTCACGATTGGAAAAGGCCTTAATAAAGTATTCGAACCCACCATTTGCTGCCCATTCCATCGCCCAGGGACTTTTTACAATACTATAGTCTTTGAATGCAATTTGAATGTAGCCCATCGGTATATATCGGAAAATGATAAAGAAGGCCATTGGGAGAAGTAACATCGCATACAGTATCCAGTAATGTTTTATATAGCTGAGCGATTTACTTTTTTTTGTAATATCCATACCTGTACCGCCTTACCTATAAATTTTTCTTCCCTTTTTATCGTCAATTCCTGTTTTACGATAGAAAAACGTATTTACTTGATCTCTCCACTCACAAGCGTTGATTAGTTGAAGCTTAAGTCTCTCTTTCACCGAGCTATAGGTTTCCTGTGGAATCTGGTTCTCTAAATTGTTCCAGGCTTGTAATAAGGCTTCCACTTGCTCGGCACCCTCAAAATGACTGTCATATATGTACTGTAGCAATGTTCGTCCGTCTTTCATTTTGTAGTCGTACCGAACTCGATGGAAAAACAGCAATAGTTCCTCCGGACAACTTTCAATATGGTCATACATCATTTGTAGTGCTTCTGGATACTGAAGTGTAAATCCCGTTCCTTTGGAAGTGCGATCGACACCAATCGCATCAAAGCTTGCTCTGTGATAAGTACCCCACTTTGAAAATTCATAACCGTCAATATTAGGTCCATAGTGATTATTTGGATTTACCATAAATCCAATACCAAGAGGCGCTGTATAACTCTCGTATATCCCTCTAGATTTAAGCAGCATCTCCTCCACAATTTGGCGTCCATATTCATCTGTTTCAAATGTGATCCGAACCCACTCATGGATCAGCTCTTTAGCAGAAAGCTCCGGATTCCAGGCCATTCTCCCAAAGGCATACAGATTGCACTGTGCAAGGGTGTTTCCTGTCCAGTTCAAGTCGTCGCCTGTATTTGTAACCGCTGTCATAGCAACGATTTCTTGACCAAACAAACTTTTCAGCTGCTTCCCTTTATCAACTTCAGTTGTCAAAATTTCTTCCCATTGAACAGCTAAGCCGAACAGATCGATTTGCTGACCAGTGTACTCCTGAGCGATTTGAAACTCAAGGGCCTCGCTGGTATTTTTAAGGCTTGAGAATAAAGGTGATACGGGTTCCCTCGTCTGAAAATCTACAGGGCCATTTTTGATTTGAAGAATGACATTCTGATCAAATGTACCATCCAGTGGCTGAAAGTGCTTAAACGCCGCCATCGGACGATCAGTTTGTGTATCTCTCCAATCCTGCTGGCAGTTATATACGAAGCAGCGCCAAAAGACCAAACCTCCAAATGGAGCGACCGCTGCGGCAATTGTATTGGCACCGTCTGCCTGAGTTCGTCCAAAGGCTTCCGGACCTCCTCTAAATTCTGAATCCGCTTTCACAACATAACCCAAGAAGTCTGGAATTTTATTGTATACAACCGTGGATTGAGATTGCCAAAACTCCTTTACTCCCACATCCAGCGGATCGGAGGTTGTATGTCCGCCGACGATTATCGGTGCATCAAAATGGACGGATGCCAATAACCGGATGCCAAAAGGTCTAAACAGTTCGGCTAGTTCTGCCAAATCAGAAAGCAATGGTTCAGCAATCAGACCAGCACTTACTTTGTCCACGTTCACATTGTTAATGCAAATTCCGTTAATTCCTATAGATGCCATCAGTCTGGCATAATTTTTAATTCTTTCTACATCATAATCAAACTTATTTTTCCGGAAAAAGAATGAATTACCAGCATATCCACGTTCAATGTGGCCATCCATGTTGTCCCAATGATTAATAATGCGATAGTCCACTTTAGGTGCGGAGTATTCATGCATCTGTTCCATGTTTTCTCCAGCGGCAAGACGGTTTAGGAAACGATAAACACCATATAAGAGACCATTTTTACTACCACCAACGATCACAAATCCATTTTCCAGTGGGGTAAGTGAAAACGCCGCTTCATCCTCCAAGTCTTCAACTTTTAATTGAAGTGTGTACTCCGAACTTTCATGAATTTCTCCCCATAGGCGAATTAGTCCTAATTGGCATTCTTGATGGATAAAATCTAGATCTAAGCCTACATTGATTCGCAAAGCTTTAGGCTCTAGACTGGTTTTTGGCTGCAGCCAAGCATTGTATTCGGAATATGTACTTTTTGCGTGATTCATAATAAGGCACCTCAATATAAGTAATTAAAGCGTTTTCATAAACTAGAACATATAGGGTGCAAATTAAATATTTTTATCATACTACGTTCATCTTACAACTCCTATATAATAACTAAAACGCTTCTGTTCTTTATATAAACTTAGCATTGAAGAACCTTTGGAGCAATAGCACGAATAAAGTTAACAAGGGCTAATTAAAGGTAATTTTTCTAAAAATGCAATTGTATAACAGGTTGATTTCTAAAAAACACTATAATATATCCGGTTGATTTCTAAGACATTGTGATGGCGAATACCCTTTAACCATTTTAAATTGTTTGCGGAAGTGCGATAGATCTTTATAGCCACAGCGCTCTGCTGCTTCGCTGACGTTACACTCGCCATTTTGCAGCATATTCTCTGCATGATTAATTCTCGTTAGTGTCAAATATTGATTGAGTAGCATTCCCATTTCATTTTTAAATAATGCCCCAAAGTATACCGTATTGAGCCCTACTATATTAGAAATCTCTTTAACAGAAATGTTGCTCGCGTAGTTTTCAGAAATATAGTTGACAGCCTTTTTCACCCGATAGTCTATGCTTGTACGATCTTGTTTTAAGAGAATCAGCTCATACAATCTGTGAATAATGACAAGCAGCAGACCTCTGGTTTTTGTGTAATGCCCGATTTCCTTACGAACCCAGGCATTAGATAGTTCACGAAATAGCCCGATGAGGTCACTTTTAATCCCAATGTGCGTCAGCAAAGGAAGAGGAAGGTCGGCTTGTTGCCCGTTCATTTCATAAAGTTTGAAGTTAGCGGAGTACAAGTTCATAAGGTCATCGGGGATGCATTGAGCCATACGAATACTTCCACGTGGAATGCAAAGAAGATCACCGCGTTTCACCTCGTATTGTACTCCATTAATGATATAGATCCCTTTCCCTTCTAGGACATAGGTGATATCACAAAATGAAATTTCATTTTGTGCGATTTCCCATGTTGGTGTGCACTTTCTATAAATTAAGTAGCCGATATCAGGAACTAAGAAGTCGTTAATTTCCACTGACAAATTAATACACCCCCAAATAATACCTTTTTTCACTCGAACTTCGCAGAGAGAAATTGGTTGCAAAACCTTGATACGCATTTAGAATCGAGTGAAGAAACTCCCAAGAAGAATCATCACGTTTTATTATTGTAATAATAAATAGCGTCTCTATCAAGAATGATTTTCAAAAATGAATTCCACTGAAAACCATAAAACACTTTCTTATTGTTCCCCATGGAATCATAACGATTGCATATAAGATATTAAGGTTATGGAGACGATACGATTTCAAATCAGTAAGTAAACGTGGCAACCCTCTTTATCGAGCGATATTCCTGCTTACAATTAAATGATATAAAAGTAGCACAGACCAAGGCTATGGTTTGTGCTACTTTTTAGTCAATGTGTGCCTATACATATAATTTTGGATTTTCCGGAAAACTGTGTTTAACGAATATCTATCTCTGTAAAAATAATTATTAATATTTCACCAATATACCTCGCAAAAATATTTCGACAATCTCTTTGGATAAATTTAATGTTGGATCAACTTTTCTTATTATATCTCCCTTATTACCAATTACCATCATAGTCGAGAAAATTTGAGCAAGAAGCATGGGATTTTTCCTGCGAAGGATGTTTTTATCCATCTCAGCTTCAAAATAATCAGCGAGCTCTTCGTAAATCTTATTTTCAGCTGCTCTAATTTCCTTTATCTGTATCTCACTCAAATGCCTCTCTGCATCTCTGAGAATTGTCTCAATCTCCGCATGAGGATTAGCTAGTCTTACTTCTGCCACATTTAGCAGCCCTTCTTCCAGATGGCCAGCTTCTCTTAATAATCGTGACGTAGCTTGGTGCACATTTTTAAACATTGTCGTGACCGCGATTTTAAAAAGTTCCGGCTTACTGGTGAAGTGATAATAAATGGATGGTTTAGACACATTGCAATCTTTAGCAATCTGCTGGAGCGACACGGGTTCGTACCCATGCTCCATAAACAGTTTGGCGGCAGTTCGAAGAATTATATCTTGTATAGGTAAATCATTTTCTGCTTGTTTCGGTCTTCCTGGTGAGCGCTGTAAATCATTATTCATCTTTATTACCTCCGTGAATATTTTGTGACATCTTATCTATTTATATAAACTAGCCTTGTTATTTTACTTACCGGTATATATAATTTACTAGAATTGAAGCAGTAATTCAATGATAAATAAAAAAGCGAGCAGGTGAATTGGGGTTGAAAAATATTACACTTTTGAAATGGCTCAGTTATGTAACCACAATTTTTATGTTCTTTGCCACATTTGGGGGAGGCATTGTTACACGTACTGAGTCCGGGCTGGGATGTGGAAACGAATGGCCTCTATGTCACGGAAAATTCGTTCCTGCCCATACTATTGCTTCGGTTATTGAATACACGCATCGACTGGTGAGTACGACAGCGGGAGTTTTAGCAGTGGCTACTCTCGTGTTATTTCTCTTGTACTTCAAAAATCGGAGAGATTTACAATTTTTTGCTTTACTTACGTTTATATTTGTAAGTATTCAAGGTGCAATGGGTGCGCTAGCAGTTGTATATACGCAATCTCCTCCAGTTATGGCGCTTCATCTTGGGTTTGCTTTTATTTCTCTTGCCAGTTCTTTGATGACGAGTCTTGGAGCGAGGGCGGAGGAAAAACTTGGTGGTCTTGAGGAGTTTCACCGAATGCCAAGAACGAGTAGAAATTTTCGTAATTTCGTATGGATAGTGACCATATACTCATATGTGGTTGTCTATACTGGAGCTTTTGTAAGTCATACCGATTCAGCAGGCGCATGCTCTGGATTCCCTCTGTGCAATGGATCTGTACTGCCAGATGTATCAGGGGAGTGGATCGTATTCGTTCACCGCTTAGCAGGATTTATCCTTGTTTTTCTTATCGTGGCACTTTCGTTTATAATTTTCAGGAAATACAAGAATAATAGAGAAATGAAGATTCTAGGAAATATGTCAGTTATCCTTATTCTGTTTCAAGTGCTTTCCGGCGCTGGGTTGATGCTTACCATTCATCGCCCTGAAGTGTATATGTTCGTTGTGCTCGCTCATATGACGAGCATTGCTGTTCTTTTCGGAATGCTATCATACATGAGCTATATAGTATGGAGACTGACAAAGCCTGCAGCACTATAATTATCCAATAAAAAATATATTTATTGAGAAGGAGTTTTAACTTTGGTAAAAACAGTGAAAAAAAACAAATGGACTAAAATATTAATATGGGGATGCTCGTTCATCGTGATTGTTGTAATTGGCTTATTGATATACCTCAATTCGATAACCTACAGTCCTTCCAGTCAAGCGGAGCTTGCATTTCAGAGCGATAATCAGGTCAAAGTAACAGAGGTCAAAGGCGGTTTCAAATATGAGCCTCAAATCGATAAGGCAATCGAACCGAATATTATTTTTTATCCTGGAGGTCTAGTAGAACCAGAAAGCTACTCCCTCTTTGCTAGGGAACTGGCTCAACTGGGACACCGCGTATACATTGCAGAAATGCCACTGAATCTAGCCATTTTCGGTCAAAATAAAGCCGAATCCTTTCTAGATGAATACCCAGATGAATCATTTGTTATTGGGGGTCACTCTTTAGGAGGTTCATTTGCAGCCAGATTTGCTTCTGAGCACAGTGAGAAGCTTAAAGGGATATATTTCTTGGCTTCTTATGCAGATGAGACTGGATCAGTAAAAGATACAGATCTATCTGTTTTGCAAATTACAGGTACAGCAGATGGAGTTCTCAATAGAGAAGCTTGGGAAAGTGCCAAAACCAACCTACCTGCAGACACTTTGTATGTCAGTGTCGAAGGAGCAAACCACGGTCAATTTGGATCATATGGTAAGCAAAAAGGTGATAATGATCCAACCATTGACGAAGAGGAGCAATTACAAAAGGTTGTTCATGCTATAGAGGATTGGATCGCCGAAATGAATAGTAAACAATAAATCTACTACCTTTCAGGGCTGTATATAAGGATGGTGAAGCTGCTTGGATTTATGGATATATTACGCGCTTACTCTTGTTTATTTGATACTTGTTATTCGGATGACCGTCGATTTAACCCAACGGAAGCAATGGCTCGTATATTCCTTTTTTCTGCTTTTCGTATCACTCAGCCTAGCATATGATAATGGAATTATTGCCGCAGGTAATATAATTGGGGAAGGGGAACTGCTAATCTTCTTAAGTAGCCTTCGATTTTGGTTACATGCCTTTGCTACCCCTTCCCTTGTTCTTGTTAGCTACCATATTTTGCGTTGCTCAGGTGCCAAGTTTGCAAAGAATAGTATTACGAATATGGCAGCATGGCTAATAACACTGGGTCTTGTTATTTACCAGGTTGTAAGCTCTACTTTATACGAAGTTAAAAATCTCACTTCTATACAAGAGTATGGGGTACTGAGATATACGGCAGAAGGTCACTATGGTCCGCCGATGATGGTTATCATCGTTGGAATTATGCTCTTATTTGTTGGCATAATCGTACTTGTCAAACAAAAATGGGTATGGCTGTTTGTTGGGACTACACTATTGTTTGTTGGGCAGTTAATTCCTTTTCCGGTGGAAAGCGGAGCTTCAACCAATGTGTTTGAGCTGATCCTTATTGTCTCGATTTGGAGAACTACTACATCATTGAAGCCCCACACATAAAGTACAGTACATAATTCCGTACTTCTTCATCCATCTGAACAATTGATACTTCCATTGTACTTGCTATACAGCTCTAATAAATTGTGCTGTGTAGCAAGTACAGTGAGATGTATGTTTCAATCAGTAGGTAATCACATCATTCCATGTAGTAGATTAAGTAACATTCCCACTCCAAATCTCCGTACGTATTCGTTAATGTAATAACCTATCCTTCGAATACATCCCTTCAAGCCACTTTTCTGATGTTATCGACTTCCATATATAGTTATCTCATCAGTATACTCTTTTTCATCTATTTCCCAACTTATTTGGATATAGATTCGATCCTGCTCGATTGAATCAAACGTATTATGTTCTTCGTCCCCCATTAGGTAATATTCAATTTCTATTTCTGATGTGTTCATATTCTTTAAATCTTTAACTATAATTCCATAATTCTGCTCTTGTTCTTCTTTATTATTTCATTCTTTCATTAATTTTTCATTAAGCGCTTGATCAAAAACACTTACTATTTCTGTTCCAAGCGCTGTACCTTGTGAAAATGTTATTCTTTGAATCTTTTTTATATCTTCTAATTTCCCTTTGTAGTTGTACTTTATGACAAAATAATCTGTACCTTTTGTAGTTTTAATCTCAGGTTTAATAGTTGCACTCCAATATTGTCCAGTACCTTCAAACAACTCTACTCTTGGCTCATTTGTGCAACTTGGAACAATTAATACAATAAGAATGAAAATACAATACACTATATTCCTTTTCATATTCCCCTCCTATTTTTGTTACTGAAACTCCATCCAACATTTAATGCAGTCCCTAGTCGTCCAGTTAGAGTGCTCCAACCACTTAACTTTGAAGCATGATATGCTGCTGTAATGTGTATGCCTAAATACAAGAAAACACCACAGAATAAAAAGATTCCTCCAACAATTATTTTCTCCACTATAGTTTCATCTTCTTAGGCTTTCAGGATTGTTGTGCTTTTTTCTACTATTATAAAGCCTTCATCATTCTCTCTAATAGAGAGATCAATAACAGTTATATTCTTTACATTGGCCCGCTTCAATGACCTCATGCTATTGACTAGAAAATCTATTTGCGACGCTTGTCCTTGGAATTCTGCTTCTACACTTCCAACTATTAAATTTTTCACCCATCCGGTTAAGTTCATTCTTCGAGCAATACAATATATTTCTAAGCGGAACCCTACCTTTTGTAATCTTCCAGAAAAAGTAATCCTCTGTCTGATTTCACCTTTAGATAACGATAGCTGAATAAGCATGATTGTTTTGTAGCATTAAACAATTGAAACTTTTTACCGATCAACGTTAATCATACATAGTTAAATCTTATACATAGATTTGTGTATTTGTTAAGTATATATTCAAAATCGATTCTTATAGTTCTAAATAATTGCATTGCAACGACCAAAAATCGGCCTACATACATATAGTTCTATTAATATTGTATTGTATTAATGAAAGCGTAAACAATGTTTTTAGCAACAAAGGTCAATCCTCAATACTCTGAAGATCGACCTTTGTTCCATTTCATAAAGTATTACGAGTCCATAGCAGATTTAGTAAGTTGCAATTGTTTTATTTGTCATCTACAGCTTTCTTAATTTTATTAATGGTATCCTCGAATGATAATCCACGGAATTCCTCATCCATATAAAACAAATTGTCACTTCCGCTTTGGTTTTGACTTCGACTCCAGAATACTTGATTGGACTGGTCTATCTTAAGCACACCAAGCGTGAGACCAACGACAGTATAGATATATTCCCCTTCTTTACCTGCAGAAGGGTCTAAAAACAGAATATACTTTTCCTGACCCTCTTCCTTCCATGCTCGAAGCTGTTCAAGCGTCAGTATATTGATTTTCTGTTGCGCAAGCTGGAGATCTCTTTTTAATACTTCTAACACCTCAATCTGCACATGAATCGTAATTGTCTCATTTTCTGAACTTATAATGGTGTCCACACCTGTCTTACTGGCAACTACAATCGTTTCAGATGCATTAATCATTTGCATGAACGATTCAGGACCTTCAGTAACCATTAGTCCAGATTCATCTGAATCTTTCTCAGCACAGCCTGTAATGAACATGAGGATTAAACATATTAATAGAGCGATACCTTTAAGCTTGATAAGGAACACCTCTTCACAAAAGTCTTAGCTACCAATTCCCCTACAAACTTTATTAATCACAAAAGTTAGATTTCCGTATTCGGGCCGAGTTCTCTGTAGATATTATTTTTTATTGTACCTCCCTTACATCTTATTTGATTTTCGATCTGTAATTCTTTGGATCTTATCGTTGGCCTAAATTCAATTATAAATATGTTGTAACGTATACTGTATTAATTCCCGCTTCACTTCTTACTTTTTCTAGTATATCTTTATCGATATGGTATAGTTAAATTGATTAACCAGTTTATTATGAATATGATATAAGATTAAAGGAGATTTAATACATGCTCAAAAGTCGCTATACGTACTCATTTCTTATTCTGTTGCTATTGGCTTCTTATTCGACTCCGTACTATGCTGCATCTGCGTCGCCTAAGCCTTCCGATTCTAATCAACGTTCAGTCAGTCAACCTTCCGTTACAATTAATGGACAATTAATTACGCTTCATGGTCCACAGCCGACATTAGTAAAAGGAAGAACTTACGTTCCTGCCCAACTTTTTGAGCATCCAGACATTCAAGCCGATATTAATGAGTTTCTATTCGAAGATGATTCAAGCGTTTCTATTTTATATTTCAATGGAAATCTTTCTATTACTCCAGATAGTAACGAGTACTGGGTTCAGGATTACAAAGATAATGATGATGGGTCTTATAAAAATATCGAATGGCAAAGTAGTCCGCCTTATCTCTTAGAGAATGATATTATGGTTCCATTACGTGAAGTTGCCGAACGAATTGGGATCTCCGTTGATTGGGATGTAGCGACTAAAACAGCGATCCTCACAACGGATGATGACTATCGCACTGAACTCGAATCTCCAGAGGAATGGGAAATGTGGCTGGGCGAGCAACCTCTCGAGTTTGATAAGCCCTCAGGGAAAGCAATAACCGAAGAGGAATTGTCTGATTATATCACTAAGAATGACCTTAATGTTCTAGACTTTCGTATTCCTCATAAATATGAAGCAGTACTCCTGCTAATTATAGAGGAGGATGATGAAAAATGGCTCCAATTAAGTTTCGTAGACCGTTTGAAAAATGGAGATCTAGGCTCAAGTATGGGGATTGGTATAGGCAATGATAGAGTCGACGTTCTAGTGAAGAAGAGCGGAAGGCATGTTGGTATTGGTATGTTTGAGCAAGGCCTCAAAAAAGAATTCACCCATTTCGTGGTAAGTTACTTTATTAATGGTGAGCGAGTTGATACTACCTATGATATTGCGGGTAAACAAGGCATGTTTGTTGATATTCCTGAGGAAGTATCAGACGGAATAATAACTTTCTACGGGAAAAACGGCTATACTTTCGAATCGTACTTCTGGTAAGTCAAATAAGTAATTCACTACATATCATTCAGTAGTATTTTACCACCTACTTCGATACCTAACCTATTGTTATCTCTATTCTTTATTAGGTCTCAAATGGTAGGTGGTTTTACTATCATACTATTTAATTTATATCATTGTTTACTCCAATATACTTCTAATAATTTGTAGAGGCTTAAGCGTATCTCCGTATGTATCATTCGTTATTGTAATCACCATTCCCTTAGTAGGTGCTATACAAATATAGTTACCACCCATCCCCATTGCATAATAAAATCTTTCTTCATTCGATGTTTCAGAAATCCACCAATGTCCCCCGTAATGTCCAAAGTGCTCATATGTTAGATATTTGGGCTCAGATATGTAAGTAATCCATCGCTCGCTTATTAACTGCTTATTCCCCGATTTTCCTTTGTTTAAATGTAACTCGCCATATTTATGCATGTCTTGAACGGTTATATGTATTCCGAATCCACCGATATTGATTCCTTGTGGATCTTCATGCCATATATATTCGTTAAATTTAAGATGATTGAACAAGTACTGATCGGCAAATTGTTTAGCGCTTTTATTTGTTATTTTTTGAATTATTGCTGATAATAACTGACTACAACCAGAATTATAATTCATTGATTCACCTGGAGAGCTTAAAAGTGGTGTCTCTAATACATACTTAACCCAATTAGGACTATGCATCATCGGAGGCCACCCTCCCCATTCCCCCATCTCTGGCCAATTGAATCCTGCACTCATTGTAAGTAAATGATCAATGGTTATACTCTGCTTTCTTGGGTCAGGATCACGAATGATCGTAGGGAAGTACTCAGATATTGGTGTTGAAAAGTCAGGTATTAATCGCTGATCATGTGCAATGCCAATTAGACTTGAAGTTATGCTTTTTGTGCATGAATTAATCTTATGCAGCTTCTTCTCTGATTTATTATTTTTATAATATTGCAATAACAATGTATTGTCTTTACTTATTAGACAGCTATGTATTTTTTCACGTTTTAATACGTCAGATAATTGGACACTCTTCTCATTCCATTTAATTTGCAAATATAATTCCACCTTCGTATTAGATTTACTCACAGAAATACAATGAATTCACATCCTCAAGCTCGACTAATTCAAGAATTGCATCATATAAATCTAATCCACCTCTAGTATTATCAAAATCAATAACGTCAAGCTTAGATAAATATCGGTTTAACTCTAATTGTATTTCAACTAAGCTACTTATTGTTTTTATTTGACAATAATGCAGCTTAAAAGGCTCATTACCGTCTGTTTGAAATTGCTGTATTTGAGCTAAATACGTTCCCAATTTCATGAATATTTCTTGAATTGCTCTATTATTTGTACTTAGTGTTCTATTACCATTATTATATAAATAACTCAATCCTTGAGCCGATGTTTCTACCGCAGCTACGTTTGCAACTAAGGTACTCCATTGCTGCCCGTTGAAATCATTTCCCTGTTCTTGAAGCTCAATCATATATTTTAGGTCTTTTACTACCTCCATGTAATTTCCCCCGATTGTTTCCTGCGAACTTTGAGTAATACGTTTAATATTTTGATTCTGCACTCTCCAGCTATTCCAAAAGAATAAATTAGAAATGACAAGCAAAACTATAATTAGTAGATTTAACTTAGACTTGATCATGACTATCCTCCTCCAAACGAGAACGTATGTTCTTATAATTTCTTAATCTATATTTATCGCATTATTACCATATTACACCAATTAATCTTAATATTACATCGTTTTTATGAGTTTAGCTTATCTTATAGATGATTAGCTTGATAATTGCTTAAAGAAAAGTGCTACTTTTAACCATATAGAACATACGTTCTGTAATTATTCACTTTGAATGAATAGACATTCAGTAAAGATGTTGAAGTAATATTACTTAGTAGATAAATCTCCATAAAAAAATCCTTTCATCAAAATACTGACGAAAGGATTTCTAGACATATCATATTTACTACTATCATTACTAGCTTCGTAACATATAAACTTCGAAGTTTATTATATAATCTTGTGCAGTATTGTGCAGTTGTTGCTATAGTCAATACTTACGCTCTTTCTATCTACCTACATCGATCAAAACTTTAGTTGATGTAAGAATGTCCGGCTCCTTCGTATCGCTTTGTGAATGACGATGCAATTCCTCATAAAAACCATTTAGCTCTATCAGCTGCGAATGTGTCCCCGACTCAACGATCTCGCCATGACGCATAACGATAATCCGATCGGCATGCATAATCGTGGACAAACGATGTGCGATAACCATCGTCGTTCGCCCTTCAGAGACAATATGCAATGCATGTTGAATCAGTTGCTCTGTCTGTGAATCAAGATTGGCTGTTGCTTCATCTAGAATAAGGATCTTCGGACGAAAAACGATAATGCGAGCAAATGACAATAGTTGCCGTTCGCCTGCTGACAACCCACTGCCCCGCTCGGACAACTTCGTATCATAACTCTTAGACATACGTCGTATCATTGGATCTGCTCCAACAAATTCACATGCGCGAATGACTTCTTCTCGGGAGATTGTTGCATCGAATAACCTGACATTATCAATGATACTGCCTGCGTACAAATAAGGCTCTTGCTGTACTAGACCTACAATTCGATGTAGTTGCGCTTGTTGCATATCACGAATATCAATACCGTCAATGAGAATGCTACCATCCTGAACATCGTAAAACCTACATAACAGACTCATAAGCGTACTTTTACCTGCACCAGTTGTACCAACGACACCAATCATCTCGCTTGGACGGATATGTAGATCAAGTCCACGAAAGATTGGCGAACCGTTTCCATACGCAAAAGTGATGTGATTGAAATCAATGCGACCTAGTACCGAATCTGATTCAATTTGTTTAGGTTGCGGGTGATCCATAATATCTGGCTTCAGTTCGAGCACTCCCCAAATCCTATTCACAGCGACCGTAGCCGATTGTAATGTGTTCCACTGCTGGGTAATAGCATTGATCGGCTGGAAGAACTGGCGGATATATGTAATGAACGCATATAAGACACCAAATTCTAGCGTTTGACCTAGTACTGCATTACCACCTACCCAAGTTACGAACGCGATGCTAAGGTTGCTCAATAGATCAAAAGACTTATTAAATACAACATGAGTGCGTATCTCACGAATATTAGCCTTGAAATACGCGTCATTCCGTTCCTCAAAATGTTCTGCCTGTGCCTTCTGCTGTTGAAACACTTGGATCAAGTTCATCCCCGATATATTTTCAGCTACGAATGAAATCAGCCGGGATAGTCGTGTTCGGGCAGTCTGGTACGTATTTCGCATATATGAACGAAATGAAATCGAAATGACTGCAATAATTGGCAGCAATATTAAACAATACATTGCTAGTGTAGTATCTAATTGGAACATCATAATTATAATGAAAAGTAAGGTGAGACCGTCACGTAACAGTGTAAGTAGTACTTGGTTAAAAAATTGGTTTACTGCTTCTGTATCACTAGACACATGAGTGATTAGGCTACCACTCGGCGTTTTATCGAAATAAGACATGGAGAGCTTCGTAATATGTTTGAACAGTTGCTTTCTAATCTTTGCCACGATACTTTGTCCTGCGAACTGCATTAAATTATTTTGCAAATAAGTGAACAAAAATCCAGATACCGACAGTCCGAAGTAGATCAAACAAATGACAAGTATACCACCTAAGTCGTTCTTGCCTGACATTAGATTATCATCAATCACGATTTTGACTAAATAAGGTTGAAATAACTCTGAGGCAATGGAAATCACAGTACAAATTACAACTAACAAAAATGTAAGTCTATGAGGTCCTACGTAAGAACCTAGAATCCGAAAGGCAGAACGATATTGAGGTTTTGGCTTCTTGCCTTTATCTGATAAGTGTTCTTTATCTTCACTTTTAGTTGAATGATGCATGCTGACTTCCCTCCTCTTGAATCGCATGAAGTCTAGCATATTGTCCTGGCTGAGCAAGTAGTTCTTCATGCTTGCCTCGCTGAATAATACGCCCTTCGTCCATAACGATGATAAGATCTGCATGCTTCAACGCACTAATACGATTGGCAATAATAATGGTTGTCTTGCCTTGACGTTCTTCACGGAGCGTCTGCACAATTTCTGACTCAGTAACGGAATCTACTGCACTGACACTGTCATCTAATATCATGAACGGAGACTGTTTAATAAATCCTCGCGCAATACTCGTCCGCTGACGTTGTCCGCCTGACAAGGTGACACCACGTTCTCCTAACTTCGTCTCGAAGTGATCCGGGAATTCCATTATATTGTTATAAATTCGTGCTTGTTGAGAAGCTATTTCTACTTCTTCATGCTTAGCTTCACGTTTGCCAAACGATATATTTTCTCGTATCGTAGTGCTAAAGAGAAAACCATCTTGTGGTACATAAGCAATTTGATTACGTAAACTATTAAGCTTAACACTACGGATGTCCGTTCTTCCAATTTGAATTGAACATTCAGATGCTTCATATGTTCTAAGTAGTAACTTGACAAGTGTTGTCTTACCACTACCTGTTCGACCAACAATGCCGAGTGTCATACCTGGTTCAATGACTAGATTAATCTCCCGCAAAGCAGGCTGCGCTGCATCTGGATAAGAAAAGGAGAGATCTTTAATATGTACTGGAGCTTGATCTAGTTCGACATGCGCAGCTTCCGCTGATTCAACAATATCCGGTTGTACAGCCACCAATTCATTCAACCTCTGTAATGAAGCACGAGATCTCTGCACAGTATTAATTACATTACCTATCTGTTGCAATGGGTTCATGAGCATACGAACATATAGCGTTAGCGCAACAAAATTTCCAAGAGTGATCTTGCCAGTAATCGTTAAATAACCTCCGAGCATCAACGCAATAATTAATGACATCGACCCTAAAAATGGAATGCTTGCTTGGAAGAGCGAAGACATTCGAACAAGTGATAGTTGATTGTTGCGTATCTGATCGACAGTTTCATCAAAACGTTCGATCATGTGAGGCTCAACAGCGAATTTTTTGGTAACCCGAATACCACCGAACTGCTCCTCCGCTGACTCCGTCATTGATGCCAGCGATTGTTGCACTTTTAATGAGCGCTGACGAATGGCAGGTCCAAGACGTGTCACAATCCAAGGAATTAGAATCAACGGACCGACTGTAGCTGCAATTAAATAGATCGGAATATCGCTTAACACCATAGCACCTATACAGGAAATTAATAGCATCGTTCCCATGGCAAGCTGATTGACACCCATGGAAATGGATTCTCTAACACCAGTAACATCATTCATAAAGTAGCTCAGCATCTTGCCCGTACCGTTTTTTGAATAATAGTGTTCACTAAGCCCACTTAAATGGGAGTAAAGTTTTCTCCTAGTCATATATTCAAACAGTCGCCCTACATACATGATGAGATATTGCCCATATCCTCCGATGAGTACGTGACCTGCACCAATCAGCAACAGTAATAGACTATAACGCACGACATCATGTGAAATCAATCCTCCCGACTGGAGTAGATCTGTGAAGTCTCCGAGTACCTTCGGAAAACATGCAAATATAATGCTGGCGATTGTATGCAATGAAATCGCTGAAAAATAGATCCGCCACGTATCTTTGAAATATGGTTTTAATATTCCGTTTGCTTTCAAATTCAACTTTCCCCCTCAATAGTATGTATACAATCGTATACGTTAATCTAGTTGTATACGATTGTATACAACACTTGAGATATCTGTCAAGATTTTTTGTTATATCAAATACGTAACATACTTTTTCAAATACTTTATCAGCCTCATTATTAATACATCGAAAAATTTGAGCACAAAAAAAGCCTCATCAAATAAGGCTTACACTGTTAATAGGTTGAACTATTATTTCATTTTATTATTTTTCAGCTCTAACCAACGACCAAAATATCCTAATGCGTAACAACTCACAGCGATTATAGTAATGAACTGAGTCTCATTTCTTGGTAATCCTTTACTTACAAAATAATCAGCTAATGGTATTCTACAAAGAAAAGAAATAGCAATGATAAATAATAACGGTAACCATTTTGTATACTTCATTTATACTCCCCCGAAACTAATAAGTTGTAAGGCTAGAAGCTCTATCAATACAACACATATATTATTACTCCTACTAACATATTAAATGATAAGTACATACATTTACATCGTTATATTATCTTTTAAAACAAATAAGAACCCCTTCGCCCATATATAGACGAAAGGATTCTACGTAACTTCGACTTATAACTTCTTAACCTCTATACTTAACTATATTACTAACGATCTAGAAGCGTACTGCTGCATGTCGTTTGTATAGATCTTCTACTACTAGACAAGCCATAGCTTCAACAACTGGCACGATTCTCGGACATATACATGGATCATGTCTACCTTCAGTTTTAATCTCGATCTCTTCTCCACGTTCATTCATCGTACGTTGTGCTACAGAGATAGATGATGTCGGCTTAACACTAATACGGAAAACTATTTCTTGACCAGTGCTAATTCCTCCAACAATACCACCAGCATTGTTAGACAAGAAACCATCTTTATTCATGGCATCATTATGCTCACTACCTAACATACTAGCAGCAGCAAAACCTGCACCAAACTCGATTCCTTTAACTGCCCCGATTGATAGCATTGCTTTAGCTAATTCTGCATCTAATTTATCAAATGCAGGCTCACCAAGTCCTGGGTCAACATTACGGATACGACATTCTACGATACCACCACAGCTATCTCCAATTGAAGCAAGATGCTCAATCTTACTGATCATTTGCTCTGCTGCTTCAGGATCACAAGTACGCACAGGGTTTTGTTCGATAAATTCTTCATTGAATGAGTTTGCTTTAATATCGCCAATTTGCTTCGTGAACGCTACAACTTGTACACCACGATTTTCAAGTAGTTTACGAGCAACTGCTCCACCCGCTACACGACCAGCTGTTTCTCTACCTGACGCTCTCCCGCTTCCACGATGATCACGAATGCCGTACTTTTGCAAATATGTAAAATCTGCGTGACCTGGACGGAATGAATGTTGAATCTCACTGTATGCTTCTGATTTCATATCATGATTGTGTAGCATAATTGCAAGTGGTGCGCCTGTTGTTTTACCTTCAAAAACTCCTGATTGAATTTGAATAATATCGTATTCTTTACGTGGAGTAGTTACCGATGATTGACCTGGCTTTCTTCTATCCATTTGTTTTTGAATGTACGCTTCGTCTATTTCAACCCCTGGGGTTACGCCGTCTACGATTACCCCTACTGATTTACCATGTGATTCACCAAAAGTTGTCATTCTAAAATTTTCTCCAAATGTGTTACCTGCCATTTCTATTCCTCCTAAAAACTTTTTGTGTGTAGCATCGTGTTAGACATCTTTGTAGCAAAAAGTTACTTCGAAAGCATGCCCTAAAACTTTTTGATTATCTTCTTGATTGACTTTCTGTGAAATCAAAAAGTCACTTCGAAAGCGTGTAGTAAAACTTTTTGTGTATAGCATCGTGTTAGACATTTTTGCAACAAAAAGTTACTTAATAAGCATACACTTAACTTTTTGTATCTTATTAGTTTAATTCTGTATTGTTGATATATCTTTATTATAATGAGATACTTGCAATAAGTGAAATTGAAATTTAACTACATTGTCATAGAGGTGTTCTATATCAAATGATTAATCTAGAATGGTATCGAATTTTCATGTATACAGCGCAACATAAAAATCTAACGAAAGCTGCGCAACAACTTCATATTACCCAGCCATCAGTTAGCTATGCGATTAAGCAGATAGAAGAAGCTTTAGATGTTCAATTGTTTCATCGGCTTTCTAAAGGTGTAGTGTTAACAGAAGAAGGACAAGCCCTACTGAAATATGTAGAGCAATCGTTCGATATGCTTGATTCTGGGCAAAAGCATTTACAAAATCTTAAGCAGCTTAATGTAGGTGAAATTCGCATTGGTGCAAGTGATTCGCTTATTAAGCATCTTCTCCTGCCACAATTGAATACGTTTCATAGTGAATTTCCATCAATTAGAATTCGATTATCACGTGGGAAAACTCCCGAAATTACGAAGCGGGTAAAAGAAGGTGAAATTGATTTTGCACTTGTACATATGCCTATCAATGATCCTGACTTAAATATTCAAACGCTTGTGGAGCTTGAGGATATTTTTGTCGTTGGCGAAGCGTATAAACAATGGTCCACTCGATTGATCACGATCCAAGAGCTTGCTGAGATCCCTTTAATTCTATTGTCCCCTGGTAGTAGTACTCGTATATTTATTGATCAGTGGTTTGCGGCTAAAGGAATATCTGTAACCCCTGACATTGAATTAGGTAGTATTGAGTTATTATCAGAATTTGCGAGATTAGGTTTTGGTGCTACCTTCATTAGTCGATCTTTTGTTCAAGATGAGTTGCAAAAAGGAACGTTATTCGAACTGGAAATAGATAGTTCTTTACCTTCTCGTAGTATTGGTTTTGCTGTTCGTGAACATACGAAGTTATCTATCGCTGCTGAAACTTTCATGCAACATTTACAACTCGGCAATACGTCCGATAATTAGTATCAACTTTAATTAGCAACAAAATTTCCACTATACAATTGAATACTTGTCTTCTAGGTTTAGTTACTTTATGTTCAGATGCAAAGAAAGAAGCTCTCGCGAATAGCAAGAGCTTCTTATCTGTTGTTACATTAATCCAGCTGCGTTCAATGTACGTTTTAATATTTTCGCCATCTGAGCACGTGTTAGATTACCTTGAGGATCAAAACTGCTATTTGCATTACCTGACATAATCTCAAGTGTATATAGAAGTTGAATCTGTTTTATATTCGTTTCTTGAATAGAGTTAATGTCTGTGTAAGATACATCTGTCAGTTGTTCTACGGTAATATTCATGTACTCAAGTACACGAGCCATTAGTACAGCAGCATCTTCACGTGATAACCATTCATTAGGGCTAAAGCTTGTTGCTGAAGTACCATTAATGATACCCGCTTCATGTAGTGCTTGGATATCGTTTTCGTACCATTTGCCAATTGTATCTGTAAACTTACTATCTCCTGCCTGTACTAACCCTAACGCTCTAGCGATCATTACAGCAAATTCTGCTCTAGAAATGTTTGCATTAGGAGAGAAGGTTTGTTCATTCGTACCTTTGATTACATAACGAGAAGCTAAATATTCAATTTCATCTCTATTACTTACGTTAGCAATATCTTCGAACGTAACTGATGAACTTACGATTACAAATTGTTGATTAGATTTCGTAAGTATAACTACTTCACCATTGTGGATATAATGCGGTACTGCCACATACTTACCATCAACTAGCGCAAAGACAACGGAATCATCTGCTAGATCTTTCATAGGTATATGAACGGCAATGTACGAATTATCAGTCTGAAGTGGAGTAGATACGCCATTAGCTGATACTTGATTGATTGAAACTGAGATGGATTGACCTTCTAACTTAACGTTGATGTCTAACTTCTCAGTTTCAGCTAATACAGCATTTAGCGGTATATGCACCTGAATTCCTGATGATTGCTTGGCAATAATTTCGTGACTACCATCTTTTCTCGCTTTTTCTATCTGTTCTTTCGTTACGTTACCTGTTTGGTTATCGTTGTTAGTGTCATCTTCTTTGTCTGGCACATCAGTAGGGGCTCCTCCACCTATATCAGTTCCCAGTGACTCTGTATATAACCACTCTACAACGTCATTGCTTTTTAAAATGTATTTATCAGCAGAGAAATTAGGAAATACTCCATTCACTCGATACATCCAACCGCTTTCTTCACCTCGATCAAACTCTTTCAATCCGTTAATCCCTTCAACATATACACCCATAGAACTTGTACTCGCTTGTAGAGATATTCCTTTAGCAGTAGTTATCGCTACTAATGCATCATAGACTGAAGCACCTTGAGGAACGACTACAGAAGTTTTATCTAAGAAACTTTCCTTACCTGCTTTGATTGATAAGTAAACTGTTTCATTGGTAACTGGAGGTGTAGTTCCGCCACCACCTTCACCTGGATTAGATCCACCATTCTCGCCATTACCACCGCCGGGTCCATTACCACCTGAGCCGTCATTATCTTTCAACTCTTGCTTCAAGCGTACAAATGTAGATTCACCATGTACTGCGTCAGAGAGAGCAATGTATACTTGTTCTACAGCCATTAGATTCGATTTAACATCCGAGGACATCCAGCGAACTCCGCCATCTTCCATCTGATAATTCTCGATAAGATGATTAATGATATTAATTTGTTTACCATCTTTTTCATATGTCCACTTTTCACTGAATAGATCTTCACCAACAGAAGCTAATCCAGAGATTAAAGCGGCCATCGTGTTAGCGTTGTTAATAAATCCTTTTGTTTTAAATTCTTTATTGTAACCATCTACTGCTTTTTGAATAGCTGCCTTAACTTCCGGTTGATCACGATGAGGTGCTAGCGCCATCAAGATCCAACCTGTTGCATCAAGATCTGTCCAAGTACTCGGCTTAAAGTAACCATTTTCTTCTAGCTGTGTAGCCAATATCGCATTTATATGTTCCTCTTGCTTATACTTGGCATCCATTAGATCAAGAGCCATCATCGCCCATGATTCACCATATATGGTGAAGAACATACCAGTATCTGCCTTTTGTTTTTCCTTCAAATCTTCGATATAATTTCTGCCTTTAACAGTTGTAGGATCCAAACCTAGCAATGCTGCGCCGATAATCGTACCCGCATCTTCATTTGACGTAGAGGATGCTTTATCAGCAAGCTTCTTCCAGTAAGTATCATCTGCTACAGGTGATGTAAGCCAAGGATACTTCTTAATATCTACATCTAGTGCATACATTGTAGATAACATCCAATAGCCGCTATGTGAACCATTTACTCGATCTGTTACTGTTTTCTTTTCATTAAGCAAATATTGTTGACCGATTAATAAGGCTTTCTCTGCAGCTTCACGATATTTTACCGCATTATCTATCTCAGGCTCTTGCTCAACGATAGTTGATGATAAAGTTCCAGTTGCTTTATTACTTCCAACCGTTGCTGGTAGTGCTTCTACTTCAATTGTACCTAAGCTACTCGTTCCTGCGAATTGTAGTGTAACTTTTTGATTTGATTGTAAAATAATTTCATCAAGTACTAGGTTAGTCATTCCTACATTAACTTTCCAATGATCCACATCTGCTGCTAACTGTGTAAATGTTTCTCCTTTTAATTGAATCGTTAATGACGGATTTACAGTATTCTCAACAATTGGATCTACGATCGCTAGTTCAGGTACTGTAGTATAAGTAACATAGACATGATCTCCTGCTTTAAGCTTAGTCGCTTGAAGGGACTTGCTAGGAACTGACCCATTTACATTAATCGTCCAGCGGTCTTCTCCAGCTAAGCTTCCATTTTCCAGATTAGCGATGGATCGGAATATTGTACCGTTCTCACCTTCAGATAGTTCATAGTTAATGTCTTCATGACTGAATACATCTTTCATAAATGCTAGAAGAGATGTCCCTGCATTTATCGTATAATTTGTATCCGTAATAATTGAATCCGTCATACCTTGAACGGAAAGATTCACATCATAAGATACTGTTTCATTAGAAACAATAATCTTTGCGAATGGACGGCTTCCGTATTGGATATTAGCAGTTATTTCGTACGTACCCGCTTCAGTAAAGCTGAATTCTACTTCACCATTAGCATTTGTCTTTTGAATAGCTTGATCCACTTTATAAGGGGAACCATCTAATAAAATCGTAACTTCTGATAGTGGAGAACTAACTACACCATTATCTCCATAAATAGATGAGTATAGTTCAATTGTTAGTTGTTCTTTAAGGCCGATGGAGTACACAGCTTGATCAAACCATGAATAACCGTCTCGTTCATAATCCTCTACATAATAGACTACGATAGAATCTTGGTTAGATAAGTTGTATGCATTCACACCGCGATCAGCTAGCGTATCATTAACGGCATACATCCATCCTGAATTTCCACCTTTATCAAAGGCAGCTAATCCAGCTAATTTCGAAATATATTGACCACTAGTGAAATCAAATAGCTGTTTATCCGTTAAGTCATACCCATTTTGCTCAAATACTTTAGCAATTGCATGTAATGCAGATGGGTTACTATTCGTCAAATATGACTTGGCAATATCATCATTGTCTATAAAATGAGATAGATCATAAGCTGACAGTTTCACTTCTGTCTGTGGAATAATCGTTTCACCGAATCCTTCCACTCGAACAAGTACTGTTTTCTCCGCATTTTCAAAAAGAGCAAATTTACCAGGATTAGATGCAGCAAACGTTAATTCATACGTTTCTGAATCAAATTCCCCACCAATATACACCCATGCTTCATTAGCTGTATCGTATTGATAAGCTGCAAGACTTGCAAGTTCAACATCTTGTAGATCATCAGGCGATAATTTGATGGACACTTCGCTTGATTCAGTCGGTTGCGAGACTATCGCATTATTACTATCCAATAGCTGCATATCTATTGAAATAGCTTTACCGACAGGTGACAGACTATTAGCAATGGAATAATCATTCACTAGATTATTCTCAATCAGTGTAGTCAGTTGCAACTTATCTGTTGAATTCATACCTACAATAGTTGAAGGAACTGTAATGCCATATTCTTTCCCTTGTACACTTACAGCAATTTGATTAGCTGCTGCATAATCAAGACTATCTGCATTAATCGTTAACAAATCACCAGTTCTTGTTGGAGACGTATTACTAACTTTCAGATAAACCTTATCGTTCGTAAGTACCTTAGCTTGGTCAATACCCGCTTTAACACTATAATCATTCACAGTATAACTATTCGTAGCAGAGACTACGACTTTATTATTTTCTACTCTTAGTACTAACGTTTTACTCAACGATCCTGAAGTAGCTGTTAATGTAGCTACACCTGGTGCTTTTGCTTTAATCAAACTTTTTTGAACGTCGATTTGGTAAGGGCTCGTAATCTCAATAACATCCGTATTATTCGTAGTCCAAATTACTGGAGCGTCAATAATTGGTTGACCGTATTTATCTTTTAATATAGCAGTAAATACATTAGTTGAATTTGTATCGAAGAATGTATTACCCGTTGTAGTTATGTCCATAGAAACAGCAACAACATCTTCTACGATAACCTCATATTGTGCCGAGATTGTTGGATCAATTGCAAGTGCTGCAGTTATCGTCGTCTTTCCATCAGTTTTGGAACGAACTTGACCTGATACAGAATTGACAGTTGCAACTTCAGGATTAGAGCTACTCCATACAATCTCAGGGTATACAACCCCATTATTATTAACATCTACCGCATCAACATAAAGTTGTAATCTATCATCTGTAGCAATAGACATCTTATTATTTTTTTGTTTAATTTGAATCTTATCTACTGTACTTACAATCGCATCAGAACGTCCGAAGTCTTTAACCTCTGTAGATATTTCACCTAATGCTCCTGCTAACTTATTAACAGCAGTATACACTTTCACATATTGGATATGATCCAATTGCACAGTTTTTCCGTCTTCATCAACTGCCCAACTAATATCCATTGCGTCCCCACCTGAACCTTGAACACCAGGGGAATATGGATTATTAGGTTTTTCATAATTTGTATTTTGCGGGGGGATAGAATCTACATATCCGTATTGCACTTGTTTTCTCACTGTTCCGATATCTGTACCTAGAACATCGTTGAAAATAGCTACACCTTTCATTGTGTAACTTACTGGATCAATATTTGGAAAACGCGTTAAAGATGGATAGTTTTTTCCAGAAATTTTGCCTGTTTGATTCATATTATCGGTCCAGACAACATTACTTTCCGTTCCAGTTGGAGCATAATACGTTAACTCGTAATCAGTAATCGTATCATGATTATCATATTCTGAACCTGCAAGATGATACCAAGGACCATTCTCATTCTGCGCGACCATAACGCCACCAGGTTCATTGTTGTAAACATCTGTATTACCAGCAATAAGGAATGGGTTACCTGCAATGGTAAAATCAATACCGTAAGGATTATTTGGATTATTTGCAATAGACTCATCAAATTCAACAGTTACATAACCACCGAATCCTCCTAGGGAGATAACTGTTCCTCCTTTAGAACGAACCTTCTTCTCTACCCCCTCAGTATAAGAAGAGTTAGTAAATTGACCTACAGCTGGTTGGAAATCAATAACTTTCACTCTACTGTATGCCACAGTATAATTTAAGCTACCACTAGCATTATCAGAATCCGTCGCTTTTATATTGATATTATTTGACCCTTCATTCAGATCAATTTTGTAAATACCACTTTCATTAGGCGTAATGACAATACCTGACATTGTTACTGTTGGAATTAATACTTCATTGCGATAATGTCCAACTACAATATCATCTAATGCAAGTTCAAAATGTTTGTCGTAAACAACCGGACTTGCATCATGATTCGCTATAGTGATCGCTATTTTCACTAGATTTAAGTAAATAGATGTAGATGTCGCACGACCATCAGTATCCGTTGCTACTACATCAATTTGATTACTTCCTTGAGCAAGTTTTATTGGATAAACTCCATCTACTTGCGCAATAATATTGCCTTTGTATGTAATGACTGCTTCAATTTCTTCATTTTTATAGTTTCTCGCATCTACAATTAACCCAATTGTCTCTTGATTAACATTGTCTCCGCTATTATAGTTTGTAAATTTAATAGTTGGAGGAGCGGGTACTAATTCAGGCTCATCTGTCGCTTCTAAAGCAACGTTAGTAGATTCTTCTTCCTCTGGATTTTCAAACTGTTCTTCTGAAGGTAATATTTCATCCTCTGGTTTGTCTGTCCCTTCTTCAGTAGGTATTATATCCTCAATAGCACCCGTTTCTACCTCTTCCAATTGACTACTATCAGTAGTAGTTTCCTCAGCGTAAGCTACTACCGAAGAAATCGGTGATAACATTGAAATTACCAATAAAAATACGATAATACCATTAAGCCACTTCTTGTAAACTTTCACTATTATGCCTCCTATTCAATATAGTGAATATGAAAGAAACTTGCATACAGCACAAAAAAACCGCCATTCTCATTAGAGAGATAGCGGTAAATAGTAGAAACGCATATCAAAAAAATATCCATTCTTCCATTTGCCATACATCCTCTTAACTTCCGAAGAGAGTCGATACGATCAGATGAGGTAGGTCTCCTGGCTTGTGTTTCAATTTACTCTAACACCTTCCCGTAATGTGGTTTTACCCAACATAATACAGTGGTCATTGTTATTTCATCAACACTTACAGTTGCGGAAACAGCTTCGGTTTTACACCGAATTCCCTATTAAGCTGAGTAATCAGCACCTTTATCCTGCAATTCATATTCACTTAATCCAAAGTATACCATAAATTTCCCGAAAAAAAGATAGATTCTTGTTTTGAATATCATTGTGGTCTTTTGTTAAATGATCACTTCGGTCTTTCTATAGAAAAGGTTTCACCAAGTTTAGCGTAGTTATTTCCTGCTAATCGACTAACTGCCTTTAATTCACTGGCATCTATTCGACCATCCTCATAGATGGATTCATCAATATGGAACATCACCACTTCACCTATGAATAGATCAGTACCTGCGATCCCTTCTTGTGTCCCCCCAAGAGGAATCGCTTGAACGAGCTTACACTCCATACGAACTTTTGCTTCCTTAATACTTGGAACTTGAACGACTACACTATCAACCTGAGATAATCCAGCAAGTTCTATTTCACTCTCATCTGGAGGTAACGATGCTGCCGTCTTATTTATCGCAACCACATTATCTTCGTCAACAATATGAACGACGAACTCTTTGCTATCATAAATGTTCCGAGCAGTATCCTTCAAATTTCCATCTGGTCGTTGTACAGACAAAGATACCATTGGAGGATTAGATGAGACGATATTGAAATAGCTGAATGGCGCGCCATTGATTATCCCTTGATCTGATATTGTCGTTACAAAAGCAATAGGTCTAGGAATAATCGATCCAACTAATAGTTTATAGTTATCACGCTCAGTTTGATCTTGCGGTTGGATTGAAATCATATTAACACTCCTCTATAAGGTGAAGGATAGATTAATTTGTCTTACTGCGGGAATAGGTATGCTCCATTAGCCTTCATATTCTTTCGTAAATTCAATTGTGCTTCTCACAGTATTAATCGGTCTCACCAAACCTTCAATCTGCTCTCGTCTGCCTTCAAGGAATGGAGGTAATGATAGTTTTTCTCCTACAGTTTCATATTCTTCATCACCCATAAAGCCGGGACCATCCGTAGCAAATTCGAATAAAATTTGCGGTGCTACACGTACGTACAATGATTCGAAGAAATGACGATCAACATAGCCAGATGTGTGGAAATTGAAATCAGCAAAACGTTCTGTCCACTCATCAAGCACATCACGATCTGCCACACGGAAAGCAGCATGATGTACTGTGCCAAAACCTTGACGAGATGGTGGGAGAATTTCATTATGCTCAACAATGACTTGCGCACCATTTCCACCTTCACCAACTTCAAATAAGTGATATGATCCTTCTGAAGCAATTTCCTCAAACAACATAACTTTCTCTAACATTTGCTTAAAGTATTCGAAATCATTAATTCTTACGAATATCGGTCCTAATCCGGTAATTGCGAATTCTAAAGGAATTGGCCCTTTTAACCAAGGACTCCCTGACTCGACTCCGCTATTATGCTCATCTGAGATCAATTGATACTGTTGATCATCAAAATCTACAAATGATAATGTCTTTTTGCCAAATTGTTCAGAAATTCCGTTGTGTTTTACATTCAAACGATCAAAACGTTTTACCCAATAATCAATCGCTGCGTCTGTTGGGACACGGAATGATGTCTTGAATATTTCATTGTTACCGTGAATCCCCTTTTGAATGTTAGGGAAATCAAAAAATGTCATATCAGTACCAGCAGACCCTTTATCGTCTGCGAAGAATAGATGGTAAGTTTGAATATCATCTTGGTTAACTGTTTTCTTAACAAGTCTCATCCCTAATACATAAGTGAAAAATTCATAGTTTTTTTCAGCACTGCTTGTAATTGCCGTTACGTGGTGAATACCTTTTAATTGATTCATAATGAATTCCTCCAATAATTTAATTTTGTTTAGTTTTTGAATAATGAATTTACTTAGTTTAAGTATTTTTCATTAATCTTAATTTTAAGATATAAGGGCTGTTTAACGATAATGATTGTTCCATTCATGATTGTAAATTAATTATATAAATGAACACTCGTTGTTAACTTGTTTGTCTTTCATATCGCTGTGATAATGGTGTATCTTTCATCAAATTATTATCTTAACTTTAAGATAATATTATATTAAATCAATTTGTTTGTCAACACCTTCTCAACGACTATCTAAATACATATACAATTATGATGAATTATCTTATGTTGGATTGAATCTCACGAACGTACATTCTAAAATATGAAATATAATTATTAATGAATAATTAACAAGTGATATGAATAATTGGAGGAATAAATCCATGATAGAAATAGACATAAGTACTTTGAATACAAACACCATCGTTCGTGACCAGATGATGTCTTCCACTCCATTGCACAATGATCTTATAGAAGTAGTAGAACGTGTTTACTCAACACCAGAATTACAATGTACTCAAATTGAGCTAGAACTTCATAACTCAGAATATGGCTCGTATTTATTGAAATTTAACTTACTTAACATTAGATTTCGTGTTGCTAAGACCACACCTACTAAGCTCGGACAATTTGTAACGATTTGGGAGCGCAATGAGAATGGAACAATTCAGCCGTATGACATATCTGAACCTATCGATTTCTATGTCATTTGTGCTCGTGAAGGCGAAAATTTTGGTCAGTTTGTTTTTCCATCATCTGTTTTACGGGATAAGAACATTTTATCTGACCAAGGAGTTGGTGGTAAAAGAGCAATCCGTATCTATCCACCTTGGGTTGTTACTACTAGTCGCCAAGCACAAAATACTCAGAAATGGCAATTGTCCTATTTCTTAGACTTGTCATTACAGATTCCAATAGATACAGACCGAGTTCGTAAATTGTACGATTTAGATCGTTGATATTATGTTAGATAAAACTAGAAGCGAGGATTTTTAACCATGAATATCAAAGGCATCAATCGCTTTTGTTTTTCTGTCTCTAATTTAGAAAATTCAATAAAGATGTTATTCGAGATCACAATAACAGAACCTACACTCACATCGCTTTTACAATCGATAAAGATGGTTTTGAATTAATGCTGAATAAGTTGGAGTGTTTGAATGTAGAAATATTGCCGGGTCGAATAAGGGATAAGCGAGATAAAAAGTCAATCTATTTTTTAGATCCTGATGGACATATGTTTGAATTTCATACGGGAAATTTAAATGATCGCATAAATTATTATAAAGAAGAGAAAGACCACTAATTCTAGCCCATCATGCTGAGTTAGAATTAGTGGTCCTCTTTAATACGATAGTTTAATGCAGACAGCTTAGCAAGTTATCGCGAATCATGACGACTTCTCAATGTACTCATATTCTAACTAGATTCATGTCTTCTAACTGCAGCGTATACATCTTTCAGTGGGATTTGATACTCTGTCGCGATCGCTTTACAATCTTCGTACTCAGGAGCCCACTGAACAAGTTGTCCATTATGGAATCCTTTCTTCACCGTAACTATTCCCCACTCCGTTTCCACTTGTTCATACTCGCGTTCTAAACGATGTACCGTCAATGGGTAATATCTGATGCCGAGTGTTGTTGTTTCTCGAAATAAGATATCTTTCATAGCATCTAATTTATCGATAGAACAAAGTAATTGTAATAACGTCCCCGGTCTATTTTTCTTCATAAATATCGGTGTATAGTATACATCATTTGCTCCGCTGTTCAGAAGTAAATCCATCACATAACCTAGCCATTCACCTGGAATATCATCTAAGTTAACTTCTAACTTATACATTTGATCATCGACATGCTCATGCGATGGTGGATGATTTTTCTCCATCCGTTTCACTCCCTCCTATTAAGACAATGATATACTACTCACCAATAATGACTCTAATTACATTAGGATGCTTAGGGAATGTTTTTGTTCCCGCTCCATAACCAATAGATTGAACTTTCATTGATGGAAGATTACCGAATTCATTGACAAGAACAGCAACAAAAACAGCACCAGTTGGAGTTGTCAACTCAGAACGAATATCAGTCTGTTCAATAGGAACGCCTCGCATTATCTCTAATGTAGCCGGAGCGGGTACAGGATAAATACCATGATCGATATGAATTTTTCCATTACCAACCGGAACTGATGATGATTTGATGATGTCAATTTGAAGTTGCTCAAGTAAAATTGCAGCTCCAACGATATCAATGATCGAATCTACAGCTCCTACTTCATGAAAATGCACCTTGTCTAGAGGAAGTCCATGAATTAACCCTTCTGCCTCACCAATTTTGCGGAACAAACGCAACGAAGTATCTTTCACACCTTCAGACAATTGTGACGTTTCGATCATATGCACGATATCTTTGTATGAGCGATGGTCGTGGCTATGACTATGATCGTGATCATGTGTATGCTCATGACTGTGACTATGATCGTGATCATGTGTATGCTCATGACTGTGACTATGTCCATGATCGTGATCATGCGTATGCTCATGACTGTGACTATGTCCATGATCGTGATCATGCGTATGCTCATGACTGTGGCTATGTCCATGATCGTGATCATGCGTATGCTCATGACTGTGACTATGCCCGTGATCGTGATCATGCGTATGCTCATTCACCAAATGAACATCAAATTTCGTACTCGAAATACCATTTTTAATAACTTTTATCCACGATAATGTATATTCGTCTTGTATATTAAGTTTTTTCAGCTCTTCTTGCATTATGGTTGCATCAGCCCCAGCATCAATTAACGCTCCGATAAACATATCCCCGCTAATGCCATTTATACAATCAATATAAAGTGTTCTCATATATGTTGACCTCTCTCGCTGAGTTTATGAATTAACGCGGCATTATATCCTCCGCCAAAACCGTTATCTATATTTACTACGCTAATACCAGAAGCGCAAGAATTTAACATCGTTAACAATGCTGATAAACCATTGAAATTAGCACCGTAGCCAACACTTGTTGGGACCGCTATAACCGGATGAGATACTAATCCACCAACAACACTAGGTAAAGCACCTTCCATACCAGCAACGACAACTGAAGCCACCGCATTTTGAATTTCTTCTGCATGGAATAATAAGCGATGAATACCAGCGACACCTACATCGTATATTCGATGTACCGGGCAACCAAGAACCTCAGCTGTAACGGCAGCTTCTTCTGCTACAGCTATATCTGATGTACCAGCTGCAACAACGGCAATATATTGTTTTGATCGATCTTTTTTGTCGAAATCTTGCACCCAATATAAAATACGCGCCTCGGCATGATAGATCATTTGCGGGATTGCTTGCTGCACTTCTCTAGCTTTATCTGATGTAATGCGTGTAATAAGTACTTGATCATTTCTAAGTAGCATCGAATTAGATATCGCTATAATCTGCTCTGATGTTTTGCCTTCCCCATAAATGATTTCGGGAAAGCCTTGCCTCTTCTTACGGTCATGGTCAACTTTAGCAAAGCCCAAATCTTCAAATGCACTTAATTGTTGCTTGGCCGCATCTACAGTTAGTTGTCCATTTTGTACTTGTTTCAATATATCTTCTAGCAACATCATCACTCCTAAAACTTTTCATATAGCTTTCAATTATACTTCGTTTTAATGAAAAGCACTTCGGAAGCATTTACATAATTTAATATTAAAATAGTTGTGCAACGACTTGCTGTACGGAAATGTACTTTTCAAAAATCGCTTTATATTTCTCACTATTTTCAGTAATCGGAACGACTGGTTCATTCATAGGAGTATAGTTTTTAATATCTTCAAAAGATGATGCATATCCAAGGGCAACTAGAGCTGTCCATGAAGCTCCCCAAGCTGCACCATTGTGACTTTCAGATACGTATATCTCTGCATTGAATATATCAGCTAGCATTTGCAACCATACCGGTGATCTTGATAATCCGCCATTCACAAATACTTTACTAGCTGGACCTATCGATTGTTCAAGTGCATTACCTATTTGATATAGATTAAGTGTAATTCCTTCTAATACGGCTCTAATAAGATGTTCACGTCGATGCGATATCGATAAGCCATAGAAATTACCTTTCGCAGCTTGGTCCCATAAAGGTGCTCGTTCCCCATTCAAATAAGGTAGAAACACTAGACCCTCTGAACCAATCTCTGATTTCTCAGACTCTGATATAAATGCAGCAAAGTCTCCTTCATATTGCAATAGATCTTTTGCCCATTGTAATACAACACCACCATTGTTTGTCGGTCCACCAACGATAAAACTATCGCTGCTAAACGAATAACAGAATGTAGATTGAGTCGCACTTACTTGGAATGACGAAGTAAATTGGCGAATAGCACCACTTGTACCTACAGAAATAGCTACTTCACCAGGTAAAATGGCACCACTACCCAGATTGGCAAGTTGTCCATCTGCAGAGCCAATCACGAAAGGAACTGTAGCTGAAATTCCCACCTCTATCGCAACATCAGAGCACAGTTCTGTAAGAATGGTTGTCGGTTCAACGATGGCTGATAATTGGTCACTAATAATATTAGTTAGTTGTAATAATGTTGGTTCCCATTGCAATGTATTCGGATTAAAAAGACCTGTCGCAGATGCCATAGCATAATCAATCATGCGCTTACCAAACCATTTATATATAATATATTCCTTCGCAGACATGAAGTACGTAGCTTCAAGATAAGGAGCATAGTTCGTTTCTTTCATCCAAAGGAGTTTAGTAAACGGAGTCATAGGATGTACAGGAGTACCTGTAATTTCATAATAATGACGTCTTTCCTCATCTGTTAACGCTTTAACTTGTTCTGCACTTCGACCATCTGCCCATGTAAGGAGTGGTGAAATCGGTGTGCCTAATTCATTAATACATACAATAGAATGCATTGCGGCAGAGAACGAGATAGCCAAAAGCTCCCCTTCCATAATATTAGCCTCTTGGATCAATCGTTTAAGTGCTAATACTGAAGAGCGTTCAATATGTTCAACATCTTGCTCCGCGTAACCTTGCTTTGGGTACTCTGTCTTGTTCATTTCTTCCACTTCGGCTATAACATGACCGTCCGTCTGAAATGCACATGCTTTTACACTCGTAGTTCCTAGATCAATTCCTATTACAAGTTGCCTTCCCATTGCTGATCTTCCCTTCAGATATATGTCTATGAACATGAATAATAAAAACCATAACGAGTAATGGTTTTTATTATTCAATACTTATATTAACTTTAAAGAGCAAGTACTTTGTTCATACTGCCACTTTGGTAACCTACTAGATCCATTGTGACATATTTATATCCATAATACTGCAATTGCGCAACGATTTCCTCATGATTTTCAAGAAGAATTGACATATCAGACATTTCGACTTCAATTCTGGCAATTTCACCATGAGTGCGAACTCTTACTTGACGAACACCTAATGATTTTAAATATCGTTCAGAAGCATCAATCTTCTGTAACTTCTCATTCGTAATCTGTTCACCATATGCGATACGTGATGATAAACAAGCAAAAGAAGGCTTTGACCAAGTAGGAAGATTAACGGATTGAGATAACACTCTTATTTCTGATTTGTATAAATCTGCTTCAAGGAGTGGACCTCTAACACCACGTTCCTTCGCAGCTTGCATACCTGGACGATGTTCATTCTGATCATCAGCAATTACACCGTATATAATATTTTTATAATTTCTCTCTTCAAGTATTGGTAATATATGATCGAATAGACTACTTTTGCAGAAGTAACATCTATTTTTATTGTTCTCTGAATACCCTGGAATCGCTAATTCAGAAGTTTCGATGACTACATGTGTAGCACCAATAAGAGTTGCTAGTTCTCTCGCTTCTTCTAATTCACTCGAAGGATACGTCTCTGAATCTGCGGTAACAGCTATAACATGATCACTACCTAGAGTGTCTATGGCTGCCTTTAACAAAAATGTACTATCTACTCCACCTGAAAATGCAACAACAACACTTTGCATTTCACGTAAAATAGACTGTAGCTTTTCATATTTCGCTGTCAGCATTATTTATCATCCTCCAACTTTCATAAACTTCTTACACTCATTAGATAGTCATGCTCCCGAATCCGCCATCTACGCGAATCAATGCCCCTGTAACAAAGCTAGATGCTTGTTCTGATGCTAGCCATACTGCCGCCCCTTGTAATTCTTCAGGTGTTCCAAAGCGTTGCATAGGAGTGTGCTTCATTATTGATTCTATGCGGTCAGGGTTAAGAATTTTCCGATTTTGTTCCGCAGGGAAGAAACCAGGAATAATTGCGTTTACTCGAATATTATGAAGTGCAAACTCTCTTGCCAAATATTGTGTAGCACTGTTCAATGCTGCTTTAGAAACGGAATACGTAAACACTCTTGATAGTGGTGTTGTTGAAGATACAGATGAAATATTGATAATACTACCAGAACGTTGCTGCTCAATATTTTTCTGAGCAAATATTTGACACGCTTGAACAATCCCTTTCAAATTTACATCCATTATATCATCAAACTCTTCCATTTCTAGTTCAAGAAAAGGGGTACTACTGTTCTTACCTGGTGCATTCAATAAAATGTCCCAACCACCAGACCAAGCTTCTATGTCATCTGCAACTTGTAGTAATGATTCACGATCGCTAACATTCGCTTGGAAAGCCTTCGCTTCTCCCCCATTGTCAACGATAGCTTTTACTACTTCTTCAGCTTTTTCCATATTACGGCCAACGATAGCTACTTTAGCTCCATGCTCGGCTAATCCGTGAGCAATTGACGAACCTAGCACACTATTACCACCAATAGCTACTGCTGTTTTACCTGTTAAGTCAAATAATTTACTCATTATAATCTCTCCCCTAGTTGTAATGGTATCTTCTTGGCTTGCGAAAGCCCGCTTTTTGAATCTTGATTGCTATAGTTTCTACCACAAATTCCCGTTATCATCGAAAGGTAAGTCAAACAATGGCGATACAACTTCCATCTGTGGATGCTGATTTACGTAGTCAATTAGTGCTTCTGATACTTCAATCTCACTTAACACTAATGTATTTTTGATGCGAACCATTTTCACTTTTGTAAAATCTAGAATATTACTTGTCTTAATAGCAGCTTGTATTGTTTCTTTATCATTAGCTAAAGTCGTAGCAATTTTAGTAGGTGCAACTACAGTAGAAGTAAGTCCATTCGCATACGTTACTTCAAGGTTCATCTTGTCTACTAGACGTTGTGTTGTGAAGTCTGCCGTACCTACGCCGTTCGCATTACCTTCTGTCTCATGTGTGAGATCAAGTACAACCATTTTGTTAACGTCTGGACCTCCATGAGCATAAGGAGTAGGATAGCGTCCCGTTATATTAGGGTCCATACCATCTCCACTGATGTTTTTACCAATCTGATCAATCACAAGCACTTCTAATTGTTCGAAAAATAATTTTGGTAACAGAGCTTTTGCTTTTTCTTGCAAGCTAGCTTCTTTTTCGATAATTTCAGAAGGTGTTAACGTCTCAACGACCGCCACTTTATCAAACGCATTTTCTACAGTCGCAACACCGAACAATATTGGTTTCTCTGCCATAATCATTTTCGCCATAGCTGGTACATTTTCAGCCATATACTTGAAACCAAGTTGGTGACAAGCTTCTGCACCTTTTTGCTTTCCAAGTCCAATACTAATCATTTTCATAATGCCACTCTCAACTGGACCACGAAAAGCAGTATGTGGTTTGATACGATTTATAACTACAATTCCGTCTGCACTAGCAGCATATTGATCTACATAGACTGGAAGACCATTAGGCAGTTCGCCTAACTTCACAACTTCCATCGAAGAACGGATCTCACAACCAACAGATTCTTCTGTTACGCCTAGATGAGCAAGAACTTCGCGTTGACCTTCAGCCGTAGCTCCCCCATGACTTCCCATACTAGGTACGATGAATGGTTTTGCTCCTTGATCTTGTAGAAATTGCACCGTGCATTTCGTTAACTCTACAAGACGATCGAGACCTCGGCTACCAACGGCAATGGCGATTTCCATGCCAGGTTTAATCTGATCAACAATTTCAGCACGATCTAATCTCTCTAACAATTGTTCACTCAAATTATCAATATGACTATTATCAAAAGTAACCTTTACTTTTGCCATTTTTGGCACAGGAATATTTTTAACAAGCTCTTGAAGAATACCCATCAACATATCACTCCAATTTCGTATATTTTGTATATAATTTTACCAAATACGTAGATTTCATGTGAGAAAGTAAATAATGACTCCCTCTATTAATTAGTTTACTAAACTAATTAATTAGATGATATCATTTGACTCCATCTACGTCAACGCGATAATTAAGTGTTTTGATTTTTTTTTACTAGCTGAATAGCATAAAAGTATGTGAGCGCTAGTTTGTCAGCTCTCACATACTTTTTCAGCTTAATTACCTATTAAATCCAATCACCATAACCTTGACTAACTAAATATTGTTTAGAATCTTGAAGACAATCAAATGGATCTCTACCATTCGTATCATCTTGTTCAATGAAGAAGTGTTTAACACCACTTTCTAAACCAGCGTCGATTATTGCTGGTATATCCAATGATCCTTGACCCAATTCAGCAAACTGAATAATATTAGTGAACTTTTGCATAAATTTGGACATATCCTTCAGATCATCTTCTCCTACTTCTAATCTTCCGATACGATAATCTTTCAAATGCAGTAAGCCGATGCGACCTTTGAAGCGATTAATGACTGCAACTGGATTTTCTCCACCACGCTGAATCCAATGAACATCGAGTTCAAACCCTAGCTTAGTTGTATGATTTCGCATCATATCAATTAGATACTCACCATCATATTTTTCAAACTCAACATGATGATTATGATAATATAATTCCAATCCGTGCTCCGCTAGACGATTAGCCATAGCTTCTGCTTCTGCGATATATTGCATCACTTGATCTTTATGACCCATAATCGCAAGGGGCATCATCCCAATTCGAATATATTTACAATCTAATTGCTTACAATCTTCGACTATTTTTTCGAAATGAGTATCTAATGACTCACCAGGATCGTTGGCACCTTTATTCAATGGGGCAGATACTGAAGCGATTTGAATACCAAAATCTTCACTAGCTTTTTTCAATTGCGCTACATTTTCTGAAGTCATCGCAATTTGTGACACTTCAACGGATTTGAATCCTAATTCATGTAACTTCTCAAATGTCGCATATACACCTAACTCTGCAACTTTTTGTTTCAAATTAAACATTTGCACACCGATCTTTGATTGTTTCGTCATCACATATTCACTCCATTCTATTTATTGTTCAGATGCGATCTTCTTATTCAACTCTGTCAAATACAACTCTTCATCAATTGGTAACTCTATTTCTTTATTCAACCAACTAGACAGATGAATCGCATTAGCTAATGCCACACCATGAATACCGTCGCTACCAGGAGCTAACAGTGGTGCACCTTCAACAATATGTGCTGCGAAATTCTCGAATACGGCGATATGTTGCGCTCCCCATACACTTTCAAATTCAATAACTTCCTCTGAATAGATATCGTCTGACTTCCCACCCATAAAGATGTTCATCACGTCAGCCATACTCATCGTATCACTCATCTCGCGCTCTGGTTTGGTTAGACGTTTAATCGTAATTTTCTTACTGTCATCAACGATAATTTTACCTTTGTCACCTAAAATTTCGAATCGATCGGTTCCGACAATATCATGCGTACATGTTACGAATACACCAGTTGCACCATTAGCATACTCCATCATTACGGTAACTTCATCTTCTACGGATATGTTACGCTGGTAACCATATTTCACATTAGAATATACTTTCGATGGCATACCAGCAATCCATTGAAGTAGATCAAGTTGATGTGGTGCTTGATTCACAAGTACTCCACCACCTTCACCTTTCCACGTTGCTCTCCATGCACTTTGATCGTAATAACCTTGCGGTCTCCACCAAGTTGTGATCATCCAGTTCGTACGACGGATATCCCCAATTTCACCATCATCAATTAGCTGTTTCAATTTTTGATATAAGGGATTAGTACGTTGGTTGAACATAATTCCAAATGCAACTTCTGGTTTCGATTTGGCATATTCATTCAATTCTCTTACTTGCTTCGTATATACACCTGCTGGTTTCTCAAGTAATGCATGGATATCACGTTGTAGTGCAGCAATTCCAATCTCAGGATGTAGGAAATGAGGTACACATGTAACGACAGCATCAACCGTTCCGCTATCAAGCATATCGATATAATTATCGAAAAATGGAACATCTGGGTAGTTTTCAGCAGCCCATTGTTTTCTCGCAGGGTCAGCATCACTTATTGCACCTACTACCATGTTTTTCACTTTGCCTTCAGTAATAAATTGTACATACGCTGCACCTTGTGCACCGACACCGATAATTCCCATTCTTACATTTGTCATATTATACAGCCTCTCTCTCAATGGATTGTAATAATTCAACTAAAGCATGGAATTGTAATGCGTAAGCTTCTTCCCCAGTTAAACCTTTGTCTTCTTTAATGATATGTTCAGCAGCTTCTAGCTCTAAGTCTTTTAACGAATCGAATAATACAAGATGCGGCTCTAACGTTAGGAAGCCTTCATAGCCTTTATCAATTAGATCAGCTAAAATAGTTTTTATCTTCCCTTCCCCAGTACCACATACGACGTTCTGTTGACTTGTTGAAACTGCGTCTTTAATATGAATGTATTCAATATGTGGTTTTAATAACTGATAACATTCCCATGTATCTTCGCCACATTGCACAAAGTTCGCAAAATCAAATATTGCTTTGAAATAAGGTGAACGAACACCCTCTAACATCTCGTTGCAACGTCGAGCGATATCACCAAAAATATCTTTTTCATTCTCATGAAGTAAGATTACATTATACTTAGCAGCGATTTCCGTAAACTGGATTATTTGCGAGATAACTCTATTATGGTATTGATCTACTTCGTCACCTTTAGGAATGTAAAAGCTGAAAATACGAATGTATTTACACTTTAGCAAATTCGCAATTTGACATAAACGATCTAATAAATTTAGTTGTTTCAAAAACCCTAAATCATCAGTTATAAAAATTTTCCCAATAGGTGACCCTATTGAAGATACAGTGATTTGATATTCCTTTAATAGCGGTAACACTTTTTCTTCAATCTCTTCAAGCGAGTAATCACCAATATTTCGTCCATCAATACCACGTAATGATAAAAAATTCATATCAAGCTTGCTAAGAGCTTGCAATTGAGTTTCAAAGTCAGATGAGATTTCATCCGAGAATCCAGATATGTGTAGCTTGTCATTATACAACTCCATCTCTCCTATAACTTTTTATTTTTATTGAAACTGCAACAAGAATAACTTCAAAATAAAAAGCACTTCGAAAGCGTAAGCTAACTTTTATTTTCCGAATAAGTTCAGCATAAAAGAAAACGCTTTATTATACTCGCATATTTTTGCGTAAAATAGTAAAATATTGATGTATTTCAAAAATACTAATAAAGGATTGTTACCAATGAATTACGAACAAGAACAACAATTAACCCAAATACTTAAATTTACTTATACATTTTCCGGAATGGAAACGATCTATATGGATGCATCTCATAATATGACATTTGCTTACGGACCTATGTATATTCCCGAACCACTGCAGCATCTATTCGAAGCTGTTCGGTCTAATATACTTTTTCAAATGGATAAAAATGAACATCATATTCATGTACACACTACCACTCAGCATTTGTTATATATTACAGTTATCCTGCAACTTAATGATCACGAAGTAGGTACGATAATCGTTGGCCCTTTTCTACAAACAGATCCTTCAATGATTCAAGTTCAAGATATACTGTTCCAGCATCAGTGGTCTCTTTCGTTATTACCACTCGTTCAGCAATATTATTTGTCTTTACCCTTAATAAGCAAGGAAAAACTTAATCATATTATCGAGTTCATACTATACATGTTCCAGCATTCATCACTATCTTCTAAGTCACATGTAACGATCGAGAGCAAAAACTATATCACATCACATCATTCAATATCAGCTCCACTTGAAAACATCGAGAAAAAACATATCGTTGAAGAGCGTTATCGTTCCGAAAACAAATTGATGAGTGCTGTCCAGCAGGGTAATTTATCATTATTAGAGCAATTATTAAATAAAGACGAATTTCCCAAATATCCAGTGCCTGATCGATTTCCTAATGATCCACTTCGATCAAGAAAAAATCTAAGCTTTGTGAGAAATACTCTGCTTCGAAAAGCAGTCGAAAACGGTGGAGTTCATCCAATATATATCGATAGCATTTCCGAAAAATTTGCTATTCAAATTGAAAAGACAACCAGCATTAAGCAACTCGAATTACTTCAAGACAATATGTGCTTAGAATATTGTAAATTAGTACAACAATTATCCCTTATCGCCTATTCACCATATATTCGAAAGGCATTAGAGTTCATAAGATGGCATATTGCTGAGGAAATAACACTTGAAAAAGTAGCTCATGAAATTGGAGTTAACAGATTTGAATTATCTAGATCATTTAAGAAGGAAACAGGTCTGGCTTTTCCAAAATATATTCACCAAATAAGGTTGAAGGAAGCTATTCACCTGTTAAAGAATGAAAATCTATCGATTACTGACATTTCACATA
>Ga0160453_100122_pt1 | contig 78906 bp, 70 predicted proteins | sample HID1971K_E6MG_FD_108228 | JGI IMG/M metagenome (GOLD analysis project Ga0160453, IMG submission 108228) | Enriched millipede-associated microbial communities from UW Madison campus, WI, USA - HID1971K_E6 MG | ecosystem: Host-associated > Arthropoda: Insects > Digestive system > Unclassified ...
CAGTAGGTTGAGTTGCCATATTTCAATTGTTTTGGTAGACAGTTAACGCTGTACTACATCGTTTTTTGATGGAACTGGATCTACTGCTTTTACATGGGTGCTTTGCGTCAGGCGGGCTGATTGCAAAATTCAATCCCGAAGCTTCGGGATGCTTCGATTTCCCGCCCGAACACAAAGCCCAGAACATCAAACTGTCTAAAAACCTGAAGTAGTTTTTCCATGTGTGAGTTTACCAAGGCCAAATAGTGTATCACTTCTCAAATGCTATTATCTTTTTTTAACGAATTGTAACTCAACCCTAGCGAATTGTAAATGGATTGGTTCAATTTGATTGCCAATTGTATTTTTATAGCATTGTTAATTTACAACAAATAATATTAATAAAATTTCATTTTGATTTCATTTAAACAAACACTATTAGCAATAGTAATTCTTGTAACAACCTCAAATTTTTCGTTTGCAAAGGCAAAAATTCCTATCGGGGTAAGAGAAGTTTTAAATAAGGTTTACGATTTGCCAAACACTGATGAATTTAAATTAGAAAATGGCAATTACCTGGATTTGGCCACATTACATAAAGAATTTAATATAGCTTACATACTACCGCTATACATAACCGAAGAGCCAAAATTAGTAGGCTACAATGAAAAAACAGAAGAATTTTTTGATATTCCCGAAAATGAATTAAATGCGATTTTGGCATCGCAAAAATTGAGCAAAGAAAGCATTAACCAATTGCCTTTTTACACAAAATTTGGCGGAAAACTGGTTGCTGTATTAATAATTGGCCTTTTAATTTGGGGCAGTATACCCTCAAAAAAATCTAAAATAGAACCCAAACAAGTTTAATTATATTTATTTACTAAAAATTTAAAATTATGAGTACCTCAGTTATTTTTATTATTGTTTTTATGGTTGCAGTTTATGCAGGTGTATTTTATTTTATGCAGTTAAAAAAGAAGAAACAGAAAGAAATGTTTCAAAATACAGATTTTACAGCCGAAATGAATAATGCAGATAACTACAAAACTAAATTTTTGAATGCTGAACTTTCTTTCCTAACAAAACAAATGGAAGGCAAGCCCATTGATGCCTTTAATTATGGCAATTTAGACTATTCTACAAAGGACTCTATGAAAGACGGCCTTAAAGATGGATTAAAAAGTATGGCAACCCTAGGTGCAGTAAAATTTCATACCGTTCAAACCCCAAAATATCTAATCTTAAGCGGAGCCGATTTACACCTTTTAGATACCGATACAGAAGGAGAAATCTCAAATCATTTGGTTTTTGATGCCTCTCGTTTACAAAAATCGGCTATAAGCGAAATTCCTTTAGAAGGTATGATAAAGGCATTTGCCAAACAAAAGGGCGATAATGTAAAAGCCTATAAAATTTCGTTAGCCACAGATGGAAGTCCGATTGAATTAATTATTTTTTCTGCCTTGCTATTTACTTATGCCAACTCTGGTGCAAGCGCGTTTTCATTAAATGTGCAAAAGAATTTGGAAGAAATTATCCTTGCAACCGATTTCTTGAAAAAAATAGGCGCTAAATATTCAAACCTAAAAGTTGGTATTTCATTTTAAAGGATAATTAGCAATTTCAAAAACAATTCAACTTGTATAGTTTATTTTGTGATACAAGGAGATGATTACAAATCGATTTTCGAATACTATTTAAATAGTATTGCCATACATAAGATTAAAATTATATGAAAAATATACTTCAATATGGACTAACGTTTTTAGTAGTTGCAATTATTGCACTATGGCAAACTGGGTATAACCCTTTTGCTTCAAAAAAAGAAGCAGAAGCTGTTTCTCCATCTGTATTTAAAGAGATGAAGAAGCAGACCGAAAGCGACGGCAAACGTATCGCTTTAGTAGGGACTTTTTCCGTCTCTAATTCTGATATTACAATAAAATTGGGGCAACCTACAAGTTTGATGTTTAGCGATGAAAACAACAACCTTATTGATTTTTTTAAGGTTTGGAACGGAAGTGGGAAAAACGAGTTTTCTTTACCCACAACATTCACACCTAAAGACTTAAAAGTTTACGATAACGAAGGGAATGAACATAGCTGTAATGAAAAAATTAAAATTTCGTTTACATTAAAAAGAATTAAAGAAGCAGAACCAGAAAAAGACCCTAATACAGGTGAGTATGCTTGGGAATGGGAACAGCTAAGAATAGACCCTTTAAAATAGTACTGCAACCAACAAGCGTTTCGCGTCAGGCGGGCTGATTGCAAAATTCAATCCCGAAGCTTCGGGATTCTTCAATTGAACCTTAGTGCCAAAGGCATCACTTTGTGATAATAAACCCGGTGATAGTGCTTCTCCCACAGGGATGCCTTTGGGAGATTGCCCGCCCGAATGCAAAGCCCAAAAATGTCAAACTGTCCAAAAACTATCTATTTAAAATTTAGTATTTGGATACCTATCTTTGAAAAACGTTAAATATTTAATTCTCAGAGATTAGTTTTTGATTTTTAGACTGACTGACGTTAGCAGATATTTTAACCAACAAGCAGGAAACAATGACACATCAGGAAATATTAAAAAAGGTTGAATGGAAAGACTTGAAAAATTTGTCTTTCAAAGAACTGTTAATAGAAAATAACCTGACAATACCCTGGTTTATAATTTCATTAACACTTGCATATTTTGGATATTACATTTTTGCCCTGCCATTTTCTGCATTTTTCTTTTTGACGGGGCTTAGACAAGTCCATAACGGTTTCCATAATTCCCTTGGAACAAACAAGTTTTTGACCTGGCTGTCATTGTACATAAACAGTATTTTAATGATGGCATCCATCCACGCTGTCAAATTCAACCACATAAGGCATCATAAATATTGCTTAACAGACGAAGACTACGAAGGGAAATCAGCAGGAATGACTTGGTACGGAGCAATTTTATATGGACCCGTTCATATGTTCCTAATTCACAAAGTAACACTTCAACTTGGAAATAAAGACTATAAGCGAAATGTGATACTAGAACTCCTATCTATTGCCATTTTTGCTACAATTGTGGTTTATTTTAGGATAGACTTTTTAATTTACCACATTATTATAATGATTATCGGAGAATTTTTAATGGCATTCTTCGCTGTTTGGACTGTTCATCATGACACACACGACAGCCCGGAATTCGCAAGAACACAAAGAGAGAGCTGGAAAAATAAGATTACGTTTAGTATGTTTTATCACTTGGAACACCATTTATTTCCTGCGGTTCCAACAATTAAACTCCCTAAACTTGCCAAACGCATTGACCAGGCTTTACCTGAAATAGAAAAGAAGCAAACCTTTTGACAGCAGAACCCTTTGCATTTTAGAATTTAGCATAACAGGTTTTTTGTATTTCTTCCGGGTTCCAGCAGTAACCTGTTTAATAACCACTGTTATTTTGACAATAATCATCATAAAACTAAACAAGCTGGCATCAGATCCATTACCCTAACACCTAACAACAAGAAGATTTCAAAATATGTTCTGAATAGCAAATACAGCTAACCTAAATTGATTATTACCAGTCGACAAAATTCATTAAAAAAAGCCAGTATGAATCGAATTTCACTTTTCCTTGCTCTTTTTCTATCCATCACATTACCTGCTTTTTCACAAGACACTAATTGTAATTGTCTGGACAATCTGAACAAAACGATTGAGAAGACCGAAGAAAACTATGCGGGTTTTCCTGCTAAGGTAAACAACCAAAACAAGCCAAAATATATTCAGCTATTAACTGAACTTAAGCAACAAGCAATTTCAGAAAGCAATTCTAAAAAGTGTTATTACATCATCAAAAATTACATTAGATTTTTTGAAGACAAGCATTTTATTCTGAGTTACAGCAATGATAAAGACTATGATAACGAAATGGTAAATTACAAAGATGATTATTTCAAAAAAGGCATTGCTTTAAAAAACCTTAAACCTATTGAAGGCCTTTGGATTAATCCCGATAGCACATTAAAGATGGCCATTCAAAAGTTCCCAAATAACATTTATAAAGGAATTATCGTGGAATCAAAAGATGCCAAATTTTCGAAGGGATTTGTCTATTTAACCCTTACATCCAAGGGCAAAGATTATGTGGCTAAAGAATACAATTCTTTCATAACAACTGATATACCCGCAAAACAAAAAGGAAATCTTTTACAGATTTGGAACCATGCCTTGTGGGGCAAAGTGTATCCCGATAAATTAAACAATGATGAACTTGCAGAATTAAATACGTGGAAAAACGATAATAATGGACTTGCATTTAAAAAGTTAAATCCAAAAACCAGTTATCTTAAAATTCCTACATTTTATAACAATGATAATAAAATCCAGCAATTGATTAGCAAAAGCGATTCTGTAATCAGAAACACGGAAAACCTGATCATAGATTTAACGGGCAATGGTGGTGGCAATACGGGATGGCTGAGCTTTTTACCTTATTTGATTACCAATCCGATAGTTCAAGAGCATACTTACTTAAGGGTAACACCAGAAAATGTAAAATCTAAATTGGCAGACCTGGAGCCTTTCGTCAAAAATCCAATACCAAACGATTACAAAAAATATTTTCCTGAGGCCGTTTTGGCTGCTTACAAAAAAGCATACAAGGAACTTCCGGTTACAAAAGAAAAATTTTATCCGATCCCGGCTGTAACTTTCCCCCTTGATTCTGCGATAAAATATCCAAAAAAAATAGCGCTTGTTTTTGATAATTTTTGTGGAAGCTCTACAGAATATTTCTTTTCGCTTTCTAAACAAAGTAAAAAAGCAATCCGCTACGGAACAAATACAATTGGTATGATGGATTATGAAGGAATGTCGACACCTACCCCATTGCCTTATAATAAGTTTATTCTGACCATACCCACTGTAAAATCGAGTTGGACAGATAAAAATCCTATAGATCGTACTGGTTTTAAACCACAGGTTTCTTTAAATAATTTACCGCAAAACAAATGGCTCTCTTTTATTATGAAAGACCTGGAAAACAGATAAAGAAATCTATTAAAATTTTCAAGATGAAAACACCATTGTCCTGATGTCGAATGTTAGCATCCAACATTTTAATGTATAAGAGTTCCCTATATTTGAAAACAAATATGACAGCCAGGGACAATCTAACAACCTCAAATCCGATACCTACCGACCTTTTAATTGTAAAAGAATTCGTGTATGATAAATGTGGTTATGACCTTACCGATCTGAAAACAGAAATCGAAAGCGCTGAATACGCTGCCTGTACATTCAGACTTAATGGAATGGCCATTAAATATAGAGTTTCTAAAATTACGCCCACAAAAACAGGACAGTTTGTTGCCATTTGGAAGAGAAATCATAAAGGAGTAACCGAACCATTTGACTTTTCGGATGATATAGATTTCCTGATTATTACTACGAGAAGTGGCGACAATTTCGGACAATTTATCTTTCCAAAATCTGTTCTGCTCAACAAAGGAATCATGTCCGGAAGCAATAAAGAAGGCAAGCGTGGAATTAGAGTTTACCCACCCTGGGACAAAACAACTAACAAACAAGCTGAAAAGACACAACAATGGCAAACCGAATATTTTTTGAAAATCCCAAACGACAGTTCAATAGATTTAATCCGGGCAAAAAAATTATTCAATTCCCCAACCAATGATCAGCAAAAACCTGTCGTGGTGTCAGATGATAACATCCGGCTAATCATCAAACCCTAATCATAAACATAGCAAGTATCGGGTAGGTCAACATTCCATTCAGAACTACATTTGTATATAAATAAAAGATATGATGAAAGCTCAGGATGAAATCAACTTCAATAGAATTGCGGAAGCGATCAAATACATTCAGGATAATTTCAAAAAACAGCCTGGTTTAGAAGAGATTGCAGAAAAAGTAAATCTAAGTCCATTCCATTTTCAACGATTGTTTAGCGAATGGGCAGGTACAAGTCCGAAAAGATTTTTGCAGTATATCAGCATCGGTTATGCGAAAAAATTGCTGAAAGAAGATCAGGCTTCGCTATTCGAAACCGCATTAGAGACCGGACTATCTGGCACAAGCAGGTTACATGATTTATTCGTAAATATTGAGGGCATGACACCGGGTGAATATAAAAATGGCGGTGAAAATCTAAAAATCAATTACAGTTTCGCCGAAAGTCCTTTCGGAAATATCATTGTTGCCTCTACACAAAAAGGGATTTGTCACATCGCTTTCGCCGATAATGAATCAGCTGCATTGGAAAATTTACAAAAGCAATTCCCCTTGGCCGGTTATAAAAAAATGCTGGATATGGAACAACAAAACGCCTTGTACATCTTCAATCACGATTGGAGTAAACTCAACCAGATCAAGCTTCATCTAAAAGGTACTGATTTCCAATTGAAAGTTTGGGAAACCCTGCTTAAAATCCCAATGGGCAAATTATCAACCTACGGAGGCATCGCCAAACAACTTCAGAATCCAAATGCATCAAGAGCTGTCGGTACAGCCATTGGCGATAATCCGGTTGCCTTTCTGATTCCATGTCACCGTGTTATCCAATCCAGCGGAGCATTGGGTGGTTACCATTGGGGCAATACCCGAAAATCTGCAATTATAGGTTGGGAAGCCGCAAAACTGGAAGGTTTACAATAGTAATGGAAGCACTGATTAAACTTATTTCAGCCATCAAATGGGATGAAGTTACAACCAATATGCATGAAAAAGGTTATGCAATTGTTCCAGATATTTTATCTGAAAAAGAAAGCGATGAACTTGTAGGCAATTATGATCAGGAATACCGATACCGCAAAACAGTTGTGATGGAACGTTATCGTTTTGGACTTGGCGAATACAAATATTTCAATTACCCATTACCAGATCTGATTCAGACCTTAAGGGAAAACATATACCCAAAACTGGTTCCCATTGCAAATTTGTGGATGAAAGTTTTAAATATCGGGCAACAATTCCCTCCAACCCTTTCCGAATTAAAATTGCTTTGTAATGAAAATAATCAGACCAAACCAACCGTTTTAATTCTAAAATATGGCACAGGCGGTTACAATACCCTACATCAGGATTTATATGGTGATGTTTATTTCCCGATGCAGCTGGTTTTATTCCTTGACGAACCTGATGTAGATTATACCGGCGGAGAGTTTGTACTTACGCAGCAGACCCCGAGAGCACAATCCAAAGCAATTGTACTCCAGCCAAAAAGAGGTGATATGCTGATCTTCAGTACAAATTTTAAACCGGTTAAAGGAGCGAAGGGCTACTATAGAGTGAATATGAAACATGGTGTAAGTGAATTGAAAAGCGGTAAACGCCATACTTTGGGGATTATTTTTCACGATGCACTAAGTTAAATAGCGAAAAATACAATAATAAAATACTCATTATCAGCTATTTGAATTGTTTTTTTAAATAAATCGTCATTGCGAGGCTGGATTAGAGTGAGCCGAAGCAATCTTTTAGACCCATCCACCGAAAAAGATTGCTTCAGCCTTACACAAAACCTCCACTTCTGTTCGCAATGACGAATTTAAAATCAAAAACTTACATTAAACAGGGTGATTAAACACATTGAGATTTCATCTCCAGAGTTGAGAAGGCAAATTAAAAATGGTGAAATTTGCTTCGCTGGAAATACCCGGTTGAAAATTTATGGAATACTTAAATGTAAATCGGGCAAACGCATGAAGAAGGAAAATCGGGTATTTTTCAGATCAGAAACAGAAGCTTTGCAAAATGGATACAGGCCCTGTGCACATTGCTTAAACAAAAAATATAGAGCATGGATTTATTCAATACAGAACTAGATATAAACAAAAATTTACTACCCTATGATGGAACAGTAAATTACTACGGAAAAATATGCTCAGCATCAGAAGCAAACCATTATTTCGAACGTTTAATGCATAACATCCAATGGAAAAATGATGAAGCATTTATATTGGGTAAGCACATCATCACCAAAAGAAAAGTAGCCTGGTATGGCAATGAAGAATATGCCTACACTTATTCAAATGCAACCAAACATGCTTTATTATGGACACCAGAACTTATAGAATTAAAAAAGATTGCTGAAGAGAAAACCGGTGCAACCTTTAATTCCTGCTTATTAAATTTATATCACAATGGTGATGAAGGCATGGCCTATCATAGTGATGATGAAAAATCTTTAGGCAAAAACACAACCATCGCATCCTTAAGTTTTGGAGCGGAAAGAAAATTTCTGTTCAAGCACAAACAAAGCAAAGAAACCATCACCACCTTTTTAGAACACGGCAGTTTATTGGTGATGAAAGATGAAACCCAAACCAATTGGTTACATCGCCTACCTCCAACAAAAAAAGTAAATCGGGCAAGAATCAACCTCACATTTAGAACAATGGTTGATGGTCTCTGATAATATTTCGACACCCAGATTTCCTTTATCCCAGATTCATTTCTAAGATTTCTAAAATGCCTGAAGTGGTTAAAATCTTTGCACACATAGTATAAGAAACTGTTTAAAAATGAATAAATTTTTTACAATTTCAGAGCGGTACGTGGAGACACGTACCTTGGCTCTACGCCTTGGGTCGTATCTCCACGACCCAATTATAATTAAATTAAAAATTTAAACAGTTTCTAAAGTTTTTAATCATTGATGGTGATTTTCTGAAACCCTAAGCTCAATAATTTTATTTAATTTAGTCCAACACACCGAATACAATAACAAACAAAAACAGATCATAATTATGCTAGTAAAATCTCTTATGGGCGAATTTCTTCACGAAGCAGAAAATACCCGCAAACTATTAAAAGCCATTCCAGATAGCGCTCTGGATTGGAAACCCTCAGAAAACTCCTGGACTACAGGGCAGTTGGCCTCGCACATCGCCGAAATTTACAATTGGTACGAATCTACTTTTCATCAGGATGTATTTGATATGGCAACATATAAATATGACAAAGGAGATATAAGCAAAGCCGCAAACATAGTAGCCAAGTTTGAAGAAAACGTAAACAATGCTAAACAAGCTTTAGAAAAAGCTACAGACGAAAGCATGTTTACCAATTGGAAAATGGTGATGGGAAGCGATGTCCCTGTTTTTCCAGAAATGCCCAGAATCCAAGTGGTAAGAGGGTTTTTATACAATCACCTTTACCACCATCGTGGCGAAATGATTGTTTATCTACGAGCTACTGGCAATAAAGTACCTGGTTTATACGGGCCAACTTTTGAAGAAAGCAGATAGAATTTCAGGGTATCCAAAAAGTATATGGGAGATTAGCGCTTCTGCATATTAAGTACTTATGTATGTTAAGCGCTTTGTCATGTTGAGCGCTTTGTCATGTTGAGCTTGTCGAAACACAAGTGTAATCACATTACATAATCCTTCGACAAGCTCAGGATGACAGTCCTTTCTTTTTTGGATACCTTTTTTTATATTTTTATCTTAATGAAAATTTTTGCAGAAACTGAACGACTTATTTTAAGAGAACTATTATCTACAGATGCAGCTGGAATGTTTGAATTAGATGCCGACCCTGAAGTACATTTATATCTTGGCAATAATCCGGTAAAATCTATAGAACAAAGCGAGGCAGATATTGAGTTTATCCGCAAACAATATGTAGAAAATGGCATTGGCCGATGGGCAGTTGTCGAAAAATTCAGTGGCGATTTTATAGGCTGGTCTGGCTTAAAATTAATAACAGAGCCTACCAATAATCACATTAATTATTACGATGTAGGTTATCGGTTCATTAAAAGATATTGGGGCAAAGGTTACGCAACCGAATCCGCAAAAGCAGCGATAGATTACGGCTTCGATCAATTAAATCTTTCCGAAATTATTGGCATAGCCGATGTAAATAATATGGGATCAATAAATGTATTGGAAAAAGTAGGTTTAAAGCGTTTGGATCTTTTTGATTATCATGGAAGACTTCATCATTGGATGAAAATTGAAAAAGAATAAACCGCTGCAAATTCAATTATAAATTCTAATTTCGCTTCGATAAAACCACCATAATATGGAAACTAAAGACAGCAATGGCAATATTTTAAATGAAGGCGATTCGGTTACCGTAATTAAAACCCTAAAGGTAAAAGGGATGTCTTCTGATATCAAACAAGGAACTGCAGTTAAAAACATCCGTTTAACAGACGATCCTAAGGCAATAGAAGGCAAAGTGAACGGTACCGTTTTAGTACTTAAAACCGAATTCCTTAAAAAGAAAAATTAATGCTTCACCATGCTGAGCGCCTAACATTAGAAATACAAAGAAGGGGTTAATGACCATATTGTCATCCTGGGGAACGAAGGATTCCCTTTAGCTAAATCCTGCTCATAAGATTCTCATTGCATTCAGAATGACAAAATAAGCTTAAAAAATTTGTCCTAAATTTATTTCAGCATCTATTTACAAGAAAGGTTTATTGGTTTAGTTTTTGATAATACCTTTCTAAAATCAAAACCATAATGAAAAATTTAATCATCTGCGGCATCTTAATCTGCCTTTTCAGCTCCTGCCTGGAAAAAATTGATCCGCATGCCTTAACCAATACCAAATGGGAATTAACTGAATTACCAGGCATTACTTTGCCGGGTACATCAAAAGCAAGCCTAAATTTTGCTGAGGGCTTAAAATTTGGTGGTAAATCATTTTGCAATAGCTATGGCGGACAGGCCGAGCTCGTAGATAATAAGATCACATTAAAAAATGTTTTCGGCACTAAAATGTTCTGTCAGGATACTGACGAGGCTGAACGTGCTTACCTGAATGCTTTAGGGCAAACCAATCATGGCAAAATGGTTGATGGCAAATTGCATTTACTTAATGGAGAAAAAACACTATTGGTTTTTACCAAAACAAATTAAGGTTTATTCGCATTTATAGATAAGCCCGAACAAACTATTTTTAGTACTTTCGGGCTTTTTATTACCAAGGGATGCCATTAACTATAAAAGAAGACCTGAAGTTTTTTTTCTCCACAGGAAGAAAAGCATTTATCTTATTTCAAAAAAATGATCCTTTACGTTTAGCTGGAGCTACAGCTTTCTTTACCAATTTTGCACTCCCTCCTATTCTAATCATCTTAATCAGACTTTTTGGGCTGTTTACCGATAGAAGACTATTGGTAACACATATTTTTGAGCGCTTAGCCAACATTCTTGATGAAAGCAGTATTGCGCAAATCAGGCTAACCTTGAGAAATATCCGGGGATTAGACCAGGCCTGGTACATTACCCTGCTTAGTTTTATATTTATCCTATTTGTTGCCACCACATTGTTTAATGTGATTAAGAACTCTTTGGAACAAATCTGGAGTATTGGCAGCAAACATAAAAAAGGAATTGTGGGTACTTTAAAATCAAGGGCCATATCGGTAACGATAATTCTTTTTGCTGGTATCCTGTTTTTTATTGGTTTATTGGCTGATAGTATCCAGGCTTTTATCGGCGCTTATTTAAAAACAAGTTCTCCCTCATTTGAATTGATTTTAACTTCAATTATCAACCAGATTGTATTTGTTATCATCGTTACTACCTGGTTTACCATATTGTTCAGATTTTTAACCAATGGCAGGCCAACCTGGAAAACCGCAATAGCCGGAGGTTTGTTAACGGGTTGTCTTTTTACTGCAGGAAAGTATATTTTAAGGATTTTATTGCCTTTAAGTAACATCAGCAATATTTATGGTTCAGCTGGTTCTATCATTGTAATTATGCTTTTCGTATTTTACTCTTCCTTAATATTTTATTTTGGAGCTTCATATATTAAAGCATTAAGCATACAAAAAGAAACGCCCATTGTACCTAAAAATGGGTCTTTCGCCTATGAACTGACAGAAATAGAGAATAAAAAAAGTACTTAGAGAGATGCTGAAACAAGTTCAGCATGACGTGTTTTTTTAACAAGAAATTTAAGAAGCTTCCTATCTAAGCTGTAACTTTTTCATATCCTTGCATTTCAAATACAAGCAACTTGCTTAATAAATTGTAATGCAATATGCCGAAAAGGTTAATTAAACCATCGCTGCTTTTGCCCTCAATCCATACCGTTTCTTTAACGACTTCGCCATTCTGGGATGCGTGATTATTAAAAATGGTCGCTTCATCTTTAATGATTAGGTCATTCACATCAATTCGGAATTGGTTTAATAAGGCGATAAAGCTCTGGCCTTTCAATAATAATTCTTTTAGATTCATAGCAAACATTAATTAGGTATGATTTTCTATAATTTTACAACAATTATTTGTAAACCAGTGTTAACAATTTAGCATTGATGCTTTACAAAATTCTATACCCCAAACCTATTGTAAACAAATTTAGTTTGGTTTCGGGATAACCTTCTTTGTTAACTTTAGATAATCCGAGTTCGTAACGAGCATCCAAACTGAGTCGTTTTACATCCAGTCCGGCACCAAGTTGCCAGGCAAAAGATTGATCCTTAAAATCGGCATTAAATACATTAGCCGCAGCCTGACTAAAACTTTGATTTTTATCCAGAATTAAAGAAAACATCGGTCCGGTATTTAAGCGAAGACCTATGCCCGCTGCTCCGAATTTTGTCCCAATTAACAAAGGAACATCCAAGCTGGTGAAACGAACCTGGTTAACTTCTCCGGTAGCCTCACTAACCAGATTGGTTTTCTTACCGGATATATATAACTCTGGTTGAAAGTAAATCCCTGCAGCACCAGCCCAACCCCAAATCCCGCCATAAAAACCAGTTCGGTTATCACTGCTGAATGTGTTTTCAGTATCAAATTTGGAAAGATTTGCTCCGGCTTTTATTCCAAACTGGAAAGCTGGTAATACCTGGGCACCAACATACAACCCCGCAAACAAACAGGCAATGGTTAAAGATAAAAATTTCATAAAAGGGATGATTTAGCGTTTATGTTTTAACTTGTTGCATTATTGATTGCCTCTTGCTGTTTAAGGGCATCAACATTGTTCTGATCCCCAAAGTTTTGGGTTTTATCTGCAAAATATTCTAAAACTTTGACAATAGTATCTAAGTTATCGGCTAAACGCTGGTGCATATCAGGCAAATCTTTTTCCAGGCGGCTATCGCTCAATTCCATGTTATCTACCTCTATCTTACCAATTTTCTGGATAAGTGCTTGTTGAGAATTTTGTAAATCCTCTAACTCACGCACAATCTTTTCCATTAATTCAAACTTCTTTAAAGTATTCATAAGTTCTTGTTTTAAATTATACCAATTAGATAATAAACCCACACAAAGCCCAATTTGTTTTTATTTCGATAATCTTTAACAAATTCTTGGTCTTATACTGCCTTGGTTCATACCCCCACGAAGCAATTGTATTCTGTTTCGTGGAGACGCGAACCGGGGTAATAAGGGATTAAAAGAAACCTTTTATTCCTATCGGTTGGTGTCCCACCGACCGAAAAAAATGAATGCTACCACATGGGGACACGAACCGAACAACGAAACATCATTTTATTTAACTTATATCCATGTTGTCGGTTACCCATCCGACTCTTAAAATTTCAAAACCAGGGATTTATCAGATTGTACATAATGGGCTTACATTCCTTATATGGTAAAAACAAGCTTTTGCTTTTTAAAGCATAAAAGAACTTCTTCCGAACGCTTATGATGCAAACATGAACCGAAAATGAAATATAAGTGATTCAGAAGATAATCTTTAACAAATTCTTGGTTTTACAAAAATTAACTAATAATTTAGTTTAAAATTATTGGTTATGAAAAAATTACCGTTTATTCTGTTTTTCTTATCTATCAGCTATTTAACTTTCGCTCAAACTACCACATCAATTGATAAGGAAAAGCTGTTCGATTTTTATCAAACGCAACGTTATGCAGAAGCCGCCCAATATCTAAAAAGTGTTTATGGCCACGATATTTCTGATTTAAAAGCATTGACACAAATTGGTTATTGTTACTTAATGGCCGGAAATACCGCTGAAGCAGAAAAGTTTTATACCAAGGCCTACCAACAGCAACCACAAGATTTGCCAATCCTGTTCAACATGGCAAATATTTCCAGTAGACGAAGTAATAGTGAAAAGGCGAAATTTTATTATGAGCAGATCGTAAAAATAGACAGCAATAATTTTAGCGTTTATAAACAGCTTGCTGGCTTATATCCTGAGCAATTCAACATCCAAAAATTAAAATATCTGAAAAAGGCGAACAAATTAAATCCAACAGATGTTGATGTGGTATTTGATTTGAGCGAAATGTACATGAAAGCGCATATGTACATTTTGGTCGATGGCATTCTTAAACCTGCCCTAGCCGCTGATTCGAGCAACATCCAGCTTTTAAAAATCAAACTCCCTTTATGTTTGGCTGAAAACAAATTTGATGAGGCCATACAAACAGGTGAAAAATTGTTTGCATTAGGAGACAGCTCAACCTATGTTTTAAATAACCTGGGTAAGGTTTATTACATGAAAAAGGAATTTCAAAAAGGACTTAACTATTTCAAAAAAGTAAGTATGACTGCATCCGATGATAACGAAAGTTTATTCTATAATATGGCTTTATGCTATAGAGGATTAAAAGATTATATTACTGCAGCAGAATATTTAAAAAAGGCTATTAATGCCGGCATATCCAAAAATACCCTTTTATACTATACGAAAATGGGGCAAAGTTATGAGCAAGCAGAAAAATTTGAATCTGCAGCTGCAACATATAAAAAAGGAGCTTTTTTTGATACAGAGGGGAATCTGTTATATACACTTGCACAGATTTATGATTTAAAACTGAACCAAAAAACAAATGCCATCAGTGCCTATACACAAGTTTTAAAAACCTTGCCAGATACAGAGGGAAATAAACCTGTGTTAGAGTATATCAATAAAAGAATAGAAATATTAAAAAAATAAACTAACTCAGATTTTCGAACACTGGCTTTACATTATCCCAAAAATCATCCAGAGCGATTATTCTGGGTTTAAAAAATGATATTAAATCTGACCAGTGTTGCTGATTGTAGATATTTACACCGGATAAGCTTGTGGATATTTGACTAAGGGTTTTCCCATAACCATCGGTAACATCCTGCTGCCAATCCCATTCTTCGTTCAAAGTATTGGTCAGCATGAGCTTAAATTCTTCAAATTGATTAAAGATCAAATGCCTGATGCCGGCATCTGGATGAGAAAGCTGGATGGAAATAATGGCTTTCTTATTATCTACATCCATCTTAAAGAAGATGTTTTTTACTCCAGTTTTGTAATTGATCCAATTTACAGGAACCCCACTTGCTGATGGAACAGGCTTCATATATTGTCCAAAACTGATCCAAAACTGCTGTCGTAATTTTGCGGCTTCTTCTTTACTGTACATGATCAGGATTTAAGATCAAATTTCAAATTCATAAGCAAGGTGATTTCCTTTGTTTATAGTCAATAGCTAATGGCTTAGCAAATAACGATCAGACAATTAACTATGGATTATAAACCTTTAACCAATCAACACCATTTATCTATTCCCCATCAATCGGGCCACATATTTACCAATAATATCGAACTCGAGGTTTACAGTATCGCCAACCTGTACTTCCTGCAAATTGGTATGCTCAAAAGTATAGGGTATAATGAAAACCGAAAATTCATTGGCAATAGAATTTACAACGGTTAAACTAATACCATTCACACACGCTGAACCTTTTTCTACGGTTACATGGCCTGCAGATGCATCATATTTAAATCGATATTCCCAACTTCCATCCAATTCTTCCCGTTTAATACAGGTTGCAGTCTGGTCAACATGTCCCTGAACGATATGCCCATCCAAACGGGCATTCATCTGCATACAACGCTCCAGATTAACCTTACTACCAATTGTTAAACCACCAAGATTGGTCTTGTTTAAAGTTTCATCTATTGCCGTAACAGTATGTGTTCCTTCACTTAAGGCCACAACTGTTAGGCATACACCATTATGTGCAACGCTTTGATCTATTTTCAGTTCATGACTTATTGCCGATGAAATGGTAAAATGAATATTTGTATGATCGTTCTTAATGGCGGTTATTTCGCCAAGGGTTTCTATAATTCCAGTAAACATTTTTATGGTTCGGGTCAGTCTGAGTTTATCGAAGACAATGTTTCGACAAGCTCAACATGACAAATAATTAATATTTCAATCTATTTTTTCTCCAATCGGAGGTGTTTCTGAGCAGCCCATTAACCGAGCCTGTATCTGTAGCTTTCTGGAATAACTTTGAAGCCATAACCGCAGCAATTAATGCCTCGGTTTCATCTTGCGATTTTAAACTTTCAGCATTAAAATATTTACCTACGAAATGGGTATCAAACTTACCAGTTTTAAAAGCCTCATGCTGCATCACAAATTTACCAAAGCCCAAAGTAGTTTCTATCCCGGTAATCTCATATTCTTCAATTGCCCTAACCATTCGTTCAATGGCCTCTTCCCTATCCTTTCCAAAAGTAATAAGCTTTGCAATCATGGGATCATAATAAATCGGGATCTCCATACCTTGCTCAAAACCATCGTCGACCCTTACTCCATTTCCTTTTGGTATTTTGTAGGTTTGTAAAGTACCGATATCCGGCAAGAAATTATTGTTTGGATCTTCCGCATAAACCCTCAATTCAATTGCATGACCATTAATTTTTAAATCTTCCTGGCTAAAGCTCAATTGCTCGCCCTCAGCAATTTTAATCTGTTCCTTAACTAAATCTATTCCGGTAATGAGTTCCGTAACGGGGTGTTCAACCTGTAAGCGGGTATTCATTTCCAGGAAAAAGAAATCCAGGTTTTCATCCAGGATAAACTCAACTGTACCAGCACCAGTATAATTAACAGAACGGGCAACATCAACAGCACATTTACCCATTTTCTGCCTGATCTCTTCTGTAAGCACAGCTGATGGCGCTTCCTCTATCACTTTTTGGTGGCGACGTTGCACTGAGCATTCGCGTTCAAAAAGGTGAACGATATTTCCATGCGTATCGCCCAAAACCTGTATTTCGATGTGCCTTGGTGAAGTTACATAACGTTCTATAAAAACTGATCCATCGCCAAAAGCCGAGGTAGCCTCACTAACGGCCAGTTTCATTTGTTCCTCAAAATCTTCAACCTTTTCTACAATTCGCATTCCTTTTCCACCACCACCGGCCGCTGCCTTAATCAAAATTGGAAAACCAACTTCAACAGCCCTTAGCTTCGCCTCATTAACATCCTGAATGGCTTCTTCGGTTCCTGGAACCATCGGAATATTATATTTCAAAGCCGCTGCTTTTGCAGATAACTTATTGCCCATGGTTTCCATTGCAAGCGGAGATGGACCGATTAAAATCAAACCCGCATCAGCAACCATTTTAGCAAAACCTGCATTTTCGGATAAAAATCCATAGCCCGGGTGAATAGCCTCAGCTCCAGTTTGTTTACAGGCATCGATAATCTTTTCACCTACTAAATAACTTTGGTTTGATGGTGCAGGTCCAATGCAAATGGCTTCATCGGCATAACGAACATGCAAGGCATTACGATCGGCTTCAGAAAAAACAGCAACCGTTTTTATGTCCATTTCTTTAGCCGAACGCATAATACGCAAAGCGATTTCGCCCCTATTGGCAACTAATATTTTTGAGATTTGAGACATTTGGCAATAAACTATGGACTAATAACTATTGACTTAAGACTATCAACTATTTTTCTATTGCAAATGTAATATTATTTCCATCGCCTGGTCAACCATAGCCGGACTAATATCCAAGTGTGTAACCAATCGGATGGTGCTGGCGCTTGTTGTATTACAAAGCAGCCCTTTTTCTTTTAAATGCTGAACGATTTTCGGGGCAGAGCCTGCGGCAACTTCAAAAACGACAATATTGGTTTCTACCGGCATAACCGATTTCACATAACTGGTTTTCGATAAGGCATCTGCCAGCGCTTTTGCATGAAGATGATCATCTTTTAATCGTTCTACATGATTATCCAAAGCATAAATTCCAGCTGCCGCCAAAAAACCCGCCTGACGCATACCACCGCCAAATGCTTTTCTAATCTTTCTTGCTTTTTTGATCGTTTCCTTACTTCCCAATAATACTGAACCAACCGGGGCGCCCAAACCTTTTGATAAACAAACCGAAACGCCATCGAAATACTGTCCGTAATCATGTGCCTTATCTCCGGTAGCCGCTAATGCATTAAAAATCCTGGCCCCATCTAAATGCAGTTTCAATCCTTTTATATTACACAAATGATGTATGGGTGCGATTTGTGATAAATGGTAACAACTTCCGCCACCTTTATTTACCGTATTCTCCAAAACCACCAAACTTGAGTTTGGATAATGGATGTTATCTTCGTTTATTTCAGGCTCAATTAATTCTGGCGTCAAAATTCCCCGTTCGCCATACAACAACCTTACCGATGCAGCAGAATGATAGGCTATACCGCCGATTTCGTATCGGTAAACATGAGCGGTTTGATCGCAAATCACCTCATCCATGGGTTGCGTAAAACATTTTATCGCAATCTGGTTCGTCATTGTTCCCGAGGGACAAAACAGGCCGGCTTCCATATTAAAGGTACTGGCCAGTTTGGATTCAAGTGCATGCACCGTTTCATCCTCTCCAAATACATCGTCACCTACTTTGGCATATAGCATGGCATCCAGCATGCCCGGACTCGGTTTAGTTACCGTATCACTTCTAAAATCTAAAAAATTGTTATTCATCTTTTTTGATAATTGTAAAATAGTTTTGATAATTAACAAAAAGACCAAGGTCTTTTCTAGTATAATTATAAGGTTTTTAGGCCATTAAACCCCTTATATAGTGTATTTTTTACACACTTAATTTTCAATGATAACAAATTGTTAAAAAATTATTTAAAAAAAGGATACAAAATATAAGAGTTTTTATACTTTTATCGTGCTAAAACCAAAAATAAATTAAAATGATAGTAATTGCAGACGGTGGATCTACTAAGACAAACTGGTGTTTGATTAATGAGGCTGGTAGAAAAATTTACTTTAATACAGAAGGCTACAATCCCTATTTCTCTAAAGGAGAGTATATTGTAAAATCTTTAAATGAGACTCTGCCAGACCACTTGGAAAGAGAAAAATTAACCGGAGTTTATTACTATGGTGCCGGATGCTCTACACCCACAAATGTAAAAATTGTGGCCGATGCCATGAAACAAATTTTCACCAATGCCCATGTGTATGTTGGCCACGATTTATTGGCATCGTGCAGGGCCTTGCTTGGAAACGAGCCTGGTTTTGCGGCGATATTAGGTACAGGTACCAACTCTTGCCTGTATGATGGGACTGACATTACCATGAATATTGATTCATTAGGTTATTTTCTAGGCGACGAAGGTAGCGGATCTTTCATCGGTAAACGCATATTAAGCGATTATATGAAAGGTTATATGCCTAAAGGCTTAAGAGAAGCATTTTATGATAACTATGCTTTAACTAACGAAGATATTTTCGATAACATTTACAACAAGCCTTTGCCTAACCGTTTTTGTGCAGGCTTCAGCAAATTTTTATACGATTTTAAGGATAGCTACGAAGATTATACCTTCAGCACTATAGATTATGCGTTTACCGCATTTTTCGAAAGCCTGGTAATTCACTATCCAAACTATAAAGACCATAAATTAAATTGTGTAGGATCTGTTGGATACAGTTTCCGCGACATTTTAAGTATTGTAGCTGATCGTTATGAAATGGGCGTTGGTAAAATTATCCGCTCACCTATAGATGATTTGGTACACTATCACTTAGAATTAGCACCTAAAGCATAATGTTTTAGTCGGCAATCAGCTAATAGGCAATTGAAAATTGATAACTGGTTTGACAGTTGGCAATTCATAAACAAAAGAAAAGTCCCGGTTTGAAATTCAAACCGGGACTTTGGTTGCTTTAAGCTTTGCTCTTTCTGCTTTTAGCTCTATTAAAACGAAATCTCCTTGCCAAACAATTTAGCGTATTTTCTTTTATCAAATCTATATAATGTAGCTGCCCGGTAAGAAACACCTTTTTGCTTCTCATCTAATTCTTTCAAAACTCCGAAACTGGTAATCTTTTTTCTGAAGTTTCTTTTATCCAGTTTTTTACCTAAAACCAATTCATAAACATGTTGCAATTGTGTCAGGGTAAATTTTTCGGGCAAAAGCTCAAATGCGATTGGCTGATGTTTAATCCGGCGTTTAATTTTCTCCAATCCCTTATCGTAAATCTTCTGATGATCAAAAGCCAGCTTAGGTAAATCGGTAATAGGCAACCAATTTGCGCGCTTTGCGTAATTACTCACGGGTCTGAGTTCTTTGTCACCTCCTAAACGGATTAAAGCATAATAAGCCAGGGTTATAACCCTACCCTGAGGGTGTCTGTCGGGATCGCCAAAAGCATAATATTGCTCCATGTATATACCGCGCAAACCAGTAAGTTCGTATAAAATCCTGGAAGCTGACTGATCTAAACTTTCATCAGCGCCAACAATATTACCGGGCAATGCCCACCAATCCTTAAACGGTTCTTCATTCCTTTCAATGAGCAGGATTTTTAATTCCTTACCATCAAATCCAAACAAGACACAATCGATAGAAAAAACAGAATCTAAATGAGGTAAAATTTGTTCCAAGGTAAAATTTCGTTATTTTGAGCAGATAAAGGTAGTACTTTCACTACTAAGTAAAAAAAATAAAAAAAATTACTTAGTGTAAAAAATACACACTATATTCGTATAATATAAAGATGAAGCCAAATATTAAAAATATAGCCGTATTAACTTCTGGTGGTGATGCCCCCGGAATGAATGCCGCAATCAGAGCCGTTGTTCGCACCGGCATATACAATGGCATCAACATGTTTGGTGTTATTCAAGGTTACTTAGGGCTTATCAACAACAATATAAAACCAATGGACGCCCGCTCTGTAAGTAATATCTTACACCTAGGCGGAACTGTCTTAAAAACTGCCCGCTGTTTGGATTTTAAAACAGACCAGGGTATGGAAATGGCCTACAATAACTTAAAAAAGAATGATATTGATGGATTGGTGGTTATTGGTGGAGATGGAACGTTTACCGGCGCCAAGCGCCTTTCAGAAAAATTCGGTGTAAAAGTGATCGGTATACCTGGTACAATTGATAATGATTTATCGGGATCTGATTTTACTTTAGGGTACGATACCGCAATCAATACAGTTATAGAGGCCATTGATAAAATCAGGGATACTGCCGATGCACACGACCGTTTATTTTTTATAGAGGTTATGGGTCGAGATTCGGGCTGTATTGCACTGAGAAGTTCTATTGCCAGTGGTGCTGAAGCGGTATTATTGCCGGAACGGGAAACCAGTATTGATGAACTGATCAGCAAATTAGCCTTAGGCGCATCTACAAAAAAATCATCCAGCATTGTAATTGTTGCCGAAGGGCATAAACAAGGCGGTGCTTATGATATAGCTAAAAGAGTAAAAGAAACCTTTGATCATTACGACACCAAGGTAACCATACTGGGTCATTTGCAACGTGGTGGTAGTCCAAGCAGTTTCGATCGTATTCTAGGTAGCCGTTTAGGTTTTGCCGCTGTAAATGCCCTTATTGCTGGCGAAACAGAACAAATGGTTGGTTTACGCGGAAACGAAATAAAATTGACCACTATTAAGGAAGCCTTGTCTACCCATACCTTTAAGCTTGAACCCGATCTGATGAAAATGACAGAAGTTTTATCCATATAATAATGATAGCAGTTGTTTACAGCGGATCGAGAACAGCATTTTGGAAACTTACCCAAAATGGACAGGTTGTTGCACACTGCAGCACACCGGGCATTAATCCCTGCTTTGCTGATTCTAAAAGCATTCTTCAAATCTTAAATAAAAAAATTGTTCTGGTAAACCATGCAGAAAATATAAAGAAAATTTATTTCTTTGCAGCCGGAGCATCATCAGCAGATAGAAAAGAAGAATTGGCCAAAACCTTATCCTCATTTTTCAAATACAGCAAAGTTGTAGTCGAAAATGATTTGTTTGGTGCAGCTAAAGCCGCTTGTTACGATAAAACCGGGATAGTTGGGGTATTGGGGAGCGGAGCCAATTGTGCTTATTTTGATGGTAAAAAACATTTAACAAATAATTTTGGCCTCGGCTATATTTTAGGCGACGAGGGATCGGCAAATTATTTGGGCAAAATGCTTTTAAAGAACTTTTTAAGCGAAAAATTACCTGCTGATCTCGAAGCTAAATTTATTAGAAACTATAATCTAGATCGCCCTCAGATACTGGAACGCATTTACAATAAGCCACAGGCGAATATTTTTTTAAGCTCTTTTTTTGATTTTTATATCCAAAACAGCAATCACGGATTTATTATAAAAATGGTTGATGAAGGATTTGAAAAACATTTCCAAACCTATATTTTACCAACAGTGGCAAAACATAGTGGTGAGGATTTACATTTTGTGGGTACAGTTGCTGCCGAATTTGAAGACAGATTACGACTGGTCGCAAGTAAACACCATTTAGAAATTAAAAGCATTATTAAAGAACCTATACTTAATTTATTAAAACATTACACTAATTAACAAAACAATGAGCAAAATTGGAATAAACGGCTTTGGTCGTATTGGCAGACTGGTTTTCAGAGCCGCTTTAAAAAGAGGATTAGATATTGTAGCTATAAACGATTTAATTGAGCCAGATTATATGGCTTACATGTTGAAGTATGATACTACCCACGGCAAGTTTGATGGTACGATTGAAGTTGTTAACGGTCACTTAGTCGTAAATGGCAAAACCATTCGCGTAACCGCAGAAAAAAACCCTGCTGATCTGAAATGGGATGCTGTAGGTGTTGAAGTGGTAATCGAATCTACCGGTTTATTCTTAACCCGTGCTGATGCCGAAAAACACATCGCTGCCGGTGCGAAAAAAGTAGTTTTCTCTGCTCCTGCTAAAGATAGTGACATCCCTACTTATGTAATGGGCGTTAACCACGATAAATTAACCGCAGATCAGACAATTGTTTCTAATGCATCATGTACTACAAACTGTTTGGCACCAATTGCTAAAGTATTAAATGATAATTTCGGTATCGTAGAAGGTTTAATGAGCACAATTCATGCGGTAACTGCAACTCAAAAAACAGTTGATGGTCCTTCGGCTAAAGATTGGAGAGGTGGCCGTGGTGGTTTCTCTAACATCATCCCTTCATCAACCGGTGCTGCTAAAGCGGTAGGCATGGTACTTCCCGAATTAAAAGGAAAATTAACCGGTATGTCTTTCCGCGTACCTGTTGCTGATGTATCTGTAGTAGATTTAACTGCACGTTTAGAAAAACCGGCTACTTACGAGCAAATCAAAGCAGCTATGAAAGCAGCTTCTGAAGGCGAATTAAAAGGTGTGTTGGCTTATACCGAAGACGAAGTGGTTTCTTCTGATTTCATTGGCGATGACCATGCTTCTATTTTTGATGCTAAAGCAGGTATTTCTTTAAACGATAACTTCGTTAAAGTGGTTTCCTGGTACGATAACGAATGGGGCTACTCTTCCGCTTTAGCTAAATTCGTAGAATATTACGGAAATTTAAAATAAAAAATCAGTCCAATCAGATTTTCTACTGATTTAAAAAAGGTAACATTAACAATAATGTTACCTTTTTCTTTTTAAATACTCTTTCATTTATGAAAAATCTTAATTTTTCAATGCTTTTTGCTTAAAAAACAAAAAGCATTTAAAAATGACCGCTTCAAACTCAAAAACAATCTAAAATTCCAAAAAAAACTCCCAATTAACACTTTTTAATCAACAAAATAAAATGATTTGAACATATCGTATCATTTTTTGACAATATTCAACAATCATTTAACACTTTTCCAGGCTATATTTGTAATACAATCATTTTAAACTCCAAGATGCTCTAAAAAAAGAACTGTTTATAAAAAATGACAAAAAAAATACCGAAAAAATCTTAGTGTATTTTTTACACTATCAATTTATTTAGTATGTTTGCAGAGTAAATAAATGGAACGATGTTTGTTTACAACAAAAAAGATAAAATCATTTTCTTGAAAAAACTAAGGTTTAGATAGAAAATTAAAGAAAAAGCCTGGCTCATAACAGGTTTATATTTGGTTAGAAAAAAGGAATGTGTCTGGATGGAACATTCCTTTTCTTGTTTAAGACCGTTTTTAGCGTTCCGGGAAGAAGCATTTTTATCCTTTTTGCCACCTCCTCATGACCAAAGCACGACCAATGTCCATCATTCTCATTAAGTGCCCAATTCTCTTTATCCTTAATGGAGCCTAAGGATATTGTTATAAAGCCATATTTCTCTATGAAATTAATTAATCTTACATCTGTTCCAGGGTGGAATACCAAAATTATCTTTTTTACATTATAATTTTTCTGAAAATAGTTCACCAGTTTTTCGTAATAAGCGGTATTAAATGTTTTAGCTATTGGTTTTACATATTTCTTTTCACTCAACTCTTTATGGTTGTTATGATTCAAAATTGCACTTGAAAACCTTAAATATAAATAATATAAGATTTTACTGCTATACAAAATTTTTTTAGCAAAAGGGCTTTTTAACTGACTATTGAGAATAGTATTTGTTGACAAATCTATCTGAACCCGATCGGTATATCTATATATATTTGAAATACTTTCCTCAAAATCTTCGGGGGCTACATATATTAAATTAAATGTAGGATGAATGGTTGAGTCCAGCAACCTGGTAATCTGCATAGCTTCAATAGCTGTAACACCCGATCTTCCTGCCTCAAAAAAACTGTAATTCTTAAAATACTTTTTCAGAATGTTTCCCTGATTACAGGAAATCGGATTCATCATATTTTCTATATAGGAATCTCCAATTATCGAAATTATTGTATCACCCTTGGTTTCCGCCGTACCTATCCATCCATATTTATTTACCTTCCATTTTGAGGTTGCTTTGGTATAATACCCTTCCTGACCAGGAGTATAACGTTGTATACCTGTTTTATCTACATAAAGCTTGGGAATATCTGGAACAAGTTTATATACTCTTACAATTATTTCACCGGCTATTGTGATAAATAGTGTAAACATTAGGATTCTTAGGATGAATTTTTTCATTTGATTTAAAATTGAAATAGATAAATGTTTGTGCTTGTTTATTAGCACTAGGGAATAAACTAAAGGAGTTGAAGAGCATATTATATTGATTTAGATATTCATCTGTAATCTAGATAAGATATTCTAAACTATAAATACTCCTATTTAAGTATTTTTAAAGTTAATCAGACTTCAAGTCTTCTTTGGTTTATACCTGTTCGGATATCGCCAATCATCCATATATCAATTGATTAAGCAATTAAGCAGAATACAATTCAAATTACCAAAACCTAAAAATAACACTTCGGCCTCCGGCTCTTTTTGGTGATCAGATAATAACCAATTGAAATTTCATGGGAACCATAATCATAGTTTCCCAATTGGTTCAGGCTGTAATCATAACCATAACCCACACGTAAATTCTGGCGGATAAAAAGTTCGGTTATCAAACCAAGAGCGCTCCTGCCTCTCAAATTGCTTTGTAAATTGTCTTTGGGGTATATTTTAACTGAAGTTCTGTAAAACCCTCCCAACCAGAGGCGCTCTTTAATCATTAAAAAAGCATTTAAATCTAAAGATGTCGGGCCATGCAGATCATCCTTGATCAAAAAAGCAGGTTTAAAAATAAAATCATTATTTAAAGGAAAGGCCATTCCGGCAGTTAAATAAAAATGCGGCTGCAGCTTAATATTAATCAAATTATCGTTTTCAAAAACAGACAAGGAATTGGACAAAAGATGATCAGCCGAAAAACCAATAAAAAATTTTTCGTTTGAATAATGAACACCCGCACGAGCATCCGGTACTATTTGACTCAGATCCCCTGTGGGAATGTGGCTATCGCCCGTTTCCACCGGATCGAGCAAGCTTCCGTTTACACCAACCTGTAGAGCACCAATCCCCAGTCCGAATGCCAAAATATTGGTTTCTGTACGATCTAGCTTTATCCGGTAGGCAAAATTTGCTGAAGCACTAAGCGAATGCTGCGCACCAATCTTATCTTTCAATACGATAAGGCCCAAACCCAGGCTTTCTTCCTTAACCGCTTCATCTACCGATAGGGAAAGTGTTTGAGGGGCGCCCTTAATACCAGTCCATTGCGCCCGAACGAATGCCTGCATATAAAGTTCCTCCTTATAACCTGCATAAGCCGGATTGATATATAAGCCATTGAACATATATTGGCCAAACTGGGCATCCTGCTGTGCCAATGCACATAAACACATTAAATTAAATATTCCGGCTAAAATTATCTTCTTCATAATTTCCACATTCGACTTCCTTTACCCAATTAATGAATAACCATAACATAGCCCTTAAATTCCTGCCAATCAGAGGCAGTCATTTTTACTTTAAGCACATAGAAATAGGTGCCATCAGTAAGGCCATTGGCATTCCAGTCATTCAGATATCCTTCTTTTTGGTAAACGGCACCTCCCCAACGATTAATAATGGTTAATTCATTAGATGTGTAGGTATCTAACTTTTCAATAAAAAAAGTGTCATTTTTTCCATCACCATTCGGTGTAAAAACATTTGGAATTTTTAGTCCTCTTATTTCCTTAGTATCAATGGAAGTATTATTTGATGGATCCGGATCATGTTCATTGCTCTTTACGGTTGCGCTGTTTCTAATGGTTCCTGATTTTATTGGCCTTACCTGGATCACGAGTTCCGAAAATCGGCCATTGCTTAAGTGAGCAATATCCCAATTTATGGTTCTGCTGATCGGATCATAGCTGGTTGTACCATCCGAAGGCGGTTCCATGCTTTCAAAAACAAGGTTGTTTGGAAGTACATCTTTAACATGAACAGCCGATGCATTGCCTGGCCCATTATTTCTAACCATTAAATAATACTTGAATATTTCATGATTTAAGACCTGTCGTGTTTCCGATTTTTTAACAATCGACACGTCTGCTAATATACCTTCTGCCATTACGACTTCCATTTCGTCTGAAAGGTCTGAGCATCCTCCGGCACTGAAAGTTTGTACACTATATTTCCCGGCAAGAGATACCACATACTCCCGATCGGTTGCCCCTTGAAGGTTGCTCCCATTCCTCTTCCATTGATAATTTACCGCATCTATAGAATTGGCTCTTAACCTCACAGAAGACCCAGCCGCAAGCACAATTGTTTGTCCGGTAGAAGATTGCGCAAAGCATGCCGTTGCCAAAAGCAACAGCACGCCGAACAGAAATATCCCAGTTCTGTTAAACATTAAAATTCAGGCTATGAATTACCGTTAAAAAACTTATGGTGCAATGGTAATTGTTGCTTTTCCTGGCTTAGGGGTTATCGTTATAGACTGTGTTGATGTCGCTTGACAACTTGTTGCCGGAATTATTGGAACCCCTCCTGTTGTGTAACTTGCTTCAGCTGTGAACACATAGGCTCCTGGAGCAACACCAGCACTTAGCGTAAATTTTTCGCCTGTTGCATTTTTACTTCCTAAAGTAGAAACATCTGGGACAGCAGTACCATCCAGCGTTGCAGACCAGGTATAGCTCATGGTTACCCCAGCAGGAAGTGTAATGTTATCCAATGCTGCCGTTATTACAGTCGAGGCGGATAAATCCGTACAATAAGTAGCTGACGGACTGGACAGTACAATTGCTGGTACCGGAAGTTTCTCTGCAATCATATTATCCGAAGCTTCTCCAGGACAAAGATTCGCATCTGCCGGAATAATCCTTACCGAATAAGTATGTGTACCTACTGCAAGATTTGCCGGAGTTTGAAGGCTGCTGTTAGATCCATTGTAAACAATTGGAGTACCTGCAACCCCATCAACTGTCCAGATAACCTGGTCGCCATTGACAGGTGTATACGCCCCAAAACCTGGATTAAAAGTAGCCTGACCTGTTCCGCATAGATATACATTTGGGGTCGATTGTGCGAATGCACCCAAAGGCAGGATGAACATTAAGCATACAAAAAAGCCTAATTTACGTTTAGTAGTGTGTTTTTTCATGATCTTGAATTTTAAGGATGATTTATTTAATTTTTATTGAATGAATACGATGGGTTTTGGGGGTATTTGTTTTATTTGAATACTGAAATTTAATGAACTGCTGCAACCTTCGGGGTTCCTGACATTAAGCTGGCCGGTATAAATTCCCGGAGCTGCATCACCTGGGATGCTCAATAAAATGGCAGTAGCTGGCAAAACCTGGCTGATTACCGGAGAAAAATCAGCCGTAGTCCAGCTTAGGCTATAAGTTGCAGGATTATTTATAGGATTAGAGTAAGGCAAAGCTATGGTGGTTATCCCCTCACAAATTGGTAATGCCGATCCCAGTGTTATATTGGGAAGACCATTAACTGTCAAATTAAAATCTGCATGGTTTGTACAGCTTGCAGGGCCATCTGGAATGGTATATTGAATGGTTACATTTCCGGCTGCAATACCCAGCACCTCCCCTGTTGAGGTATTTACAGTCGCTATTGAAGGATTTGCACTGCTCCAAATTCCACCCATGCTTGTATTTGAGAGCATAATTGAAGAACCAACACAAACTTTATTCAATCCTGTTATTGGATTTACAACCGATATTGGGTTTACGGTTACGGTAACCGGTTGGGGTCCTCCTGCATTTTTACATCCGGTTAAAGTATTTACCGCTTCTACATAATAGGTTGTTGTAGATGTTAAAATTGGAGTCGTATAGGCGGATCCGGTGCCTAATGGAGTTCCGCCGGATACAGAACTATACCAATTATAAGCATAGTTTGAATTGGGACTATTTACCGACAAGGCGGTTGAAGTTCCACTGCAAACTGTAAGGCCCGAAAGAGAAAGAATGGGTAAAGGGCTTACCTTTAGTGTTACCTTTAATCTTTCTGAAACCGCTGTAGTACAATACGTTCTGGTTCCCTGTACATAAAACGAATAATCTCCAACACTTAAATTGCCCGGATTATAGGTTAACCCTGTATATAAGAGATTTCCTCCTGTTTCTGCATCATACCATTTATATTCGGTACAGGTTTGTGCATTGTTAACCGAAAAGCTTGTTGAACTTCCCACGCAGACCGTTCTGGAATCTGTTGCTGTAGGATCTGTGAGCGTTCTCGGCTTAACCAGCTTTCTTTGGATGTCGTAGATTCTCAATGTACTCAATGCTCCGTTTATTCCGCCCATTGAGATTTCCAATCTGTCATAAACTTGAGTAATGGGAAAAGTCAGCACATATTTATCTGTAGAACCAGGTAATAATTTAAAATTAGCAGTGCCTGAGGTATTGTTAAATGCTGTTCCTGCTGGTGTTCCGTATAGATAGGGTTGTATGGTAAATCCAGTAAGGGCATTTAAGTTCAAAGAACCTCCACTGGGTTTCTGAATAATCATACGCACTGAGTCTCCTGGCTGGGATGGTTTATTAAATATTGGGGTTAAATAAATCTTATTGAGCAAATTTGTGCCTACATTCATTAAAGTATAACTGCTTTGATCGGCATCGGTTGAATTAAGTGGATTGGTAACTGAGCCTGTTGTACTTGATACCCGCGATAAAACATCAATTACCCCATTACAATTGGCCGAATCTGTGCTTGGCTCCATAATATAGGCATGGAATAAATTTGCAGATAAAGCAACCGAAAGCCCATTTCCAAACAGTTTCACATAAATACCATTGTATGCCTGCCCTGGTGTTAATGTGATTTCAATTTCTCCTGATCCATTAATTACATTTGCAATATTTGCCGCATTGTATATCACATTTTTATTCGCGGCATTATACCCGGCATAATTACCAATACCGGTAACTAAGGGCCATTGCGCAGAAACAGCAGTAAGACCTGTAAAAGTTCCAATCTCTATACCGCTTAATAGCCCCAAAGCTTCGGAAGGCACTGAGATTTTTAAGGTAACAGGAGTATTTGCAGGGATTAACCTTGCACCTGCATTTGTAGCATTTGTTGTAAATTCCAGAAATTGAGTGGAAGAAGCAAGCCCTAATAAGCCAGCTCCGATGCTTAATGTAGATGCATCCTTTACCTGACCATTAACCGCATTCGCCGCATTACTGATGGTTCCAGCCAATAATGGATTACCCAAAGCTCCCAAGCCTACAAGGTATGAACCTTGGAAGTTGGTATAGGTACGTGCTGTATTTTCACACTGTGCATATAAGTACACAGGGATAAAAAAAAACACAAACACAATGAAAAATAGACTAGAGCGCCTTTTCAAAGTCAATTAGGGATGGGGATGATAAATTAAGTAGTTACAATTTTGGCTCAAAAATAAGGCAGTGTGCAGCCTGTTTATTTGTTCATTTTGTTCATTATATTCTCCATGTCGAAATTTAAGATTGTTCATTTAGCAAGTCCTTCTTAGAGCCTGTTTAAATTTATTCAATTACAACTCTTATGCTCGATATCTGTCACATTGTGAGCTTGTCAATTGCTTTTAATGCGTCAAAAATAAGGTCTTCGACAAGCTCAGACTTGACATACGAATAATTTTTGTCAAAATTTAAACAGGCTCTTAATCAATTCTAAAAAATTAACCTAATTTTGAGCGTGATTTGTACATTTACCTGAACATGAAATTTTTAACCTATATACTAAGCCTAGGCGTTCTGTTTTTATCCTGCATTACTTGTGAGGATTTACCAGAAATGAGTGAAAATGTTTTGGTTAAAATTTCATCGAAGATCAATAAGCCAGATACGCATAACGAAAAAGATAACTGTTCCCCATTGTGTACATGTAACTGTTGTGGACAATCTTTCGTTAATCATTTTTCTGTATCCAGGTTCGAATTCCTTAAAATCGAAGCACTTAACAAGAAGAAAATCGATTACAAAAATCAATTTGTTTCAGATTACAGCCATAATATCTGGCAACCCCCAAAATTGGATAAATCATCGATCGGTTAAACCGATAGTTCAGGTATCCGTTCTCAGGTGTATCTTATTTATTCAAGAAATTAGAAACTGTTTAAATTTCATATCAAAAATTTGCTAGTACTATTGTCATGTTGAGCCTGTCGAGACATTTTCGTTAAGGTCTTCGATAAACTCAGATTGACATGTAAAAATTTCAATCGAAATTTAAACAGCTTCTAAATAGTTTTACAATTTCTGAGGTACCTGGGGACACGTACCTTGGCTTTGGATGGATCTCAATTCTCATTTATTCAAGATTTTATTAAAATATCATGCGAAAAATAATTTTATTGCTATGTGCTATGCTGTACATAACAAATGCTCTTGCACAAAACAACTTCAAAATTGTAGTTAAAAACAATAAGACCAAAGCTAGTTTACCTGCTGTAACCATTTTGGTTAAGGGAACAAACCTAAGGGTTATAGCAGACGAAAATGGGGTGGCCACTTTAAATAATATCCCAAATGGAAATCAAACCTTACTAATCAGAAATGTGGGTTATGAGGAAAAATCATTAAGCTTAAACTTTCCGGTTAATCAACAAAATCCATTGGAAGTCTTTTTGGAAGAATCGGAAGATGATCTGGAAGAAGTGATCATTTCATCAACAAGGACGAGCCGGAGTATCCAAAATACACCAACCCGGGTAGAAACCATTGAGCTGGAAGAAATTGATGAGAAAAGCAATATGCGACCTTCAAATGTTTCGATGATCCTGCATGAAAGTACAGGCATTTCGGTTCAGCAAACCTCTGCCACCAGTGCAAATGCAAGCATCAGAATTCAGGGACTGGATGGTCGTTATACACAGTTACTTAAAGATGGCTATGCCAATTTCGGAAATTTTGCGAGTGGTTTAAGTATTCTGGAAATCCCACCTTTAGATTTGAGCCAGGTAGAGATCATTAAAGGGCCATCCTCTACCCTTTATGGCGCCGGAGCGATTGCCGGTGTTGTAAATTTCATTTCCAGAACACCGAAAGAGAAAGCTGAATTCAATTTTATCCTCAATCAATCTAATGTTGGGCAAACCAATATCGGAGGATTTGGTATGCAGCGAAATAAAAAGTTCGGATATAGCATTTTAGCTTTAGCAAATTTCCAAAAGGCCTACGATGTGGATAAAGATGATTTTACCGAACTTCCAAAAACCAGGGATTTCACCATTCATCCCAAACTATTTATTTACCCCAATGAAAAAGCAACACTGATTATTGGCAATGCCTTTACCAAAAGTGATAGAACCGGAGGCGATATTTTCGTTGTTAAAAATAACGCGGATAACGATCACCGTTATTTTGAAACGAACAACAGCATCCGCAATACCTCAACACTTGATTTCAGTTATAAAACCAATGAGCAGGATCTGTTTAAAGTAAAAACAAGTTTCAATTATTTTAAACGAGGCATTTCCATTCCGGAATATAACTTTGAGGGTGTAAATTATAATGCTTATACAGACATCAGTTATTTAAAAAACCTGAAAAATCAGGCTCTGATTTTTGGTGCAAATTTGGTTTACGATAAATTTTCCGAACAAAACCAATCTATAACGCTATCCAAGAGCTTTAATACAAAAACCGCAGGCTTATACGCCCAGCAAACCTGGGATGTTTCGGAAAAGTTTAAGTTAGAAAGTGGATTAAGAACAGATTTGGTTCATTATTTCAACACCAATTACAGCAAAACGGAGTTTTTTATTTTGCCCAGGGTTTCCGCTTTATATAAATTTAATGATCGGTGGAGTTCCAGAATCGGAGGTGGTTTAGGTTATAAAACCCCTACCCTTTTTACAGAGCAAGCCGAAACTTTCCAGTATCAGAATTTATTGCCCTTAAATCACATAACATCAGAAAAAAGTTATGGCGGTACAGCTGATATCAATTACAAAACCAATATTGGTGAAGATTGGCTGTTGAGCCTAAACCAAATGTTTTTCTATACCCGGATAAGCAATTCGACCATTTTGTTACAGGATGGATCTGGAAATTTTCAGTTTGAAAACGCCAGCGAGCCTGTGCAAAGTTTAGGTTTCGAAAGCAATGCAAAAATCATATTCAAGGAATATTTTAAACTTTTTGCGGGTTATACTTTTACCGATGCCAAAGCTGATTATTTGCCAGTGATCCAAAACATCAGATTATTACCTAAAAACAAATTAAACCTGGCTTTATTGTATGAAAAAGAGCGAAATTTTAAACTGGGTTTGGAGGGTTATTTTACCGACAAACAGTATTTATACAACAACCTGGAAACCAGTCCTTTTTGGGAATTCGGATTTATGGCTGAAAAAGCTTTTGGAAAGATTTCCATTTTCATCAATGCCGAAAATTTTACAGATACCCGGCAAAGCAGGTACAAAAGTGTGGTTAATGGCTCACATCTTAACCCCAATTTCGATGATATCTGGACCCATACAGAGGGCAGAACCTTTAATGGGGGAATAAAGCTGAAGTTATAACAAAGGACTTATAGACAATGGTTTATGGTTAATAGCCATAAACCATCATTTATGAACTATAAACTATTTGCTTTTAAAAATCACCACAGCCAAAGGTGGTAAATCTACTCTTATAGAAAACTGTTGGTTATTGTATCCCTCCTTATCAGGAACCAAATCAGCAGAATTTAATTTTCCACTACCATAAAATTCTTTTGCATCAGTATTAAAGATTTCTTTCCATTTGGTTTTAAACGGAACGCCGATTCTATAATTTTCCCGAATAACTGGCGTAAAGTTTAAGGCAATGATCAAGGTATCTTTAGCTTTAGGTCCTTTACGCATATAAACAAACACAGATTCGTTTCCGTTATCGGCATCCAGCCATTCGAAACCCTCATAGCTAAAATTAAAATGATATAATGCAGGCTCTTTGCGATATAAAAAATTTAATGCCTTAACCGCTTCCTGCATACCTTTATGCGGTGCGTATTGCAATAAATGCCAATCTAAAGATTGTGTAAAATTCCATTCATTGGTATCGCCAAACTCGCTACCCATAAATAACAATTTTGCTCCAGGATGTGTGTACATATAAGCATAAAGTGCCCTTAGGTTGGCAAATTTTTGCCATTCATCACCTGGCATTTTATACAACATCGGTGATTTTCCATGTACCACTTCATCATGCGAAAAAGGCAACATAAAGTTTTCAGTAAAAGCATAAGTCATGCTAAAGCTCAACTGGTTATGGTGGTGTTTTCTTCCAAGCGGATCAACTTTAAAATATTTCAGGGTATCGTTCATCCAGCCCATCATCCATTTCATACCAAAACCCAATCCGCCAGCATACACCGGATGGGTTACGCCTGGGTAGGTACTGCTTTCTTCAGCGATGGTCTGTACCCCTTCAAAATTTCCATAAACGGCTATGTTTAAGTCTTTAAGAAATTGAACAGCTCCAAGATTTTCGCTACCGCCATATTCATTTGTTCCGGATTCGCCCTCTCCTCTTGAAAAATCAAAATAAAGCATGGAAGCTACCGCATCAACACGTAAACCATCAGCATGGTATTGATCCAGCCAAAACAAAGCGTTACTGATTAAAAACGATCGGACTTCATTCCGGTCATAATTGAAAATATACGATTTCCAGTCCGGGTGAAATCCTTTACGCATATCTGCATGTTCGTACAAGTGTGTTCCATCGAACTCATATAAACCATGTCTGTCGCCGGGAAAATGTGAGGGTACCCAATCTAAAATGACTGCAATATCTGCCTGATGCAATTCATCAATCAGGTACATTAGATCTTGAGGAGAACCATATCTGGAGCTTGCGCCAAAATATCCTGTAATTTGATAGCCCCAGCTTGGGAAATAAGGAAACTCCATTACAGGCATAAGTTCTACATGCGTAAAACCCATTTCTTTAATATAGGGAACAAGCGTTTTGGCAATTTCCCTGCAATTTAAAACCCGCTCAGGATTGCCCGGATCGCGCTGCCAGGAACCTAGATGCAGTTCATAAACCGAAATTGGTTGGTCTAATGCATTAAGTTTAGGTCGCTTATTTAACCATGCCTTATCTTTCCAGGTGTAATCCGTATCCCAAACAATGGATGCAGTTTGAGGGGGATGCTCCCATCGTTTTGCATAAGGATCGCCTTTTTCGTGCTCTGATCCGTCAAAACCTTTAACAAAATACTTATATACTTCTCCCTTACCAATCTGGGGTATAAATCCTTCCCAAATTCCGGATGAATCCCAACGTTTATATAGAATGTGGGATTGACGGTTCCATCCGTTAAAATCACCTACAACACTCACTTCAATTGCATTTGGAGCCCAAACGGCAAAATAAGTTCCATCAACCTTTTCCAGTTTAAGGGGCTGGGCACCCATCTTTTCATATAACCGAAAATGCTTCCCCAGCAAAAACAGATCTATATCAAAATCAGTAAATAAACTGTGTACCCAAACAGATTGGCTTTGATCAATCGTTGGTAAAGCTGCTTTTTTTGCAGAAACTTTTTTTGTTGCAGAGACCTTTTTTGTTGCTGACATAGTATTTTTGGTTAGGTAATAAAAACCCCAAATGCTAAACAACATTTGGGGTTAAAAGATTTACAGACCTAAGAGATCTGTATTTCGGAGAAGATTTTATTGCATTTAAAGTGCAGGCAATTTTTATCATCGGTATAAAAATCTGTTACTTCTTTATTGTCAACGGTAATTTTTTTAACCTGGAATTTAAGTCCCATTACGTTACATGCATATAACTCGTAATTTGGTGTATAAAGTCCTTCGATAAGCTGGTTAACTTTTAGAATGTGATCATCACCTTTAACTGTGAATTTCTTTTCTAAATAAATATCCTGTTCGTATGCAAATGTATCTCCATGATCTTCGTACAAGAAAGAATTTACTTCGTAATCGCTGTGATAAATATTCAGCACAACCTCTGTTATGGATTTCTCATCAACATACTGCATTACAGGATATTCTGGAATAACAGAACCTGCTCTTACAAAAATTGGCATGCTGTCTATTTTGGCTTCTACTGTATGTTCGCTTTCTCCAGCCAATACTTCATTGGTCCAGAAGTTGTACCAGCTGCCTTTTGGCAAATACACTTTTCTTGAAACTGCACCTTGCTCTAATACCGGGCAAATCAATAATTTATCGCCATAGGTAAATTCATCCTGACGGAAACTATTACTGATATTTTCCTGCTCCAGCATAACCAATGGTCGCAATATTGGAAAACCATAACGGTGATGTTCCCAGAAAACCGAATATAGATAAGGCATTAAACGATATCTTAACTCGATAAATTTACGGTTAATGTCCTCAAAAAAATCACCAAAGCTCCAAGGTTCTCTTTCGGCGGTATCTCCGGCAGAGTGAGCTCTCATAAATGGAGAGAATGTACCCAACTGGATCCAGCGTGAGAATAATTCTCCATCTGGCTCTCCGCTAAATCCGCCTATATCTGTTCCGCAAAATGGAACACCGGATACGGATAAACGCTGACATTGAATATTACCGATTTTTAAATGCTCCCAGGTAGCGATATTATCACCAGTCCAAACACTTGCATAACGCTGCATACCCGAATAACCTGCCCTGGTAATGGTAAATGGACGTTTATTGCGCATCAGCTTTTTTAGTCCTTCGTAGGTAGAACGCACCATTTGCATACCATAAACATTATGTGCTTTACGGTGCGAACCGCGATAACCATCATAATTATGGCGTACATCGTTAGGGAAAGTTCCTGAACCAAACACTGCAGGCTCATTCATATCGTTCCAGAAACCTGCAACGCCCATATCCACCAATTCTTTGTATAAATTGCCCCACCAGGTACGCACTTGAGGGTTGGTAAAATCTGGGAATTGGCAACGTCCGGGCCAAACATGCCCTTCCATATAATAATCATCACTTCGACGACAGAAAAACCGATTCTCCTTACCTTCTTTAAATACCCAGTAATCATCATCTACCTTAATTCCCGGATCAATCATGACAACGGTTTTAAAACCATCATCAGAAAGTTCTTTAATCATCTTTCTTGGATCGGGAAAGTATTTTTTATTCCAGGTAAAACAACGATAACCATCCATATAATCGATATCAAGATATATGGCATCGCAAGGAATTTTTCTCTCTCTAAACTGCTTTGCTATTTCTTTAACCTTAGCCTCAGGATAATAGCTCCATCTGCATTGTTGGTAACCTAGAGTCCATTTTGGAGGCATAGGATGCGTTCCTGTTAAACTTGCATAACGTTTAACAACGTCCATCATGTGTGGGCCATGGATATAGTAATATTGTAATTCGCCTCCATCAGCCCAGAAACTTGTTTTACTTACATCTTCGCCACCAAAATCGAAATACGATTTAAAAGTATTATCGAAAAAAATACCATAAGCAGCCTGATTATGCAAGCCGATATAAAATGGAATTGTTCTGTATAATGGGTCCTGATTCCAGCCAAAAGAGTAAGCATCGGTATTCCAGTTTTCGAACCTGCGGCCACGTAAATTAAAATTTCCTGATTTATCGCCTAAACCAAAGAAGTTCTCTTCGGGCTGACATGTTTTGGTTGCGTAAATATAATATCCCCCAAAATCGGTATTCTCTTCCCAATGCATTGAATTGGCATCATCAACCATAACCAGATTGGTTATGTTATCAGAAAAGGAGATGTGGAAATTGCTTTTATCTATTTTACAGGTTACCGCATGAGTAGATACAGTATAGTGATCTTCATGTTCCTGCATTTTAAATACAGATACCTTTTGATCTACTTCTGGCACTGCATAAGAAAAATCATCTAAAAAAACACCATGTGGTGCAAGACGAACCCGTATAATATCATCACTCACTACCCGGATTTCTACCTGGGCATCACCATCAGAAAAATAAAATCTATTTTCTTCTTTCTTTACTTCTTTTACTGAGCCAAGGTATTGTTTAACGATTGGCTTTACCGATATATCAACCGGATTGTTTAAATGTTGTACTTCTTGTTCTTTTTCAATTAAATCACTTGTCTCGTTTTGTTTGTCGTTTTGAGCTTCCATCCTATTTTATTCAAAAATTTATTATTATATTTTGTTCTCAAACCGGGATGTGCTTAAGAAAGTACTATAATACAAATATTTTATAAAAGCGTACTATTTAAATGATAAAAAAAGCCCTCGTACTGTAAAAAGTAAATGAGGGCTTAAGTGGAGAGCTATAAGATTAGATAAAGAATTAGATTAGCTGACTTCAATTCTTGAAGGTACAAAGGCACCTACACCAGATCTTTGCCATGCTATTTTAGATTTTAGAGCTGATCGCAAATTGCAACCAGCTCGATTGTGATGAGCGTTTCGAAAGCGTTTAAAAATATTAAGGATTAAAAGTAAAACCTAAATAGTAAATGGCACCAGATGCCGGATTACCAAATGAGGTGACATAGTATTTATTTAAAACATTGGACCCTCCCAGTTTAATAACCGACATCACCGATGGAATCCTTAAGCTAAGTTGTGCATCCAATGAGCTATATGCTGGCACCTGACCTGCTGAAAACGAAGAGTTCCAATAGAATTGATCCTGCCAGCGATAAGAAATATTAAAGCCAAAGTTTTTGATAATCTCTTTATTACCAAAACCCAGGTTATATCGAATTTTTGGTGTATTGAAATCATTGATATAATTTTCTGGTAAATCGCCAATCTGGTTATAAGATACGTTTCCGCTAATGTTATATTTACCAACAAGATAATCCAGACCTAAGGCTGCTCCATAAGAAGTTACTTTACCCTCAGCATTAACGGGTACACCATATTTCACAAAATTAGGGGCGGTTTCTGTTCCTGTATTTTGATAAACGTCCACTGCCGTAATGAAGTCTTTATATATATTGTAATACCCATAGGCATCAACCAATAAATTAGGCAAAATTAATCCTTTGTAGCCCAGTTCATAAGATTGCACGCTTTCGGGTCTAACACCATTAACATCAAATGAATAAGGTTGCAAAATACCAGTAGTAGCTCCTCCAGTAGCAATTGCAGCTAAATATGCACGGTAACTTACATCGGTAAAAGGTTTATTATTGTATAAATTGTATTTACTTATAATTTCGGGCAAACCACCAATTAAACGTTGTGTTCCGCCGCCAACAGAAAGATCAATATATTGGTTTTGAGTAGTTGGATTGCGGTAACCGGTTTGGTAAGAGAGTCTAATGTTATTATTTTTTGCTACTGTAAACACACCTGTAATTCTTGGTGTGAAACGGCCCTCAAAATTCTGGCTTTTATCGTAACGACCAGCAACGGTAAATTTTACTTTATCATTGAATAATTTTTTACCAATCTGTGCAAAAGCACCATATTCTTCAATATCAATTGAACGATTTAAATCATCAAAAATGGTTCCTGCTGAATTTAAATCATATATACGATAAGAGGCTCCAACTTGAAATTCAACCAATTTGTTGAAAGCATTGGTAAAGTTATACATGCCTTCATAATGGTATAAATTAGTTTTATCATCAAATTTAGCACCATATATACTTTTTGAAGGATCAGTATCATTAATAGATGTTGCACTAATGGTGGTATTCACGATATTATTCTTGGCCATGGCAAACTGAGAACTTCCCACAGGAAAATTTCCTTGGTTAGCTGCACCTCTGGCAAGGTTATGAGCAGCAATGTCATTTTGACCAGCAGCCCTTGCCCCAATATAATTGCCAACATATTGAGGAAACCAGGTGGTTGAAGGTTTTGAAACCTCGTTAATATAACTTCCTAAAATAGAGGATATATAAGAATCACCTGAACGCTCTTGAGTTGTATAAGCTCTTAAAAAGAAGTCTTCGCCCTTTAATTCTAATTTATATTGGCCGATATTAAAATTACGTAGAGAGTAACGATCAGAACCAGTATAAACAGATGTACCCGTTCCCCAATTTGCTTGAGCGATTGCCTGGATCGTATTGGTAATATTATAATAAAGCCCTCCCGAAACCTTTAATGATTTAGTATCATAATCGACAAGATCTTGTTCCTGATAACCATTTCTGGTAATATTTTGATTAGGAATTAGATTAGCTTTTAAACCAACATAAAAGGGAAGATAATTTTGTACTGTTGGCCGTAATGCGGCAGGCAAACCAGCTAAAAAACCAGCCTGTTGTGCTGCATTAGGAATGGCAGCCCCAAAAGTAGCATCCAATGCATTTTTTATATTTGGCCCGCCAGCAGCAAGTATTCCTGCAATTGTTCTATTTTGAACAGTTAATGCAACATTTCTCATATTCTGGCTCAATTCATCACCGTATATGTTGATACCATCATAATTAGGATCACTACTTCTATCGCCAGGCTTCACAGTACGGGCAACCCGGTCAAAATTGTTATAATTATCGGCATACCAGTCTTTTGCCTGCAAAAATGAAAATGCAGCCTTTACCCCAAACTTATTGTTCCATGATTTTGCCAAACGTACATCCAATTGATTAAATGGTTGTGATCCAATATTATTATCATTTACATGGTTTAAACCCGTTTTATACTGAAAACTTGCTCCCTGATAACGAAAAGGATCTTTTGATGTCATTAATAAAGTACCATTAATACCACCTGCTCCATATAATGCGGATGCTGCACCGGGCAGTAATTCAACATTATCGATATCAAGCTCTGTAATACCCACAATATTACCAACAGAGAAATTCAAGCCTGGTGCCTGATTATCCATCCCATCTATAAATTGATTAAAACGTGTGTTACCATTTGAATTAAAACCACGGGTATTAATGGATTTAAAAGTTAAACTCTGCATGCTGCTTTCCACCCCCTTCATATTGTTCAAGGCATCGTAAAAAGAGGGAGCCGCAATTTCTTTAATCGATGCGGCACTTAACCTTTCAATAGAAACCGGGGATTCCAAAATACGCTCTGGCGTTCTGGATGCTGATACAACAACATCCCCACCCAAAACGACTACAGTTTCCAGTTCCAGATAAATACCTGTTGTACTACCTGTAATTTGTTGTTCTACTGTACCATAGCCAACATAAGACGCAACTAAAGTAAAAGGAACTTTAGCCGAAGTTGTAAATGAAAATGTACCATCACTGTTTGTAGCTGTACCTCCGGACTGGCCTTTTACAACAACACTAACACCCGCAAACGCTTCTTTTGTTTGTTTATCCTTGACGGTTCCGCTTACCGTTATATTCTGTGCCCTTAGGGCAAAACCTGTTGCGCACACCAATAAAAGTGCATAGAAGATTTGTGTAAAAATTCTGCTCATAAAAATTATAGTTGGTTTTGGTTCTATTAGTTATATAAACTTAAGTGCTTTTTTTCAATTTTACAAATTATGTATGCATAATAATTTTAAAATCTATTTTATAATTTTGAATGCTATACAGTTTATTGTATTTTGCATTCATTCCCTCCATATCTCGATAAAATGATGTTGGATTTTTTAGCTAACCTGTAATGAATAAAATTAAAATTATTTTTTGTATCATAATCCCTATAGCATTAGCATTTCTTCTCAATACAAAAATTGGCAATACGCCACCTCTGCTTAAATTTTTAAATCCATTTATGGGTTTTTGGCAAAATGCAGAGAACAATCATTTTATGTTTAACCATAAAACGAAGATTAAAGGTGCTATTGATGAAATACAAATTGTTTTCGATGATCAGATGATTCCACATATTTTCGCAAAAAACGATCATGATCTTTATTTGGCCCAAGGTTATGTTACAGCTATGCATCGACTTTGGCAAATGGATTTTCAGACTCGTTTTGCAGCAGGACGAATCAGTGAGGTTGTTGGTGAAAAAGCCATAGAAGTAGATCGTTATCAGCGCAGAATGGGTATGGTGTATGGTGCCGAAAATTCTTTAAAAGGAATGATGGCAGATCCAAAAGCCAAAGAAATGATTTTAGCCTATACCGATGGGATTAATGCCTACATAAAAACCCTTTCTAATGCAAATTATCCGATTGAATATAAAATACTCGATTCTAAGCCTGAAAATTGGACCCCTGTAAAATGTGCTTTATTACTGAAACAGATGTCGGCAGTTTTGGCTATGGGTTCTGACGAATTTTACATGACCAATATCATGAAAAAGTTTGGTTCGGATGTAACTAAAGATCTTTTCCCTGATTATCCTTTCCGGGAAGACCCTATTATTCCTGTCGGAACGAAATGGAATTTTAAGCCTCTATCTATTCCAAAAACACCCGAAAGCTTCATGAATACACAAACCGGAGAGGTAAGAACAAAAGAAAAAGTAGAAGGCATTGGAAGTAATAATTGGGCATTATCAGGAACCAAAACCGCATCAGGTTACCCTATTTTAGCAAACGATCCACATCTGGATTTAACACTTCCATCTATTTGGTATCAGATTCAATTGCATGCCCCAGGGATTAATACATATGGCGTTTCATTACCCGGAGCACCTGGTATAATTATCGGTTTCAATCAAAAAACAGCCTGGGGTGTAACCAATGTTGCTGCCGATGTGCTGGATTTTTATCAGATTAAATTTAAGGATTCTACTCACAAAGAATATTGGTATAACCATAAATGGAATAATACGACCAAACGACTTGAAACTATTAAGATCCGTGGCAGTAAAGATGAAATTGATACCGTTTACTATACACACCATGGGCCGGTGGTATATTTCCAAAAGCCCAAATACGGCAGGGCAAATAATGTACCTGTTGGTAATGCTTTGCGATGGATTGCCCATGATCAATCGAACGAGTTACTGACTTTTTATTATTTAAACCGGGGTCAAAACTATGATGATTATCGTAAGGCTTTGACCTTTTATACCGCTCCTGCACAAAATTTTGTTTTTGCCAGTGTCGATAACGATATTGCCATTACACCAAATGGCAAATTCCCCTTAAAATGGAAAGATCAGGGAAAATTTATTTTGGATGGAACCGATCCTGCTTATGACTGGCAAGGATGGATTCCTGCATCACATAACCCTACAGTTAAAAATCCGCCTCGTGGTTTTGTCAGTTCTGCAAATCAATCTTCTACTGATAAAACCTATCCTTATTACATCAACTGGGAATTCTCACCTTACGAACGTGGAAAGAGAATTAACGACCGGTTAACTGCAATGAATAGGGCTACACTGGATAGCATGAGGTTGATGCAAACAGACAACTATAGTATCATGGCTCAAAATATTTTGCCTGCTTTAATTCCATTAGTTAATAGTGAGCAGCTTAATGCAACACAAAAAGAGGCATTAGGTTATTTAAATACTTGGAATAAACGCTATGATGCCCATGAAATCGCTGCTGGTATTTTCGAAATATGGGCTACCCGTTTAAGTTTTGATATCTGGAATGATGAATTCGAGGTTGAAGGCATTCCAATGCGCTATCCTTCAAGGGATCGTACAGTAGAAATGATTCTTAAAGAGCCCAATGCTAAATGGTATGACAACACCAATACCATCCAAAAGGAAACCCTAACCGATTTGGTTAATGAGGCTTTTAAATACAGTTGTGATAGTTTAGAGCGAAGGTTTGGCCCAATAAGCAAAGAGTGGAATTGGGCAAATGTGAAACAAAGTCATATTCCGCATTTAGCAAAAATTCCTGGTTTTGGTTCTGAGGTTTTAATGATTGGTGGTGCAAAAAGCACAATCAATGCATTAGGAGAAAGCAATGGCCCATCATGGAGAATGGTTATCGAATTGGGCAAAACGCCTAAAGGTCATGGTGTTTATCCAGGCGGACAATCCGGTAATCCGGGAAGTAAATTTTATGATAATATGGTGAATACCTGGGCGAATGGCAAACTTTATGATTTATTCTACATGCAAAGTCCTGATGATAAGTCGGGTAAAATAATCTCTCGTTTAAAAATTTCTAAAAAGTAAAAAATGGTTTTCATTGTTATATTAATTATCTGTTTTCTCCTTCAAATGGTTGCGCCCTGGTGGGTAATTATTGTTATTTCGTTCGCTACCTGTGGCATTATTGGTAAAACAGGCAAAATTGCTTTTTGGCAATCATTCTTTGCTATATTTTTATTGTGGATCGGGTATGCACTGTTTAAAAGCTTACCGAACGATAATATTTTAGCAAGCCGGGTAGCCATAATGACCGGCATAAAACTTTGGTGGGCATTACTTTTGGTTACCGGTATATTAAGCGGATTAACTGCAGGAATTAGTGGTTACTGTGGTTATCAATTCCGCAAAGCTATGCTGATAAAAAAATCTGATACCTAAATAGCAGAATGCTTTGTATTTTTGTAGCGTGAATCCAACCTCCGAAGATATATTTTCTATTCAAAGCCCGGAACAATTTAGTAAACTGGCATTAAAAATATTTAAGCTACAAGCCAAAAATTGTTCGGTCTACAAAGAATATATCCATCATTTACATATTGACACCGATCAGATTGCAAAAGTAAATCAGATTCCTTTTTTGCCAATCAGTTTTTTTAAAAGCCATAGCATTTTAAGTAATACCGATCCCATTAAGATTACTTTCAGTAGCTCAGGTACAACTGGAATGACTCAAAGCAGCCATCATGTTACTGATGTAAATCTGTATGAGCAAAGTTATCTTCAGGCTTTTAGGCAATTTTATGGGAACATTGAAGATTATTGCTTTTTAGCCCTGCTTCCATCCTATCGGGAAAGATCGGGTTCATCATTAATTTATATGGTTGATGATCTGATCCAAAAAAGTAAACACCCACAAAGTGGATATTTTTTATACAACCATGATGAGCTTTTTGAAGCCTTATCAGGCCTAAAAGCAAAAAAGCAAAAAACCGTGTTGATTGGTGTTACTTATGCCTTGCTTGATTTTATTGAGCACTATCGTATCGATTTCCCCAATCTGATCGTAATGGAAACTGGCGGAATGAAAGGCAAACGAAAGGAAATGATTCGTGAAGAACTTCATGAACAATTAACCAGGGGCTTTGGCATAAAATCGATTCACAGTGAATATGGAATGACAGAATTGCTTTCACAGGCCTATTCTTTAGGAGATGGAATTTTCAATTGCCCCAATTGGATGCAGGTTTTAATCCGCGATACAAATGACCCCTTAACCTTAATGCCAAATGGCAAAACGGGCGGCATAAATGTGATTGATCTGGCCAATATAAATTCCTGCTCCTTTATAGCGGTTCAGGATTTAGGCAGAATAAATCCGGACAATAGTTTTGAAGTTTTGGGCCGTTTTGATCATGCCGATATCAGAGGATGTAATTTGCTGGTGCAATAAGATTAAATTAAACGATCATCAAAACTAAAAGGCTTTACCTCTATAATTTTAATTTTATCAGCTAAAGGATGTGATACATTCATCAGAAAATTAAATTCATCATTTATAATAACAGAGGGAACCCTTAATAATAACACCTTATTTTCTTTAACAAATTTGTCCCCCATCGAAGTTAATTCAGATGGAGCAGGGTAGCTTTTCCAGTTGGCAGGTAAATCTTTAGTTTCAACAATTTTAATTGAATTCTCCGGAAGCTCAAAAACCGTTAAACACAAGTTTTTAGAATCGCTCATCGAGCTTTTATTAGCCAACACCTCCAAAGCAGCCAATGCCCTACTTGAGGCCATATAATGCAACGGCACACCAATTGAGTTCCAACGGCCACCAAATAATTTTGCACCTGTACCACTAAAATCTTTGGCATGCCTGCAATTAGAAATCCGATATAAAACCATTAGCTGAAAACACCGTATTCTATCCTGCCCAGTATTTGCAGCACCAAATCAAAACCGATTGATGTATCTAATAAATTAATTGGGACTTCGTTATTTAAAGCACGGTTAGACGAACGCATCCAATTGTTAAAGGCTTTTGCAGTACCTAAAACCTCAATGCCCCGTTCGTATAAACGAGCCAACTCAATTGCCCTATCTGCATATTCGGTTTTAACCAAAGTTGCCGGAGTATATCGTTGTAATGTACGTTCAGAAATATGTAAAACATTAGCAACCTCTTCCAGTGTAAGCGAAATTTGTTTTGCGAGTATAGTTAATGATTTTTTTGATATTCCCTTACGTGCTAAATTAACCAAATCAAAATCACTTGGGTTAACATACTGATTTCCCATCATTGCAACCAATGGACTTTGTGGTACAGCCATATAGGCAACCATTGGTTCTTCTACCAGGTTTTCTGTTTGGGCCTTCTTTTTCATAACCGACAATTATACTCAAATATATACATTTTGTCCGGAATTAAAAATCCCTCCCCAAAAAAAAACCCCAAATAAATTGGGATTTTTAATTTATTTTTTCACCTACATGGCGATTAAGAGATAGTAATTCTTTTTACCTTTCTGCACCACAATGAATTTATCATTAATTAGGTTTTCTAAATGGAATACCTGGCTCACATCCGCAACCTTTTCTTTGTTAACAGAAAGACCTCCTCCCTGAATCAATTTTTTGGTTTCACCTTTTGATGGGAAAACAGCAGATTTTTCTGCCAATAAGGTCGCAACATCAATTCCTGCAGCTAAATCTGTTTTGGAAATATTAAATTGGGGAATTCCCTCGAACATTTCCAACACCTGATTTTCTGATAAACTCTTTAAAAATTCCAATGAACCATTGCCAAACAAAAACTCTGATGTTTTAATGGCAGTTTCCAAGGCTTCTACTGAATGGGTTTTAATGGTAATATCTTCTGCAAGTGCTTTTTGTAAAATACGCAAATGAGGAGCTGCATCATGTTCTTTTTCTAAAGCCTCGATTTCTTCCTTAGTTTTCAGTGTGAAGATTCTAATCCATTTTTTAACATCATCATCTGATGCATTCAGCCAAAACTGGTAAAATTTATACGGAGATGTTTTCTCTGCATCTAACCAAACAGCACCACTTTCTGTTTTACCAAATTTAGTCCCATCCGCTTTTTTAATTAACTGTGTGGTAATTGCATAAGCCGTTCCGGCATCTTTTCTTCTAATTAATTCAGTCCCGGTAACAATATTTCCCCATTGATCGGAACCACCCATTTGTACGAGGCAATTGTGGTTTTTCCATAAATAATAAAAATCATAGCCTTGAACCAGCTGGTAACTAAACTCTGTAAATGACATACCAGTATCACCTTCCAAACGTTTCCTAACGCTGTCTTTAGCCATCATATAATTTACAGTGATGTGCTTACCAACTTCCCTGATAAAATCTAAAAAGCTAAAATTCTTAAACCAATCGGCATTGTTTACCATTACAGCTCCATTACCAGCATCTTCAAACTTCAAAAATTTACCCAATTGTTTTTTCAACTGGTTTAAGTTATGCTCTAAAACATCTTCGGTAAGCAAATTACGTTCAGCAGATTTTCCAGATGGATCACCTACCATGCCTGTTGCTCCACCAACCAATGCAAATGGCTTATGCCCCGCATTTTGAAAATGAATTAAAGTCATGATTTGAGTTAAATGACCAACATGTAGTGAATCTGCAGTAGGATCAAAACCGATATAACCAGAAGTCATACCCTCGTTTAATTTTTCTTCAGTATTCGGCATAATGTCGTGCAACATGCCCCTCCAACGCAACTCTTCAACAAAATTTGTCATGGTATAAAATTATTGCGCAAAGATAATTATAAAGCTGAAAGCTGAAAGACTAAAGCTGAAAGATCAAAGGCAAAAACTAAAGCTGAAAGACTAAAACTCGTTACTTAGTACTATAAAATCTATCTTTGCTATATGAACTTCCTGTCCCATTATTATTTCGATCGATTAACCACTGATGCTAATATAGTAATGGGAATGGTTTTACCCGACTTGGTTAAAAACTCATCAAAAGAGGCGAATTTATATCCACAGAAAAATGAATTCTTATTTATTGGCAATCCCGATGAAGAAGGACTATTAAATGGCTGGAAAAGACATTTGGCTGTCGATTTACATTTCCATTCTTCCAATTTCTTTCTGGAAAAAACTGCTGCACTCAAATTGCTTATTACACCAATTGTGGAGCAGACACCAATACGCCCATCATTTTTGGCTCATATCGGCTTGGAATTATTGCTCGATCATTTACTTATTGAGCATAATCTCATACAGGTTCATCATTTTTATGATAAACTAGCTGTCGTAAAAAAAGAATCCTTAAATGATTTCCTCAAACATTGCAATCTGAAAGATCCTTCTATATTTTTTAATTTCCTTGATCAGTTTATCAGCAGCAAATATCTATTAAGCTATCAAAAACTGGGAAATATCAGTTATGCACTGAACAGGATCTGCATGCGTTTATGGCCACATCGTTTAGAAGAAAAACAACTTCAGGAACTCACTACTCAATTGATCTTTTTTAAGGAAATTTTAGAAAAAGATTTTATGAATATTTTCGAAGAGATAGAAAGTAAACTTGTCTAATGTTTTTGTGATTCCTTTAAATCCTTTTTTTAAAGTCACAAACTCTAATGAAACAAGCATTGATTAGAGTTTGTAACTTTGATATTTTAGTCATCCGATGAATATTGACAGGTGCAAATATTCATCGGATGACTGAGTTACCGAACACAAAGATTGCAGCGGAAGAAAAGGATTCCATCCTCGTAAATCAATTCATCCTTTTTTATATTTCATCTAATTGATTTATGTTGTTAAAGGGATAAGGAGATTGATAAAACAGTGGTAAAAAAGAACAATTTTATCTAAGTTTGCCCTATGTCGCTATTTGAAGCAAAAGAAGAAATGGATGCCCTTGTTGCTGAGCTTAACCAGCACAATTACAATTATTATGTATTGGCTATGCCAACTATTGGCGATTATGAATTTGATAAAAAGCTGACTCGTTTGGCAGAGCTGGAAAAGGAAAATCCACAATTTGCAGATCCCAACTCCCCCACCCAACGAGTTGGCGGCGATATAACCAAAAATTTCGTTACCATTAAACACAAATACCCCATGTTATCCTTGGGTAATACGTATAATGAACAGGATTTACGGGATTTTGATGAAAGGATCCGTAAGGCAATTGGTGATGATTTTAAATACGTTTGTGAGTTAAAATTTGATGGTCTATCGATTAGTTTAACCTATCAGGATGGCAAACTTTTAAGAGCTGTTACCCGTGGTGATGGTGCACAAGGCGATGATGTGACCAATAATGTAAAAACCATTCACACCATTCCTCATCAATTAAAAGTTACTGACGCGCTTGAACATTTCGAAATACGTGGAGAAATCTTCATGCATAAGGCAGCCTTTTTGCGCCTGAATGCAGCTCGTGAAGAGCTGGGAGAGATTCCTTATGCCAATCCACGAAATTTTGCTTCAGGAACCATAAAAATGCAAGACAGCAAGGAAGTAGCCAAACGACCCTTGGATGGTTTTATTTACTCCTTATACACCGATAAAAATGAATTCAAAACTCATTGGGACAGTTTAGAGGCCGTTAAACATTGGGGTTTCCATATTTGTGAGCATAACCGCCTGGTTTCAAATATAGACGACGTATTGGCTTTCATCCATCATTGGGAAGAGGAACGTTTTAAATTGAGTTATGATATCGATGGTATTGTAATTAAGGTAAATAGTTATGCACAGCAACAGGAATTAGGTTTTACATCAAAATTTCCACGTTGGGCAATTTCCTATAAATACAAGGCAGCCGAGGTTGAGACTGTTTTGGAAAAAGTTACCTACCAGGTTGGCCGTACAGGGGCAGTTACACCTGTTGCAAATCTCAAACCTGTTTTATTGGCAGGAACAACTGTTAAACGTGCTACCTTACACAATGCCAATGAAATAGAACGTTTGGATTTGCACGAAGGAGATACCGTTTTTGTAGAAAAAGGTGGAGAAATTATCCCAAAGATTATAAAAGTTAATCTGGATAAACGCTTGACTGGTTCGAGCAAAATCCATTACATACACAACTGCCCGGAATGTGGTACCGAGTTAATCAGAAAGGAGGGCGAAGCCGTACATTATTGCTCAAATGATGAGGGTTGTCCGCCACAAATTGTAGGCAAGATTCAGCACTTTATAGGTCGCAAAGCGATGGATATTGATGGCTTGGGCGACGAAACCATTGAAACATTTTACCGAAATGGGCTGGTTAACCACATCAGCGATTTATATACTTTATATCAAAAATCAGAGCAATTAAAAAGCTTAGATCGTTTTGGTGAACGTTCAATTGAAAATATGCTTGCTGGCATAGAAAAGTCTAAGGAAATGCCTTTTGAAAAGGTTTTATTTGGTTTAGGCATCCGGTATGTTGGTGAAACGGTTGCCAAAAAACTGGCTGTTGGTGTAAAAAACATTGATAATCTGGCAAAGGCAACTTTAGAAGAATTAATAGCCATTGAGGAAATTGGTCAGCGCATTGCAGAAAGCATCGTTGAATATTTCCGAAAACCAGAGCATTTAAAGCAGGTAGAGCTATTAAAATCAGCAGGATTACAGTTCGAAATTGAAGAAAAAGCAATTACTCTGGCAAGTGATAAACTTATTGGAAAAACATTCGTAATTTCGGGCGTTTTTGAAAACTATGGCCGCGATGAGCTAAAGGATTTGATTGAAGCTAATGGTGGAAAGATTTTGAGTGGTATTTCAGGCAAATTAAATTATCTGGTTGCAGGAGATAATATGGGGCCATCGAAATTGGAAAAAGCGACTAAACTTAACATTCCAATCATCAGCGATGAAGAACTGATTAAAATGATTGGATAAAGAAATGACTGAATGAGAGAATGACTGAATTATAAAATGTTTGGATTTTACTTAGAAACATTCAATCATTCAAAACTCACTCATTCAACAATTAAATATTATAAATTAAAAAATGAACAAATTTCAGGGTACTGGTGTAGCATTAGTTACACCTTTCAACACAGATGGATCAGTTGATTATAATGGCTTAAAAAACCTGATTAATCATTTGGTAGATGGAGGGATAGATTATCTCGTTTCCTTAGGTACAACCGGCGAAACCGCTACATTGACCAAGGACGAGAAGAAGAAAATATGGGCCTATACTGCTGAAATTAATAACAACCGCTTACCATTGGTTGCCGGAATTGGTGGCAATAATACTTTGGCTGTTGCAGACGACATTAAATCTTTTGATGCAACTGGCTATAGTGCCATATTATCTGTTAGTCCCTACTACAACAAACCAACTCAAGAAGGAATTTACCAACACTATAAATATTTAGCTGAGGTTTCGCCTCTTGATTTGATTTTATATAATGTTCCTGGTCGTACAGCGAGCAACATGAGTCCTGAGACAACTTGCAGATTGGCGCATGATTTTAAAAACATTATCGCAACTAAAGAAGCATCTGGAAGTTTTGATCAATTTAACCTGATCATGAGGGATAAGCCTAAAGATTTTCTTTTAATCTCTGGTGATGACCCTGTTACTTTGCCAATGATTGCATTAGGTGCGTCAGGAATTATTTCGGTAATCGGAAATGCATTGCCCAAACAATTTTCGGATATGGTTAGGCTTTGCCTTTCTGGCAACTTCGAGGCAGCTTTGCCTGCTCATTTAAGCTTGGTTGAGTTTACTCGACTGGCTTTTGCTGAAGGTAATCCGGCAGGTGTTAAAGCCGCTTTAAAGCATTTAAATATTTGTGGTGATGCGGTTAGATTGCCATTGGTTAAAGCTTCATCTGCTTTGGAAAAAGCAATTATTGAAGAAATAAAAGATCTGGGTCAATTGGCTTAGAATCTTTTTAGACTTATTATCATTCTGAATTTATTTCAGTATCTATTGTAGCTTGAAATAAATTGGCGGTAACGAGCAAACATAACCAAAAAAGACCTTGAATTGATCAAGGTCTTTTTTGGTTATAAATATCTTTGATCGCTTAAGCTTTGTTTTTAGCCTCCTGAACTTCTAAACGAATGGCCTGTGCTAAATTTTTCAAATCTTGCATACCTTTACGTACACGGGTTCCTGCAGCGCTATTTCCCTTGTTATAAAATTTGTCTGCGTCAGCTTCCAAAGCTGCAACTAAACTTTTTACTTCTTCAAATTTTTTCATTTTTAATTACTCCTATGTTTTTTAAGGTTAAATTATAATACTTACTCTAATTTAGAGGGTTTAATCAAATAAAAAAAATTTTCAATCAACAAAAAAAGTGGCTTCAATTGATTTTTTTCCACATTTTAAGCCTTTATAAACATTCAATTTGCGCACAAAAAATTCAAAAACACTGTAAATCAATATTTTACAAAAAAATAATTACCAAAAAAGCCCTTTAAACTAATTTAAAGGGCTTTTCTATTTTTTTCAATTACTTAAACGGTAGCGAATTGATTTTCTTTATAATATCCGCTTTCAAGCTTTTGAGCAACTTCACTAAAGGCATCTAAGGTACGTTGAACATCTTCCAAAGTATGAACAGCTGTTGGTATTAAGCGCAACTCAATCATTCCTTTTGGAATTACAGGATAAACAACGATTGAACAGAATATGCTATAGTTTTCGCGTAAATCGTAAGTAATAGCCGTTGCATCGGTCAATTCTCCCTTCAAAAATACTGGCGTAACAACCGAATTGGTCACACCTAAATCAAAACCGCGTTCGCGCAAACCTTTTTGTAAGGTTGTAGCAATTGCCCACAGTTTATCTTTTAATTCAGGTTGACTTTTTAACAGTTCCAAACGTTTCAATAAACCAATTACCATAGGCATAGGCAATGCTTTCGCAAATGTTTGTGAACGCATGTTGTACCTTAAAAAGTTGGTTATCTGTTCGGTAGAAGCAACAAAAGCACCGATACCGGCCATAGATTTTGCAAAAGTTCCGAAATATACGTCAATGCCATCAATACAATCTTGCGCTTCGTGTGTTCCCGCACCTGTTTTACCCATTGTACCAAAACCATGGGCATCATCTACTAAAATCCTGAAGTCAAATTCTTTTTTTAGTTCTACGATTTCTTTTAACTTACCCTGTGCACCACTCATCCCAAAAACACCTTCCGTAATTAATAGAATACCTCCACCTGTTTCTTCTGCCAGTTTAGTGGCTCGTTCCAGTTGTTTGCGGGCGCTTTCTATATCATTGTGTTTGTAAACAAAACGCTTGCCCATGTGTAAACGTAAACCATCTACAATACAAGCGTGAGATTCTGCATCATATACAACTACATCATTTCTATCAACTAATGTATCAATGATTGATACCATACCCTGATAGCCATAGTTTAACAAAAATGCATCTGGTTTGCCCACAAAAGCCGCTAATTCTTGTTCCAATTGTTCATGGTAGGTTGAATTTCCAGACATCATTCGGGCTCCCATCGGATAAGCCATACCAAATTTTGCAGCAGCCTCTTCGTCGGCCTTTCTAACTTCCGGGTGATTGGCTAAGCCTAAATAATTATTTAAACTCCATACCAGGTGCTCTTTTCCACGAAACTGCATGTGTGGTGCAATTTCTCCCTCTAATTTTGGAAATGAGAAATACCCATGAGACCATTTCTGGTGTTGGCCAAGCGGGCCCATGTGTTTTGCTATTTTATCAAATATATCCAATGTAATATGTATTTTATTATACCTAAAATTGTTGCGAATTTAAGACTTATTCCGCTCAAAATCAACACGGTTATTATTTTGCCGAGTCTTTTTTGGCGAATTTGCGAGCTAATTTAATGCCAAAAAAGCCTTAACTGTTCAGTTAAGGCTTTAAATTATATTTGATTTGGTTTAGTCAACATTATCGTGTAAGAAAGAATTGTTTGGTTTAATTTCAGTACCACCATCCTGATCATTGCTTAAAGTAAAGCGACTCACTTGCGATTCTGAGGAATGTTGTACTTGCTGTAATTGCATTTGTTTGCGTTTATAAGCAGGTTCATTTTCCAATTCCTGTAAACCATTTGTTGTGCGCAGTTTCATACTTAAATCTTTCAAGCGCAAAATACGCTCTTTAGATTTTTTCAACTGCTCCTCCATAGATTCATCATTCTTATCGTCATCTAAACCAACAACCGGCATTTCAGGTTCTGGCTCTGGCATTGCAGGTATTTCGGCTGCTGGTGCTTCAAAAACAAATTCAGTTTCAGCCAGTTTAACCTCAAATTCAAAACCGGTTTCAGTTGGTTGTTCCACTTGTGGCTCTTCTTCAATTAAAGCATGACGAACCACATTATTTTCAGGTTCCTGAATTTTTTGAGGTTCTGGCTTATTGAATAATCCACCAAATAAATCTGCCTGAGAAACCTCTTCTTTTGCTTTTAAAACTGGCTCATAGGATGGTGCTTCTTTAGGTTGAATAAAGGAATTAACAGGTTCAACGGGACGAACCAACGGTGCTTCTTCAGGTGTTAAAAGAGAAATTTTCTTTTTGTTCTTCTCTTCGTTTACACGTTGTTCGGAAGTTTGGAAACCAGTAGCAATAATGGTTACCGAAAGTCTATCATCTAAAGACTCATCAGAACAGTTACCCCAAATTAAATCTGCGGATAAACCTGCTTTTTCCTGAATATAATCCGTAATAATTGAAACCTCATCCATCGTTACTTCACGTACACCAGAACTGATGTTCAATAAAATGTAGCGGGCACCTTCGATTTCATTATCTTTCAAAAGTGGCGATGCCAAAGCACCTTCTACAGCTTGTAATGCACGCTCCTCTCCTTCAGCAGCAAAGCTACCCATAATGGCAACGCCGCTTTCTTTCATTACGGTACGCACATCTTTAAAGTCCACGTTTATATAACCAGGAACTGTAATGATCTCGGCAATACCTTTTGCAGCAGTTGTTAAAATATCATCCGCCTGACCAAAAGCAGAGCCTAAAGTCAGGTTTCCAAAAATTTCACGCAACCTATCATTGGAAATAACCAAATAAGAATCTACATATTTTTTCAATTCTTCCAAACCTTCGTCTGCCTGTAACCGACGTCTCTTTCCTTCAAAAGAGAATGGAGTGGTAATGATGGCGACAGTTAGAATATCAAGCTCTTTAGCGGCTTTTGCAATAATCGGACTAGCGCCTGTACCTGTACCACCGCCCATTCCCGCTGTAATAAACAGCATTTTGGTGGTGCTACCCAACATTGCTTTAATATCATCAATATTTTCTATCGCCGAGTTTTTACCAACTTCAGGGATAGAACCAGCCCCCATTCCTTCTGTTAAACTAGCCCCCAATTGAACCTTGTTGGGTATAGGGCTAGATTCTAAAGCCTGGGCATCTGTATTACAAATAATAAAGTCTACACCAGTAATACCGGATAGGTACATATGGTTCACTGCGTTGCCGCCACCGCCACCAACACCAATTACCTTGATGATTGATGACTTATCTTTTAACATTTCAAACTGCATAATCTTATGAATCAGTTGTTTAAAATTTTTTAATTCCTGTTCATTACTCCATGTAATATTAACACTTTTTCAACACACGTTTTCCACAACTGTTCATAATGTGGAAAACTCATCTTTTGTTGAAAAATATATTAATTTTTCAGGTAATCTTCATCGCTTACATTCATATCATCCTGAATGAAAGTTCTGGTTTTTGCAAGCAATTTATCAAATAAACCAGGTCCGCGTTTTTCTTTTTCTTTCGCTACTTTAGCTTTCTCTACAAATACACCTGGCTGTTTCATTTCTTCTATTAATTCTTCAGCTTTTTGTATTCCTTTAATCAATAATCCAACACTGGTTGCATACATCGGGCTTTTTAAATCATCATAAATGGTTTTCGGCATATCTTCATATTTAGATAAATGCTCATTAGGATAACCAATACGGCAATCTAAGCCCGTTACATATTCTACCAGTTGGCTTAAGTGTTTTAATAAAGCGCCACCACCTGTAATTACAATACCGCCGATCAGTTTTTTCTCATAGCCTGAAGATTTGATCTCATAATAAACATGTTCGATGATTTCTTCCATACGAGCCTGAATAACATAAGCCAAATTTTTTACTGAAATTTCTTTAGGCTCGCGACCACGCAATCCCGGAACACAAATAATTTCATTTTCTTTATTTTCTTCAGCCAGCGAAGAACCGAAACGGGTTTTCAACAACTCTGCCTGGTTGCGCATAACGGAGCATCCCTCTCTGATATCTTCCGTAACACTGTTGCCTCCGAAAGGAATTACAGCGGTGTGACGAATAATACCCTCATGAAAAATTGCAATATCAGTAGTACCGCCACCAATATCTACCAATGCAACACCAGCTTCTTTTTCTTCCTCGCTCAACACCGATTCAGAAGAGGCTAATGGCTCAAGAATTAAATCCTGAGTTTGCAAACCTGCATTGTTTACACACTTGATAATGTTTTTGACAGCAGTTACCTGGCCAGAGATGATATGAAAGTTTGCCTCAAGGCGAACCCCTGCCATACCGATCGGATCTTTGATGCCTGGCTCATTATCAATAGTAAATTCTTGTGGCAATACATGGATAATCTCTTCTCCAGGTGGCATTACCAACTTAAACATATCATCGATCAACTTATCGATATCCTTTTTACCGATCTCGTTGTTTAATTCTCTCCTGGTTAAAATTCCTCTGTGCTGTAAACTTTTAATGTGTTGCCCAGCAATACCTACATTTACCACCTGTATTTCTACGTTGGATTGTCCACTTGCTACTTCTACTGCTTGAGCAATACCCTGCACGGTTTTTTGAATGTTGGAAACCACTCCTCGGGTTACTCCCGCCGATTCTGCTTTTCCAATCCCTAAAATTTCTATCTTACCGTGTTGCGTTCTCCGGCCAACGATAACACATATTTTTGTAGTACCGATATCTAATCCTACTACAATGGGCGACTGACTGGTAAATTTTGCCTTGTCCATATTCGTTAATTTTGTTGAGTTTTATATTGTTTTTCTAGGGCTCTGATTTCTTTTTCTCTTTGTCTTTTCTGATCTGAATCAGATTTTGTCTGCTTTGGCGATGTTGTTTTCTGCACCGGCTTATCCTTTTTAACTTCAGGCTTTGTTGTAACCTTTGGTTTGGTTACCGCTTCTGCTGCTGGCTTTTTCTGTACAGGTTTTGCATTTACCGGTTTAGGTTTAACAGCAGCTATATCATTTTGGATCACATCACTGATTACATCATTTATCAATGAATCAGATACTTTTTGATGCAACCTTAAACTATCCGCTGAAGAAATTACCTTTGTCTTTTTAGCTAAACCGGTCGAATCTCTTTTCTCGCAAACAATCTGATTCGTGTATTTTATATTGATGGTTTTATATGTATCCCAGCCAACCTGCGGCATAGCCTTTTTGTAAAATATCAACAGATTTTTCATTTTCACTTCAATCGAGTCTGCATTGCCCAATATGATCCGTTGGTTACCTACCCTGGGTATCAATTCCATATCGTTTTTAGTGTCTACAATAATCTGTTCTATTTGTGCATCCCAAAGGGTATCTTTCTTTATATATAGTGCTGTTTTATACAAATCGCGAGCCAATTGTGTATGTAAAGTATCTATGCGGCTGCCAAAAACTTCTGTAATGTTTCCGGTGGCAACCAAAACATTCGCTGTAAAATTTGATGAGATTGGCATTTTCAATCCATCATTATCAATGTAAAAATCCTGTCCGCTGGCATTTAAGACCCTTAAAATGGGTTGTCTTTGTTTAACTTCAATATGCAGTACCCCATCCATATCTACGTAAACCTTGGCAAAGCCGATGTATGGATTTGACCTCAATTTCTTTTCAATTTGATGAATATTAATTTTCTCCAGGTTGCGTCCCAATAGTACGCCTTGATCTTGTTTTAATATGGCGTCGATTTCTTCACGTTCTATAAAATTATCGGCTCCAGGAATTAATATTTTAACATTGCTGCATTTAACCGTTTGCTTTTTAGCGTCGATGAAACTCAATAGCACTACTACCCCTGCCAGACTCATCAGCCAGGCAAAGCCAGTAAAAATAGTATTCCAGTTTATCCGCTTAAACATTATTTAAAGTGTTTTTTAATGGTTCAATCAAGGTATCAATATCCCCTGCGCCAACCGTCAAAAGTAATTCGGGGTTACTCTGCTTAACATATTGAATGACAAAATCTTTTCCACATATTTTTTTGTTATCCAAACTTATTTTATCCAGTAGAAACTTGGAGTTTATGCCCTCAATAGGCAATTCTCTTGCCGGATAAATTTCCAATAGCATCAGTTCATCAACTGTGCTTAAAACTTTTGCAAATTCATCAGCAAAATCACGTGTACGTGTAAACAAATGTGGCTGAAAAATTACTGTTAGTTTTTTATCCGGATATAACTGTCTAACTGCATCAAAACAGGCTCTTAATTCTTCCGGGTGATGTGCATAATCATCAATATAGACCTGGTTGCCATTATTTACGATATACTCGAAACGGCGCTTAACACCTTTAAAATTTGCAACGGCCTGTTTCACTTTTGCCGCATCAATACCCAATTGCAAAGCTATTGCGATGGCAACCGTAGTATTTTCTACATTGTGTTTGCCCGGCAACATTAAGCTTATATCTTTTATACTTTGCGAGGCATCTGAATAATCAAAAACAAATTTTGATCCCTCTACCCTTATATTTTCTGCCTTCGCAATTGCTGAAGAACTTGCTGCATAACTGCTGCCTTTTTCTAAAGGCAGTCCTTCATGGATATACAACTTTCCGCCATCTTTCAATTGCCCTGCAAAAAGACGGAAAGATTCTTCCAGGTGGCTTTTGTCACCATAAATATCCAAATGATCGGCATCCATTGAAGTAATTACAGCAACATCAGGATGTAGTGTTAAAAAAGAACGATCATACTCATCAGCCTCTACAACCACCACGTTGTTTTTACCGAATAGCACGTTACTGTTATAATTGCTCGTTATTCCCCCTAAAAAAGCGGTACAATCGTAATCTGTATCTTTTAAAATATGTGCAATAATTGACGAGGTTGTGGTTTTACCATGTGTACCTGCAACGGCAATACAATACATGCCTTTACTGATGATACCCAAAACTTCTGAACGTTTTTTTAGGCTGAAATCTTTATGCTTAAAGTGATTTAAAATTTTAGAATCTTTCGGAATTGCAGGTGTATAAACAATTAAAGTATCATCATGGTGATCTAAAAAAGCACAAGGCAAAGCCGATGGTTCATCAAAATAAGAAATTAAGATCCCCTCCTGCTCTAATGTCTCAGTAAGCTTTGTCCTGGTTTTATCGTAACCACAAACCGCACAACCTCGTTTGGCAAAATAACGAGCAAGCGCACTCATGCCGATACCACCGATACCAACAAAAAACACTCTATTTATTTGACCTAATTCCATTTCTTTTGAGCTAAAAGCAAAAAGACTAAAGCTTAAAGCTTTTCTTTCTACTGTTTTATTTATCTTTTATTCTTCTATCGCTTTAAGATTATTCATCTATTTTTTATTGCTTTTAATGATGTCACGAGCTTGCTATGCTCAGTTATCTTCGTTCCTCGCAATGACGACCAGTATTGCTTTGGTCTTTTTGCTTTAATCTTTAAGCTTTATCAATTTTAAAACTTCATTCGCAATAATTTCATCTGCATCCGGCAAAGCCATTTTACCAATATTTTCCGAAAGCTTTTCGCTCAGGGCCTTATCTTTTAATAATCTCAAAGCTTCCGGAACCAATGTATCTTCTGCAGAACGATCATTAATTAAAATCGCCGCATTATTTTTAACTAAGGCCATTGCATTTTTAGTTTGATGATCTTCAGCCACATTTGGCGATGGCACCAGAATAACCGGCTTTCTAATCAAACAAAGTTCTGCTATCGTTCCTGCCCCAGCCCTGCTGATAATTACATCCGCAGCAGCATAAGCTAAATCCATTTTATTTAAAAATTCCAAAACCCGAACATTGGGATGGTAATCTAAACCCAATCTTTCCATGATTCCTTTATAATAAAACTTGCCTGTTTGCCAAATCACCTGTATATCTTCAGCAAGAATCTCTGGCAAGTGTTTTTCTATACTTTTATTTAAGGTTCCGGCACCTAAACTTCCACCGGTAACCAAAATTGTTTTCTTCTGAGGGTCTAACTTTAAAAGTTCGGCACCTGCATAATGTTTACCTCTTATATCAACAACATCCTTACGAACAGGATTTCCTGTTTTTAATATCTTATCTGCAGGAAAAAACTGGTCCATCTCATCAAAGGCGACACATATTTTTGATGCCTTTTTACCCAACCATTTGTTTGTTATACCTGCATAAGAGTTTTGCTCCTGGATTAAATATGGAATACTTTTTAATGATGCAGCATACAATAATGGTCCTGAGGCATAACCTCCTACACCAACAACGGCATCAGGCTTAAAATCGTTAATAATCTGCACTGCTTTGCGAACACTTCCGATTACTTTAAATGGCAATGCCAGATTTTTTACGATCGATCCACGTTGTATTCCACTAATATTTAAACCAACAATTTTATATCCAGCTGCAGGAACTTTTTCCATTTCCATACGACCAGTTGCACCCACAAATAAAATTTCACAAGTGGGCACAATGCGTTTTAATGCATTGGCTATGGCTACGGCGGGAAAAATATGCCCGCCGGTGCCACCACCTGATATGATAATTTTTGGGTAATTATTCATCTTAAATCAATTTTGAATGAGTGAATTTTGAATGATAGAATGTTTTATGCGATTAGCCCATTTTTAACATTCACTCATTCCATCCTTCAATCATTCTTTCATTTAATTTTGAATGAGTGAATTTTGAATGAGTGAATGTTTTATGCGATTAGCCCATTTTTAACATTCACTCATTCCATCCTTCAATCATTCTTTCATTTAATTTTGAATGAGTGAATTTTGAATGAGTGAATTTTGAATGAGTGAATTTTGAATGAGTGAATGTTATTTGCAAATCACCCATTCTATAATTCGATCATTCTCTAATTCAATCATTATTTATTATTACTTACTGTTTTTCTTGCTTTAGCTACAATCGCTAAAATTTCATTTACTTCTTTTAATAACGGTTCTGAGCTCACAAAATCAATAATTTCTGATTCTGATAAAATCTCAATCCAAAATGCAGTCTCATCCGCTTCTTCAACAACAATGCTTAGTTTCGAATAAAACTCTGCCTTTGATCTGCTTCTACAAGCTGCTCTGTAATTTGCTCCAACGGAAGATGCTGATCTTATAAATTGTCTACCTATTATTTTTGCTTCTTCAGTTTTTGGTAGAGTCTGGTAAAATTTAATAGAATCTAAAACAAACTTTTTTGTCCTGGCTTTCAATGCAATTACAAAATCAATTTTCGATCCATTCTCCATAGTTTTTCATTATTATATATTTCAACTTTGGGATGTTCAATTATTCAATTTATGCAACCTTGCATATTCTATCATTCAAAATTCAATCATTCAATCATTCTAACTCTACGCTATCGCTGGAATCTCTCCTATAATTACTTTATTTTTAATTTTTTCTTTTTCTTCTTTAGGCGTTGTTCCGGCGTTTTCTTCTACATCTCTGCTCACACTTAAAATAATTCCGAAAGCCACACTGGTAAAAATCATGGATGTACCACCCATGCTAACCAATGGTAAAGGCACCCCTGTAACCGGCCCTAAGCCCACAGCTACCGCCATGTTCGCAAATGCCTGTATGGTCAAGCTAAAGCTTAACCCTGCTGCCAGCAAGGCACCAAATGCCTTGGGAGCCTTGGTTACTATTTTTATACATCGGTATAAAAGCACCAGGTAAAGCATCATAATTACAATTCCTCCAAAGGTTCCCCATTCTTCAATAATAATGGCAAAAATAAAATCGGAATATGGGTGTGGTAGGAAATTGCGTTGTGTACTATTACCTGGCCCTTTACCAAAAACACCACCAGTAGCCAAGGCGATTTTAGCCTGGTCTGCCTGGAAAGTTTTATCTGAATGCTGCATCTCCGGATGCAAGAAAGTATTGATACGCGACATATAGGTTTTTCTCCTTGGACCCAGGAAGAAAACAAATAGTAATAGTATAAAACCTCCCGCACAAACAATGGCAATCTGTTTAATACTGATCCTACCAATGATTAAAAGCAAAATACTTACACCAAATAGCATCAATGCTGTAGACAAGTTGGCTAATGCAATCAGCACGAACACCACACAAACAGAACCCATAATCGGAATAAATGACTCTTTTACATCCTTAATATTCTCTTGCTTTTTAGTTAGCATTCGAGCCAAAAATGTAATTAATGCCAACTTCGCCAAATCGGATGTTTGAAAAGTAAGTCCAATTACCGGAATCTTTACCCAACGGGATGCATCGTTTAAATTTGTACCGAAAATCAGTGTATAAACCAACAATGGTATAGTTACAATCATAAGCACCTTTGAGATGCCTGCATAATATCTATAATCTAACAAATGAGAGATATAGATCATTCCTATCCCCAAAAGCACAAAGATCAGGTGCTTCGTTAAAAGCAACTTTTCTACTGCCTCGCCTCTTTTATAGGCTAAAGTACCCGTTGCGCTATATACGGCCATTACAGATATAAGCGAAAGCAAGATGATGATCAACCAGATCCATCTATCGCCTTTTGTTTTATTAAGTAGTGCCTGCAACATAGAATAACCTCCTATTATAATTCTTTAACCGCCGCCTTAAATTGGTTCCCGCGGTCTTCATAATTTTTAAACAAATCGAAACTTGCACACGCTGGTGATAGTAAAACAGTATCACCGCGTTTAGCTAAATGGAAAGCAATTTGTGCCGCCTCTTCTGCCGAGAAAGTATTTACAATAACTTCAACATCATCTTCAAAAGCATCGTGAATACGTTTGTTATCCTTACCCAAACAAACAATTGCTTTTACCTTGCTTTTAACCAAATCTTTAAGCATGTTGTAATCATTACCCTTATCAACCCCACCCATAATCAATACCACATCGGTTGTCATGCTTTCCAGTGCATACCACGTAGAATTTACATTTGTGGCTTTACTATCGTTAATAAAATCAATTCCCGAAATTTTGGCCACATGCTCCAACCTGTGCTCAATATTTTTGAAATTGCCCATACTCTCCCGAATGGTATCATTTCTTAATTCTAAAACTTTAGCCACGATGCCCGAAGCCATAGAATTATAAATGTTGTGCTTGCCCTGTAAGGCTAAATCTGAAATAGACATGGTTAGTTCGTTATTGGGGTTTATAAGGATGTGTATTGTATTGTCCTCTAAAAAAGCACCTTGATCAATTTTTTTAAGAATTGAAAAAGGATAGGTTTTAGCTAAAGGCCGTATATTTTCCAGCACTTTTAGGCTTTCTTCATCATCAGCGCAATAAATGAAGACATCATTTTCAGTCTGATTTTGAATAATGCGCATTTTTGATGCAGCATAATTTTCCAGTTTATAATCGTACCGATCCAAATGATCCGGCGTAATGTTTAACAAAACAGCGATATCGGCTTTGAATTGAAACATATCATCTAGCATAAAGCTTGAGATTTCCAACACATACCAATCGTAATTTTCCGTAGCTACCTGGGCCGCAAAACTTTGTCCGATGTTGCCTGCAAGTCCCACATGTAAGCCTGCATTTTTTAAAATATGATAGGTTAATAAGCTGGTTGTCGATTTACCATTTGATCCGGTTATACAAATTGTTTTGGCATTGGTATATCGTTTTGCAAATTCAATTTCTGATACCACCGGTATTCCTTTAGCGACAAGTTTTTTTATTATTGGTGCTGTTACAGGTATGCCCGGGCTTTTGATAACCTCAACAGCATTTAATATCAATTCTTCTGTATGTTTTTCTGATTCGAATGGAACAACAAGCTCTTCTAAAGCAATTTTGTATTTATCTGCAATTACACCAAAATCAGATACAAAAACATCAAACCCTTTTTGTTGAGCCAATTTCGCAGCCCCAACCCCACTTTCTCCTGCACCTAAAATAACCACAAGGCCTTGCCCTGCCATTCCTGGCTGAACATTGTTTTGTGATATGTTATAATTAGTGCTCATTTATTTCTTTTGTTTTTAACACCTGAGAAACCTTAGGTGTTCTACTTTATCTTTATTACATTAGGTTTTCACCTTAAGCCTTATACCTTCCAGCCCTCAACCTTTATCTCAATTTCAAGGTTACAATGGTCATAATGGCCAACATAATTCCTATAATCCAAAATCTGTTTACAATTTTCGCTTCATGATAACCTTTCTTCTGATAGTGGTGATGTAAAGGCGACATCAGGAAAATCCTCCTGCCCTCTCCAAACTTCTTCTTGGTATATTTGAAATACGATACCTGCGTAATCACAGATACCAGCTCAATTAAGAATATCCCACATAAAATCGGAATCAATAGTTCTTTACGGATCATAATCGCAAACGCCGCAATGATGCCACCAATGGCCAAACTTCCGGTATCGCCCATAAAAACCTGAGCCGGATAGGAATTATACCAAAGGAAACCTACGCAAGCTCCAACAAAAGCACCCGCAAAAATCATCAGTTCACCCGAGTTTGGAATGTACATAATGTTGAGGTAATCAGCGATAATGGTATTTCCAGAAACATAGGCCAAAATCCCTAATGTTGTACCAATAATAGCTGACGTTCCTGTTGCCAATCCATCTATACCATCGGTAATGTTTGCACCATTTGATACTGCCGTGATGATAAATACCGTAAAGACAAGAAATACAAGGAATGCATATTTCTCATATCCTGTTCCTAAAAACTTAAGCACCTTTGCATAATCGAACTCATTGTTCTTATAAAAAGGCATATTGGTTTTAGTCGATTTTACATCCTGGGTATAATAAAATGTTTCCCCTTTTTGGCGTAACACCATTGGTACTGAAGAAGTATTTTTGACATCGTCACGAACGGTTTCTCTTACCACAATGTTGGGGTTAAAATACATGGTCCAACCGATGATTAATCCTAAACCGACCTGGCCAACCACCTTAAATTTACCGGCTAAACCTTCTTTATTTTTCCTGAAAACTTTAATGTAGTCATCTAAGAAACCAATAGCCCCCATCCAAACGGTTGTAATAATCATCAGCATTACATATACATTTGTCAGGTTCGCGAACAATAACGTAGGGATTAAAATACCCAGCAAAATAATGATTCCACCCATTGTTGGTGTACCTTGTTTTTGCATTTGTCCTTCCAGTCCTAGGTTCCTTACCGTTTCACCAACTTGTTTTTTATGCAGATAATCTATAAGTCTACGCCCATAAACAGTAGTGATAATCAATGATAAAATAATAGACAGAGAGGCACGAAAGGTAATGTATTGAAACAACCTTAATCCGGGTATATCGTAATGCTTATGCAGGTATTCGAATAATAAATATAACATTAGCGTATCGGGTTTAGTTGTTCAATCAGTATTTCTTTATCATCAAAATGGTTGCGTACACCATTAATTTCCTGGTATTTCTCATGGCCTTTGCCAGCAACAAGAATGATATCGCCACTTTGTGCTAAATGGCAAGCTGTTTTTATAGCTTCCTTTCTATCTAAAATGGATAATGTTTTGCGTTTATTGCTTGGCGAAACGCCTACTTCCATATCATTTATGATGGTTTGAGGATCTTCTGTACGCGGATTATCAGAAGTAAGAATAACCTTATCGCTCCAATCGCAAGCTACCTGAGCCATAATCGGGCGTTTGGTTTTATCTCTGTCACCACCGCAGCCAATAACTGTAATCACTTGTTCTGTTCCCTTGCGAATATTCTGAATGGTACTCAACACATTTTGAACCGCATCTGGTGTATGCGCATAATCAACAATGCCTATTATTTTTTCTGCTGATGTAATGTAATCAAAACGTCCCTCCGCTCCGGTTAAACGGCTCAACAAGGTTAAAACCCTAAGTTTATCCTGTTCTAAAAGGATGGCTGTTCCATAAGCCGCCAGCAGATTATAGGCATTAAAAGATCCCACCAATTTGAAGTAAACATCTTCATTATCAATATCTAAATGCAAACCACTGAATTGGTTTTCGATAATTTTGGCTTTAAAATCCGCTATTTGTTTAAGCGCATAAGTTTTTTTATGCGCTTTGGTATTCTGCAGCATGACCACACCATTTTTATCATCTATATTGGTTAGGGCAAATGCGGATTTAGGCAATACATCAAAAAATGCTTTCTTCGCTTTTAAATAGCTATCAAAAGTTTTATGAAAGTCTAAATGATCGTGGGTAAGATTTGAAAAAACACCACCAGAAAAAGTTAAGCCTTCAATACGGTGTTGAGAAACGGCGTGCGAACTCACTTCCATAAAGCAATAATCACAACCTGCATCCAACATATCTTTTAATAATGCATTCAGTGCAATGGGATCTGGCGTAGTATGTGTTGCAGGAATCACAACATCATTGATATAATTTTCTACGGTTGATAAAAGACCAGTTTTATAGCCTAAATCCCTAAATAACTTAAATAAAATGGTTGCAATAGTGGTTTTACCATTTGTTCCGGTAATACCGATGAGCTTTAAGCAAGCTGATGGATTACCAAAATAATTGCCGGCCATAATACCTAAGGCAATCGAAGTATTATCCACTTTAATATAAGTGACATCATCGTTTTTTACTTCTGGCAATACTTCGCAAATAATTACACTTGCACCCTGCTGAATGGTTTGATCGATATACTGATGTCCGTTGGCTACAGTACCTACAACAGCAAAGAAAACATCATTGTTGGCAACTTTACGGGAATCAAAGTTTAAAGCATTGATTTCCCTATCGGTTTTGCCAACCAATTTCTGTATCGTTATACCATAAAGTAAATCCTGTAACTGCATTCTATTTTAATTTTGAATTTTGAATAAGCGAATAGTTAAAGAATGAGTGAATTTTGAATGAATGAGTTATTGAATATTTTTGCAATACCCTTTCATTTATTTTCTCATTCAATCATTCTATAATTCTATAATTCTATAATTCAATCATTTTCATTATTCTAACATAATCTCCACACCCAAACCTTTACCAACCTTTGTTCCTGCCAGGACAGATTGACTAACCACTTTCCCCGATCCCGTTACCTTGGTTTTTAAACCTGCATTTCCTAAAAGATATAAAGCATCCTTTAAGCCCATTCCTGCTACGTTAGGCATCACCCCTTTACGTTCATTATTTTCCTGGAATACGGTTCCTGCACTGGTGTCAATAATGTTATAGTATTCAGATTTTGACGCAAAAAGTGGTTTAAATCCAAATACTTTATAAACTTTCTGAGTGGCCTTGCTTTGCCCAGCCTTTGTTGGCGGATTAACAGTATTTCCAACTAAGCGGGTTGGCACATCATTATACATCTGCATATCGCTGGCATAAATGCGATCGGCAACTTCTCTGAAAACCGGCCCTGAAACCGAAGCACCGTAATAATCACCTTTTGGATCATTGATGACCACAATCATGGAGTATTTTGGTTTGTCGGCCGGAAAATATCCTACAAAAGATGCTTGATACTGCTTATTTGCTTTGTAACCTTTATTTGCATCTGCAACCTGAGCTGTACCTGTTTTACCAGCAATTGGGTATAGTGGATTATATACAAACCGCTTTCCACTTCCCTCTATAACCACCCCTTCAAGCATATTTTTAATTTTGCTTAAAGTAACATCCGAACAAATTTTTGGATTAATTACACGAGCTTTAAACTGCTCAATTGGGTTACCTAATCTTCTAATTTCCTTCACAAAAATTGGCGCTATGTACTTACCGTTGTTTGCAACCGCATTATAAAAAGAAAGCATTTTTAAAGGGGTAAGCTGCATTTCGTAACCATAGGCCATTTGAGGCAAAGTCATAGTTTTACTCCAACTTTTATTTTTTGGGCTTTTAACAACCGGCTGCGCTTCACCTGGTATTTGCAAAACCATTTTTTCGTTCAGGTGCCAATCGTATAAATGATCAGTAAATTTAGATTGATCCTCTTTATATCTATTGTTAACTAAATAAGCAACAGCGGCATTAGAAGATTGTTCAAAAGCCTTTTTAACCGTAACTGTACCAATACTTCCGTGAGAATCCTTAATCGTATGACCGGGAATCTGATAAGTTCCGGTTCCTACTAAAGTTCCGGTATCAACCAGTTTATCCTCAAGCAAGGCCATATAAGATGCCAGTTTAAACGTAGAGCCTGGATCCTGGTTACCCGCAATCGCATAATTAAACTGCTCTTTATAAACCCCTTCGGATACTTTTGAGAAATTGGCTACCGCTCTAACTTCACCGGTTGCAACTTCCATTACGATTACAGCACCGTGATCGGCCTGGCATTTAATCAATTGTTTTTCTAAAGCACTTTGGGCCAAATCCTGCATATTAATATCAATAGTAGAAATGATGTCTGCACCATCTTTTGGTGCAACTTCAGCCTCCTCATTTACCGGAATATAAACCCCACCTGCAATACGTTGCATTAATCTTTTACCCGTTTCCCCATTAATATATTCTTTATATGCTCCCTCTAAACCAACGCCATTTTTTACATTTTCATTTTTATAACCAATGGTACGGGCAGCCAAAGCTTTGAAAGGTAAAATGCGTTTATTTTTTTGCACAGCGATCAATCCGCCAGTATATCTGCCTACATTAAAAAGCGGAAATGTTCTGATTGTTTTTAAATCAGAATAACCCACTTTACGGTGGATTAACAAGTACCGGGCACTATCCTGGCGGGCTGTACGCAGGTAACGAGCATATTCTTTAGGCGTTTTATCCTGAAAAAAGTGGGATAATTTCATCGCTAAAGAATCTACCTTTTCATTAAAAACCTTATCATCCTGAATGCCCCCGGCAAACATATCCATACGCAGCTCATACTCCGGCACTGATGTTGCCAACAAACTGCCATCATTGGAATAAATATTTCCACGGGTCGCCTCTACATTTACATAACGCGTAGAAAGACTATCTGCCATAGCCCTCCATTTATGCCCCTGCACAAACTGCACCTGACCAAGGCGAAGAAATACCGCCAAAGCAAAAAGCACAATTAAGCCAAATGCCAGATATACACGAAGCAAGATGTTTGCTCTAATATTCATCGCTTTTAACAATTATTTTTTTTGGTGGTTCAATTAATTCTTTTATTCCAAGCGTATCTACCTTTTTAGCAACCTCTGTTAATTTGCTCTTAAACATGAGATCGGCTTTTAAAGATTTATACTCCCATCTCAGCTCCTTCACTTCCTTATTCAACTTATCTATTCGACGCACATTGTTTACCGCAAAATGACTGTTGGCAATGTAAAACATACCCAACAATGCCAAAAAGCACAAATAAGGCAAAGCATCCGTTGCCGCCTCCTTTGTTACCAAGCCATCATTAAAAAGCTTACTGATGAAAGAGTTACTATCCATTTTCTCATCAGCAGTTTTTGGTTTTTTAGGCACTGCTTTCAACTCTGGCTCAGGCCCAATTTCTTCCTCTTCTATATCCTCCCTGAACTTATTCATATCTTTTCCGCAACTCTTAATTTTGCACTACGCGCTCTATTGTTACAAGCAATTTCCTCATCAGAAGCCATAATTGCCTTACGGGTAATTACATTAAAGGGCTTTTGCTGATTCCCAAAAAAATCTTTCTCCACTTCGCCCTGAAACTTACCTTTAGCCATAAAATTTTTAACCGGCCTATCCTCCAATGAATGATATGACATTACAACCAAGCGACCACCCGGCTTTAGCACTTCAGCAGCCTGCCTCAAAAAATCTTCTAAAACCTCTATTTCAGCATTCACCTCTATGCGCAAAGCCTGAAAAACCTGCGCCAGATATTTATTCTCTTTTCCTTTCGGGATGTATTCCGCAATAGCCGATTTCAAACTATTGATATCCGTAAATGGTTTATCCAAGCGTGAAGTCACAATAGCCCGAGCCAGAGATTTTGCATTTTTAACTTCGCCATAAATGCCGAAAATCCTATGAAGCTTATCTTCTGAATACGTATTTAAAACTTCAGCAGCGGTCAAATCCCGATGTTGATCCATACGCATATCCAGATCTGCATTATGACGGGTAGAAAAGCCACGCTCCGGAACATCAAACTGATGAGAGGAAACCCCGAGATCAGCCAGAATGCCATCAACCTGCTTAAACCCTTTTAAACGAAGATTATTTTTTAAAAAACCAAAATTCTGATCAACGAAAACGAAGCGGTTATCCGCCGGGATATTTTGCTGTACATCAGGATCCTGATCAAAAGCAACCAATACTCCTTTCGAACCTAAATGTTTTAATATTTCTTTTGAATGACCACCGCCGCCAAAAGTCACATCAACATAAACCCCATCAGGCTTTATATTCAAACCATCAATACAAGGCTGCAACATTACAGGAATATGATAACTACGCTCCATCATCCCTCCTGTTTTTACCACCCATCACTTCTTCCGCAAGATTCGCAAAGTTTTCAGGAACATCATCAAAAAGATCTTCATAAGCTTTCTTATCCCAAACCTCGATTTTATCCAACTGACAAGCCAAAACCAAATCAGCACCAATACCCGCAAATTCAATCAAAGATTTAGGCAATAAAACACGACCCGCAGCATCAAGTGTAAGCTCCGTAGCACCACGAGTAAACGATCTAATAAATTCCCTGTTCTTTTTCTCGTAGGGATTTAATTTATTGAGATCAGCAACAATCGTTTCCCAAACCTTCCTAGGATAGATAACCAGATTTTTCTCAAAACCACGATTAATTACCAAACCATCGCGCTCCGCTTCAGGCAATTGCTTCTTAAGCGAAGCAGGCACCATCAAGCGGCCTTTCGCATCAAGTTTACAATCGAATTCTCCTAAAAGTTGGGTCATTATGGTATCTACACTTCTTATGTAGTGTAAAAGTAAGCACTTCTACCACTTTTTACCACTTTTTACCACAAAAAAGTTTTCAACATCTTTTTTCTCCCACTTTATGCTTAAAAAGGCGCTTAAGCTGAATGTTTTTCAGAGCAGAAAAAATAAAAAAACCTCATAGGTTTTGAAAACCTATGAGGTTTGACCTTGTTCGCGAGGACACTGACCAAGGAATTTTAAAGTTTAATTAATCATTAATGGCTTTAACGCCTGGCAATTCTTTACCTTCCATGTATTCTAATAAGGCACCGCCGCCAGTTGACACATAACTTACCTGATCTTCAAGGCCAAATTTAGCTATGGCTGCTGCCGAATCGCCACCACCAATTAAAGAAAAAGCCCCATTTTCTTTGGTTGCTGCAACTACAGCATCTGCTATTGCTTTGGTACCAGCTTGAAAGTTTTCCATTTCAAAAACACCCATCGGACCGTTCCATAACAATGTTTTAGAGTTTTTGATTACATCCTGAAATAAAGCGACAGATTTTGGACCGATATCCAAACCCATCCAATCTGCAGGAATCTGACCTGAATCTACATCTTTTTTATTGGCATCGTTATCAAATTTATCAGCAATAACCGTATCAACAGGTAATATTAATTTTACGCCTTTAGCTTTAGCTTTTTCAATTAATTCTAGCGAAAGCTCCTGTTTATCAGCCTCTAACAATGAAGTACCTATTTCGCCTCCCTGCGCTTTGGCAAAGGTATAAGCCATACCACCACCAATGATTAGGTTATCTACTTTCTCTAATAATTTCTCAATCAAAAGAATTTTATCCGATACTTTTGCGCCGCCCATAATGGCTGTAAAAGGCCTGTCAGGATAATTTAAAATTTTCTCTGCATTTTTAACTTCTGCAGCCATTAAATAACCGAAATATTTTGCGGCTGGGAAAAACTGAGCGATTACTGCTGTTGAAGCATGGGCGCGGTGCGCAGTACCAAAGGCATCGTTTACGTAAACATCTCCCAATTTTGATAATTTCTCTGCAAAGGCCACATCTCCTTTTTCCTCTTCTTTATAAAAACGCAGATTTTCTAATAATAAAACCTGACCCGGATATAAGTTTTTAGCTTGACTTACAGCACTTTCACCAATACAATCATCAGCAAATTTCACTTCTAAATCCAACATGCGGGAAAGATCGCCCAATACATGCTTTAAAGAATATTTATCTGTCGGACCATCTTTCGGGCGACCTAAATGCGACATTAAAATCACAGAACCTCCATCTTTTAATATTTTTTCGATGGTTGGCACAGCGGCCCGCATTCTTTTATCGTCGGTAATTTTAAAATCTTCGTCTAAGGGCACATTAAAATCTACCCGAATCAGGGCTTTTTTATCCTTAAAATTAAGTTGATCTATCGTTCTCATATTTGTATCTATTTTGTATTTAAGTTTAATTTCATTTCATAATGGAAACCGATTCCGGGTATATCAAATTCCGCAGATTCGATGGTAAAACCCAGTTTTTCATAAAATGCTGCAGCTGTTGACCGGGCGTTACACCAAAGATAATCTACATTTAATTCTTTTAAGTAATCGACTGCAAAATCGATTAAGGCAGAGCCATAACCTTTGCCTGTACAATCCGGATGAGTGGCCATTCCCCGTAACTGATAACCACTACCTTTATTTTCAAAATAATTACTGGGCAATAATGAGGCTATGGAAATTAAATACTGATCAATAAAAAAGCCCAAATGAAATGCTCCTTCTAATTCATCGGATGGGAAAATGCACTGATCAAAGGGTTTTCCGTTACGTAAAACCAGACTTCGTAAGGGAAGCACTTCTTGTGCATGAATAAATTTGACCATATTTAATTATTGAATGAGTGAATTATTGAATGAGTGAATTATTGAATTTTGAATGTTAAGCTCTTCCCTGCTTCCATTATTTCCATATAATTATTGAGTTTTGAATATTAAGCCATTCCATCATTCTCTCCTTCTGTCATTCTCTCATTTCTTATTTTCTTAACCACATCAATTAAACGGTTGCTGTATCCATATTCATTATCGTACCAACCCACTACTTTAACCAAATCGCCTACGATTGATGTAAGTTGTGCGTCAAATATACAAGAATGCGGATTGTCCAAAATATCAACGGACACAATCGGATCTTCAGTATATTCTATAATATTCTTCAATTCGTTTTCTGCTGCATATTTAAAGGCTGCATTGATTTCTGCAATGGTGGTGTTTTTTTTCAATAAACAGGTAAAGTCTGTTAAAGAACCATTTAATACAGGTACTCTAATACCAGCCCCGCCTAAACGTCCATCCAGTTCGGGAAAAATATGTGTTATGGCTTTTGCTGCTCCTGTTGTTGTTGGAATAATAGATGCAGAGGCTGCTCTCGCTCTGCGTAAATCTTTATGGTTGCCATCATGCAAACTTTGATCACCTGTCATAGAGTGTATGGTGGTAATATACCCTTCTTCAACGCCCCAGTTGTCGTTTAAAATTTTGATCATCGGCGCAATGTTGTTCGTGGTACAGCTGGCGTTTGATAATATAGGACTATTCAGATCAATGGAATCATCATTAACTCCTAAAACTACCATAGGAATATCATCAGCAGCGGGTGCCGATATTAATACCTGCTTTGCTCCGGAATGTATGTGTTTTTCCGCGAGTATTTTAGTTAGATTTTTACCGGTACAATCGATCACCAGATCAACACTTAAGGCCTCCCATGGCAATTCAGCAGCATCTTTGATGCCAAATACGGGTATGGAAAGCTGGTCAATAATTATTGCATCTTGTTGTGCAGAAACTTTGCCTGGAAAAACACCATGTACAGTATCATATTTAAACAGATGGGCCATCGTCTTCGCATCAGTAAGATCATTAATAGCCACTACTTCAAAACCCTCTGCCAAAGCCAAACGTAAAAACGTTCTTCCAATCCTTCCGAAACCATTAATTGCCAGCCTCATTCTATTTAAAATTAGAGCGCAAAATTAATGTTTATTTTGACATTTGGTTCATGAGTCATTTGCAACATTGTGGATTGAGAAATTGAAGATGACCAGTAGGTTTATAATAGATAACGGGTATATTTACTGTTCTAATGATTTATGGGCGCCAGATTTATAGCCGACAGTTATAAAAACCTCTGAGGTCATTTTCATAATTTAAATTACATTTACCAAATGATCAGACTAAATAACGACACCCCAAATGATATTCTTCAGGAAGTTAAAATTGGTGATCTGGTAACCGATACCTTTAGCAAAACAGGCTTGGTAGAAAGCATCAATATTAGCGATGATGGGTTATATAGAGTTTATGAATTTAACTTAGTTACGGGCCGAACCATTACAATTAAAAAGTAATATAACCAACCTTTCCTGCGGGTTTAGCAAATAAGCCACGTCCTCTTGTGGGCAGGCCTCCAAAGGAGGAAAATAACTACCCCGTCCTGTGGATACCCCTCTAAAGGAGGAGAATTGTGTTGTAAATAATTATATAATAAATTTCGAAAATGATGTAAAGTTTGACAAACATATCAGGATACTTTTGTTTTCTAATATATCAGAAAACTTGAACCGTATCTTATGAATTTGAAGTTAAAACTACTTACCATATTAATTCTTGGCCTGGTCTATTCCTCAAAGGCACAACATGAAATACACATGCAGCCTAAAAAAGATTCTACACAAAAGGAAGCAGACCATAATATGCATAATATGCAAGGAATGAAAACGGAACCACCAATGAGCCATGCTTATTCTCTAAATCTGCCCATGTCGAGAAATGGCTCAGGTACTTCGTGGTTACCAGATGCATCTCCAATGTACGGGAACATGTATCATTCAAAAAAATGGATGTATATGCTGCATGGAAATGTGGCTTTGAGATATACCAAACAGGATATTGCAAATAAAGGCAGCCGGGGCGATGATCAATTTGATGCGCCAAACTGGTTTATGTTGATGGGGCAACGAAAGTTAGGGAAAAAAGGATTATTTCATTTCGAAGCCATGCTTTCTTTAGATCGTTTAACGGAAGGTGGAGCTGGTTATCCTCTTCTGTTTCAAACAGGCGAAAGCTGGAAAGGGCAAGCTTTGGTTGATAGACAGCATCCCCACGATTTATTTTCAGGGCTTTCTGTGGCTTATACCCATGCTTTTTCCAAAAAGACCGACCTTACTGTTTACCTGGGTTACCCTGGTGAACCGGCCTTGGGTTCTGTGGCTTTTATGCACCGTCCATCTGCCCTTGCCAATCCCGATGCGCCAATTTCCCATCACTGGAATGATGGAACACACATTACATTTGGAGTGGCAACTTTAGGTTTTCGGTATGATAAACTTAAAATTGAAGCTTCTTCATTTACAGGAAGGGAACCCGATGAAAATCGTTTTGATTTTGACAAACCCAGGTTCGATTCTTATAGTGCCCGGTTATCTTTCAATCCAAATCAGAATTGGGCATTGCAGGTATCTCATGGCTGGATAAAAAGTCCTGAAAGTTTGCATCATGATGAAAATGTTAATCGCAGTATTGCTTCTGTCATTTATTCCTTACCCATTGGTGATGAACAAAACTTAAATGCGACTGCACTTTGGGGGCTGAATAAAACCAAAGGCCATGATGGCGAAAATGCAATTTTGGTTGAGGGTGCTTATCGTCTAAGAAAATTCAACTTTTATACCAGGTATGAGTGGGTACAAAAATCTGTTGAAGAATTAAATCTTGACGAAAGTATTTATGGTGATCAGCTTTTCGGAACTAACGCTCTTAGTTTAGGCTTAAATTACGATATACTAAATTTAAATAAGTTTAGAACAGCCATTGGCGGACAAGTTTCGTTCTATAATACCAGTTCTATATTAAATAATTTATATGGAAAAAATCCAATAGCTGCTCAGGTGTTCATTAGAATTTACCCCTCAGTAATGAAAATGTAAAAAATAATCTTGTGGAAAAATCACATCAGATCTTTCCACAAGGTTACATTCCAGCTTTAGAAAAATACAAAGAGTGGTCCGGCCAATATTGTCATCACTGCTACTAATGACAAGTTTTTCCAAACTTACTTTTGTCATTCTGAATATAATGAAGAATCTCTTTTGGGTATTCGATTCAGAGATCCTTCGTGCCTCAGGATGACAAAATTGTCATCACTGCTTCTTTGTATTTTTTCCAATGCTAGAGTCTCAGAATGACAAAATAAGTTTGAATAAGACCATTAATTAGTCATTTATTTCAGATTACTTCAAAGCCGCGGCTCCAGCAGTAGCTACTAAATGGTCATCCTCAACCGTACTTCCTGAAACACCGATTGCTCCGATGATTTCTCCGGCAGAATTTTTCAAAACCACGCCTCCCGGAAAAGTAATTAATCCTCCGTTAGAATGTTCGATGTTAAATAAGGCTGCACCCGGTTGAACCAAAGGGGTTAAAACCTGGGTATCCATCGTAAACCAGTTGGCTGTTTTTGCTTTTTTAAGTGCAATATCTACTGAGCCTAACCAGGCACCATCCATACGGGCAAATGCCACCAAATTACTGCCTGTATCTACAACGGCAATATTCATTTTAGTTTTAATTTCCTGAGCTTTTGCTTTTGCTGATGCGATAATGTTTTCTGCTTGTTCTAATGTAACGTTCATGTTTTCTTGTTTTTATCGAGTTAAAAAAGTTTAATTCTAATGTCCTAAATCCCTATTTTTTTTATTTGTTTAATTACCGAGATAAGATCTTCTTCTCCAAAAGCGCTTTCTGCCTGCTGAAAAGTTTGATATGCCGTTTTTGCCAATGGTGATGAAATGCCTTGTTCTTTCGCCAATCTCAAATCTTTTACAATATGCTTCAATGCAAATGCAGCTTTATAGCTATCCTGTGTTATGGCATCACCTTTAATTTTAGTAAAGATATTTCCCAATGCACTATTGTTAATCAATGTAAGTAAATCTTCTGTATTTATTCCTTTCTGATTAGCAAAAAGAATGGTTTCGGCCAAACCCTGAGTATAAAGTGCCAGTAAGGAATTGATGGCTAATTTGGCATTATTGCCTGCGCCATTATTTCCAACAAGCATCGCAAGTTTACCAAGCTGCTCAAATATCGGTTTTACTTTTTGAAAAATGTTTTCATCTCCACCAACCATAATAACCAGTTGGCCAGTTTCTGCTTGCTTTATACTTCCTGATACCGGCGCATCTAAATAATGGTTTCCATTTTCCTTACAAATGGATGCCATCTCTTTTGAAATATCCGGAGAAACCGTACTCATATTAATGATGATCTTGCCTGAAGCTTTGGATTGAAACAGGCCGTCTCTCCCGCTAAAAATTTCTTTAATGGCCTGATCATCTGAAACCATAACGATTAGAACCTCTGTTTTTTCTATCAAATCTGCTGGCGTTGCTGCTGTATCGGCACCCATATTTTTTAAAACGGATTCCTTTTCTTTATTGCGGTTGTAAACAGTTAATGGATATTTGGCTTTTATTAATTGTTCAGACATTGGAATACCCATATTACCAAGCCCTATCCAACCTATTTTTATTTTGCTCATTTTGTTTTTCACTTTTATGAGGTGTTAAACAAATTTGCAAAAGAAATAGCTGAAATAATTTATTGAATGGTAAAAATGATGTTAGCTATTCAAATGATTTTCAAAGGTTAACTTTGCGACTCAAAATCACAAAGACAAATGAGCAACTTACTTAAAAATTTATACTCTCCGGTTTTTTATGAAAGGTTATCTGACGTTTTAGTAAGGGTAATCCCCAATTTCGATAAATTTAAATTCATCAATTATATCTTCAGCGATGGTTTTGAATCAAAGGAATTAAAGGAGCGCATGAAACATACTTCAAAAGTTTTTCATCAGTTCTTACCTGTAAACTATGCTGATGCGATAGAATTCATTAAAAAAATAATCGCTGAATTAAGAATTCAAGGTATTGGAGAAGATGGTTTAGCTTATATGTTTATTCCCGATTATATTGAAACTTATGGGATCGATGATTTTAAGAATTCGGTAAAGGCCTTAGAATTTACAACCCAATTTGTGAGCTGTGAATTTGCAGTCAGGCCTTTTATTTTGAAATACGGGGAGGATATGATTCGAGAAATGCAGACATGGTCATTACATGAAAATCAAAAAGTGCGAAGGTTATCAAGCGAAGGCAGTCGACCTCGTTTGCCTTGGGCAATGGGCATTCCTGCGTTGAAGAAAGATCCGTCTTCATTATTACCGATTTTGGAAAATCTTAAAAATGACCCGTCAGAATGGGTAAGGCGCAGTGTGGCCAACAATTTAAATGATATCGCAAAAGACCATCCTCAAATTGTTTTGGATATTGCCAAAAGATGGTCGGGCTTAAGCCCAGAAACTGATGCAATTATAAAGCATGGTAGCCGGACCTTATTAAAACAGGGGCATTCTGAAATTTTAAAGCACTATGGGCTTCATGATAGAAATATGCTTTTAAATAATTTTCAAATCTTAACTCCAAAAGTAAAAATCGGCGAGAGCCTGGAGTTTTCTTTTTCAATAACAAACGCCAATGAAACAGATCAAAAAGTAAGGTTGGAATACGCCATTTATTACAAAAAACAAAATGGTCAGAACACCAAAAAGGTCTTTAAAATTTCAGAACGGATATATCCGGCCAAAACTGAAATTAGCATTCATCGCAAACAAAAGTTTGTGCTGATTACAACGAGAAAGTTTCATCCCGGAGATCATCAAATATCCATAATTATAAATGGGGCTGAAAAAGAGATTTCCAATTTTGAATTAATAGGCTAAAGGTGAGTTTTTGGTATTATTTATTGAAAATCTTATTTTGTCATTCTGAATGTAATGAAGAATCTCTTTTGGATATTCGGTTTAGAGATCCTTCGCGCCTACCATTGACGTTTTTGTATAATCAGCTATAAGACAGTATTTTACTTATTCCGCTAGCCACGGTGGCTTTTTTCTTTTGGCAACAAAAGAAACAAAATTGCCGGCTCGCTATTTTCTCAGTAGTATTTATGTTTTTAATTGTCTTCAAGAGGGCTTCGCCGTTTTTTATTAAAGTTAGTGCTTAGGC